>Ga0137409_10001985_pt1 | contig 22057 bp, 20 predicted proteins | sample CZODoug1_16funga_FD_122059 | JGI IMG/M metagenome (GOLD analysis project Ga0137409, IMG submission 122059) | Vadose zone soil fungal communities from Angelo Coast Range Reserve, California, USA - CZODoug1_16fungal (Hybrid Assembly) | ecosystem: Environmental > Terrestrial > Soil > Vadose zone... | reverse complement strand
GCAGCCGGTTTAATACGGCCGCCTTCTCGCCGACATGGCGCTGCTGCTTTTCATCGGCACGCTCGGCCTGGTCGAACGCGCGCACGAGACCACCGCGGAGACAGCAGCGATCGCATTCGTGTGCGCTGCATTGTTCGGTTTGTCCTGGTTGCCCGAGCGCGCGCGTATGGGTGCGGCGATCGCCGGGGCCGCGATCGGCGCGCTCGCGCTCACGCGCGGACCGTACGCAGCGATCAGCGTGCTGATTCCGGCACTCGTGATTGCGGCTCTCTTCGCGCCGCGGGCGCGGCGTGCCGGCGCGGTGGCGATCCTGTTACTCGTGAGCGTATCGGCATTTTCACTGTGGCCGTTAGCGTCGCTGTCCGTGCCGGTTGCGGCGCGCGGGGAGTTTTTTGGCGCCTGGCGGGCTTGGTCACTCGATGCCTTCGGGATTCCAGACAGTGCCGATCTGATCTGGATCGCCCGCAATGTCGCGTGGTATTGCTGGCCTCTTTGGCCGCTCGCGCTCTGGACGATCTACGCTTGGCGTCATCAATTCCGCGCGCCGCACATCGCCGCCCCCGGCCTCGTGTTGATGGCGACCTTGCTCGCGCTCGCCTTCAGCCGTCCGGTCGCCGACTCAAGCCTGATCTTGTGCGTGCCGCCGATGGTCGTGCTTGCCTCATTCGGTTCGGCCACGTTGCGGCGCGCCGCCGACAATGGCTTCGACTGGTTCGCGATCGTCACATTCTCGCTGATCGCGCTCGCGGCCTGGCTCTATTTCATTGCGCTTGAGACGGGCGTGCCGCCGCGCATGGCGGCATCGGTCGCTCGCCTGGTGCCGGGCTTCGATCGCACAACGAGCGCGCTCGCGGTGTCGCTTGCGCTCGCCGTCACGCTCGGCTGGATTACGCTCGTTGCCTGGCGCATCGTGCGCCGGCCGGCGATGCTCTGGCGCGGGCCGCTGCTCGCGGCCGCGGGCTTCCTAATGTTGTGGCTGCTCGCAGTGCTGCTGTTCCTGCCGGCGGTGAACTACAACCGCTCCTATGCGCCGATCGCGCGCGAGATCGCGGCCCGCATTAAGGAGACGGTCGGCGCCGATGCCTGCGTCGAGCCTTACTATCTCTATGCCTCGCACCGCGCGATGCTTGCGTATCACGGCGCGATTCACTTCCAGCGCGCGGGCGATGCCGAATGTCCGCTGCTGCTGCATCGTGATTCACGCCGCACGCATCTCGATGATGAGCCACCACCCGGCGACTGGCAGGTGATCTGGGAAGGGCGCTGGCCGGCCCGGCCTGATGAATTGCTGCGCCTGTACCGCCGCGCGGTGCACTGAACGACAGCGCGGCGGCGTGGCGCGCAGCGCCGCGACGCACGCCGCTTGCGTCGTGAGTTCCAATCGATGGTCCCGAGTCCGCGAAGCGCGATGAATGCTCCGGCCCGCCCCGCTCCGGTCACGCCCGTTGCGGCGGATGCGGCGGCATTGTTGCGCCTGGCGCTGCCGATTCTCATTTCGCAGCTCGCGGTGATGGGCCTCGCGGTGATCGACACCGTGATGACGGGTCAACTGTCGCCGGTTGATCTGGCAGGAGTCGCACTGGGCGGCGCGATCAACGCGAGCGTTTTCATCGGCCTGATCGGCGTATTGCAGTCGTTGGCGCCGATTGCCGGCCATCACTACGGCGCCGGCCGCGAGCAGGAGATCGGCATCGACCTGGGCCAGGCGTTGTGGCTGGCGGCGGGTATGACTCTTTTCGGTTGGCCATGGCTGATCTTCAGCGATGTCTGGCTGCAGCTTGCCGGCGCCGAACCTGCGGTCGCCCATGTTGCGCGCGATTACTTGCGCGCGGCCGCCGTGAGCCTTCCTGCCCTGCTCGCGCTGCGCACATTCACGGCGCTGTTCGCAGCGCTGTCGCGACCGAAGATAGCGATGATCGTCAATCTCGGCGTGCTGGCAGGTAAAGTGCCGTTCAACATGCTCTTCATCAGGGGCGCTGGGCCGATTCCACCGCTGGCTGGCGCCGGTTGCGGCGCGGCCACGGCAACATTGATGTGGCTCGCGTTGTTGGCGATCTTCCTCGCCTGGCACTTCGATCCGTTCTATCGGCGCTTCCGCGCACCGCCCTCTCATCCGCATCGCCCGATCTGGTCGCGCCAGAAAGAACTGCTCAAGTTGGGATTGCCGGCGGGTGGCACGGTGCTGATCGAAGTGACTTCGTTCACGCTGATCGCGGTGCTGATCGCGCGCCTGGGCGCCGTGACCGTCGCGGGCCATCAGATCGTCGCCAACCTCGTGTCAGTTCTTTTCATGGTGCCGCTGGCGCTGGGAATTGCGACCACGGTACTGGTCGCGCAGTGCCTGGGCGCCGGTCAGTCGGTGACGGCGCGACGTGCCGCTCTACGCGGTGTTCGCGTCACGATGAGCCTCGCCGTGGCGGCTGCGTCCGCGCTGTATTTGCTGCGCGCACCCATTGTGGCCGCTTATACCAGCAGCCCCGCCGTAGTCGACTTCGCGCTGTCGCTGCTCGGTGTAGCTGCGGTGTTTCACCTGTGCGATGCGCTGCAAGGCGTTACCGGATCAATTCTGCGCGGCTACAAGATCGCCTTGGCGCCGATGTTGGTGCACAGCGTTGCGCTGTGGGGCGTCGGTCTCGGCGGCGGCTGGTGGCTCGCCTATCACGCGCCTTCGTGGTGGCACCACGAAGGCGCGTACAGCTTTTGGGTCGCGGCAACAGTCGGTCTTGCCATCGCCGCGACCGCGCTGACCGTATTGGCGGCGCTTACAGCGCGGCGGCATGCGGGCGCTCGCACGCGGATTTAGTCCGTTCGCGTCGCGGCGTGCTCAGCGCGTCCCCAAAAGACTTGGCGCGGAACTTGGCGCTCAACTCAGCGCTGTACTTGATGTTCGACCTAGCGCTGGCCCGATTGCAACGCGGCGATCCGCTGTTCGATCGGCGGATGACTCGCGAACAAAGCGCCGACTGACCCTGCGATGCCCATCGTCTGCACCGCCTGCGGCAAGGCGCCGGGCTCCATGCTGCCTAGACGTTTCAACGCGCTGATCATCGGCCCGGGCGAACCGAGCAGCGCGGCGGATCCCGCATCCGCCCGAAACTCGCGCCGGCGCGAGAACCAGGCAACGACGATCGCCGCCAGGAATCCCAGCACGATATCGAGCACCAGGGTCGTCACAAAATAGCCGATGCCCGGTCCGCTGCGACTATCGCCGCGACGCAAAGCGCCATCCACCAGCATGCCGATCACGCGCGACAGGAACACGACAAAGGTGTTGAGCACGCCCTGAATCAACGTAAGCGTCACCATGTCGCCATTGGCGACGTGCGTGATCTCGTGACCGAGGACCGCGTCGACTTCGTCGCGGCTCATCGATTCGAGCAGGCCGGTGGAGACCGCGACCAGAGCCGAGTTCTTGAACGCGCCGGTCGCGAATGCATTGGGCGCGCCCTCGTAGATCGCGACCTCGGGCATGCCGACGCCGGCCCGCTCGGCGTGCCGGCGCACGGCCTCGACCAGCCATTGTTCCATCGCGTCGGCCGGCCGTTCGATCACGCGCGCGCCGGTGCTCGCCTTGGCCATGGTCTTGCTGAGCAAGAGCGAAATAAAGGCGCCGGCAAATCCGATCACCGCGGCGTAGCCGAGCAGCATGCCGTAGTCGAGGCCATTGGCCGTCAAATAGCGGTCGACCCCGAGCAACCGGGTGACGACCGTCAATACAATCAGGATCGCAAAGTTCGTCAACACGAACAAAACGACACGTTTCATACGATCTCCAAAAAAATTTCAGTCATCGTGGCCGCAAGCTCTTGCAGCGTAGCGCAATCGTACTGGGCGAGCGGCAACGCTACGGGCGCTCAGCGCGCACAGTTTCTTGTTCCTGTTCCCCGCCCTGGCGCTGTGGCGATCCACCACCGGCGCCGCGCACACACCGAGCCGTTGGCTATATAGGGCCGGACGCAACCCGCACAAGCGCCCTGCTTGCGGCCAAAATCAGCCGTGTTCCCGGCCGCAGGGCAATGGAGGTGGCGATTGCCGCGTGCGACCGGACCGCGGGCACGGATAGGGATCACTGCGGAGGACCAATGACAACGACGATCAAACAGGCTGACCTGATCGAAAGCGTGGCCGCGGCGCTGCAGTACATCAGCTACTACCATCCGGCCGACTACATCAGCCACCTCGCACGCGCGTATGCGGCCGAGCAGAGCCCGGCGGCGCGTGATGCGATCGCGCAGATCCTGACCAACTCGCGCTTGTGCGCCGAAGGCAAGCGGCCGATCTGCCAGGACACGGGAATCGTCAACGTCTTCCTGAAGGTCGGCATGGACCTGCGGTGGGAGGGCTTCACCGGCACGATCGAGGATGCCGTCAACGAAGGCGTGCGGCGCGGCTACAGCGATCCAGACAACAAGTTGCGGGCGTCGATCGTCGATCCGCCCGAGTTCGGCCGCAAGAACACGAAAGACAACACGCCCGCGGTTGTGAATGCGCAGATCGTTTCCGGCGCTGCGCTCGATGTCACTGTTGCCGCGAAGGGCGGCGGCAGCGAAAACAAAAGCAAGTTCGTGATGCTCAATCCGAGCGATTCAATCGTCGATTGGGTGTTGCAGACGGTGCCGACGATGGGCGCCGGCTGGTGCCCGCCCGGCATGCTCGGCATTGGCATCGGCGGCACTGCCGAGAAAGCCATGTTGCTCGCGAAAGAAGCGCTGATGGAAGACATCGACATGGCGGATCTCATCGCGCGCGGCGCGGTCAGCGATGAAGAAAAGCTGCGCCTGGAGCTCTATCAGAAGGTCAACGCGCTGGGCATCGGTGCGCAAGGCTTGGGCGGCCTCACCACGGTGCTCGATATCAAGATCAAGATGTTCGCGACCCACGCGGCCAGCAAACCGGTGGCGATGATTCCGAACTGCGCGGCCACGCGGCACGCGCATTTCGTGCTCGACGGCAGCGGTCCGGCGTACCTGGAGCCGCCGTCGCTCGACCTGTGGCCGGACGTCAACTGGCAGACCGACTACAACAAGAGCAAGCGCGTTGATCTGAACTCATTGGCCGCCGCCGAAGTTGCGTCATGGAAACCGGGCGACACGCTGCTGCTGAACGGCAGGATGCTGACCGGCCGCGACGCCGCGCATAAGCGCATCGAGGAGATGCTCGGGCGGGGCGAGAAATTGCCGGTCGACTTTCGCAATCGGGTCATCTATTACGTCGGTCCGGTCGATCCGGTGCGCGGCGAAGTTGTCGGCCCGGCGGGCCCCACGACGGCCACGCGCATGGACAAATTCACCGAGATGATGCTGGCGCAGACCGGACTGATCGCGATGATCGGCAAGGCCGAACGCGGGCCCGTGGCGATCGAGGCGATCCGCAAACACCGGAGCGCCTACCTGATGGCGGTTGGCGGCGCCGCCTATCTTGTCGCCAAGGCGATCAAGGGCGCGCGCGTAGTGGGCTTTGCCGATCTCGGAATGGAAGCGATCTACGAGTTCGACGTCAAGGACATGCCGGTGACGGTTGCGGTCGATGCCAACGGCACGTCAGTGCATCAGACCGGGCCCAAGGAATGGCAGGCAAAGATCGGCAAGATTGCGGTCGCCACCGCGTGACCGCGCCCCTTGCCGGGGGCGTGGTCAATGGCAAGAACATGTCGCCGGACTTGCACCGAGCCAGATCGAACTGTGCGATTCGCTTGGGACAACAACCGAGAATCGCACGGCCGCCGGTTCACTTGGCAGTGGGGCCTGCAATGTCGCCGGCTTCAGGATTGAGCACGCCAAAGCGCGCAGGAATTTCCGCGTAGAACACGCGTACCTGCTCGCGTTCGATGGCGTCCAGCAGACGTTGCCGTTCGTTCGCGGTGACAATGAACTCGACTTCAACGATCAGGCTGCCCGCGAGTTCGAAGAAGCGGTCTTCGTGCACGACATGATGGCGGCCGAACCCCGCCATCGCCCGAAAGGCCGAGCCGCCGCGAATGCCCATCTCGTTGGCCGTGCGCAGCAGCCACTCCCAAAGCAAAACGCCATGGCGCCGCTGCGCTTCGCCGACGTACAGGCGCAAGAACAATCCGTCCATCGTCGTCCTTTCCATTTTTAGTAGTTCTGGCGCGCCGGGATCACGCCGCGCACGCCGCCGCGTGGGTCCGCGACATCGTCGCGATAACGCGGGATCAAATGCACGTGCAGGTGCATGATCGTCTGCCCGGCCACGGCGCCGACGTTGACGCCGATGTTGTAGCCGGAAGGCTGGAAGCGCTGCTCGAGCAGCGCCCGGGCCGCGTCGACCAACTCGAACAACGCGGCTTTTTCCTCGGCAGTGGCATCGAAGTAGCTCGCGACGTGGCGCCGGGTCAGGACCAGGAGGTGGCCCGGCGCGACCGGGTTCGCGTCGAAGATCGCCGCTGCGAGGTCGTTGGCGAGGAGCGGTTCACCTGGTTCGCAGAACGGACACAGGTTGGTCATTTGCACTTCGAGCACTTTCGCATGGCGGTCGTGCCGATCGATTGCATTCGCACGCAGCGGGCTCAGTAGCTTCGAACTACGCCGGAAACACTCCGGTTGAGAGGTAGCGATCACCGCGATCGCAAACGACAAACACGATCGTCGCGTTCGCAGCCGCAGCAGCAACGCGCAGCGCGATCACCAACGCGCCCGCGGAAGAGATGCCGCCGAAAATTCCTTCTTCCGCCGCCATCCGCCGCGCCATCCCTTCCGCCTCGGCCTGCGTGACCAACTCTTCGCGATCGACTCCGGCGCGGTCGAAGATCTTGGGGAGATAGGCCTCGGGCCATTTACGAATGCCCGGGATGCGAGAGCCTTCCGCCGGCTGCGCACCGATGATCTGGATCGCCGGATTCTTTTCTCTCAGATAGCGCCCCACACCCATGATCGTGCCCGTCGTGCCCATCGCGCTGACGAAGTGCGTAATGCGTCCGTCCGTGTCGCGCCAGATCTCCGGTCCGGTCGTCTCATAGTGCGCGCGCGGGTTGTCCGGGTTGGTGAATTGATCGAGCACCCTTCCCTCACCGCTCGCCTGCATCTCCAGCGCCACGTCGCGTGCGTACTCCATCCCGCCGCGCGCTGCCGGCGTAAGAATCAACTCCGCGCCATACGCCTGCATGCTCGCGCGCCGCTCCGCCGACAGGTCATCCGGCATGATCAAGGTCATGCGGTAGCCCTTCATGGCCGCGATCATTGCCAGCGCGATGCCGGTGTTGCCGCTGGTCGCCTCGATCAGACGATCGCCCGGGTTGATCTCACCGCGCTCTTCGGCACGCTGGATCATCGAATAGGCGGGCCGGTCTTTCACCGAGCCGCCCGGATTGTTGCCCTCCAGCTTGCCCAGGATGACGTTGCCGCGGCGCGTGTTCTCGGCGCTCGCGATGCGCTGCAGGCGCACCAGCGGTGTATTGCCGATCGTGGCTTCGACAGTGGACAGCTTCATGGCTTGCGTTCGTCGCGCTTTTCAAGGCGCGGCTCGCGTTCACCGTTTACCGTTGCCCCCTGCGCCTGCAGGCGTTGCACGCGCGCGCCGCGCATGCCCTTCACGCGTCGCTCGAGATCATCCCAGTTCTTGAACGGCGCGCGATCACGCTCAACCATGATGCGCTCCGCCATGGTCACGCCGATGCCATTCAGCTGCTCCAGCTCAGCGCGGGTTGCAGTGTTGATCTCCTGCGCCGAAACGCAGGTCGACCCGATGAAGGTCGCGACGCACACGAGCAGCGCGAGTGCCCTCATGCGGCATCCAGTTCTTCGATACGCCGCGGCGGATAACTGTCCCAGCTGGTGCAGCCGGGGCACTGCCAGTGGAACTCGCGCGCGCGGAAACCACACTTGTTGCAGCGATAGCGCGCCAGCTTGCGCGTCTGCGTGTGGATCAGCGAGCGCAGCAGATCGAGCTCGGCATCGCCCTTGACCGCCGCGCTGCGCGCCGCCAGCAGCCGCTCGAACCCGAGCAGCGAAGGATGGCGCTTCAGCTCCTCGCGCAGCAGTTGTTCTGCCGCCGCGGCGCCTTCCCACTCCACGACGCGCTGATGCGCGACTTCGAGCAGGTCGATCGACGGCGTATCGAGCAGATTCCGCCGCAGCAGGTTCAAGGCTTCGCTTCTGCGGCCCAGCGCGTCGAGTGCCTCGGTCAGTCGCGCCGCGACCAGCGGCAGGTATTCCGGGTTGTCTTCCTCGACCCGCAGCCAGTAACGCACGGCACCCTGCGCGTCGTTGCGCTTGAGCGCGAGTTCGCCCGCAAGTATCGCGGCCCGAACCGACTTGCGATGCGATGCCAGCGCTTCGTCGATGCGCCGGCGCGCTGCATCGAGATCGCTCTTCGTCATCGCCTGCTGCGCCAGCTCGCAGTGAAAATGCGCCACCGCGACCTGGTGCGATTCGCCCGCCTCGCGCTCCAGCTTGCGGGCGATGTCGATCGCCTTGCCCCACTCGCGTTCCATCTGGTAGATGCGCAGCAGCGCGCGCAACGCACCAAGCCGATGCGCCGCTTCGTCAAGCAGACGCACAAAAGCCTCTTCCGCGCGGTCGAGCAGGCCACCCTTGAGGAAGTCTTGTCCGAGTTCGGCAAGCGCGTTGGCGCGGTGCTTGCCGGGCAGATCGGCGCGGTTCAGGAGGTGCGTGTGAATACGCACCGCGCGATCGACCTCGCCACGACGCCGGAACAGATTGCCCAGCGCGTAATGCAATTCGATGGTTTCCGGATCCAGCTTCACCACATCGATGAACGCGTCGATGGCTTTGTCCGGCTGCTCGTTGAGCAGCAGGTTCAGCCCCTTGAACATCGACTGCGGCGCCGCTGCCTGATCGGTGGCTCGCACGCGCGAATCGAAACCGCGCAACAACCAGCCCGCCGCAAAAAGCAGCGGCAGACAGATCAGGAACCAAGCGTCGAACTCGAGCATCGAGATCAGCGCGGGAAACGGGTGTCGGCGTCGAGTTGCCCAACTGCGCCGATGTTGCGCGCAGCGTCCGCCAGGCGATCGGCAGGCAGTTCACCGGGCTGGATCGTGGTGGTGGTGTCGGCGAGCATCTCGCGTTCATGGCGCGAGGTGCGCCGCCCGTTGCGAAACAGGCGCGGAGCCAGTGCCGCCGCGCCACCCAGTGCGCCAACCACCAGGCAAACAAGCATGACGACGATGAGGGGCACGTCGTTCCAGGCCACGCGCTCCGTCAGGTGCACCGCGACCGGAGTTGTGTTCTTGAGCGCGAACCACAGTACGAGCAGGAAGAACACGAGGCGAACCAGCCAGGCAATCGCTTTCATCGACTCTCCGCAGGGCCGCGCGATTGTAAAGCCGACAAAACAATCGGCCCTCGGCGGTTCAGCGAGGGCGATTGTCGTGTTACTCGTCGGTGTCCTTGCCGTCCTGCTGGATCGGTAGCGCAGTCGAGGTTTCGCCGTCGACACGCTCGCGCAGTTCCTTGCCCGCCTTGAAGTGGGGAACGAACTTCGCCGGTACATGCACCTTGGCGCCCGACTTCGGATTGCGGCCGACACGGGGCGGCCGGTAGTTAAGGGCGAAACTGCCAAACCCGCGGATCTCGATGCGACTGCCGTCGGCAAGCGCGGCGCTCATCGCATCGAGGATGGTCTTGACCGCCTCGTCAGCGTCACGTGCGACCAGCCGCGGATTTCGCTCGGCAAGCCGCTCGATCAGTTCGGACTTGGTCATCGTCTTGGCCATGGAAGATCCGCGCGAGTGACGAAGCAAGGTACGAAGCAAATTGCGAAGCAAATGAGGCCGGGCGCTTGCGCGCCCGGCGCCCTGATCAGGTGCCCTTGTCCAACTTCGCTTTGAGCAGCGCGCCCAGATTGGTCGTCCCGGTGGTCGCTTCCTGCTGCATCCGCTGCATGGCCTCTGCCGTCTCGGCGTTGTCCTTCGCCTTGACCGAGAGGTTGATCGTGCGGTTCTTGCGATCGACGTTGATGATCATCGCGGTGACGGTATCGCCTTCCTTGAGGTGATTGCGCGCATCCTCGACCCGATCCGACGAGATCTCGGAGGCACGCAGATAACCTTCCGCGTCACCGCCAAGCCCGATGACCGCGCCCTTCGCGTCCACGCTCTTGACCTGGCCGGTGATGACCGTTCCCTTTTCGTGCGCCGAAGCGTAGTTGGTGAACGGATCGCCCGAAAGCTGCTTCACACCAAGCGAAATGCGCTCGCGCTCGGTATCGATCGCCAGCACCATCGCTTCGACCTCGTCGCCCTTCTTGTAGCGGCGCACCGCCTCTTCGCCCGGTTCGCTCCACGACAGATCCGACAGGTGCACCAGGCCGTCGATGCCGCCAGGCAGGCCGATGAACACGCCGAAATCGGTGATCGACTTGATCTGGCCGCGCACCTTGTCGCCCTTCTTGTGCGAAATGGCGAAGTCTTCCCATGGATTGGGCTTGCACTGCTTCATGCCGAGCGAGATACGGCGGCGCTCTTCGTCGATCTCGAGCACCATCACCTCGACTTCGTCACCCAGCTGGACAACCTTCTTCGGGTCGACGTTCTTGTTGGTCCAGTCCATCTCGGAAACGTGCACCAGGCCTTCGATGCCCGCTTCGATCTCGACGAACGCACCATAGTCGGTGAGGTTGGTGACCTTGCCGAAAAGCCGCGTGCCTTGCGGATACCGCCGCCCCAGGCCGACCCACGGATCCTCGCCGAGCTGCTTCACGCCCAGCGACACGCGGTTTTTTTCCTGGTCGAACTTCAGCACCTTGGCGGTGATTTCCTGTCCCACCTGCACGACCTCGCTTGGATGACGCACGCGCCGCCATGCCAGGTCGGTGATGTGCAGCAGGCCGTCGATGCCACCCAGGTCGACGAACGCGCCGTAATCGGTGATGTTCTTGACCACGCCTTTGACGATGGCGCCCTCTTTCAGCGTCTCGAGCAGCTTGGCGCGTTCTTCGCCCATGCTGGCCTCGACCACCGCACGGCGCGAGAGCACGACGTTATTGCGCTTGCGGTCGAGCTTGATGACCTTGAACTCGAGCGTCTTGCCTTCGTACGGCGACGTGTCCTTCACCGGCCGCATGTCGACCAGCGACCCCGGCAGGAACGCACGGATGCCGTTGGTCATTACCGTCAGGCCACCTTTTACCTTGCCAGTGATGGTGCCGCTCACGAGTTCGGCGGTTTCCAGGGCCTTCTCGAGATTCATCCACGCGGCCAGGCGCTTGGCCTTGTCACGCGACAGGATAGTGTCGCCGTAACCGTTTTCCAGCGATTCGATCGCAACCGAGACGAAATCGCCCGGCTTGACGTCGATCTGGCCAACGTCGTTCTTGAACTCCTCGAGCGGGATGTACGCCTCGGACTTGAGCCCGGCGTTCACGACGACGAAGTTGTAATCGACCCGGATCACCTCGGCGGTGATCACTTCGCCCGCCTTCATTTCCCGGCGGGACAGACTTTCTTCAAACAGCGCGGCGAAAGATTCGCCGCCGCCAGATTTGGCTTGTTGCGCAACAGATTGCATCTACAGGCTTTCCATCTCACCCACACGTTGCGTGCAGGCGGTGTTGATCAACGGCACACCAGGCGCTTGATGACAAGCCGCGGGAGGTGCGCCACCCTTTGTCGAAGCCGCCTCATCCAGACAACGCAATGAGACGCTTCAACGATCGCGATACCAGGCCAGGATCTGGGCGACGACCTCGTCGACCGACAGCGTTGATGAGTCCAACCGGTACGCGTCTTCGGCTGGCCTGAGCGGCGAGGCGGCGCGATTGGAATCGCGTTCGTCGCGGGCACGCAGGTCGGCCAGAAGGTCGCGCATGTTAGCGGCCAATCCTTTTTCGATCAACTGCTTATAGCGCCTATCGGCACGCGCCTCGAGGCTCGCCGTAAGGAATATCTTGAGCCTGGCGGAGGGAAAAACAACCGTCCCCATGTCGCGCCCGTCGGCCACCAGCCCGGGGGGTCGGCGAAACCCCAGTTGCAGGTCGGTCAGCGCCGCGCGGACCGGCGCATGGACCGCCACCCGCGAAGCCGCCCGGCTTACCTCTTCGGTCCGGATCGACTTCGTGACATCGCGCCCGTCGAGTTCGACCCGGCCGTCAAGGAACCGGGGGCGCATCTGGCCCGCTAACCGGGCAAGGCCGGGAGCGTCGGAGTCTGCGGTGCCCGATTCGAGCGCGCGTAAGGCGACCAGGCGGTAGAGCGCTCCGCTGTCCAGGTAGTGGTAGCCAAGAGCTGCCGCTACGCGCGCCGCAACGGTGCCTTTGCCCGAGGCGGTCGGGCCGTCGATTGTGACAACCGGAACAGCGTCTTCGCTCAGCGCGGTCACGTGCGATTCACCGAGGCGAGCACATCAAAGAAGGCCGGGAATGTCTTGCTGACGCACTGCGGATCCTGGATCACCACCGGCACGCCGCCGGTGGCGGCCAGCGCGAAACACATCGCAATGCGATGATCGTCGTAGGTATCGATTTCCGCCGGGTGCAGTGCGACCGGACCTTCGAGTGCCAGCCAGTCCACACCGGTTTCGACTTTGGCGCCGAGTTTGCCGAGTTCAGTCGCCATCGCTGCAATCCGGTCGGTCTCTTTGACCCGCCACGAGCCGATGCCGCGCAGGCGCGTCCGCCCGTGCGCGAACAGCGCCAGTACCGCAGCTGTCATCGCCGCGTCGGGGATCGCTCCGCAGTCATAGTCGACGGCACGCAGCGGGCCGGCTTTCGATGTTTCGATCCAGTCCTCGCCCCAAGTGACCTGTGCTCCCATCGCCTCGAGCAGGTGGGCAAACGCCACATCGCCTTGAACACTGGCCGATCCCGCGCCTTGCACGCGAACAGGGCCACCCGCGAGCGCGCCGAGCGCAAGGAAATACGACGCGCTCGACGCATCGCCCTCGATCGCAAGGTTGCCGGGTGCGCGATAAGTCGCACGCGGCACGACAAACGCAAAGCCGACACCTCCATCGCGCCGCGTCACGTCGACGCCAAAACGCGCCATCAGTGCGACCGTCATCGCAACGTAGGGTTGCGAGATCAAGGTTCCCGGAACGTTCACGACCAGGCCTGACGTTGGAGCGATGAGCGGCGCGGCCATCAACAGACCGCTCACAAACTGACTGGAGACATCGCCACGCACGTCGATGGTCGCGTTACCCGCAAGCGATGCCGGCTCGATCAGCAGCGGCGGATAACCCGGGTTGCCCGCGTAACCAACCCGGGCGCCAAGCACGTTGAGCGCATCGACCAGGTCGCCGATCGGTCGCTCGCGCATGCGTGCCACGCCGTCGAGGCGATACGTTCCACCGGCAAACGCCAGCGCGGCCGTGAGCGAGCGCATCGCCGTACCGGCATTGCCAAGAAAAAGGTCGCCTTTGCGTTCCGGAAACACTCCGGTGCAACCGTGCACGCGCAAGCCGTCACCGGTGTCCGTGATCGAAACACCGAGCGCGCGCAGCGCCTCGATCATCACCCGCGTGTCCTCGGCATCGAGTTCGTTGCTGAGTGTCGTCGGCCCATCGGCAAGCGCGGCCAGCAACAATGCGCGATTTGTCAGGCTCTTCGATCCCGGCAAGCGCACGGAGCCTGACGCGTGCCGGATTGGCTGCACTGTGAGCGTTGCCGGCCACTGACGACGCGCCTGCCCGTTCATTCAGCGTCCAGTGTCGGCGCGTGGCGCCGCCGTGCATCGCTGGCGACGGCAAACGTGCGTTCGAGAAAAGCCGCGTCGCCAGCGCCGATCGCCTGCTGCAAACGCTCGAGCAGATCACGGTATCTCTGCAGTTCGGTGCCAAGAGTCGCGCGATTTGCCAGGCAGACGTCGCGCCACATCGCCGGACTGCTGGCGGCAATTCGCGTGAAATCGCGGAAGCCCGCACCGGCGAACTGCAGCTTGCGGTCGCCGTCCGCCTCCGACGCGATCGAGGCGACCAGCCCGAATGCCAGCAGGTGCGGCAGATGGCTGACGGCGGCGAAGATGCGGTCGTGCTCGACCGCATCCATTCTTGCAATCCGCGCACCCGAACGCTGCCACAGCGACTCGATCAGCGTCGTCGCATCCGCGTCCGTCTCGTCATCAGGCGTCGTGATCACGAGCTTGCCCCGGAAAAGCTGTGCGTCGGCGAATTCGACGCCGGGCAATTCGCGGCCGGCAATCGGATGCCCAGGGACGAAGCGGCGAAACAGAAGTTTGTCGCCGCGTGCGAGCCCGTCGCGCGCTGCGTCCAGGACCGAGACCTTGGTGCTACCTACGTCGGTGATGACCGCGTGCACCGCCGCGTGTTCCGCAACTTCAGCAAAAACCGCACGCATCGCCAGCACCGGTACGGCGACCAGCACCAGATCCGCACCCTCAACCACCTGCGCAATCGTGGTCGCGGTTGCGTCTATCACCCCAAGCGCTCGCCCGCGTTCGGCGGCGCCGGAATCGAGGTCGTACCCCGTTACATACCCCACCCCGCCCGTGGCGCGCCACGCCGCGGCAGCCGAGCCGCCAATCAGGCCGACACCGATCAACGCGAGCTTCACGATGCTCCCTGGTGACTGTCTAGCCGCGCGCCGCCGCGAGCGCTGCCGGCAAGAGCTGCAGCAGTTTCGCGTTCTCCTGCTCGAGCCCGATCGTCACGCGCAACCACTCCGGCAGCCCATAGTTGGCGACCGGGCGCACGATCACGCCACGCTCGAGCAGCGCCTGATAGACCTTGCCGGCGGGCCCAACCTTGACCATCACGAAGTTGCCCATGCTCGGAACAGTCGGCAGGCCCAACGCCTCGAAGCCCTGCACCAGTTGCTGCATCCCACGCCGATTGAGCTCGTAACTTTGCTGCTGGAATGCCGTGTCTTCGAGCGCCGCCAACGCCGCCACCTGCGCCAGCGCATTGACGTTGAACGGCTGGCGCACGCGGTTCAGCAGCTCCGTGAGTTCCCCCTGCGTGATGCCGTAACCGACGCGCAAACCGGCAAGACCGAAAATCTTCGAGAACGTGCGTGCGATCAGCAGGTTCGGATACTTCTTTACCCAAGCGGTCGTATCGAAGCGCAGGTCCGGCGGCAGATATTCGTTGTATGCCTCATCGAGCACCACCAGGACGCCGGCCGGCATCTTGGCGAGAAACGCGGCGATGCGCTCGTGCCCGATGAACGTGCCGGTCGGGTTGTTCGGATTCGCAACGAACACGATGCGCGTATCAGGCGCGATGGCGGAGGCCATCGCATCCAGATCGTGGCCGAAATCGCGTGCGGGCACGACGATCGAGCGCGCGCCCCTGGCCTGGGTTGCCAGCGCGTAAACGGCAAACGAATGTTGCGCGTAGACCGCACTGGTGCCGGGCGCCAGCATCGTCGCGGCGGCAAGCTCGAGAATGTCGTTCGAGCCGTTGCCGAGCGTCAGCCACTCCGGCGGCACGCCGATGCGCCTGGACAGCGCCTTCTTGAGCTCGAAACCGTTGCTGTCCGGATACCGCCCGAGCTCGGTCGCGCGTGCAATGGCAGCGCGTGCGGATGCCGGCATGCCAAGTGGATTTTCGTTCGACGCCAGCTTGATGATCGACTCCGGTGTCAGCCCGAACTCGCGCGCCAGTTCCTCGATCGGCTTGCCGGCCTGGTATGGCGCAATCGCACGCACATAGGCGTGTGCGGGCAGCCCCTGTTCGCTCATCGTCATCCTTGCGTTTCGATTGGATAGGAACCGAGGCTCTTGAAGAACGCGCACATCTCGCGCAGCGCATTGAGCGCGGTGACGATACGTTCGTCGCGCTCGTGGCCCTCGATGTCGACGTAGAAGTAGTACTCCCACGCACCCATTTTCGCCGGGCGTGACTCGAAACGGGTCATCGATACGCCATGCTGCGCGAGCGGCGTGAGCATGTGATAAACGGCACCGGCGCGATTGGGCACCGAAAGGATCAGCGAGGTCTTGTCGCGCCCGGTTGCACGCACTTCCTGCTTCCCGAGCACGGCGAACCGCGTGCGGTTCTGCGGATCATCCTGGATGTGTCCCGCCGCGACAGCGAGCCCATACAGGCTCGCGGCGTTTTCGCCGGCGATTGCCGCTGCCTTCGGATCATTTGCCGCGATCCGCGCGGCTTCCGCGTTGCTGGCAACCGGCACCCGCTCCAGATTCGCAGCATGCTGGTTCAACCAGCCGATGCACTGAGCGAAAGTCTGCGCATGTGTGACGACGCGCGTCACGCCGTCGAGCGTGCCGCTCTGCGTAAGCAGGTGGTGGCGCACCGGCACCGATACCTCGGCCAGGATCTTCAGCGGCGTCAGCAGCAACAGGTCGAGTGAACGGCTCACCGCGCCTTCGGTCGAATTCTCGACCGGGACCACCGCAAAATCCGCAGCACCGGTTTCGGCGGCGCGAAATACCTCGTCGATCGAAACCGCCGGCTCGCCGCCGATGCCGGAGCCGAACTGCTTGATCATCGCCAGCTCCGAGAACGTTCCCGGCGGGCCGAGATATGCAACCCGCAGCGGCCGCTCGAGCGCGCGGCACGCGGAGATCACCTCGCGAAACACCCCGGTGACAGCGGCTTCGGTCAGCGGCCCGCTGTTGAGCGAGCCGACCCTGCGCAGCACCTCGGCTTCGCGCTCGGGCCGATAGACCGGCGTGTTGTCCGAGCGCTTGACGTGCCCGACTTCGAGCGCAAGGCGCGCCCGCTCGTTGAGCAGTTCGACCAGCTTGCGATCGACCTGGTCGATCGCCTCGCGCAGCGGCTGCAGCTTGTCATCCATTGCGTCGCTGGAACTCCAGCATAAAGTCCGCCAGCCGGCGCGCGCCCTCGGCCGGCATCGCGTTGTACATCGAGGCGCGCACCCCACCAGCCGAGCGATGACCTTTCAGCTGCGCGAGCCCGCGCGCTTCGGCGCCGGATAGAAACGCCGCCGTCAGTGCATCGTCACGCAGAGAAAATGGAACATTCATGCGCGATCGATGCGCGAGCGCGATGCGGTTGACGTAAAAACCACCCGAGCTGTCGATGGTGTCGTACACCAGCTTCGCCTTCTCGATATTGCGCTTTTCTATCGCGGCTATCCCGCCCTGGCCGACCAGCCAGTGCAGAACGAGGTTGGCGCTGTAGACCGCAAATGTCGCCGGCGTGTTGTAGAGCGACCTGCTCTCGGCGTAACTCTTGTAGTCCAGCATCGTCGGCCAGCGCGGCGAGCAATGACCAACCAGGTCATCGCGGATCAGCACCACCGTGAGACCGGCCGGGCCGAAATTCTTTTGCGCGCAAGCAAACACGACACCGAAACGCGACACATCGATCGGGCGCGACAGAAACTGCGACGACGCATCGGCGACCAGCGGCACAGCACCGGCTTGCGGCACGTAGTCGAACTCGATGCCGTGAATGGTCTCGTTCGGGCAGTAGTAGACGTATGCCGACTGCGGATCAAGGACCAGTTCGCGCTGCACGGGCGCCCGCGTGGCACCTTCTTTCAGCGTGTCGGCCGCCACGTGCACGTTGCAGAAGCGCGCGGCCTCGGTCGCACCGCGCTGCGACCAATGACCGCAGACGATGTAATCGGCCTGGGTGCTCGCGCGCAGCAGGTTGAGCGGCACCATCGCGAACTGCTGGTGCCCGCCCCCTTGCATGAACAGCACGCGGTAGTTGTCCGGCACCGCGAGCAGCTGGCGCAGCAGGCGCTCGCAGTCTTCGAGCAGTGCCACGAACGGTTCGAAGCGATGACTCGATTCGATCACCGAGTAGCCGCGACCACCCCAGTCGAGCAGTTCGGCCTGCGCCTGCCGCAGCACGTCCTCCGGCAGGATTGCCGGACCGGAGGAGAAGTTGAGAACGCGCGCCACGATCCGGCTGGGAAGTTTCTTCTCAGACCTCGTTGCCGGGAGCGGGCGTCGCACCCGCGTCGCCACTACCTGCCGATGGGTCGCTATGCCCTGGATCGGCGTGTCCGTTGCCGTTTTCGGCGTCGCTCTCGATGATGCGCTGGAGATTGGACAGGCGCGTGCCTTCGTCGAGCGCGATCAGTGTCACACCTTGTGTCGCCCGGCCCATCACACGGATTTCGGACACCCGCGTGCGAATCAGCACGCCACCCGTTGTGATCAGCATGATCTCGTCGTCGGGCCGAACCAGCGTGGCGGCGACCACCTTGCCGTTGCGCTCGCTGGTCGCGATGGCGATCATTCCCTTGGTGCCGCGTCCGTGGCGCGTGTACTCGGCAATCGGCGTGCGTTTGCCGTAGCCGTTTTCGGTCGCGGCAAGCACGCTCTGGTTCTCGTCTTCGGCGACCAGCAGCGCGATGACGCTTTGCGCCGGATCGAGCTGCATGCCGCGCACTCCGCGCGCGGTACGTCCCATCGGGCGCACGTCGTTCTCGTCGAAACGCACCGCCTTGCCGGCATCGGAAAACAGCATCACGTCGTGCGCGCCATCGGTGATCGCCGCGCCGATCAGGTAGTCGCCAGCGTCCAGATCAACCGCGATGATGCCGGCCTTGCGCGGATTGGCGAACTCGGCAAGCGCAGTCTTCTTCACCGTGCCTTGCGCGGTCGCCATGAAAACATAGTGGTGTTCATCGAAGTTCTTGACCGGCAGCACGACCGTGATCTTCTCGTCTTCCGCCAGCGGAAACATGTTGACGATCGGCTTGCCGCGCGAGGTGCGCGTGCCTTGCGGCACCTCCCAGACCTTGAGCCAGTACAAACGCCCGCGATTGGAGAAACACAGGATCGTGTCGTGGGTGTTGGCAATGAAGAGCTGTTCGATCCAATCGTCTTCGCGTGTCGCCGCGGCTTGTTTGCCGCGTCCGCCGCGCTTTTGCGCGCGATAGTCGGCCAGCGGCTGGCTCTTGATGTAGCCGGTGTGTGACAGGGTGACGACAAGGTCCTGCGGCGTGATCAGGTCCTCGGTCGCGAGGTCTTCCGCAGTGCGCACGATCTCGGAACGGCGCTGGTCGCCGAACTCTTTCTGGATCGCGCCGAGTTCGTCGGCGATGATGGTGGTGATTCGATCGGCGCGCGCGAGGATGTCAAGCAGATCGGCAATGGTCTCCATCACCTCGCGATACTCGTTGACGATCTTGTCCTGCTCCAGCCCGGTCAGGCGCTGCAAACGCATCTGCAGGATCTGCTCGGCCTGTGTCTCCGAGAGGCGGTACAGGCCGTCGGGCTGCATGCCGAAACGCGCCTCCAGCCCCTGCGGGCGGAACGCTTCGCGGTTGTCGCCCGCACGCGCGAGCATGTCGCGCACGGTTGCCGAGTCCCACACCCGGTTCATCAACTCCACCCTGGCAACGGGCGGTGTCGGGGCCGCCTTGATGATGGCGATGAACTCGTCGATATTGGCCAGCGCGACCGCCAGGCCCTCGAGCACGTGGCCGCGATCGCGTGCCTCGCGCAGTTCGAACACGGTGCGCCGCGTGATCACCTCGCGCCGATGCGACAGGAACGCATCGAGCATCTGCTTGAGGTTGAGCACCTTGGGCTGGCCGTCGACCAGCGCCACCATGTTCATGCCGAAGGTGTCTTGCAGCTGCGTCTGCTTGTACAGGTTGTTCAGCACCACTTCCGGCAACTCGCCGCGCTTGAGCTCGATCACCACCCGCATGCCCGACTTGTCGGACTCGTCGCGGATGTCGGAAATGCCCTCGATCTTCTTGTCGTTGACCAGTTCCGCAATGCGCTCGAGCAGCACGCGCTTGTTCACCTGATAGGGCAGCTCGTCGACGATGATCGCGGTGCGCGCGCCCTTGTCGATCTCCTCGAAGTGCGTCTTGGCGCGGATCACCACGCGGCCGCGGCCGGTGCGGTAACCCTCGCGCACGCCGTCGAGGCCATAGATGATTCCGGCAGTTGGAAAATCCGGCGCCGGAATCAGCTCGATCAGCTGTTCGATGGTCGAGGCCGGCTCGCGCAGCAAGAGCAAACAGCCGGCGACGATCTCGTTCAGGTTATGCGGTGCGATGTTGGTCGCCATCCCCACCGCGATGCCCGAGCTGCCGTTGATCAACAGATTGGGAACACGCGCCGGCAGGATCAGCGGTTCTCTTTCCGAACCGTCGTAGTTCGGACCGAAGTCGACTGTTTCCTTGTCGATGTCGGCGAGCAGTTCGTGCGCGATCTTGGCCAGGCGCACTTCGGTGTAGCGCATCGCCGCCGCGTTGTCGCCGTCGACCGAACCGAAATTGCCCTGGCCGTCGATCAGCAGGTAGCGCAAGGAAAAATCCTGCGCCATGCGCACCAGCGTGTCGTAAACAGCCTGGTCGCCGTGCGGATGATATTTGCCGATGACGTCGCCGACGATGCGGGCGGACTTCTTGTACGGGCGGTTGTAGTGATTGGCCAGCTCGTACATCGCGAACAGCACGCGCCGGTGCACCGGCTTCAGCCCATCGCGCACGTCGGGCAGAGCGCGCCCGACGATGACGCTCATTGCGTAGTCGAGATATGACCGCCGCATCTCCTCTTCGAGCGAGATCGGCAGGGTTTCCTTTGCGAATTGATCCATCGTGTGCAGTGGCCGCGAAGAAGCAAAAAGCCGGTCGGCGCGACCGGCTTTCCCAAGGCAGAATCTTATCAGCGCGACCGTTCCGCCGCCGCCCAACCTTTCCCTCTCAAGCGCAGTTTTGCCTCGCTCCGATGACAAAAATCGACACCTTGCTTGAATGCCGCTGGGTCGCTCCGGTGAGTTCGGCCAAAACGCGCGCGGCGGTGCTGGCCGACCACGCAATCGCGATCGATGCCGGCCGCATCGTCGCGTTGCTGCCCACCGAAACCGCTCGCGCGACGTTCGACCCGCGCTCCCGCGTGACGCTGGCGGACCACCTGGTGACGCCGGGTTTGATCAATGCGCACACCCACGCGGCGATGGTTCTGCTGCGTGGCGTAGGCGATGACCTGCCGCTGGGCCGTTGGCTGCAGGAGCGCATCTGGCCGCTCGAAGCAGCACTGGTTTCGGAGGAGTTCGTCTACGACGGCACGCGGCTGGCCGCCCTCGAGATGCTGCGAGCGGGCACGACGTGCTGCTCCGACATGTACTTCTATCCGGAACAATCGGCGCGCGCGCTGCGCGACATGGGCATGCGCGCGGTGGTTGGAATCATCGCGATCGAGTTTCCAACCGTCTACGCCACCGATGCCGAGGACTACCTGCGCAAGGGCCTCGCTGCGCGCGACCTGTTTCGCGATGACCCGCTTGTGGCGTTTACCCTCGCTCCGCATGCGCCATACACGGTCGCCGACCACACCCTGGCGCGGATGGCAGTGCTCGCGGAAGAACTCGACCTTCCACTGCATATGCACGTGCACGAAACTGCACACGAAGTCAGCGAATCGCTTGCCAATCACGGCGTACGGCCGCTGGCACGCCTCGATCGTCTTGGCCTGGTGAGCGAACGCCTGATCGCGGTGCACGCGGTTCACCTTGACGACACCGAAATCGCGCTGCTGGCTCAGCGCGGGGTGAGCATCGCGCACTGCCCGAGTTCGAACCTCAAGCTGGCGAGCGGCTTTGCCCGCGTTGCCGACCTGATGGCCGCAGGCGTCAACGTCGTGCTCGGCACTGACGGCGCGGCGAGCAACAACCGCCTGGACCTGCTCGCAGAGGGACGCCTGGCTGCGCTGCTTGCCAAGGGCGCGAGCGGCGACGCGGCGGCGGCGCCGGCGGCGGCGATCCTCGAGTCGGCGACGCTCGGTGCTGCGCGCGCATTAGGTCTTGCCAAACGCATCGGCTCGATCGAGCCCGGCAAGGACGCCGACCTGGCCGCCTTCGATCTGAGCGACATAGAAACCCAACCGTGCTTCGATCCTCTGTCACACCTCGTTTACGCGTGTGGCCGCGAGCAGGTGAGCGATGTCTGGGTCGCAGGCGCGCATGTTGTGAAGAAGCGACAGGTGCTCGATCAGAGTGGGGCTCTGCTCTCGAACGCAGTGATGGCGCAGCTACCCGCATGGCAGAATCGCGCCCGGCAGTTCTTGAACGTCCCCGCCTGATGCGGCCGAACGAGGGGCTCTCGTGGGTTTACTTCGAGCCGGCATTTGGAGGTTCAAGGCTTCGCCACGGCGTCCGCGACAGGCGTCGGGTCCAGCGCAGGCCCATCTGCGATCACGAGTGAGGAGAAACATGAAAAA
>Ga0137409_10001984_pt1 | contig 22063 bp, 14 predicted proteins | sample CZODoug1_16funga_FD_122059 | JGI IMG/M metagenome (GOLD analysis project Ga0137409, IMG submission 122059) | Vadose zone soil fungal communities from Angelo Coast Range Reserve, California, USA - CZODoug1_16fungal (Hybrid Assembly) | ecosystem: Environmental > Terrestrial > Soil > Vadose zone... | reverse complement strand
ATCGCGGCACTGGCGGCAGGACGTGGCTACGAGATACTTATCGAAGCGCAAGCCTTCGCGAACCAGTCGGCTGACGCCCTCGTGCGCATCCGCACAGGCGCGGACACATTGGTCGCAGCGCGTGCATTTCTCCAAATCGAGCACGAGAAGGCTTTGCGCTTCCATCAATCCCTGGGCCAGGAATTGATCGACGGGAACGTTCTGCGCCTGAACGGTGTGCCGCAGATTTTCTTGGATGCGCTCACGGGCGATTGCCTCCAGCTTTTCGCGAACTTCCGGAAAGCGGTCGAGCATGAGTTGGAAGTCTTCACCAGCGATACGCACGACTTCGACGTGGTCGAGAGCGGTGCACGTTGCCGATCGCGGGATACCGCTAAGCAGCGCGATCTCGCCAAAGTACCCGCCGCGCGCTAGGTAGGCGAGCACTAGTTCGCCGCCAGGACGCTGTTCGGAAACTTTCACAAAGCCGATTCGGACCAGGTAGAAGCTGTCGGCGGGATCTCCCTGGCGGCAAATCACCTGCCCTGGATTGAAGCGCAGCAACTCCACGCGATCGCGCAGATGGTCGATAAAGTCCTGCGTGAGCGACTTAAAGACGGGGACGCTGCGCAAATGCGAGTCGAGCGCACGGGCGCGGTAGTTGCGTTCGAGTTGCGCGCGAAAAGTCTTGTTGCGCTGCAAAATATCGAGTACGTTGCGTAGCATTTCCAGCATTACGCAGTCGGTCCGGGCGCGCACGGTCGCGGAGCGCGGGTAATAGCTCATGCAAGTCATTTCGCCGAACATATCGCCGGGGTTCAGTTCAGCGATGGGGTTGTCGTAGGGTAAGTCAACCGAGGCGTCGATGGGAATGAAGGGCCGGTCGGACTCTTCACTGCGACGGTCTCCTTCGCGCGGCGCCAGCAGGCTTTGGAGCTTGCTGAAGAAGCCTTTGCTGCTGCCTTCGGTCTTGACGTGTGCGATGGGGCTGGAGAGGAATACTTCCGCCTTACCTTCGAGGATGTAGAAGGCCGTCGACCCGAACTCGCCTTCGCGGCAGACAACTTCTCCTGCCTTGAAATGCCGCTTTACGACTGCCTTCTGGTTCAGTTCAAGAAATGTGCCGGAAACGTTCTGGAAAATCGGCAGATGTAATAGCTCAGCTGGATCAAGAACATCTCCCCCACCCAGTTGGGTACCGACGACCCGCTTATTGGTGAGCGCGCCCGTGGGACAGGAAACCATGCACTCGCCGCACGAAACACACGACGACTCGCTCATGGGCAGGTTGTTGTCGAAGGCGATGCCGGCCTGGTATCCCTTACCGCGGCGGGCCAGTACCCAGTTGTTTCGAATGTCGTCGCAACCGCGAATGCAGCGGTCGCAAAGGATACAGGCTTCATGATCGACGGCGATTACGGTGGAAGAATCGTCTTTGCCGCGCGGAGTGATGCGGTGGGGGAAGCGAGGCTCTTTGATTCCAGCTGCGTCAGCGAGGCGTTCCAGTTCGCAGTCTCCCGATTGTTGCTGGCGAGCGCATGGTGTCGGGTGATCGGACATTAGCAACTCGACCAGAGTGTTACGCGCGGCTTGCACTTGATCGGTCGACGTTTTCACCGTCATTCCGTGTTCGACTTGGCGGATGCAGGAAGCGGCATACACCCGCTGACCGACATCCACCACGCACACGCGGCATACGCCCACCGGATTTTCGTTTTGTTGATGGCAGAGGGTTGGGATGGAAATGCCGTTGACGCGAGCTGCGTCGAAAATGGTCGTGCCAGCCGGAGCCGAGATCGGCTTGCCGTCGATCGTCAGCTGAACCTCGGCGGCGGGTTTGGTGCTCACGCTGTTCCTCTTTGTGGGAAGCAGACGCCGGCGGGACACCGGCTATGGGTGAGGTGTTCGTCGACCACCTCGCGAAAATGTTTCATCACCGAAGCGATGGGTACGGGAACTACCTGGCCGAGTCCGCAGATCGAAGTCAGCTTCAGGGCATGCGTGAGCTCTTCGAGCAGTTGCAGGTCGGTGCTCGACGAGCGGCCTTCAGTCCATCCCGACAGCATTTCGACCAACTTCTGCGAGCCCACGCGGCAGGGAACACACTTGCCGCAGGATTCGTTGCGATAGAAACGCACCGCGTTCAACGCGATGTCAAGCATGCAGCGTCCTTCGGCGCAGACCACAATCGCTCCAGATCCCACCATCGAACCGGCAGCAGCCACGGCATTCCAGTCGAGAGGGAGGTCAACCATAGAAGCGGGCAGGTATCCAGAGGAAGGGCCGGAAGGCGCGTAAGCCAGCAGCTTGCGATCTTCTGAAATGCCGCCGGCGTATTCGTAAATAAGCTGAGAATATTTCGTGCCCATTGGAACTTCGAATATTCCAGGACGATTCACATCGCCACTGATGCCCACAAACTTCATGCCGGATGCGGCGTTCGTCCCCTGAGCCTTGAACCACTCCGCTCCACGAGAAAGAATTACGGTGGCGAAGGTGAAAGTCTCAACATTGTTGATGGCGGTGGGCTGATTCCAGAGTCCGTTCGTGCCCGGGAATGGCGGCTTGTTGCGCGGTTCGGCACGTTTGCCTTCGATGGCTTCGAGCAACGCACTCTCTTCGCCGCAGATGTAGCCTCCAGGACTCACGAAGATTTCGAGGTCGAAAGCCAGGGCGCTACCAAGAATGTTCGGACCGAGAAGCCCTTCGCGATAACAACGGTCAATTTCTTCCTGGAGGATTTCTTTCGGTCGTTCGTACTCGTGCCGGATGTAGAGAATTCCGCGGCGGGCGCCGGTGACCAGACCGGCCATGATCATGCCCTCGATCACCAGGTACGGAACGTTCTCCATGATGAAGCGGTCTTTAATCGTGCCGGGTTCACTCTCATCGGCGTTGCAGACGATGTATTTTTCTTTTCCCATAGCATTGCGAACGATCTCCCACTTGCTGCCGGTCGGGAAGCCTGCGCCGCCCATGCCGCGCAGTCCGGCGGATTTCAGGGTGGCGACTACTCCTGCCCAATCCGGTGTCTCGATAAACTGCCGCACCACGGAATAGTTGGGAGCACCGTTGTATGGATCGGATGCGACGGGCACTGGCTTGTGGGCGCGCTGTTCAGCAGGCAGTTCGCGGCCGGAAAGCACGTCGCGCACGAGCGCGACGGCCCGATTTTCGTCGACGTTGCCGTAGATCCGGTCGTTGATAGAGAGGGCGGGCGCCTGGTCGCAGCGGCCGAGACAAGAGACGCCGCGCACCGCCACTTTTTCCGGGCCGCCTGCGCGAAAGGCCTGCTCGAGACCGCGCTTCAAGTCGGGAGCGCCGCGCAAGTGGCACGACATATCGGCGCAGACGCGCACTTCAGCCTGAGCGGGCGGCGCGAGGTGGAAATGCGGATAGAAGCTCGCGACCGCATGGATCTGACTGAGCGGTACGTGAATCTTGACGGCGAGTTCCTGCAACCGATCCGCCGGCAAGTAGCCGAACTGATGCTGAATGGACCTGAGTTCGTCGATCAAGCGCCAGGGTCCCCTTGGTTCCGCAGAATGACAAGGATGTCAAAATCTTAACGTCAACGGTTCGCGCTGGGGAATGGCGAACTTGGGGCATGAAGGCTTACCCCATGCCCTGTCCGTGAGTTTGCGGGACGAACCATGCCGTCAATTGATTTCGGGCAACAGAGTCGGTATAAGCAAAACTATTGCCCCGAGAATGCTCATGTTGAACCAGGGACGAGCGGCGTGGTCATGGTCGGCGTGTGTGACAGTTGCCGTTTTTATTTCAGCTTCGGCTCCCGCGGAGAACACGGTGGTGGGTAAGTACAACGGGCCGGGCGGATGCGCGTCGAGCAGTTGTCATGGAAGTATTCAGCCTAAGAACATTACGCACATTGCGCAGAACGAATACAGCATCTGGGCGGGCCAGGATAAACACGCTCGCGCCTATCAGGTACTGTCGAATGATGTCTCCGTCCGCATCGGGAAAATCCTGAACCTGAAGTCCCCTCCTAATCAGAGCCAGAAATGCCTTGCTTGCCATGCGCTTTCGGTTGCGCCCGAAATGCGCGCACAGACTTTCGACATCAGTGACGGTGTGAGCTGCGAGCATTGCCACGGGCCGGCGGCAGGCTGGCTGGGCCCGCATACGGTCAAAGAGTGGGAGACGCGAACCGGAGATCAGAAGGCCCAACTCGGGATGCGCGATCTCCGCGACGTGGCGATTCGCAGCCATACTTGCCTTCATTGCCACGTTGGAACTGAGGAACAATCTGTCGATCACCAGATGATCGCAGCCGGGCATCCCGACCTGACCTTTGAACTCAACCTGTTCAGCGCGGTGATGCCGAAACACTGGAAGGACTCCGACGACATTCCCTGGTTCGGAACCAAGGAGTGGGCGGTAGGACAGGGCGTACAGCTGCGCGACAGTTTGCAGCGTCTTGCCCGTCGGGCGCGCAGTTCCACCTGGCCAGAATATGCGGAGCTCGATTGCTTTTCTTGCCATCACAGCCTGACGGCAACGAAAGATAGTTGGCGTCAGGAGATTGGCTACTCCGGCCGCACGCCGGGCGTCCCGGCATGGAATTCTTCGCGTTACGTGGTCTTTCGTTACGCCGCAGCAGAGACTGAAGCCGCTACGGCTCGCAAGCTCGAATCCGAGATGGCAACGCTCAGCGGATTGATGGGACAACTCAGTGGGGACCGTGAGCAGATTGCGGCTTCAGCGGACCGCGCTGCTGAGCTCACGCATTCTTTGGCCGGCGTGCTGAACGAGCGGGGCTACGATCAGGCATTTACACTTCGAGTCATGCGGAAAATTGCCGCCGATTCCAGCGCCATCTCCCAACAGGGACAACGCGCCGCCGGGCAAGCTGCCATGTCGTTGGACTCTCTATTTACGGTGTACAAACAGAACGCGAAGAACCTCGATGAAGCGGAAATCAAAGTCGCGATCAACGGACTTTTCCAGCAGCTCGACGATCCATCTGCTTACAACGCACCCCGGTTTGCCGCGCAAATGCAAAAGGTGAGCGCGATCTTGTCCGCGGAAAAAGGAAGCCGCTGACCCAATGTTCGACAGACCGTCCGATACATCGAGTTCCAAGCCGGTCAGTCCTTCGTTAAGCGCGGAGCATCAGCGCTTGGCAGAAGCCTCCCACGAAATGGTTGCGGCCTGGCGCAAGTGGGGACCGTATGTCTGCGAGCGATCCTGGGGGAGCGTGCGCGAGGACTATAGTCCGGACGGGTGCGCGTGGGAATTCCTAACTCACGATATGGCGCGTAGCAAGGCTTATCGCTGGGGGGAAGACGGTATCGCAGGCATCTGCGACCGATATCAGCTTCTGGTGTTTGCACTGGCGTTGTGGAACGGGCGAGACCCCATTCTCAAAGAACGCATGTTTGGACTTTCTGGGAATGAGGGCAATCACGGCGAAGACGTCAAGGAATACTGGTTCTACCTCGACAATACTCCTACGCATAGTTACATGCGGATGCTCTACAAATATCCGCAGCGGGAATTTCCCTATACGCAGTTGTTAGAGGAAAACCGGCGGCGCTGGGGACAGGTGGGCGCAGCCGAATATGAACTGCTGGACACCGGAATTTTCGACGATAACCGTTATTTCGATGTATTCGTTGAGTACGCGAAGGCGGGACCGGAGGATATTTGCGTTCGGATCGAGGCCTTCAACCGTGCTCCGGAGGCCGCGGACCTGCATCTGCTTCCGCATTTGTGGTTTCGCAATACCTGGGCTTGGACGGATCCGGCGGTCAGTGAGCCGGTGATTGGGTTTGAGCGGTCTGCCAATCACAACACGCTCATTGCCGATGATTTTCAGCGGGCAACCCTGCACAACCTCCAGTTCCCCTACTCTCTGGGCCAGCGCTATCTTTACGCGCCCACAGGCGGCGCGCCGCTATTTACGGACAACGAAAGCAATGCGAAGCGTCTCTACTCAGGCCCGAGCAATTGCAAGCCCTATGTCAAAGACGCATTCCATCGCCACATCGTGAACGGGGAGGACTCCGTGAACCCGGCGCATTCAGGAACCAAGGCGTGCGTTCACTACAAATATTCCGTGCCGGCGGGAGAGTCCGTCCTCATTCGGCTGCGGTTGACGCCGGAGAAGTTGGATCGACCTCTGGATGTCGTGGATAAGGTTGTCACGCAGAGAAAGAAGGAAGCCGACGAGTTTTACGCGACCGTTCACCCTCCCAAGGCCACTGCGGAAGAGAAGGAAATCCAGCGGCAGGCCTTGGCAGGAATGTTATGGAGCAAACAGATTTATTTGTGGGACGTAAATCTGTGGCTGGAGGGCGACAATCCAAAAATGCCGCCGCCCGAATCGCGTAAGCGAATGCGTAATGTTCACTGGCGTCATGTGAACTCGATGCGCATTCTTTCCATGCCCGACAAGTGGGAGTTCCCCTGGTTTGCGGCCTGGGATTTGGCGTTCCAGTGCATCAGTCTTGCGTTGGTCGATCCGGATTTTGCCAAGGAAAATCTGTGGGTCCTGCTGTTTGAGCAATTCCAGCATCCGAACGGACAAATTCCAGCGTATGAATGGGAGTTCTCCGATTTGAATCCGCCCATACATGCTTGGGCTTGCTGGCGGGTTTATCAGAACGAGAAACAGCGCACCGGGAAAGGCGACACAGAGTTTCTGGAAAAGTGTCTGCACAAGTTGTTGATGAACTTTGCCTGGTGGGTGAATCGTGTGGACAGCCAGGGCAACAACGTCTTCGAAGGCGGCTTTCTGGGCTTGGACAACATTGCGGTCGTCGACCGGGGCGAGCGATTTCCTGGAGGCGCGATCCTCGAACAGGCAGACGCAACTGGGTGGATGGGCTTCTTCTGTCTCTACTTGATGCGGATCGCGCTGGAGCTCGCCAAGCAGAACCGCGTGTACGAGGGTGTGGCGACCAAGTTCTTTGAGCACTTTATCTACATCGGCGCCGCGATGAAGAAGATGGGCGGGCGCCAATATCAGTTGTGGGATGAGAAAGAGGGATTTTTCTACGACGTGCTCCGCTATCCCAACGGAGAGTTTCACAAGTTCCGGTTGCGTTCGCTGGTCGGCCTGATTCCGCTGTATGGAATTGAGGTGCTCGACAGGGAAGAACTAAAAGCCTACCCGAGTTTTTTGCGGGATGTGGAGTGGTTTATTCAGAACCGGCCTGACCTCGTCGGCGACGCTTGTTACGCGGTAGACGACGACGGACGCAAGCGTTACGTGCTATCGATCGCGGACCCGAACCAGTTCCGGCGCTTGCTGGAACGCATCGGGGATCCGGGAGAGTTTCTCTCGCCGTATGGGATTCGCAGCCTATCGAAGTATCACAAGGACCATCCCTTCAAGTTCGGAGACCGCACCCTCGGTTACGAAGCGGGCGAAGCAGAAGTGAAACTCAAGGGAGGGAATTCAAACTGGCGCGGTCCAGTGTGGTTTCCGACTTCTTATTTACTCATCCATTCGTTTCTCCGATTCGGCGATGCGTTGGGTCCGAAGTTCTCGGTGCAAATTCCCGGAAGCGGAGAGAGCGTTACGCCCGCTGCGATTGCGGAAGAAACGGCCAATCGCATGATCTCAATTTTCACGCGCGATCGCGATGGCAAGCGCCCCTGCTTTGGCGCATATAGCAAATTCCACGCCGATCCGCACTGGCGGGAATGTTTGCTCTTCAACGAGTACTACCACGGCGACACTGGCATGGGACTGGGCGCGAGCCATCAGACTGGGTGGACAGGGCTGATTGCCAATCTGATCGACGAATGGCGACGGTGAGCAGGCTTAGGACTTCGGGGATTTTCGTTTTTGGGTGGAGCAGCGGTTCAGCGCTGCATTGAAAGCCGCCCTTTCAAACCGGCTTTCAGCCGCTTGGGGCTGGCCTTGTACTTGTCCTATTTCAGTTCCACCGGCCGTGATGGCTGCTGACCTCAGGGGCTAAAGCCAATACGAAAACAGCGCCTGAAATGCAGCGCTAAAGCGCTGCTCCACCCTAAAGCCTCAGACTACTTCAGCAAACCGCGAAGTCTGTTTCCTCACGCGCGCTTCTGCGTTTTAAACGCTTTCTCAATCAGCGTGTAGCGTGCGGCCCCGATGAGTCCGGAATCGTCGTTCAACACGATGGTCACCGGCATTTCCTTCAGTAGCGATTCCATTCGGCCTTTGTCGAGGAACGATTGCATGAAAATTAGATCTTTCATCTTGGGCACGTTCTTGGCGGCTACGCTACCTCCGATGAAAATCCCTCCCGTGGACATGAAGTTCAAGGCGACGTTCCCAGTCTCCGCTCCGTAAATGCTCACGAAAATTGACATCGTTTGATCGCATATCGCGGCCTTGCCTTCCGCAGCCAGCTGCGAGATCAAAGCCGGAGGATCCGGCGCGGCCGCGATCTGATCCTTCAACCACGATGGCTCTTCCGCTTTCTGTGCGTCTCTCAAGAAATCGTAGATGTTCTTTATTCCCGGTCCGGAGAGAAGTCGCTCGTTACTGATATGGCCGTACTTCTTTTGGAGATAGCTCAGCAATTCGATTTCCAGTGCGTTGCGTGGCCCAAAATCGGAGTGGCCGCCTTCGCAGCCGAAAGGATGATGCCGAAAGCCGTCCCAATATAAGCCCGCCACACCCAGTCCGGTGCGCGCGGAGATCACGGCGCGGTTGCCTTCCGCATCCTCGGAGCCTTCATTCAGCGTCACAAAATCTTTGGAGTCGAGGCCGTCGATTCCATAGGCGTAGGCTTCCAGATCGTTAATCATGCCGACCGTATCGAGCTTCAACTGCTTGGCCAAATCGCGAGAATCAATGATCCAGGGTAGGTTGGAAATCTTGCTCCGGCCCCGCCGCACGGGACCGGCGACTCCGAAGCATGCCCGGTGCACTGCAATTCCTTCGCTCGTTATGAACGCACCGATGATCTCGGATAAGCCCGCGTGTTCCTGGCTCGGGTAGGTCTTTTCCACTACCAGTTTGAGCCGGCTGCCTTCGGTGTCGAATGCGGCCAACCGGGTGCGAGTAGCGCCAATTTCTCCAGCAAGAATCATGGCTCTATTTTCCTCCATTGGCGCTCATCGCGCTCCAACAGTTCGTCGGACGCCTTCGGTCCCCAGGTGCCAGCGGCATAGTTGGGAAATTTGCGCGGTGGCAGGGCTGCCCAGACGTCTAGTACGGGATCCACAACGCTCCATCCGGCTTCGACCATGTCGGCGCGTTGAAACAGCGTGGCGTCGCCAATCATGCAGTCATAGAGAAGAACTTCGTAGCCGGTATGAGCATCCGCTCCAAAATATTTCGAATATTCGAAGTTCATGTCGACCGATCCAACTTGTAAAACAGCGCCCGGGATCTTCGCGCCAAAGCTCAGGGAAATGCCTTCGACGGGTTGGATTCGTATCACCATCGTGTTGGTGTGCAGCCTATGAAAGGCGGAGTTTCGAAACAATTCAAAGGGTGTGCTCTTGAACTGAATCGCGATTTCGGTGTGGCGCTTCGCCATGCGCTTGGCAGTGCGCAAATAAAATGGCACGCCCGCCCATCGCCAGTTGTCCACGGTCAGTTTCATAGCAACGTATGTCTCGGTTCTCGAATCCGGAGACACGCCGGCCTCCGTGCGATAGCCGGGAACCTTCTCGACACCGATCGTCCCCTCCCCATATTGACCGCGTACGGTGCGGTTCAGGACGTCTTCGGAATCAAGCGGCTGAATGGCATGCAGAACCTTGGCCTGCTCATTGCGGACGGCGTCGGCCTGAAACGATGCCGGGGATTCCATGGCGGTGAGGCTGAGAAGCTGCATCAAGTGGTTTGGAACCATGTCGCGGAGCGTGCCTGTGGTATCGAAATATCCCCCGCGCAGTTCCACACCTACGGTCTCAGCATTCGTGATCTGCACGTGATCGATGTAACGCCGGTTCCAGATAGGTTCGAAGATGGCATTGTCGAACCGAAAGACCATGATATTTTGGACGGTCTCTTTGCCAAGGTAATGGTCGATGCGGTAAATCTGATTTTCGTTCAGTACGCTCTTGATTTCGCGGTTCAGAGCCTTGGCAGACTCGAGATCGTGTCCGAAAGGTTTTTCGATGATCACGCGTCGCCAGCGTCCGTTCTCCTGGCGGGAAAGACCAGCAGTCCCCAGGTGCTCCACGATTGGTCCAAAAAATTTGGGCGAGGTCGCAAGATAAAACATGTAATTGCCGGCGGTCTGGTTGTCTCGATCCAAATCGCCGAGACGACTGGCAAGGGCGGTATACATGTCGGGATCGGAGAATTCCCCGCGCTGGTAGAAAAGTCGGTTCGTGAACCACTGCCAGTGGTCGGTTCCGCGATCTTCAGCGGGTAAAAATCCGGTGACCTGGGTCCGAAACTGATCGAGGGTTAAGTCGTCAACGGAAACGCCCAGGACGGCGAAATCCGCCGGCAGCAGCTTGGCTTTCACCAGGTTGAATAATGACGGCATCAGCTTGCGCTTGGTCAGGTCACCGGCGGCTCCGAAGAGCACCATTACGCAAGCGCCGGCAGCCTGGCCGGATTCTTTTTCCAGATTCGCTGTTTCCGCAGTCGCCATGGGATATTTGATTACCGATTTATGAGAGTGTATCGCATCGCTGTGGGCAGCATTGTAGGGCAACGGTGTTCGGATTCATAATCATAGACGTTACGGCGTCGTGAATTAGGGACCCGGGATTGCGTTCTGTCGAAATGCTACAGTCCTGAGAGGCGGAAGGATGAAAATGAGACCTGTCGGGCCTCCCGCCGTGTTACCCTTTCGCGCGAAACTTGTGACGCGGAGAATTCTTCATGAACAGGTTGCATGCTTTTAGCCGACAGAATCTGGCGTTGATGCTTTCACTACTTCTCTCCTTAGCCGGTTCGCTAGCGTCGGCTCAATCGAATTCGAACTCCATCGGCCTGTTCGACGCGCAGAACGACGTAGGCGATAACCCGCGACCAGGTTCTGCTTCCTACGACGCTACGAGCGGTGAATACCGAATCACAGGCGGCGGCGCCAACATGTGGGGCGCAGTGGATGCATTTCATTACGTGTGGAAGCGAGCGACTGGGAACTTTTCCGTTACGGCTGATGTCCGCTTCATCGGCAAGGGCGTTGAAGACCATCGCAAGGCGGTGTTGGCGGTTCGCAAGAGCCTGGAACCCAACGCTGCCTACGCCGATGTCGCATTGCATGGAGACGGCCTGACAGCGCTGCAGTTTCGGCCGATTCCCGGAGCCGACACCTCTGAAGTGCGGTCGAGTAAGCAGGCGCCAGTTCGGATCCGCATTGAGCGGCGCGGGGCGCAGTTCCTGATGTCGGTGGGAAAACCCGGGGACCCGCTAGTGGCTGCGATTCCGGCTACGGTGAGCCTTGAGGGGCCGGTGTACATCGGAATCGGTGTTTGTTCGCACGATGCGAAAGTGCTGGAGACGGCCGTGTTTTCGAACGTGAGAATTCAGGAACTGCCACCTAGCAGGCCCGAACCCAACCCGGAGAAAGTTCGCAGCAAGATTTCGATCTATGATCTCGAGAGCAAGAGTGCGCATGTCGCGTACTCGGCTGACAAATTGTGGGAGGCGCCCAACTGGTCTCCAGATGGTAAGTACTTGCTGGCAAACTCAGGGGGCATGATCTACCGCTTTGTATTGGATGCGAAAGGCGAAGCGCAGCCCGAGAAACTCGCGCTGGACGCGGCGTATGACTGCAACAACGACAAGGCGCTTTCTCCGGATGGCAAGCGGCTGGCGTTCTCCGCGCAACATGCTCCCGCTGCGGGATCGCAAGTGTATGTGTCCAATGCCGACGGCACGAATCCGCAACTGCTGACTCTTGGCATCCCGAGCTACTTCCACGGATGGTCGCCGGACGGGCGCTGGCTGACGTTTGTCGCAGAGCGCGGCGGAAATTTCGACATTTATCGCGTTTCGGCGACGGGCGGAAAAGAAGAACGGCTCACATCCAGTCCAGGCTTTGACGATGGCCCCGACTACTCGCCCGACGGAAAGTGGATCTACATCAACACCGATCGTTCCGGCGGATGGGATATCTGGCGATTTCCGGCAGAGGGTGCTGGAACCAACGACAGCAAAGCCGAACGTGTCACCGGCGATGCCGGCGAAGACTGGTTCCCGCATCCCTCGCCCGATGGTAAATCGATGGTTTTCCTGACTTTCCCGCCGGGGACGAAAGGGCACGATTTCAAAACCGCCGTTCAGCTTCGCATGATTCCGTTGCCTGCCAGTAACGCGGCTGCGACGCTACCGAAGGGCGATGACGATGCAGTTCCGGTTCTTGCGCAGTTCTTTGGCGGCCAGGGCTCCATCAACGTCAATTCGTGGTCGCCGGATTCGAAGAAGTTCGCATTCGTCAGTTACGAGTTACTGCCATAAATGTCTAACTTGGGCGGGCGTGTACTTCGAGATATTCGGCGTCGACGACGGTGCGGCCGTCGGTGGCTTCGTTGTGCTCCTCCCACAGGCGGATGAGATCATCTTGCATTGCCTTCCGTCCGTTCTCATCGAGGCGTTCGAAGGCCATCTTGGTCGGTCCGAAATAGGTCCTGAACAGCTCGACGACCTTCGCGGGACCGTACGGAAAGTCGAAGTGCATCATCCGCCGGGCCATCTGAAGCTGAACACGATCTCCGAAGCGCTCCGCAACTACCGATTCGTCTCCCCAAAGAACCGGCGGAGCCACACCCTGGGGAGGCGGCACGTGTCGACTGGTGAGGGCGAACGACCTGCCAACAAATCCTCCTGGCGTCCAGTTACCCATCGCGATCAAGCCTCCGGGACGACACACGCGCAGGAACTCGGAGGCAACACGCTCCGGACGGGGCGCGAACATCGCGCCAAACATGGTGAGCACAACGTCAAACTGTGCCGCGTCGTACGGTAGTTGTTCAGCATCACCTTCGACAAAAGTGATCTTCAGGTTTTCGTTCTGGGCTCGCTCTCGAGCTTGCTCCAGGAGATTGGGAGCAATATCGATGCCGATCACGTCAGCTCCGCTGCGGGCGGCGGGGATGGACTGATTGCCGGTCCCGCACGCCACGTCCAGCACGCGCATGCCCGGTTGGAGCGCAAGGCGACTAACAAATTCCTCGGCGGACCGCTCAGCGATGCGCGCGATCTGGCCAAAGTCGCCGGCCATCCAGGTAGACTTCATGCGCTGTTTGAGCGCAACAAATTCGGGGGAGTCGGTCACTTACCATCCTCCTTGCAGATGTTTAGAGTATAAGTATTGCGGTGTCGGCCGGCCAGCCTGGCGAGTGACCGTCTTTGCCGCCGCTCCCTCCAGACGGTACACTTCAGTCATGAATACACCGCCGCAACCAAATATAAAGTTCGCGAATACTCCCGACTATCGTGAAGCCTATGCCAATAGCGTGCAGATCCGGGTTAACGTGTGGGACTTCTTTCTGGTTTTTGGAACCATGCAGCAGAGTTCGGAGACGCAAGTAGAACTGCGCAATTTTCAGGGAGTTTATCTTAGCCCGCAGCAGGCGAAGGCGCTGATGGCGCTTTTGCAACAGAACGTCGCCAACTACGAGGCTGCGTTTGGCCAGATTCAGCTGGATCCGCGCGCGCCCGGCGGACCCGTGCACTGATGAGGGCGTGTCCTTCCGGTGGAGCGCGTGCACGTCAGGTCCCTTCGGTATGGGCGCAGGATTTGCTCCTTTTTGCATTGTTCTTTGCCGCGCTCATGCTGTTGCACGCGCCCCTGCTTCGCCTGCCATATTTCTGGGACGAGGCGGGCTACTACATTCCGGCGGCGCGCGATCTGTATCTGACCGACACGCTCATTCCGCACTCGACCCCTTCGAACGCGCACCCTCCGCTGGTCATGGCCTGGTTGGCGCTCTCCTGGAGGGTCGCGGGATATTCTCCGCTCGTCACGCGGACGGCGATGCTCGCCGTCGCCACGTTTTCGTTACTCGGACTCTTTCGGTTGGCGCGGTTCTGTGCGGATCTGCCGGTGGCGTGGGCGACCACTGTCGTGGCCGCGCTATATCCGGTTTTTTTTACGCAGAGTTCCCTTGCGCATGTTGACCTGGCTGCGGCGGGATTCACATTCTGGGGGCTGAAGGCCTATCTCGAAGATTGTCCGTGGCGGCAGGCATTGTGGTTTTCATTGGCGGCGCTGGCGAAAGAGACCGCAATCCTCGCTCCGCTGGCGCTGTTTGGATGGGAGGCCTTGGCACATTTAGCGCGTCCGCGCTGGGAGGAATTTTTCACGCCGGCTGAACGCCGCTCACGCGCACTCTTCTTGCTGGTGCCCGTGTTTCCGCTGGTCTGCTGGTACGGGTACCACTACGCGAAGACGGGTTTTCTGTTCGGCAATCCGGAGTTTCTTCGCTACAACGTTACGGCGACTCTCAATCCGCTGCGTATTCCCCTGGCTCTGGCGTTGCGGTTCTGGCAGGTTTTCGGATACTTCGGCCTATACCTCCTCACGGTTGCTGGATTGCTGGCAATGCGTCGGCCTCCGCTGACAGCGAATGGAGATGTCCGTCCCCGAATACCGATCTGGATGCAGATGGCGTTTTTGGCCGTGCTGGCCGCGTATCTGGGATTCATGTCCGCGGTGGGTGGGGCTGTGCTAGCCAGATACATGTTGCCGGTTGTCCCGCTGGTGATGCTGGTCATCGTCTCGACTTTGTGGCGGCGTGTGCGGTACTGGCGGCTGGTGGTGGGATTGGTCGCTGCCGCTTTTGTGGCGGCGCTGTTTACCAATCCACCGTACGGATTCGCGATCGAAGACAACCTGGCTTATCGCGATTACGTGATGATGCACGCGGAGGCAGAGCGTTTTCTGGCGTTGCGATATCCGCACGCACGCGTGTTGACGGCTTGGCCAGCCTCGGACGAGCTCTCGCGCCCGTGGCTGGGCTACGTGTCGCGGCCGTTTCCAGTAGTGCGTATTGAGGACTTCACGGCCTCTCAGGTTGCCATTGCCGCTGCCGCTAGCAACCAGTTCGACGTCGCACTAGTGTTCTCGACCAAGTATCAGCCTGCGCGTCCGCTGCTGGAGGACTGGCTACCATGGCAGACGCTCAAAGAAAAATATTTCGGATACCATCGCGACTTAACGCCCGAAGAGATCGCTGCACAACTCGGCGGCAAAATAGTCTTTCAGAAAAATAGCGATGGGCAGTGGGTCGCAGTGATTGCGCTGGAGAGGGAAGAGAACGCGAGATTGGAAAGGTAGCGGGCACCTTACCGGCGTCGCAAGGGCGCCGGTGCTAGGCTCCAGACATCAGGTGACACGAGTGCGTCTTAACTACCACCCAGACACTCTTCCCCGGCACAAGTTGTAACGCTTCGCGGGCTGCCAGCGTCAGGTGCACTTCGAAACTCGTGCCGCTGCAATCCACGAAAGCGGAAATAATCACGTCGCGCTGCTCGATCTTGCGGATCGTTCCGGGCACGATATTGCGAGCGCTCAGTCCGTGCGGGATCTCGGTCGCGAGGAGAAGATCGCCGGCGCGAATGCCGACGCGTAGGTTCGATCCAATGTCAGCCCGGACGAGCGGTGCCTCCAACTCCACGGGTCCGGCGCCGAGGCGACAGGTCAGAGTGCCGCGCTCTTCATGCAGCGATGTGACGGTGGCGTCGAAGATATTTTCGAATCCCAGCAGTTGAGCGACCGTCTCCAGGCGCGGCGCGCTCATCACTTCGTGAGGACGTCCTTGCGCAACAATCCGTCCCGCAACAAGTACAATGACCTGCTCGCCCAGCGCGAACACTTCTTCATGGCTGTGCGTCACGTAGAGAATGGGGACACGGTGCGTTGCGTTCCATTGGCGAAGGTCGTCAAGGATATGCGCCTTGGTCGGACGATCGAGCGCAGCCAGCGGCTCATCGAGCAAGAGCGCAAGAGGTTCTGTGACGAGCGTGCGAGCGAGGGCTACACGCTGGCGTTCGCCGCCCGAAATCTGCGCTGGACGTTGGTCGCGGAGGTGGTCGATTTGAAACGTCCGCAGCATCTCGCGACTGCGGTTTTGCCGTTTCGTCACGCCGAGCGCATGCAGCCCGAAGGCGACGTTTTCCTGAGCGGTCAGGTGAGGGAAGAGGGCGAGGTCCTGAATCACGTAGCCGATCCGGCGCTTCCAGGCGGGTACGTCCTGCTTCTTGGCGGAGTCAAACAACTCATGTCCACTCACGACAATTCGCCCACCGTCCGGACGGCTCAGTCCGGCGATGCAATCGAGCACCGTAGTTTTCCCCGCGCCCGATGCTCCGAATAGGATGGTGAATCCCGCACTCGCGCGAAAGTGCAGGTCCATGTCAAAGGTTCCCTCAAGGCTGGAAAAGCGCTTGCGGATGTGGACTCCGAGAGCGGGATTCGTTGCCGACGGAAATGGATCAGCCGGTGGTGTTGTCACTTCCACGGACCTACCGCCCATACCCGCCGGTTTACGCCATACACAACCGAAAGCACAAGGAAAGAAATAATCAACAGCACCAGGGCCGTTTGATTTGCCGAGGAATAGTTCCCGGCTTGCACTTGGTCGTAGATGTCGATTGAGATAGTGCGCGTTACTCCCGGGATATTACCGCCTATCATCAAGACGACACCGAACTCTCCGAGTGTGTGCGCGAAGCTGAGCACGAAGCCGGTAACCAGTCCGGCTTTCGAGAGAGGAAGCACGATGCGGCGAAAAGTTTGCGTAGGCGATTGCCCGAGCGATGCCGACGCACGCAAAAGCTTTGGATCGACCGTCGAGAAAGCCGCCGCAAAGGGCTGCACGGCGAATGGGAGACTGTATAGCACGCTGCCGACGATCAGGCCTTCAAAAGTAAAAGCCAACGGATGTCCGGTAAGTGACTCCCAGTACCGGCCGATCGGGCTCCGCGTCCCGAGCGCCATGAGAACGTAAAGGCCGAGCACCGTTGGCGGTAAGACAATTGGCAGTGCGATCACGGCCTCGACTAAGAACTTCCAGCGCCAGCGGTAGTAAGTGATCCAATAGGCGATGGGAATACCAAATGCCATCAACAACACTGCGACGATCATAGCGAGGCGAACGGTGAGCCAGAAAGCCTCCAAGTTCATGTCAAGGCTTCTCCGCAGACAGGCTGAAACCGTAGCTCTTCAACAGGGAAGTGCCCTCAGGGCCGCGGACGAAATCCAAAAACTTGCGGGTGGCGGCTTGCTGCTTTGATTTTGAGAGCACAACCGCTGCCTGATTCAGCGTGGGATAGGCATCGAGGGGCACGGTCCAGTAGTGGCCTTTGTCTTTCAAGGACGGCGAAAGCGCGTGCGAAAGTGCAATAAGTCCAGCCTGCGCATTGCCGGACTCGACAAACTGCGCTGCCTGCGAGATGTTTTCACCGAGTACGAGCTTAGCGGAGATCTGGTCATAGACTCCTAAATGTTTAAGCGCGGCTTCTGCGGCGCGTCCGTAAGGAGCGTGCAAGGGGTTCGCAATGGCAATCTTTTTGACTGCCGGATCGAGCAGCGCTTTAACTCCCAGCTTCTGCACGTCAAGCTGGACGTCGTTCGGTACCCAGAGCACCAGTCGGCCGACGGCATAGCGATAGAGAGACTCTTTGTCCGCGAGGCCTTTCTCGATCAGTTGCGCGGGATAGCTTTCGTCGGCGGAGAAAAAAACATCAAAAGGCGCGCCGTTCTCGATCTGAGTCGTCAGGTTGCCAGAGGAGCCGAAAGACAGTTTGACGGTTTGTCCGCTTTGTTTCGTGTAGTTGGCGACGATTTCAGGGAGAGCCGTGGAGAGGTCAGCCGCGGCCGCGACGGTAATCTCCTGAGCGGAGGCGCAAATGGAAAGTAAAAGAGCGACTAACGAAATTCGCAAGAACATGCATTCTCCAGGTTGAGGTCCTACCGACATTTCCGCTCTCAACGAAAGCTACAACCTAGCGCCAAGTGCCATCTTTATACCAGCTTCATTTTCGACAACGGCAATTCCCTCGCTCGCTTTCCCGTCGCCGCGAACACCGCGTTGCACAACGCGGGAGCGAATGGCGGTACGCCCGGCTCTCCGACTCCTGCCGGCGGAGCATTGCTTTGTACCACGTGAACGTCGACGTGGCGGGGGGCACGGTTCATACGGGCGAGTTGGTAATTGTTGAAATTGCTCTGGTCGATCATTCCGTTGGTCGCTGTGATCTCACCGAATAGCGCCAGGCTTGTCCCAAATACGGCCGCACCTTCGAATTGGTTGCGGACGTTGTCCGGGCTGACTATGGTTCCCGCATCTACGGCAGTCCACACGCCAGGAATATGTATCTGTCCCTTGTTATCCACCTCGACTTCTACTACGGTAGCGACGTAGGTCAAGAAGCTGCGGTGCACCGCGATACCCATGCCATGCCCTTTGCCCTTGGGTTTGTTACTCCAGCCCGATCTCTCCGCGGCGATCTCCACCACGCGACGCAGGCGACCCGTGTCGAAAGGATAGGTCTTTGCTTCTTCTGCGTCGTCACCTTTGTAGTCAAGATTGAGAGCGCGCGCCGGGCCGATTAAACCGAGCAGGTACTCAACCGAATCTGTGTTGGCGGCGTGGGCGAGTTCGTCCGCGAAGGATTGAATCGCGAATGCGTGATAGATGTTGGCCACGCTGCGCAGCCAGCCAATCCGGACGTGGTAATCTGCGGGCCCGTTTTCTGCGCGGTGGTTTGGAATGTCGAACGGCAGATTGTTCCATCCCAAACCCATTTCATCGTCGCCATAGGTGGCGGTAGCGTCGAACGTTGAATTGATAGGAGGGAAGACGCTGCGCTGAAGCCACGCGGTCGGCTTGCTGTTTGGTCCGAGGGCGGCCTTCATGTACATCGCGGCGACGGAGTGGAAAAAGTCGAAGTGAATATCGTCTTCGCGAGTCCACACGATTTTCACTGGCTTGCCGAGTTGCTTTGACAAGATAGCCGCTTCGGCGACCTGATCGGGTTTCGACTTACGTCCGAATCCGCCACCTAGCAATGTGACGTGACAGATGACGTCTACTTTCTTGATGCCAAGAGCCGTCGCGATGGTGTCCTGCACGGCCTGCGGATTTTGCGTGGGGGCCCACGCCAGCACTTTGCCGTCGCGATAGTCAGCGACGGCTACGGGCGGTTCCATCGAAGCGTGTGCCAGGTGCGGCGCATAGTATTCTGCCTCGATGATCTTGCCGCCTTTAGCGAAAGCCGCATCGACGTCGCCGACGTTGCGCGCTACCTTGCCGGGCTGGCGAGACGTTGCTTCGAGCGTCTTGCGGTACTCCGCCGAGTTGTAATTCGAATGTGGGCTGCTGTCCCATTCGATCTTCAAACTCTTGCGGCCCTTAAACGCGGCCCAGGTATTGTCGGCGATCACTGCGACTCCGCCCAAAGGCTGAAACAGGTGCGGAGGCTTGACGGTTTCGAGCGTTATCGTTTGTTTGACTCCAGGAACCTTGAGAGCAGCTTTATCGTCATAGGACTTGATCTTCTGCCCAAGGACTGGCGGGTGCTCGATTGATGCGAAGACCATTCCCGGCATAGTCGCGTCCATGCCGAAGATCGCTTTGCCTGTCACCATGTCGGATAGGTCGAAGAGGGCGTTGGTTTCCTTCCCGATGTAGCGCCACTCGGAGCGTGACTTGAGCTGAAGGTCTTCTGTTTTTGGAACCGGGAGCTTGGCAGCGGCGGCGGCCAATTCGCCGTAGCCGAGTTTGCGACCGCTGACGCGATGCACGACAAAATGCGGTTCAGTGGTGCAATCTTTGGCGGAAACATTCCATTGCGCCGCGGCAGCGCCGATCAGCATGGCGCGTCCGGCGGCGCCGACCTGACGCATCAGGTCAAAGGAGCTGCGGACCGAATGCGACCCGTCAGTGTCCTGGTCGCCGTACTTCGGGTCGCCGATTGCCTGGTCGATCTTGACCTTGGACCAGTCGGCATCGAGTTCGTCGGTGACAACCAACGGCAGGGCAGTACGGCTGCCGCAGCCCATCTCAGAGCGATGCGCGACGATGGTCACAGTCCCGTCAGCGGCGATCGCCATCCATAGGCTGGGTTCCAGTCCAGAGGGGGCCGCCGGTTCCGCGGCTCCGTGCAGCATTCTCGGGACGTAACGCGCGCCCAAAATCAACACTCCACCTGCGAGAGCTCCCTGAACAAATCGGCGGCGCGAAACATTTTCGATGAGCTTCATGCCGTCTCCTTCGCAGCCTGATGAATGGCCGCACGTATCCGCTGGTAGGTGCCGCAACGGCAGATGTTGCCGGACATGACCGTATCAATATCCTGGTCGCTGGGATTCTTGTTGTCCTTGAGCAGCGCGATCGCTTGCATGATCTGTCCAGTCTGGCAGTAGCCGCATTGCGGGACGCGGATCTCCATCCACGCTTTCTGTACCGGATGCATGGGCACGATGCCTTCGATGGTCGTGATCTCGGCCCCCGCCACCTCTTTCATGGCCGTGCTACAGGAGCGGATAGCCTCGCCGTTCTGGTGCACCGTGCAAGCGCCGCACAGAGCCATGCCGCAACCAAACTTTGTTCCTGTGAGCCCGGCGACGTCGCGCAAGTACCAGAGCAGCGGCATGTCGGGATCGCCGTCAAACATTTTCTCTTTCCCGTTCACCTTGAGGCGGATCATTACCCCTCCAGCTCCAGTCCGATGAAGTGCGAAATTGATTTCCATATCCTAGTCGCAGAGCGGGAAATGTGGAAGGGTCGTGTGTCAGGTCGGACACTCTTGTCCGACACTGACAGCGCCGGGAACCCGCGGCGGTATGCCAGTGCACACAGTTGTCGGACAAGAGTCTCCGACCTACACAAGCGCCCGTCATATAATCGTCTGTTCTTCCGGGAGGAAATTTGGCCTACGACGATCTGAGGGACTGGATCAAGGCGCTCGACCGCGCCGGCGAACTAAAACGCGTTCGCACAGAGGTGGACCCGATTCTCGAAATCACCGAGATTGCGGACCGCGTCTCCAAGAGCCGTGACCAGCAGGGAAATGTCGGGGGCAAGGCTCTTCTGTTTGAGAACGTCAAGGGCTATCCCGGTGGAAAGTTGCTCATCAATCAGTTCGGGTCCGCCCGACGCATGCGCCTGGCGCTCGAAGTGGATTCGCTCGATGAAATCGCCGATCGCATCCGCGTGTTCATGGACGTAAAGTCTCCGCAGGGATTTCTCGACAAAGTGAAGATGCTCCCGATGCTGGCCGAGATGGGCAAGTTTTTTCCAAAAACGGTTCCCACTGGCCCGTGCAAAGAGGTCATCAAGCGCGATAACTTTTCCTTGCTCGATTTCCCCATCCTGCAATGCTGGCCGAAGGACGCAGGACGCTTCATCACGCTACCGTGTGTGATCACGCGCGATCCCAGAACAGGGAAGCGCAACGTTGGCATGTACCGAATGCAGATTCATGATGCGACGTCGACTGGCATGCACTGGCAGCGGCAGAAAGTCGCAGCGGAGCATTACCGGGACCGCTTGCGGCAGAGTGTCGAGCATGAGGGAGGTTCTGGTGCTCAGAGCCGTGCCGCAGTGGACATCATGGCTCGTTCGTCGGGAGGCTCGATGCTCGCGGTCGGAGAGCGGCCAGGCGGAAGAATGGACGTAGCCGTGGCCGTCGGCACAGAGCCGGCGCTGACTTTTTCCGCGATTGTGCCCGCTCCGCCTGACGTTGAGGAGTTCATCATCGCCGGATTCCTGCGCCAGAAGCCGGTCGAACTGGTGAAGTGCGAAACCATCGACCTGGAAGTTCCAGCCGATGCCGAGATCGTGCTGGAGGGATACGTGAACCTGGACGAACTCCGGACCGAAGGCCCCTTCGGCGATCATACTGGCTTCTATTCATTGGAAGATGAATACCCGGTGTTTCACGTCACCTGCATCACGCATCGTAAGGACCCCATCTACGCGACGACCGTTGTCGGCAAGCCTCCGCAAGAAGATGCGTGGATGGGCAAAGCTGTCGAACGAATTTTCCTGCCGCTGATGAAGTTGACCATCCCCGAACTGGTGGACGTGAATCTGCCTATCGAAGGTGTCTTTCACAACCTGATGATCGTTTCCATCCGCAAGTCTTATCCCGGACAGGGGCGGAAGGTGATGAACGCAATCTGGTCGCTGGGGCAGGCGATGTTTA
>Ga0137409_10001983_pt1 | contig 22063 bp, 25 predicted proteins | sample CZODoug1_16funga_FD_122059 | JGI IMG/M metagenome (GOLD analysis project Ga0137409, IMG submission 122059) | Vadose zone soil fungal communities from Angelo Coast Range Reserve, California, USA - CZODoug1_16fungal (Hybrid Assembly) | ecosystem: Environmental > Terrestrial > Soil > Vadose zone... | reverse complement strand
AGGTGCGGACGGCCGTCCAGGGGAATGATGCGCGAACTATGGATCATTTCGGAGGCAATCGTCACGTAGCCGGGAGACTGGAAAATCTGCTGCGTATTGTTATAGATGATTCCAAGATATGGAGGCCTGTCGGTGCGAATGATGCAGCGGATCACGAAGTTAAATATGTTGCCGCAGAGTCGGAGGAGAAGCAGTGAGAATCGCCGCCACTGCCGATTTGCACTTCAGCCCGGAGAACTACGCCAAGCTCAAAGATCAATTTGAACGGGTTCGAGAAGAGGCAGATGTGCTGGTGCTGGCGGGTGACTTAACTAACTATGGGCAGCCCAGTGAGATGGAGCCGCTGCTGAACGTTCTGGTGCGTTTACGATTGCCGACCGTAGTGGTGTTGGGAAACCACGATTATGAATGTGGAATGGAAGAAGATCTGGTACGGATGATGGTGGGCGGGGGGATCAAAGTTCTCGATGGCACCGAAGGCCCCATCATCGCAGCCACCGACTACATGAAGTCTGTTCCCGACCAACTCGCACCGTGGCTCGGGACCCGCATGGTCACCCTCGGCACCGATGGCTTCGGCCGCAGCGACAACCGCCAACACCTGCGACGTCACTTCGAAGTCAATGCAGAGACGATTGCCGCCAGCGCGCTTTCACAACTGGCTCGCCTCGGGAAATTCGACGCCAAGAAAGCACAGAAAGCATTGGGCGAACTGGGTGTCAACCCAGAAAAAGCCGACCCTGCCAAAGCCTAAAACCCACGACTGCCTACAAATCATGTGGGGACAGGGCAACCCTGCCCAGCGGAGCACTCTGGTCTGACGGCAGAGGATCGTTGCACTTAAATCGCTCCGGAAACAGCGGTCGAATCTACTGAAGCCTCAGGAGAACCCTGATAAGCTAGCTGCATGTTCCGTAATTGGCTCCGCTCAATTCGCCAAGCCATCCGTTCTTTGGAGCCGAAGCCCTTCGATACCTACGCCGTGTACGCGCCACGCGTAGCGGCGGCGCTATCCCGCCGTGGGTACAATCTTTGCCTCGAAGGGGATCTTGAGGGGGCCCTGCAGGCCTTTAACGAGGCTCTCGTGTACGCGCCAAAATCTGCTGTGGTGTTCAATAACCGGGCGTGTGCTTTTCTGGAACAATGCGAGTATGACCGTGCAATCCAGGACTGCAATACTGCGCTCGGAATCGATCCGGCCCTTGCTTCCGCGTTTTGCAATCGTGGCAGCGCGCACCTGGGTAAGCTGGATTTGCAACAGGGGGCGGAAGATTACGATCGATGCCTGAGTCTGGACCCCAACTACTCCGTGGCCTACTCGAACCGGAGCTTCGTTTCCTTAGTCGCGGCCGATTTCGAGCGTGCCGTGCAGGATTGCGACCACGCAATTACGCTCGATCCCAGTTACAGCTTGGCACACCGGAACCGCGGGGCCATCGCATTTTGCCAGGGCCGTTTCGACGAAGCAGAGAAACATCTCGGAGTTGCAGCCGAGCTTGATCCAAAGGCTCCCGAAATCGGCTTATGGCTGCACCTCGCCCAGTTGCGAACTGCCGAACCCGAAGCCTCGGAACTTAACCCGCCGTCGGCGATGCTGGATCTGACCAAGTGGCCGGGCCCCCTGGTAAGTCTCCTCTCTGGTTCCGCCGAGGAGCAAACCGTCCTGTCGGCGACAAAGGATGCAAATCCCGACAAAGAACGTGGCCAGCTTTGCGGAGCCTATTTCGTCATTGGCGAGAAGGCACTGATCAATGGTGACCGGGAGCGGGCTCGGCTGTATTTTCGGAAGTCGCTGGAAACCGGAGCGATAAATTACCTCGAGTGTTCCGCCGCAAAGGCCGAATTGGATCGTTTGGACGGAGATACAAGGGATCCCAAGGCGCCCAACTCAGAAGAAGAACCCGGCCTGAAGGAAAAAATCGCAAATCCGGACTTGCCCTAAGCCCGGAAGCGAATCCCATCCAGCGCCCGCCAGGGCTTCGTCTCAGCCAGCCCTCCAACCTGGGCGCTGACAGCCCCCTTCATCACTTCCTGCCAGGCATCCCGGAACATCGTCATTTCTTCGCGCGTGCCCACGGTGATCCGGCTATAAGTCGGCAAAATCGGCCAGATGCGGCCAATCCTTACGCTGCGTTTAGCCATAGCATCGATCACGCCTTTCGCAGGCTGTTTCGTATTCAGCATGAAGAAATTCGCCTCTGACGGAATGTAGGAGTATCCATGCTGATCAAGCCACTGAAACATCTCGCCGCGGATTTCGGCGTTAATGTGGCGTCGTTCGGGAATGAGGCGAGCGTCGGCCATGCTCGCAGTCGCCGCTGCCACGGCCGTCGTAGGCATGGCGTTCCAACCCATGATGTTCTGGATCTTCGCCAGTAGATCCGGCTTGCCGATCGCAACTCCACAGCGCAAGCCGGCCATTCCATAGAGCTTGGAGAAAGTACGCAGAACAATGAGGTCTTTCTCTGCCTTCACCAGATCCACCGCGGACGGGGTATCCACGAAGTGGGTATAAGCCTCGTCCACCACTACAATCGACCCCTTAGGCTTGTTCTCAATCAGGTATTCGATATCGACGTGCGGCGTCAGCGTGCCCGTCGGATTGTTGGGCGAGCAAATGTAAAACATCCCCGCATCCGGCGCAGCGGCAATCATCGCCTTCACGTCGTGAGCGTAGGTCTTGGTTAGCGGAACTTTCACAATGCGCGCGCCAGAGGCGCTAGCGGCGAACATTCCGGCTTCGTAGCCAGGGTCGGCGGTTACGTAGCTGCGCTTCGCAGACGTAAACGCCAGCACGGAATGATGCAGGGGCCCGCTGGAACCAGGAAAGGCACTGACAAACTCCGCCTTCAGGCCTACGCTTTCAGCAAAGTTCTTTTCGAAATGATCCGTTAGATTCGAGAAATAACGCCCACCCTGCGCGGCCATCGCAGTAACCGCCTCCCGGGCAGCAGGACAAGGGCCAAGCGGGTTCTCATTCTGATCGATCCAGATGGCCGATGTCATCGATGACGACGCGGGCATCGCCAAGACCGCCGCGTGCGCCAGCATCGGCTCCGTTATCACCCGCAAAGCGGCAGCGCCAGAAGCTGCGGCGGAAAACCGAAGAAACGACCGACGGGACGGGAACAAAGGAGAGGAAGAAGAGCTCTTTCGCGGCGACATGCATTTCGCTCCGGACGTCGGGAATCCAAGAATCAACGCGATTCTACGCCCACCAGTTCCGGAGCGAAACGTATTCCGTCACCACCTTAGCGGGTTCTTACTCGAACTCATCGGCCGCCCAAGGTATAGCCAATGGAGGCGCCGAAGCGCGTGGCGTAGGGAGAGCTGAACTGATTGTTGTTATGCACCAGGTAGACGTGCGCTTCCGGCCGGACAAAAAGGCTATGCGTCACATAAAAGCGTACCCCTCCGCCAAAGTGCCCCAGGAGATGGTTGGTGGTTACGTAGTTCTGACAGTTCGTACCGCAGCTCGGCGCGACGTAGAAGCGTGTGTTCTCCCCGCCGATTCCCGCCATCGCTTCCGCACGGATCCGGTCGCTCAGGCGCGGCAGCCAAACCGCATTGAAATCATAAAAAAATGGGCGGTAGGCAATGCCGGGAAAAGGCTGGTAGTTCGCCTTGCTTCCCCTCCAGGCAAACTCCGCGCCCACTCCGAAATTGTGCCTGAGCATGAAGTCTGCGCCCGCACTGGGCGTCAGGCCTCCCCCTATGGACTGCGCGGAATAGTTGCTGGATGCCTGCGACGCCGAGGTGGCATGAACGGCGTTAAAACCGAAAAACCCGTCCAATTGCTGCGCCTGAGCGGCTCCAAGCAGAGCAACAAAACTGAATGCAACGAGGAACGTTACTTTTTTCACGGGGGCTCTCCGAGACGTCCAATTGGAAAGACGTCCAATGGACGGATTTATTGGCTAGAAGTCTGATGGGTCTAGAGCGTCGATAGATGCCCGACGGGGCACCTTCGAAGTAAATGTTTGTAAAAAGCATTGAAAAAGCAACCTTCCAGGGGCGAAAAGAACTCTAAACAAAGCACAACTCTTCCTGAAATTGCGGGTTGACTACTAGAGAACGCCCTTAGGTAACCTCTCACCACTTGTGACACAAAATAGGCTTTAGGATCGAGACATATGAAACCGGAAACCCAGCGCGAAACGTGCCGGACGACGAGGTGGCCGCAGTGCGCCGCCGTTGTCCTCGTGATTCTTGCGTTCTCCCTACCCTCCTTCGCCGAATTAGGCGGCTACGCGGATTCGGTGGAAGTGGACCGGGCAAAGATGAAGGCGTCCACCAAAATCACCCAGAACAAGTCCTATGCTGTACACGAGATCACGACGCCGAACAAGATCGTGGTAAGGGAATACGTTTCGGCTAACGGACGCGTTTTTGGGGTAGCTTGGCGAGGGCCATTCCTCCCAGATTTGTCGCAGATCTTCGGCTCCTACTTCCAGCAATACGCCGATGCGGTGAAAGCGGAACACCGGGCTTACTCAGGACGCCGTCCCGTGGATATACGTCAACCTGGCTTGGTGGTCCAGGGCGGCGGACACATGCTCGGGCATTTTGGCCGGGCCTACGTTCCTACAATGTTGCCGGAAGGAGTTAGCAGCGATGCGATTCGATAGAAGAATTCTGGAACGTGTAGCTTCGGCCTTGACGCTGGTTGCGGGCACCGCCTTACTTGCGGCCTGTGGCGGAAGCAGTTCAGGCGGTGGCGGCGGAACCACCATCTCCCTCTCAGCAAGTGCTGCTGCCGTAAATCCGGGACAATCGACCACGATCACTGCCGTAGTTTCGGACGGCAAGGGCGTGACTTGGAGCCTGTCCCCAACGACCGGCCTCGGGACTCTGAATAGCCAGACTTCGACGGCAGTCACTTACACGGCGCCGGCAGTCAACGCTGCCGGGGCCTTCGCAACGATTACCGCCACATCCGTTGGCACTCCCAGCGTAAGTACCTCTGGCCAGATAACGGTTCAGGGGTCGAACGTAGTCCCTCTCACCGTTGATCTTGGCCCTGTGCCGACGCAGGCACTTGCCACAAACCTGTTCTATACGTCCGTGACGCTCTGCGTGCCGGGCACAACCACCTGCCAAACCGTCGACCACATTGAGGTGGACACAGGCTCGCAGGGATTAAGAATTCTGGAGTCTGCGATTCCGGGCCTGGCGCTCCCGCAGTTAACTGACGGTAGCGGCAACCTGTTTAACAACTGCGTCAGTTTCTTGGACGGCTCATACCTGTGGGGCCCCGTGCAACAGGCCGACGTCACAATTGGTGGCGAGATTGCCGCCCAGACCTTCATTCAAGTCGTCAGCAGTGGAACGCCCACAGTGCCCTCGAGTTGTTCCAGTAACGGCAGCGGTACGCTCGAGAATACTCAACTTTCTCTCCTTGCCAATGGCATTCTTGGAGTGGGGCTTGAGCCCACCGATTGCACCCAGGCGGGACTGAATTTCTGCGATGGGAGTTTCTCCTCTTCTGTACCGCCGGTTTACTACAAATGTCCCAGTTCGGGCTGCAGTACATCAACAGGGCCGACTTTCCTGGACGCACCGGACCAGGTTGCGAACCCTGTCGCCAATTTGGGCCCCGACGGCAACGGCGTCCTGATCACCCTTCCGGCACTGACTCCCACCCATCAGTCGACGGTAAGCGGTTCGATGATTCTGGGCATAGGAACTTCCGGCCGCACCAATAACGGACTCGGCACCGCGACCGTGTTCGATCTGGATAGCACCGATAGCTTCACGACGACATTCAGTGCCCAAACTTTGACCTCGAGCTTTATCGACAGCGGCTCGAACGCCTACTTCTTTCCCTCGACGCAAACCGTCTGCGCTCCGCCGGACAATTCCTTCTATTGCCCGAGCACGATCCAACATCTATCGTCAATCAATCAAGGATTCAGCCAAGGCCTCAACACCGTCAACTTTGATATCGAAAACGCCGATACCCTTTTCTCCAATGTGAACGATTCCGCGTTTAGCACACTTGGAGCGCCCGCGGGCGTTTTCAACAACTGTATCGCGGGGAGCGGCGACTGCACCTTCGATTGGGGAGCGCCGTTCTTTTATGGAAAGACGGTCTTCACGGCGATCGACGGCCAGAGTACACCAGGCGGTTTTGGACCGTTCTGGGCTTATTAGCTAGCAATTTCAAGGAACAGATACGGCCTGCGCTCTGGTTCTTAGACGCGGGCCGTTTCTGTCATTGGTGACCACAAAAACTCCCTCGCTCGCCCGCTGCCTACAGTTCCCACTTATAATTCCCAACGAACCAGGACTCGCGTTCTGGTTTCTTTGACGACCCCGTGCGATCACTCGGGCGTTTCTAATATGACAACCTCGGAAACCTCGGGCCCGTTTGTCACCGGCACGCTGGTCTTGGTGACTCTATCCGCCCCGCGCGAGAAATTCTGGGGAGCGATCCTTTCGCTCTCAGCCGCCGGAATCTCCCTGCGCGGGTGCGAACTGGTTTCGTTTGAGGACTTCGTGGCCATGACAAGATCGGGCGAAGGGTTTACACCCGGAGTGGTCTTCTTTCCCATGCACCGCGTCGAGCGTATCGAGATCGACGCCTCAGTCAACGGACTGCCCTCACTCGCCCAGCGCTTCGCCACTGAAGCCGGCGTGGATGTGATGCCGTTACTGCACGGAACGACGGGGCCTGCCACTTGAAGCTCTCTCATATCTTGTCCGCCCCCAACCAGCTCACTCTGCTGCGCATGGTGTTCATCCCGTTCATCGTGATGGGCCTGATTGATCATGAATACAAGCAGGCGTTGGTGCTGCTGGTCATTGCCGGACTGACGGACCTGTTCGACGGATTTCTCGCGCGTCGGTTGCACCAGCAGACGCGCATGGGGCAGTACCTCGATCCCATAGCCGATAAATTGTTGCTCAGCACGCTCTTCATGGTGATGGCGATCCTGAACCTCATTCCGTGGAAGTTCACCGTGGTCGTCTTCAGCCGCGACATCGGCATCCTGGGGGTCAGCGCCGTGCTCTTCGCTATCGCCGGGCTACGCGACTTCCGCCCGAGCATCTTCGGCAAACTCAACACACTCTCGCAGATTGCGGCGGTGTTTTTCGTCATGCTGTATCTGGTGATGCCATCGCCGTGGGTTGGGTCTGCCAAGACGGTTTTTCTCCGGATGACCTTCGCCTTCACCATTCTTTCCGCTCTCCACTACGTAATTCTCGTAGGCCAGCGCATGCGCGCTCTGGGTGCGGAGCATGCACCGCCCGATCAGATGAAACCCGCTGCATAGTCACCGCCCCCTGTTGGATTTGACCCTGTTTCCGCTTCCCCCCTAGAATCGAACTTCGCCCTGATTCATGCCCTTACACCTCTACAACACACTCTCCGGCAATGTGGAAGAGTTCCGCCCGCTGCGCGATAACGAGGTTCGCATGTACGCGTGCGGGCCGACGGTGTACGACTACGGTCACATCGGTAACTTCCGTACATTTGTGGCGGTGGATTTGCTCAACCGATTTCTACGGCAGAGCGGATACGACGTGCGCTACGTCATGAACATCACGGACGTCGACGACAAGATCATTCGCAATGCAGCACGCGACGGGCTGAGCGTGCGGCAGTATACCGCTCCTTATGACAAGGCATTCCAGGAAGACTCCGATGTGCTCAACATCCGGCGGCCGGAATCCATGCCGCATGCCACCGACTACATCGGCGGGATGGCAGAGTTCGTCACTGATTTGGAGCGAAAAGGCTACGCCTATCGCACCGAGGACGGGTCTTACTATTTCCGCATTGCGAAGTTTGCGGACTACGGCAAGCTTTCGAAGCGCGATTTTGCGGGCATGACGGACGGCGCCCGCGTGGATGTGGACGAATACGAGAAAGACAGCGCCCGCGATTTTGCACTGTGGAAGGCGCCCAAGCCGGGAGAAGCCTCGTGGGATACGGCTATTGGCCCAGGACGTCCCGGTTGGCACCTCGAGTGTTCAGTGATGTCGATGGCCGCGCTGGGAGACACGCTGGATCTGCATGCGGGCGGGGAGGACCTGATGTTTCCCCACCACGAAAACGAAATCGCGCAATCCGAAGCGCTAACCGGCAAGCCTTTCGCGCGCTTTTGGATGCATGCGCGCTTCTTGCTGGTCGAGGGCGAGAAGATGTCAAAGAGTTCGGGCAACTTCTTCACTCCTCGGGATTTAATCTTGAAGGGGTACAAGCCCTCGTCAATCCGATATTTGCTCACGTCGGTTCCCTATCGCAATCAGCTCAACTTTACGTTTGATGGATTAAGGCAGGCGGCGGCTTCGGTGGAGAGGCTGCGAAACTTTCGCCAGCGCCTGACCGAAGGAAGCTTCCCTGAGGGCGAGGATGCAGAATTGCGCAAGCTTGCCGAGGAGACTTCGTCGCGTATGAAAGCCGCCCTCGAAGACGACCTGAATACCGCGCAGGCACAGGCCGCGATTTTCGAAATGGTGCGCGCGGCGAATGTAGCTATGGATGGCGGCCAGATGCGGAAAGCCAACGCCGAGCCCTTTCTGGCCGTGCTGAACCAGTTTGATGAGATCTTCGCCGTGCTCCACGACGATGACGCTGCCAAAATCCGGAGCATTATCGAATGGGCGAAGGCATCAGGACGAAAGGACATCTCGCCGGAGGCTCTGGCGGCTGCGGGCGCGTCGGGACCTTCGGACGAAGCGGTCGCAGGCAAGATCGCAGAAATGGAACAAGCACGCAAGGCAAAGAACTTTGTGCTTTCCGACAAACTACGCGCGGAACTCGCCGCCGACGGCATCGTCGTGGAAATCACCAAAGACGGCATACGCTGGAAGAGAAAGTAGCTATTCGCAGGCCTGCGCCAGCCGCAGAATCGTTGCTTCGTCGAAATGCTTGCCCAGAATCTGGACACCGATTGGCAACCCGGCCTTCGTAGGTGCGCCGGGCACGGAGACTCCCGGAATTCCCGCCAGGTTCGCCGTCACCGTATAAATGTCAGCCAAGTACATGGCCAGGGGGTCGCCTGACTTCTCACCCAGTTTGAAAGCGGCCGTAGGACTCGCGGGCGTGACTAGTGCGTCCACTTTCTGGAACGCCTCTTCGTAGTCGCGCGTGAGCAGGGTACGCACGCGCTGCGCTTTCAAGTAGTACGCGTCGTAATATCCTGCGCTAAGCGCGTAGGTGCCCAGCATGATCCGGCGTTTGACCTCGGCGCCAAACCCGCCGTCGCGCGTCTTGCGATACAGATCGGATAGCGTACGTGCCTCGGGGCTGCGGAAGCCGTAACGCACGCCATCGAAGCGTGCAAGATTCGCGGACGCTTCGGCCGTCGCCACGATGTAGTAAGCAGGAATGGCGTAGGCCGAGTGTGGCAAGGAAACGGGAACAACCTCGCAGCCCTTTCCGGCAAGCTTCTGAATAGTCGCCTCGACGGAAGTTCTTACTTCAGCATCCAGTCCTTCGCCAAAACACTCCTTCGGCACACCAATGCGGAGACCCCGAACGTCTCTCTCCAGCTCTTCAACGTAATCCAGAACCGGAACATCGGCGGACGTGGAGTCCATCGGATCGCGTCCGGCAATCGTTCGCAGCACCAGAGCCACGTCCTTGACTGTCCGGGCCAGAGGGCCGATATGATCTAGGGAAGATGCGAAGGCGATCAGGCCATAGCGGGAGACGCGGCCATAGGTGGGCTTCAGACCCAGAACGCCGCAAAAGGATGCCGGCTGACGAATCGAGCCGCCTGTATCGGAGCCGAGCGTGGCAACGGCCATGCCTGCGGCTACCGCTGCCGCCGAGCCACCGGAAGAACCTCCCGGAACGCGCTCCAAATCGCGCGGATTATGTACAGGCCAGTAGGCGGAGTTTTCGTTCGAAGACCCCATGGCAAATTCGTCGCAATTCAGCTTGCCCAAAATCACTGCTCCGGCAGCTTCCAGCCTCGCCACAGCCGTGCAGTCGTAAGGCGGGATGTAATTTTCCAGAATCTTCGACCCCGCAGTAGTGCGAAGGCCGCGCGTGACCATCACGTCCTTGATTGCGACTGGCACTCCCCCGAGCGGCGGGAGCGGCTCCCCCTTCGCAGCCGCCGCGTCCATGCGCGAAGCCTGCGCCAGCGCGCGTTCCTTCGAGAGCATAAGATACGCACCAATTTTGGTGTCCTCGCTCGCAATCCTCGCGTAATGCGCTTCAGCCCATGCTGAGGCAGAAGTGCTGCCGTTCTGCACGGCAGAGCGGGCGGCGGCGATCGTCAGTGTGGTCAGATGCATTTCTTTGTCAGTTCCGATTTCCGCGCAGAGAGCGGGGTTATTTCTCAATCACCTTCGGTACTTCGAAGAACGTCCCATCGCTCTCTGGCGCCCCACTCAGCGCGGTCTGCGACGTGAATGACTTTCGCAAACCTTCGGGCACATCATCGCGGCGGGCATAAGCGAAGCGCGCACTGCCGGTTTTGCTCGGATCAACGCCAAAGCGATCGGAGACCTGCGCCATCGGCGCCACACCTTTGGTGTCGAGTTCATCCAAACGGTCGACGTACCCAAGAATGGCATTTAGATCCCGCAACATGCGCGGGCGCTCTTCCTCGGTCAGCTCCAGGTTGGCCAGGTCAGCCACATAGGCAACGTCTTTATCGGTTACTTTCATCTTGAGCTACTCCTGCCACAACGAACGCGATCCCGAGCACGCGCCCGTTCGAATATTGATTAATCGTCGCCAGGTACCTCGGCGCCAACGTCTTCAACTGGTCGCGCCACCCACGGTCCGGCACTTCCACGCGCAGAATGTGATCTTCCAGCGATACCGCGCGGGTCTTCTCCGCCACCATAGCGCCGCAGGCCAAAGGCCAAGCCAACAGGGCGCTCTGCTCCGCGCCCGTTTGCCGCAACACTTGCGCCACCATTTTCTGTAGACCGGAACCCGCCTGCTGCATAGCATCACCCAGAGAAACCACGATTCTAGCATCCGCCCCGCCCACGATTCCGAGTGGGCTATAGAGGAAATTCCTCCTGCGCCCAAGCCATCGCCTGTTCCTTGGATTGCAACCGCCCCTCGAGCTGCGCATCTTCCACGGCCGCCAGAATCTTCTTGAATTGAGGACCTGGCTCATAGCCATGTGCAATCAAATCGGCGCCCGTCACCAATGGCGCTGGTCGCATCGTCTCCGGCGGCATAGTGGCAAGCTTTTCGCGCGCAAAGGTGTAGAGAGATAGATCACCATGGCTGGCGACGCAATCGAGCCGATGCTGTTCCACGTGTTCTTCGATTTTGGGCAACCGCAGAAACTTCTTCAGCGTCGATTCCTTCATGCGCTGCAAATCGCCAAACCGCATGTGCTGCTGAATCAGGGCCAGAATCTGCTCCGTGTCAGCATTCGAGAATCGTAGCCGCCTGCAGATTTCCGCCGCCATCTTGACGCCAATTTCCACGTGCCCATCAAACCGAATACGGTCGGGCGCCACCCGGAACGTCGGAGGCTTCCCCACGTCGTGCAGCAACGCACCCCAAGCTTGCGTGCGGGAGCAGGGGTGCGGGAGATTTTCCAGTAGCAGTAGCGTATGCTGCCACACGTCTCCTTCGGGATGGTATTGCGGCGGCTGCGCAACTCCTTTCATGGCGAAGATCTCCGGCAAGACTTCTGGAAGAAGGCCGGTAACATCGAGCAGCTCGAAAGCAGTCCGTGCGCGCCCTTCACTCAACATTTTGTTCAGTTCGTCCGCAACGCGTTCGCGGCTCACCTGATGAGTTTGCGGCGCCAACTCACGGATGGCCGAAAACGTAGAAGGCTCGATCTGATACCCCAATCGCGCCGCGAAGCGAACCGCGCGCAGCAACCTGAGCTTATCTTCGGTAAAGCGCCGCTCGGGATCGCCAATCGTTCGAACGACGCGTGCTTCGATATCCCTGCGCCCACCAACGTAGTCGAGAACCTCATCACTGAGCGGATCGAGCAGCAACCCGTTGATCGTGAAGTCGCGCCGCTCCACATCTTCGCGCGCATCCTGGCTGTAGCGGACAGAATCCGGACGACGGCCATCCGAGTAGCTTTCGTCGCTGCGGAAGGTCGCCACTTCCACCGTCCAAGTCTTATCCGGTGAGGGAACCAACACGACCCCGAACTGTGCGCCAACCGCGTATGTCTCCGGAAAAAGAGACATCACCTCTTCCGGCTTGGCTCGCGTGGTCACGTCGTAGTCGGACGGTTCCCGTCCAAGAATCACATCTCTCACGCACCCGCCGACGAGGAAGGCAGGAAAGCCCGCATCGCGCAGGGTACGGATCACCGAAATGGCATGGGCTTTCATTTAAACTGAAAAGCAGACTTCATTATGCCCGACGCCTTCATCCTCGGCATCGAGACCTCTTGCGACGAAACCGCTGCCGCAGTCGTGCGCTCTGGCGAGGAAATCGTGTCGAACGTCGTGGCATCCCAGATCACTCTGCACCAGCCCTACGGCGGCGTGGTCCCGGAACTAGCGTCCCGGGAGCACCTGCGCGCGATCGTCCCAGTCGTCCGCCAAGCGTTAGAAAAATCCAAGCAAGCTTACTCAACTCTCGATGCGATCGCCGTTACGCAAGGCCCAGGCCTCGCGGGAGCCTTGCTGGTCGGTATCAGCTATGCCAAAGCGCTAGCCTACGCCCTCGAAAAACCTCTCGTCGCGGTCAACCACCTTGAGGGCCATATCCACGCTGTCTTGTTAGAAGAGCGCGCCAACGGCAACCATGCGGTGGTGTTTCCCGTGCTCGCCTTGGTTGTCTCCGGCGGCCACACCCACCTCTACCTTGCCGAACGGCGTACTTCTGGATGGATTTACGAAAACGTCGGCCACACACGCGACGACGCCGCTGGAGAAGCTTTCGACAAAACCGCCAAACTCCTCGGCCTCGGCTACCCCGGCGGCCCCATCATCGACCGTCTGTCTCCCTACGGAGATCCCACGGCAGTAAGGTTCGCCTTCTCGCAAATGAAACATCGTGATCGTCGAGATGTAAGTCGAAACAGCGGCGAGGCGGAAGACTCCCGACCGCATTTCGACTTTTCCTACAGCGGCATCAAAACTGCCGTGCTTCGCTATGTGGAAACACACGATATGCGTGAACGAGTGGAGACGCGCCATAAGGCATTCTCCGCCCTTGCGCAACCGGAATTGGAAGACTACCTAGCGAATTGCGATCAGGAGACGCTCGATCTAATCGCCTCATTTCAGCGAGCGGTCGTCAGGGACCTGGTTAGCAAAACTCTGACAGCTGCCCGCGCCTGCAACGCCGCAACTCTATTCGTAACCGGAGGCGTAGCCGCCAACTCAGAACTTCGCCGCACGTTCGAACAGGAAGCCGCCAAAGAGGGTCTGCCAGCATATTTTCCTTCGCGCCCACTCTCGACGGACAATGCAGCCATGATCGCAGCTGCAGCTTATCCACGCTTCCTAGCGCATCAATTCGCCCCATCGGACTTTTGCGCCGAGCCGGGATTGGTACTGCGGTAGCGGCAAGCGGCGGCAGAAAACCTTTTTCAGGGGACTACGAGCCCAACGCCGCAGCCAGAGTGCTCTCCAATTGCGCCTCAATGTCGATGTCCTTGAGGATGGAAAAATCCGCCCGCGCATCTTCCGCAGGGCCCTTCGCCCCGCATTGCAGACTGGATAGCGCAACAATGGGTATCTGAGCCGTTCGCGGATCGTTCTTCAGAGCGGAAATCAACTCCACCCCCGACATGCGCGGCATCTGGATGTCGGTGATGATGATGTCCGGTTCCAAAGTCTCCAGCATTTCCAAGGCTTCCAGGCCGTTCGTGGCAGCTTCCACCTGAAACCCGCGCTCCTCCAGAAACCGGCAAACCGTATGCCGGATCAGCATGGAATCGTCAACAACCAAGGCGATCTTCTGGGTGGACTTTAGGTGGAGCAAGCGCGGACCTCTGCTCCTCTCACACTAGCAAAGTCAGGTCCGCCGGCCAATGCCAGAGGGTCTGCAACCCTTACCTTCGTAACCCAGGTAACTGCCAAATTGGGAACCAAGCACACTGCTCCTTGGCCCTCGCTCCCGTTGGCCTGTGAGCAGCTAAGCTTGGTCGCTCTCCTCGTCCTTCTCCACTTGCTCCTCGATGGCCATATCTTTAAACTCACTGGATTCAAACACATCGCCGCATTCGAGGCACTCGACAAACTCCATGTCCTCCTCGCGGCTCACTACTCTTACGCGCGGGTGTTTACAAGCCAAGGTGCCGGTCCTTTCTGGAGCAAACGCTGGCGGCGAGGCGGGAAGAAACGGTCATGAGCCCAAAAAGCAGAGGAAATTGGGCTTATTGTTCGCCAGCCAAGGGAATGTGTCAAGCCCTCTCCGGCCATGTCCTGCGATGGCAGACACCGGCGCCCCAAGACGACCCGACCCGCCAAATTTAAAGCCGACCCTTTTGATCGCCCTTTCTGAACCCATTCAGAACACAATACTTACTGCTCCCGCCCTATTTTCCACAATTCGCTGTCGAACCTTGCAGAACAGCGCAGCGGGCGGTAGAATTGAATTGCGACCAAAACAGTCGGATTTAGTCTAACTTAGGGCTACCAATGCTGAGGCTGACCAAAAAAGCGGATTACGGCCTTATGGCAATGAAGCACCTGGCCGAGCACGCCGACCAAGGGGCTTGCAGCGCAAAGGATATAGCCGAGGAGTACGGCATTCCGCAAGAAGCGCTGGCGAAGATCCTGCAGCGCCTGGCGCGGGCTGGGTTGCTGCAATCGCAGCACGGAACGAACGGCGGGTACACGCTGACGCGGGATCCGCGGGCGATTTCGGCCTATGAAGTCATTCGTTCGATCGATGGACCGCTGTTTATCACCTCCTGCATCACGGTGCGGGGCGAATGTGATCAGTCGGAGCGCTGCACGATTCGCGAGCCGCTGCGCAAGGTGAACCAGAGCATTGAAGACGTTTTGAAAAAGATTGCGCTGTCGGACATGCGCGAAGAGTCCGATACAGAGCATCACCATCATCATGAGGCTCACGTGAGCCTGGCGGATTTAGTAACCATTGGCCATAAGTAGGCCTTGAAGATTCTAGTTCTGTTTTAGGAGAAAGCACGGATGAGCACACTTACTAGCCCCACGACGATTAACTCAGCGGTCCTGGACCAGTCCACTGCGCCCAACGGCGTGAAGCTTCCGGTCTACATGGATAACCACGCCACCACGCCCCTCGATCCTCGCGTTCTGGATGAAATGTTGCCCTACTTCCGCGAGAAGTTCGGCAATGCCGCTAGCCGCAACCACCCGTTCGGCTGGGCCGCCGAAGAGGGCGTTGAGCAGGCGCGCGAACGCATTGCCAAGCTGATTGGCGCAACCGCCAAGGAAATCATTTTCACCTCCGGCGCCACCGAGAGCAACAACCTGGCTATCAAGGGCGTGGCCGAGATGTACCGCGAGAAGGGCAACCATATCATCACGCAGGTCATCGAGCACAAAGCTGTCCTCGATACCTGTAAGCGCTTGGAGAAACAGGGCTACCGCGTCACCTATCTGCCCGTTTCGAAAGACGGCCTGATCGATCTGGAAGAGCTGAAGCGCGCGATTGATGACAAGACGATTCTTGTTTCCATCATGTCCGCGAACAACGAGATTGGCGTGGTGCAACCGATTGCCGAGATTGGCAAGATCTGCCACGAACGCGGTGTCCTGTTCCACACGGATGGTGTGCAGGCCGTAGGCAAGATTCCAATGGACGTGAACAAGATGAACATCGACTTGATGTCCATCACCGCGCACAAGATTTACGGCCCTAAGGGCGTGGGTGCCTTGTACGTGCGCCGCAAGAATCCGCGCGTGCAGGTCTCCGCGCTGATCGACGGCGGCGGCCACGAGCGTGGCATGCGTTCCGGCACGCTGAATGTTCCGGGTATCGTTGGCCTCGGCAAGGCTTGCGAGATTTGCATGAACGACATGGCCGCGGAAGCGGCATATACCTCGGGGCTGCGCGACCGCCTCAAAGAAAAAATCATGAGCTCGCTGGACGAGTGTTACATCAACGGTTCGATGGAACACCGCTTGCCCGGCAACCTCAATATCAGTTTTGCGTATGTCGAAGGCGAATCGCTCTTGATGGGCATCAACGATATTGCGGTTTCCAGCGGTTCGGCTTGTACCTCGGCAACTCTGGAACCTTCCTATGTATTGAAGGGCTTGGGCGCGGGCGACGACTTGGCGCACAGCTCGATCCGCTTCGGGATCGGACGCTTCAACACCGAGGCGGAAGTGGACTACGTCGCCCACAAGCTGATCGATGTGGTTCTGCGCTTACGCGAACTTTCGCCCCTCTACGAGATGGCGAAAGAGGGCATTGATTTGAAGACAGTGAAATGGGCAGGCGAGGGCGCGCACTAGGCTTTCGGAATCAACGAATCGGTTCTTGCATCTTAAGGAAATAGGAGAAATCAAATGGCATACAGCGATAAGGTTCTCGACCACTACTCGCACCCCCGCAACGTAGGCGCTCTCGACAAGAACAGCACCGACGTGGGCACGGGCCTGGTCGGCGCTCCGGAATGCGGCGACGTCATGAAGCTGCAAATCAAGGTTAACCCCGAGACCAACGTGATCGAAGACGCGAAGTTCAAGACCTTCGGCTGCGGCTCGGCCATTGCCTCTTCGTCGCTGGCCACGGAGTGGGTCAAAGGCAAGACCATCGCCGAAGCGCTCGAGATCAAGAACACCGAGATCGTAAAGGAGCTGGCGTTGCCGCCGGTGAAGATTCACTGCTCGGTGCTGGCGGAGGACGCGATCCGCGCGGCCATTGGCGACTGGAAGAAGAAGCAGGATGCTTCCAAAGCCGTGACGGCCGCTCAGCCGACGCAAGTCAGCTAGCCAAGGGACACCCATGTAGAGACAGGCCCCATCGCCTGCCTGCAAAGCCACTGCGCCAGGAAATAGTTACTATGACGATCATCACCGAACCCGCGAAGCCCGAGACGCCGGCCAAGAATCCGGTCAAGGGCCCCGTCAAAGGGATCGAGATCACGGAGAAGGCCTTGTCCAAAGTGCGCAGCGCTCTGGCCAAGGAAGGCATCTCGCCCGAGCAGGGCGGTATACGGCTTGGCGTGCAGGGCGGTGGTTGTTCAGGGCTGAGCTACAACGTGCGCTTTGACACGCAACCGCGGGAGCGGGATCGTGTGTTCCAATACGGCGACATCCGCGTCTTCGTGGACCCGAAGTCATTCATCTACCTCCACGGCATGGTGCTGGACTATCAGGAAACCCTGATGCAGCAGCAGTTCGTGTTCGTCAATCCGAATGCGAAGAAGTCGTGCGGGTGCGGGACTTCCTTCTCGTCGTAGTGAGTTTGGGATCCTCGCAGCGCCGTAGGCTGCCGACCACTGATCCCAAAACTGATGCTCCAAGGAATCTGAAGCTTTGTGATGCCCGAAAACGTCGCCCAATCCGCTTTGCCCATCGCCTCCAATCGGGAGACTGGCGTCTGCTGGTCGTGTGGTTCGATGCGCGCCGCGCACTACTGCCAATCGTGCGGCAAGGTACAGCCGGCCTCGCCGGTGGATTACTTTTCATTCTTCGAGCTGCCCCGAAAGCTGAATCTCGACGTTACGGCCCTTGAGCGCGACTTCTACGCGTTGAGCCGCAAGTTGCATCCCGACCTGTACGCGCAAAGCAACGAAGCGGAGCAGAGGCAGTGGAGCCTGGAAAAGAGTTCCCAGCTCAACGACGCCTACCGCACGCTGAAGGATCCGATTGCGCGCACCGAGTATTTGCTGCGGCTGCAAGGCGTCAATTTGGACGAGCAGTCTACCCAAGCCACGGAAGCGGCCCGGACGAGCGGGAAGACCAAGAAACAAGTAGTCCCACCCGACATGCTCGAAGAAGTGTTCGAGCTGAACATGCAGATTGAAGAATTGCGCATGAACCAGAAAATGGGCGAGCAGGACCCAGATCTAATCGAGCAGCTCGGTGACCACAAGAAATCTATGCAAGAGAAGCTGAAGGCCGTCGACCAGGAGCTCCGCGCTGGCTGGACGGCGTGGGACGCCGTAGTGGATAGCGGCAGCGAAACTACCGAGGCCGCCAAACCTGCGATCCAACAACTTATCGACGTGCTTAACCGTCGCAGCTACATTCGCAACCTGGTGCGCCATGTGAACGAAGCTTTAGAGAGTTAGGAAATGGAACGAATCGTAGGAATCGACCTAGGAACCACCAATTCGTTGATCGCCTTCATGGAAGGCGACAAACCCGCCGTCATTCCCGGCGCGGATGGGCTGAACCTCGTGCCCTCAGTGGTGGCGCTCAGTTCGCAAGAGGCCGCCAAAGACCAAACAATTGTAGGCAACGCAGCGCGCAAGTATCTGATCGAAACTCCCGACCGAGCCATCTACTCCGTCAAACGCCTGATGGGACGCGGCGTCGAGGACGTGCAGGACGAACTGAAGTTCTTCCCTTTTCGCCTCGCTAGCGATCTCACTCCCGGGGAAGTCCTCCGCATTCAGCTCGGAGCAAAGACTTTCACGCCGCCGGAAATCTCGGCCTTCATCCTCCGCCAGCTCAAGCAAAATGCCGAGCGACATTTTGGCGCGCCCGTCAGCAAGGCCGTCATCACCGTTCCCGCGTATTTCAACGACGCTCAACGCCAGGCAACTAAGGACGCTGGCCGCATCGCGGGCCTCGAAGTTCTACGGTTGGTGAACGAGCCCACGGCCGCCGCGCTCGCCTACGGTCTCGACAAGAAGAAGAACGGCATCGTCGCGGTCTACGACCTAGGCGGCGGCACGTTTGATATTTCAATTCTGAAGTTGCACGACGGCATCTTCGAGGTCATCGCCACGAACGGCGACACACATCTCGGCGGCGATGACATCGACAACCTGCTCATCACCATCGCCCTCGACGACATCGCCGGAGACATGAAGCTCGACCTCCGCCGGAATGCCGAAGCCGTGCAAGCCATCCGCAAGGCCGCCATCGACGCCAAGATCGTGCTCTCTTCACAGCCTTCGGTGAAGCTGGATATTCCTCTGCCCGAAGGTCGCCGCTACCAACGCGAGATCACGCGCCAGCAGTTTGAAACCTTAATCGAGCCGGTCATCCAGCGCACCATCGACCCCTGTAAGCAGGCCCTGAAAGACACAGGACTCGAGCCCGAACAGATTGACGAAGTCGTCCTCGTCGGCGGCTCGACCCGCATCCCTCGGGTGCAGCAACTCGTGGAGACGCTCTTCCATCGCAATCCCCACACGGAACTGAATCCCGATGAAGTCGTCGCGCTCGGCGCAGCCGTGCAAGCCAGCATTTTAAGTGGCGGCTCGGAAGCCACCAACAACATGCTGCTGCTCGACGTGACGCCGCTTTCGCTCGGCATCGAAGCCCTTGGCGGAGTCGTCGCCAAGATCATCCACCGCAATTCGACCATCCCTGCGTCCGCCACCGAGCACTTCACTACCGGCGTCGATGGCCAGGTCAATGTCGCTATTCACGTTCTACAAGGCGAGCGCGAACTCGCCAAAGATTGCCGCTCCCTCGCTCGCTTCGATCTGCGCGGAATTCCGCCGATGCCCGCCGGTTTGCCTCGCATCGAAGTCCGCCTGCTGATCGACGCTAACGGCATCCTTCAGGTCTCCGCCCGCGAGCAGCGCAGCGGACAGGGAGCACAAGTCTCCGTGCAGCCCAGTTACGGCCTTACGGACGAGCAAGTCGAAACCATGATCCTCGAATCCTTCGACTACGCCGAACAAGATTTGGACCAACGTCAGGTTATCGAAGCACGCAACGAAGCGGACACGATCCTCGCCGCCACCGAAAAGGGCCGAACGTTCCCAGCCTGGGAGGAACTGACACAAGCCGAGAAGCAGCAAATAGCTGCGCAGGAACAGGCGCTGAGGGCGGTGAAAGATGGCACCGACTATCACGCCATCCGCAACGCCATCGACGCCCTGAATCACGGCACCATGCGCCTCGCGGAGCTGATGATGTCCACCGCCGTCGGCACGGCGCTCAAGGGAAAGAACTTGGAAACAGCCAACGTAGGCGAAGGGCCTACGTCATCGCACCCCATTAGCAAAGCAGAGTTCGAGTAAGAGTAAGAGTTAAGGAGCACCATGTCGGAAGAAAAATCGCAAGCTACATCCGGGACAGGGAGCGCCACTTTGGACGCGCCTAATACTCTCGGCCCGAACACCGTCGAAGTTACGTTTCTTCCCGAGGGCAAGGTCATCACCTTCGAACACGGCCAGCTTCCCTACCAGGACCACGGCAAGGAAGAATCTTTCCTCGACATCGCCATCAACAATGGCATCCATCTCGACCACGCCTGCGGCGGCAATTGCGCATGCACGACTTGCCACGTGTGGATTAAGGAAGGCGCTGATTGCGTTACGGAGATGGAAGACGACGAGGCCGACAAACTCGACTCCGCCGCCGACCTCCAACTCAACTCGCGCCTCGGCTGCCAGGCAGCCATCAAGAAACCCGGCAGGATCGTCGTCGAAATTCCAGCCTGGAATCGCAACTACATTTCCGAAGAACACTGAGTTTCGTTTTCATCTTGTCATTCCGAGGAGCCGAAGGCGACGAGGAATCTGCTATTTGTTGAGGCCGGAGCCGAAGCACAGATTCCTCCCTCCGCTCGGAATGACAAATCTAAAAGCGAGCCGCACGCAAAGAGACCGCTTATGCCCAAAGAACTGACCTGGACCGACGCCGAAGACCTCGGCATTCTCCTCGCCGAAGCGCATCCCAACACCGACCCACTCACCGTGCGCTTCACGGACTTGCACCGCTTCGTGACCGAACTTCCCGGCTTCACGGACGACCCCGCCAAGTCGAACGAAAGCAAACTCGAAGCCATACAAATGGCTTGGCACGAGGAATACCAGGACGCCCAAGGCTAGATTCACGGACCAATACCGACGCCGCGCTAAGTCTATGTTTCCAAGTGCTTTTCTGGGGGTTACGAAAACGGCATCGCCACGATAGAATGGAACTCGAGTAAGCCGATGCGCGCAACATCCCTCAATTCGCAAAAGCCCGAGTGCTGGCTCCAGAGTCTGGTGGGCCCACGCCGCTACCTCGCGCTCCTGCCATCGCAGACTCGACCGTGCCTCTTCAGCGCGGCCTAATTACCCTCTCTTTTTCTCGAAATTTCTAGAAACGCGGCGCCCCAGTGCCACGTCCCGCTCGCCCAGCCCAGCATTCAGCCAAGCATCCGATGGAGGATTTCATGCCCGCCAACACAATGACGACCACGACCGTGACCGGCCCCAGGATTAAGACCGCCCTGCCCGGACCTAACGCCAAACTCGTACTCGAAGGCGACGAGCGCCTAATTTCGCCGTCCTATACGCGTTCCTATCCCATGGTGGCGAAGCGCGGCCGCGGCATTGTCGTCGAAGACGTGGACGGCAACGAGTTCTTCGATTTCTCCGCCGGTATCGCCGTCACTTCCACGGGGCACTGCCATCCGCACGTGGTGGAAGCCATCCAGAAGCAAGCCGCCGAGCTGATCCACATGTCAGGAACCGACTTCTATTACTCCAGCATGATCGAGCTTGCCGACCGCCTCTCGAAGGTCGCCCCCATGCCCGGCCCGCACAAGTTCTATTATGGGAACTCGGGCGCCGAGGCGATTGAGTGCGCCTTGAAGCTCTCGCGCTATCACACCAAGCGTCAGAACATCATCGCCTTCTTCGGAGCGTTCCACGGACGCACCATGGGCGCCGTTTCGCTCACCGCTTCGAAGCCGCAGCAAAAACGCCGCTTCGGCCCGCTCATGCCCGGTGTAACCCACGTGCGCTATCCCGATGTGTACCGTGGCTGCTCCGGCGGCCCGCAGGACGCCGAGAAGTTCGCTCTCGGTTGTGCCCGCTTTATCGAAGACAAACTCTTTAAGACCGTTCTAGCTCCAGAGGAAGTCGCTGCAATCTTCGTCGAACCAGTGCAAGGCGAAGGCGGCTACGTCGTCGCGCCCACGCCCTTTATGCAGGAACTGCGCCGCATCTGCGACCGCCACGGCATCCTGCTCGTCGTCGATGAAGTGCAAAGCGGCATCGGCCGCACCGGCAAGTGGTTTGCCGTCGAGCACACCGGC
>Ga0137409_10001982_pt1 | contig 22070 bp, 18 predicted proteins | sample CZODoug1_16funga_FD_122059 | JGI IMG/M metagenome (GOLD analysis project Ga0137409, IMG submission 122059) | Vadose zone soil fungal communities from Angelo Coast Range Reserve, California, USA - CZODoug1_16fungal (Hybrid Assembly) | ecosystem: Environmental > Terrestrial > Soil > Vadose zone... | reverse complement strand
GGCCCGCTCGTCGAGGTGGGACAAAGAGATCACCGAGGCCAGGGCGGCGTCCGTGCTACCCGAGCGACCGTTGTCATTGGCCAAAGCCAAAGCCCATCTGGGAAGCGGCATATTCGCTTTCTTTTCGCGTGCGCTGGTGTTGCCGCTTGTAAAACAACACCTTAGCTAAGATCCTAGCACTCGGCTATCCACCGCGCATCACACGACCACCCAATTTGGACGCCCGTCGCGACCTTGGGTGAGCACCACTTCCCATTATAACAACGGCGAACCTGTGGATTTTGTTTCAGGATTTTCATCAAGTGAGGTCCGCCAGACCAGATTTGAGTCCACCGATTGATCGCCTAGAGGCCAGAACGGGCCGCCCCATCGGCCCGCGCTGAATCGCCCATGCGCCACGCCGCAAATGGCCAAGCGAACAGCAGAACGAGCGCCAGCAAAGCAGAGTAGCTATTCGCGCGGTAAAACGAATCCGGCTGGGAGAGCAGTTCGACAGCGCCCCCAAGCAAGGAAGTGCCGGCGATGACGAGGAAGCAGCCGAGTATATTGAAGCGCATCACCTGGCGCACGCCGAAAACGATAAAGCTGAGCAAGATTAGCCGCGCCAGGAATTGTTTTGCGAGGTCGCTGGGGCTACCCCAGGTTCCACCGGTGAGAGCGAGCGCGCCGACGAGGAGAAGCAGCAGGCGCAGCCCGGGTTGACCCACCTGCGCCGCAACGAAAGCGGCAGTCGCCGTGACGAGACCAGTGAGAAGGAGTCCGCGGAGCACTGTTCCTCCGAGAATCGATGCGGCCGGGAGCAGGGCGTCAAAATCCAAGCCGAACGAAGCTTCGAGGGAGCGATGCACCGTCGGCCAGTGAGTCGATGCAACCGCGAGGAGGCGCTCCAGTCCAAGCAAACTTGCCGTTCCTGCTAATCCGATCCAGAGAGCGTCACGATAGTAACTGCCGGGCATCCCGGCCCAGCTCGGCAAACGGTCTTCACCGAACGCCCGTTTGGCGTAATACCACGCTATGCCAAACAACAGCGCGATGCCGCTGAAATAGAGCGGAGCGCCCAAAAGCGCGCTAATGGCAATCCCGCCAAACATCACCTTGAGCGGAATAGCGGTATTGTAGGCATTCAATGCAGTGGGGACACGGTTGCCGAGCAGGAAAACCATCAGATAACCGCAGAGTCCCCAGACCGACCAGAACGCGATGCGCCTCCAGGGAATCGAGCGTGCGGCTTCTGATTTCAGGTTCTTAAGAAAAACAATGATTGCGGTGATGCCAAGGCTCGCGAAGAATACGATGGGGATCACGGTACTGAAGACGGTTCGAAAGAGCGAGAGTTCCTCTTGCTTGCGGCGCCAGTCGTCGGGGATCTTAATATAGGTACGATAGTTGGTTACTTCGTCGCCCAAGACTTGCACATCAACGCGCGCCTGCGCATGATCTTCTTTGCCGGCGGAAGAGGATGAAACGGCGTCGAGTGGCTCGTTCTGCTGCCAGGTCAGGGTGTGATCGATGCGATGCGGCCGTTTTTCCGAGCTGGATTCGACCAAGGTCCAGTTTTGCAGATCGAGTTTCTTTTCATCGCGGAGGAATTTCTCCGCACGCGCAACGGCTTCTTCTTTGGCCAGCGAAGCGCCCGGCGTTTCTTCCGCAAGTGTATGCCGAACCGAGTGGATCGAACCGTCGGGCCTGAGGATGACCGCGAACTCTTCCGGCTGACTGTCGCGGAAGTAGCGCACGCGCCAGAGGGCGGCCGGAACGCGCTCTGAGTAGATGGCGTTGACTCCCGCAATGCCGATTCGCTGCCGAAGATATTCGTTTACTACCGGATCGGCGATGTCGACGAAAACGGTGGCGTGGTAAAACGAATTTGGATCAACGCCACGCTGGCGCATGATCTGGTCCGCTTTCGCGCGAACCGCACGCGCGTTAACGGAGAGTTTCAGGTAATCGCCGATGGACTGCGGCTTCAGGCGCCATGCCAGCACGCCTCCGGCAAGCAGGCAGACGGCAAGGAAGGCGATCATGCGCGGCGCCAGCGCGTCATAGCCGCTTGCTTTGACCTGAGAAGTTGCAGCCGCAGGTTCGCTGGCGAGATCGATTTCCGGCGCGCGTTCCGCGCGATTGAGAAGGTCTTCATCGGCTTCGAACCCGCCGCGCGCCAGGTAGGAGATGCACGCAAAGACCAAAGGTGCCAGGGCGGCTGCGGCCACGACCATGCCGGAAATTTTAAAGTAGAGACTATTGGAACGAATCAGAAGCAGCCCGACCAGCGATGCATCCACAGTGTAATGCCAGATGAGCGTCGCGACGATGCCCCAGCGCAACATCACAATTCCCGCAATAATTCCGATGACTCCTATTTCGATTCCGCGAATGTAGGGCGGTTCCTGCGGGTAATTGCTGTGCAGAAAACTCCAAAGAAAAGCGGGCACGATTACCGCCACCCAGCGAGAGCGCGTCAGTCGCATGAAAAACGGGATGGCGAACAACCGGAAGGTGAACTCCTCGTTCATGGAAGCAAGCAGCCCGATGGCGATGCCGGAAATCCAGGGGATCGCCGTATTCACGCTGTCCGAATAGTTCAACTCCTGGGGCGCCCACGCCCCCAGACGGGTTGCGACCATGTAGAAGGCGACGATAAAACCAATGTGTGCGGCGGCCAGGCACAAACCCACAGCGGAAGAAGAGAAAAACTCCTTCGAACGCAGCCCGCGCAGCGTGAAGATTTTCCTCAAGCTTAATTGGTCTGGCTGAGAGCTGCGGTAAAGCGGCTCCGCTGCGGGCAGGACCAGCGTGATGGTGAGAGCGGATGCAGCGGCAAGCAGCAAAGCACGCCCGATTTGTAGAAGGATAAAACTGGAGTAGGAGTCATTTGTATCGTAACCCGCTCCCCAGAGGGGCCAGTCGTTCAGGGACTGTAGGAATAGCATCACAGTCGCCAGCAAACCAAGCTTGATCGCGGCGCCCCAGGTTGTTTTCCCGCTCTTCGTCAACTGAATTCCCAGCCAAACAGCGCTTCCCAGAAGCAACAGATAGGGAACAGTGAAAACTAAGGCGAGCGTGTCGTTTCCGGAGCGGAGTCTTTGATAACTGCGCTGCCACGCTTCAGGCACGTGCAGGAACTCTTCGCTGCCGCCGATGCGGTCGCCTTGCAAAGTGACTTGCAGACGGTAGGGCGCGTCTTTCGCGCGGAAGCCGTGCTTTTCCCACGTAAAAGCCCAATCAAGACGGTTCGGCCGCTTGTTCGAATTGGCTTCTTCCGGGAGAAAGTCCCAGCCGCTCAGGTCGAGTCGGAGTTTCGCGTTGAGATAGTTTTGCGCCGCGGATTGGGCGATGGCGCGCTCGAGCGAAGCTCCCGCGCGTGATTCCTCGATTTTGTGATCGTAGCCGACGATCTGTCCTGCCGGGTTCACGCGAACGCGGAATTCTTCTTCCTGCTGCGGCTTGAAGAAACGCACGTCCCAGAACCAGATGTTCAGCTCGGAGGACATGAGTTTGTTCGCCTGCTGTAACCCAAGTTCCCGCTCGAGATAGACCTTGGCGTTGTCGTCCACGTTAAAAACGATGGCGGATCGGTAGCCGCTGACGTTCTCACCAATGCCGGTGACGAATTTCTGTGCGCGCGCCAGCGCTTCTTCTCGGGAGACCTGAAAATTAACGGAGGCTTCGGGGAAAGCGCGGAAAAAATACTTGTACGCGAAAAGCGCGCCGAGGATACCCGCCACCACCCAGAGGAGCAGCGCGCGCTTGTCGGAACCTGTCAGACGGTCTCGCGTCACGTGGACCTCCCCGCTTGGCACACGGAATCCTCACTCTATCGATACAGACGGCAGGGACGCAAGTTTCGCGGCTGCCGGTCGGCCGCTTAGCGGCCGCACTGACAACGCCGCTTAGCGGCCGCACTGACAACGCCGCTTAGCGGCCGCACTGACAATTGGCCGCCTTGCGGCTGCGCCTAAAAATGTTCGCAGCGGGAATGATATAAACATAATGTCAATGGCGATGAATCTCGGCACCGAAGTGCGCATGATCAAAGGCGTGGGCCCGCAGCGCGCCGAACTGCTCGCGCAGCGCGGGATCTACACGCTCGAGGATTTGCTGGGCTACCTCCCCTTTCGCTATGAAGACCGCATCCATTTCTCCAAGGTGAAGGACATTCAGCCGAACGGCACGTATACCATTCGCGCGCGCGTCATGAGCGGCCAGGCGGTGCGCAGCATGCGCGGCCGCGACGCCATCTATCACCTGCTGGTGCAGGACGACGCCGGCGGTTCGCTGCCTTGCAAGTTTTTCCACGGAGGCTATCTCGAAGGGCGGTTGAAGCCCGGGCAACTGCTCATTCTTCATGGCAAGGCGGAGGTCGATAAGCTGCGGCCCGCGCGGCTGGAGATGATCAATCCGCAGATCGAAGTGCTGAGCAATGAAGAAATGGACTCCACCGAGGTCGGCAGAATCGTGCCGATCTACGAAGCGATCAGCACATTCGGTTCCCGGCAGATTCGCCGTGCCATGTACGCCGCGGTTCAGCTTATCGATCAGAGGATGCCGGATATTTTGCCGGAAGGATTGCGCGCGCGGCTTGGCTATCCCGCTCGCGGCGAAGCTCTGATTCACACGCACTTTCCAGAACCCGGAGAATCCCTCGATGCCTTGAACACGTTTCGTTCACCATCGCAGCAGCGGCTCATCTTCGAGGAATTTTTCCTGTACCAGCTCAGCCTCGCTTTGGACCGCAAGGCCACCCGCAAGGAAAACGCCATCGCGTTCCGTCTGCGGGAGGATGCCGTGCGCGAAGCGCTGAAGCGCATCCTGCCGTTCAAGCCCACGGCGGCGCAGAAGCGCGTTCTCGCCGAAATCGCTGCGGACTTGGAAAAACCTGCCCCGATGAATCGTCTGCTTCAAGGCGACGTCGGCAGCGGCAAAACCATCATCGCGCTGCAAGCAGCGGTGATCGCCATCGAAAACGGCACGCAAGCGGCGCTCATGGCCCCCACGGAAATTCTTGCCGTGCAGCATTTTCTTTCCGCCCGCCGCATCCTCGCCAAAGCAGGCTATCGCGTCGAATTGCTGATCAGCGGTCTGAAAGCCTCGGAGAAGTCCGCGGCCCTCGAGCGCATTCGAACGGGCGAAGCACAACTCGTCATCGGCACGCACGCGCTGATTGAAGACAACGTGGAATTCGCTCGGCTCGCCTTCGTCGCGATTGACGAGCAGCATCGTTTCGGCGTCCTGCAGCGCAAGCGCCTGATGGATAAAGCCGCGGCGCATGGCCACGTCCCGCACGTTCTCGTGCTGACGGCGACGCCCATCCCGCGCACGCTCTCGCTCACTCTCTACGGCGACCTCGACGTTTCCGTTCTCGACGAGCTCCCGCCCGGACGCACGCCCATCGTCACGCGCATGACCACCGAGCAGCATCTCCCCGGCGTTTGGGAATCTCTCCGCCGCGAAGTCGCCGCCGGCCATCAGGCCTACGTCGTCTATCCCGTCATCGAAGAATCGAAGCTCGAGCTGAAAGCCGCCATGGAAGAATACGAGCGCTTGTCGCGCGAAGTTTTTCCCAAGCTCAAGCTCGGCCTGCTGCATGGGCGTCTCTCCAGCGAAGAAAAAGAAGAAGCCATGCAGCGCTTCCGCAAAAACGAAGCCCAAATCCTCGTCGCGACAACCGTCGTGGAAGTCGGCGTCGACGTCCCCAACGCCACGGTGATGGTCATCGAACACGCCGAGCGCTTCGGTCTCGCCCAGCTCCACCAGCTTCGCGGCCGCATCGGTCGCGGCGCCCAAAAATCCCATTGCATCCTCGTCGCCCCCGCGCGCATGACCGACGAAGCCCGTGCCCGCCTCGAAACCATGGTGCGCACCTCCAACGGTTTCGAAATCGCCGAAACCGATCTCCTCCTCCGCGGCCCCGGCGAATTTTTCGGCACTCGCCAGTCCGGCGACCTCGGCTTCCACATCGCCAATCCCATGCGCGACCGCGAACTCCTCGAACTAGCCCGCCGCGAAGCCTTCAACCTCGCCGCCGATTCCGCCCAGCACGAAACCATGCAGCGCCTCCTCCGCCAGCTCCCCCCCGAATGGCAGCGCCGCTACCACCTCGCCCGCATCGGCTAACGAATTACTGTGATTTCACTCGTTCGATAAATGTTCTATTCCTCGATGTGGCCAGGCCTCTCTCACACAAGTGCAATTCATGCGACTCTTGCTGGGAGCCGCTAATGTCTAGCAGTACAGAATTCGATTCCTTAAATTCAGTCAAGTACCTTTACCTTCGAGAGCTTTCGGAGCCCCGAGACAATTCGTTGAGCCTAGTTGTGCAAGAGGCCATAGACAACCGGTCAGCTCCACCCTCGGTTCGAAGTGAAATTCCTGAATTCGCAGAAATTCTCCAGGATGCTTGGCCCATTGAGTCCGTTGAAGGTTGCAAAACCTTCGAGTTGTCCTGGAAGCGTTACGCAGCGTACTTGGTGACTGAGGAACTTATTGGGGCGCGCGGTACCTATGACGACGAGATCTACACGGCCAGGTTGCTTCGGGTCTACACCAAGTCACATTTCCTTGACTACCTTGCGCGAGATACAGGCGGACAAGTGGAGCCAATCCAGAATCTCAAATTGGTTTGCCTGAACCATCTCATCGATGTGGATTGCTACGCGGCCCCGGATATCCGATTGATTGCTTCAGCGTCAGCATCTCCACTACAAATTCATTAGGCATCGTGCGGTTCGCATAAGTGCGTCGGGATTTGGGGACAGCAGCCGTTTACACGCATCAAGCATGTCCACTACTCCGATTCTGCATTCCTCCTAAGGGATAAGTGTGGTCAAGAGCTCGCCGGCCGCGCTCTACGGGCTGGCCGGCTCATGGTTAGGAACATTCCGCGATATTTTCCGGATGACAAACTCTTGCAGAAGGTTGACCGCGGCAGCCTCGCCAATCCCGATGAGCGCGTTTTCAAACGTCAATTCCAATCCATCGCGATTTTGCGCTGGATAGTAGAGATTGGAGATACCGCCAGCGGCGAGGCTTCCAAGGATACTCGAGTAATTTGCCTCCCAGTGTCCATTGTCGCCCTTGCAAATGACGGAATTGGCGATCGCATACAGGATCCGCGAGCGCTTGCTGCCGGTTCCCTTGTAGAAATAACGGGGATCTTGCTTCAGCAGCGACGGCAATATGGCGCCCCCGATGAATGTGCCGGTAACAAAGTTAGCGTAGGAAGCGCCGAAGCGCTTTCCATAGCCTTGTGCGCCTTGTCCATATCCGCTGAAATCGTTTTCCGCCTGCTGAAATCCCGCCGTGGCCCCAACCACTCCGAAGCTCACTGGATCCACCGTGGTCTTCCAGGCCAGCTCGAACTTTTGCTTCGAGGTGAGAGGAACTGCATGGTGGTCATAGCTGACGTAGAAATTTGGGATGACGCCCAGCACGCGCTGCTTCTCTTGTTCCTTGATCTGATCTTCTGCCACTTCGGTTCGCGCGGGTACCACGCGAACCTCTGTCACAGCAGTTGCAAGCGCCAAGGTGATCTGCGGAATCACGTGGATCTCTCCCGACTGCAGCACTCCAGAGGACGCCTGCACCGAGAAGCCCTCCAACGTAATCGCGACCTGGAATGGGCCGGGCGCGACGTTGGCAAAAGCGAACCGCCCATCCTGGTCGGAGGGCGCCTCTTGGCTTGGGGATTGATCTTCACGTGAAAGTTTCACATGGGCCCCAGCGACCGCGGCGCCGGTTTGATCAACAACTTTCCCGCTGATGCTTCCCGGCGGTTGCCGCTTGCGCAGTGGCTCGGCACCGGAAGCCCCTGTAACCCGCGTGTCAGGTCGCCCATTCTCTGCTCCCTGGACGATGGGGGGGCCCTGAGACTGAGCCGCAGTTGAAAAGCCGCAAAGCAGCACACTGAAGCTTAGCCAGACTGCCCAGATTACGTATCTGCGCATAGTCGCCACCATAAGTAAGATTATGATGCTTCCCCGGGGGATTTTGGGTACCCGATCAGGTTGACAATTTTATGAGTTACTGGGAAGCCTCCCGCCAGTAAGTGCGCAGCTCCGCCGCGCGGGTTCTTGCTCCTTGACTAAAAACTAAAAACTGACAACTAATAACTGCACTCATGCGCGTCATCGCCGGAATCTACCGAAGCCGCATCCTGAAAAGCCTCAAGGGCCTGGCGTTGCGTCCTACAAGCGACCGCCTGCGCGAAACTCTCCTCAACGTGCTGGCCCCCAATTTACCAGGCTCTCGATTCGTCGATCTTTTCGCCGGTACCGGCGCCATTGGCATAGAGGCCCTGAGCCGAGGCGCTGCCGAAGTCGTCTTCATCGAGAATCACGCGCCCGCCGCCACGTTGATTCGCCGCAATCTTGAATCGCTGGGTATCCATTCCGGAACGACCGTGCTTGCCGTCGATGCTCTTCGCGGGCTGGCAATGCTGGCTTCCCGAAAGCAACAGTCCGCCCCCGGATTCGACTACGTTTTTCTCGATCCGCCCTACGCTGCTGCCGAAGAGTACGCCCGCGTGCTAGAATTTCTAGGTTCCGCGACTCTTCTCGCTCCCGCCGCGATCGTGGTCGCCGAGCATCGCCGTAACTTCGATTTGCGCGAAGAAGCCGGCGCGCTACGGAGGTTCCGCGTGCTCAGACAGGGCGATGCCGCCCTGAGTTTTTACCGCCGTAGCGGCACGCCGCGCGGCGAAAATAGCTCTGCCGAGTAAACCCCCGCTGGCAGAACTTCATCTATCTTGAGGTGCTCGCGCATCCTAGGTCGAGCGAAGCCTGAGCGTTTTGCTTGTCGTGGCGGGTCTTCAGACCCGTCGGATTGACCGCCCCAAGCAGGGTGCCGCGCATCTCACTACGGTAGAGAGGGAAATTTCTTTGAGCCAGGTCGGCAGGGCATTGGATCTCTTGGGACAGGCCACCAAGCCTGCCGCTCCCGCGCGTCTGCAAGCAGGACACGAGCCGAAGCTGGAAGTAGCCTGGGGAAGTTTTCATCAAGGAATCGGCAGCAGCCTAAGCGCCGTCTTCAGCACGCCAAATATTCCCAAGCGTTATCTGCGTGCAGGATTCTTCAAAGAGTGCTGGATTGAGGGGCGGATTCCCACCCGGGCTCTGGTTGCCGCCGCCTTGTGGCACTTCGTTTTTCTCGTCATGCCGTTCCCGAAGCTCCCCGCCGCCGCACGCCACTTTTCCGCCTTTGATCACACCGAACTCACCTGGTCCGGGCCAATCAACGATTTTCCTTTGGTCGAGATGAACACTCCCAAAGCCAAGCCGAACCCGCGCGGCGAGCCCGAGAAGCCTCTGCCTCCCGAGGGCGCCGACGCATTCCATCCGCGACAGCGCATCTTCACCGATTCCGCACACCCGACGCATCCGCGCCAGACGTTGATCAATTCCGCCGCTCCCCTGGAGCCGCCGAAGATTCTTCCGACCCTTCCCAATATCGTGCAATTCCAGGAGACGGTTGGCCCTGTGCGTCCGCGTCTGCAGATCAGTCAAGAAACACTCTCCAAGCTGCGCCCTCGCGAGCATCGCGCAGCCAAGGTCACCGAGGCGCCGCTGCCGGACGTTCCGGCATTCGAACAAAAACCGGCGGAAATCACGCTGGCGGACTCGCCAAACGCGCCCGCGCGGCCAAAGCTGGAATTGAACACCGGCGTCGCCCCGCGCGTCGCGCCACGTGCGCAAACGGGTGACGCCGAACCTGCCCCGGAAGTCGGCACTGCCCAGTCCGGTGCTTCGAATGGAAATGCCACAACGTTCATTGCCCTCTCCGCCGCGCCCGGCCCTCCTGCGCCCGTCGTGCAGCCGCCGCAAGGGAATCTGGCCGCGCGCGTTTCCATTTCACCCGAAGGCAAGCAACCTGGCGTACCCGGAGGCTCGCCGAACGGAACGCCCGGCGCAAACGGCGGTGCGGGCGGCGGACCAGGGAGCAACGGGGGAACAGCAACCGGCAACGGCGGTGCAAAGAATGGCGTGGACGTGAGCATCAGCGGAGGACACCCGCCCGCAAACAGCGAAATTTCCGGCCTTGGCGGATCACCGAAAGTCAGCGCTCCCGCTCCGCACGCCCTGATCACCAGGCCCGATCCGCACACGAAAATCGATGATGCACCCGAGAGAACCGGACCGCCGAATTTCGCCGCGCTCCCGGCCGGCGCGCAGCCGGAGCAGATCTTCGCCTCGAAAAAGGTCTACAAGATGCTCGTAAACATGCCCAATCTGAACAGCGCGACGGGAAGCTGGATTCTGAATTTTTCCGAGCTGCGCGTGAATTCCGAAGGCCCTCGGCCGGCTTCTTCGGACGTTTCCGCTCCTGGGCCTTTAAGGAAGATCGATCCGAAGTATCCGCCCACTCTGATCAGAGAACATGTGGAAGGAGAAGTCGTGCTGTACGCCGTGATTCGCGGCGACGGCACCGTCGACAGCATTCAGTTGGTGCGCGGCATCGATGAGCAGCTCGACGCCAACGCCATGCAAGCCCTCAGCCAATGGAAATTCCGCCCCGCCACCAAACAAGGCACTCCGGTAGACCTCGAAGCCATAGTCCACATTCCATTCCACGCCCCACCTGACCGCTAGCCCCACTCCCGAGGTTCGACGGCGCAAAATCCTCTTGCCCGCGTTTTGCTCCTTTGCTACTATACTCACCAGGTAAGCCCGCGCCATTTGGAGTGCGGCGGCTTGCCGACGCTTTTCTTACATCCGCCCCCCGCCAATCTTGTCAGCTAGATCGCTAGAATATAGTGGCCGAGGTCATTGCAGGCTAAGTCATTTACAATCAACACTTATAGAAATGCCGCGCAAGTGTTGATTCTAAAGCACTTACATAAGCTCTAAGTCCTTTAGATGCAACATTTACAAAAAACATAGGGGGCGGGGTTGTTATTGTTAACTAGAAAGCTCTTGGAGTGCCGCGGCTCGCCGCCGCTTTCTCAGGGACGCCATTTCATGGCAACGACCGAGGGGTCAATCAGAAGGTCTAGCGCCTACGAACGGCCTTCGGCCAGCTTCACCAAGGCGTACAGGGCGTGATTCACAGGGGTGGGAACGCCTAATTCCGACCCCCGGCGGGAAATGTAGCCGTTCAGGGAATCGATCTCAGTGCGCTTACCGCGATTCAAGTCTTGACCCGTCGAAGAAAGCGCCTCCGCCATCTGCGTGGCAATCTTAAGCGCCCCCGCCAGCGCCGCGTTCGGATCTTCCAGACCGGGTGGATGAATTCCGGCGGCCCGCGCGACGGCCAGGACCTCATACACTGCCGTTTCGACAACTTTCCAAGCATCCGCGCTGGAGGCGATTTGGCCATACTTCGCGCGGCCCAGCGCGGAGACGGCGTTCAGGGCGCAATTCCACACCAGCTTGGTCCAGAGCTCGCCCTCGATATTTTCCGAAATTCGGCACGGCACTTGGCCGCGCGAAAAAAGAGCCGCGATACGCTTCGTCTTCTCGTTTTCCGGCCCGACGACTAGATCACCGCGGCCGACATGTTTCACGCGTCCAGGTTCGGGTACGGAAGCCGCGACATAAACGACGGCCGGGAGCGCTTCGATCGCTGCCGCAGCGCGAATCTGTTCCACGTTGTCCACGCCATTCTGCATGCTGAGGACCAGCGCGCCGGGAGCGAGCAGAGGAGTCAGCGCGCGCGCCGTCGTTGCGTTATCCGTGGTTTTCACACAGAAAAGAACAATTTCCGCGCCGCGAACCGCGCTTAGTTCCGTGGACGCTTCGACTCGCACACTCTCTTGAAACTGCAAGGTGTCGAGGAAAAGTCCGCTCGTCTTTACGGCTTCGACAAAGGCCGGACGCCCGATCATCACCACCGGCGCACCCGCGCGCGCCAGCAGTCCGCCGAAGTATCCACCCACGGCGCCCGCACCAACGACCGCAATCTTTGGCCAGTCGAGCTGCTGGGTCACGGAGTAACCACGCTGATGAGCCGGTCGATGTCGCGTTCCGTGTTATAGAGATGCGGCGAGACGCGAATGTTGCCTTCGCGCAGGCTCACCACAACATTTTCCTTCCGCAGGTGCTGGTAAACCTCCGCTGTTTTCTCGCGGCTTCGTGCGGCGAAGCATCCATACGTACCGCGCCGCGCGGCATCTGTGGGACTCGCGAGGACATAACGATCTTTGGGCAGACGTTCAAACAGCAGTTCAATTAATTTGCGGTTGTGCGCCGCGACCAGCTCCGGCCCCATTCGCACCACGAAATCGACGGAAACGTCCATGGCCACCAGGTTGAAATTGAAATAGCTGGCCCCTTCCGGCGAATCCCACCGTTTCGCGTTAGCCGCCGGTTTCGGGTCATCGAAATTCAACGCCGCGAAATTGTGCGATCCCATCAATGCCATCCAATAAAACGGCCCCGGCCGCGCCATTCCAAGGTGTTCGCTCTTCGCCCAGAAAAATCCTGTACCAAACGGACCAAGCAGCCATTTGTATCCGGCGCATACCATGAAGTCGGCTCCCAGTTGGTTGACATCCATCGGCAACGCGCCGCAGCACTGGCTGGCGTCCAGTAAAAGCAGCGCCCCCTGCGCATGGCAGGCCGCGGCAACGCGCGGCACATCCAGCAGCGAGCCATCGTCGAATCGCACCATGCTCACGGAAACCATCCGCGTCCGCGGAGTGATTGCGGCGATCAGGTCTTCCGCCGTGATGAACCGCTCGCGCGGAGAAACAATCTTTAGCTTCAGGCCCTCGCGTTCTTCCATCGGTTTCCACGTGGTGTATTGCAGGGGAAACTCGCCCTTCGCCGTGATAACTTCGTCGCCCGGCTTCCAGGTCAACGCGTACGCCACCGCCGCCACGCCGGCGCTCGCCCCGCTCGTCAGCGCAATCTCTTCGGGCTTTCCGCCGATCAGCTTCGCGATGGAAGCACGGAGGCGGTTTGGCACTTCGAAGAAAGTGGAGTCTGGCTTCTGGTGCGGATATTTGCTTGCCTCGAGCGCGGCTTGCACGGCACGAATGGAAACCTTCGGCATCGGTGACTGACTCGCCAAATTCAAATACGTCGCGTCTTCAATCTCGAACCACTCCTGCCGCCAGTCGGTTTGCAGGGAAGTTGTCGTCGTAGCCATAGGCCTCTCCTTTGCGGGAGTCACAAGGGGTTAGATTCGAGCATACAGCGATGGGTACAACGTCCAATTTGGGCAGTTATTTCGCTTTGGACCCAGCCTAGAAATGACCGCGAAGCTCGCGGAAGGCTGGCAGGATCACCAGCTTTCCGGAACCGGCCACCACCGGTTCGTGTTCCAGAGTCCAGGTGTGCTGGTGTGGGATGTAGACGGCGTTCAGGCCGATCTTCATCGCCGGATTGATGTCGCTGCGCGGGCTGTTGCCGATCATCCAGCCGTGGGTCTTCACGATTTTGTGTTTGTGAACCAGCCCGCCATAAGTCTCGGGGTCTTTTTCCGGAACGATTTCGATGAATTCGAAAAATCCTTGCAGTCCGGATCGCTCCACCTTCGCGGCCTGTTCCGCGGGCTCGCCCTTCGTAAATAAAATCAGCCGGTGCCGCTCGGTCAGATACGCCAGAGTCTCTGGCACTCCGTCCAGAATTTTCGGCGGCGTCCGCTCCAGCTCGATGACGCGGCCATGAATCAGCGCCAGCGTCTCGCGTTTGGCCATCTGATCCGCAAGCTTTATATAGGTTTCTTCAAGCGAACGCCCAAAGCTGCGCACTCCATAGCCGTACTGCCGGATATTCTTGCGTTCCGTTTCATTGAGGATGTGGCGAATGTAGGCGCGCGTATAGCCATAGGGCTCGACGATGCTGATGAAATCCTCAATCAGCTTCTCGAAGAATACGTTGTTTTCCCAGAGCGTGTCGTCCGCGTCAATCAGCAGTGTATGGCGTCGCATGGAGATTTGTCGGTCCCCGTCCCTCCGCTGGGCTCCTTCAGTCTAGCAGCGTCAGTGCATCTTCGGCGATGGCCGCACCAGGAAAGCCTTTTCGAGGGCTTGCGCGGCGCGAACGTGTCCTGCGCCGGACGTTGCGGACAGCAACAGTACGCGCGGCTTCGTTTTCATTTCGCGGGAATTTCTGCGAATGCAAGAGGCATTAGGAGGTCTTGCGCTGGCCCGCGGCGATTTTTTCCAGGATTCCGCGCGCGACTTTTTGCAATTCCCCGAAACGCGTCAGGTAGTCCTGAAAATCGTGATTTAGGAGCTGCGCTTCCTGGGGGCCCAGCTTCGTCCGCAGAATCATGTCGCGCAGTTTTACGGGATGCGGAAGAAGCGCCTCCTCTTGCAATTCCTCGAGCGCAATCTTGGCGTCGTAGTGATACATGGCTTCCCCCAGCAGGAAAATCCCTCCACTGTATTGTACTCAGTTATCGACACGAGGGGGAATCACCCAAAAAGGGGAAGGGGAGAAACAGTCCTACGCAGCAGTTGCCGTGGCAGGCATGAACTCATAGCGCGCGATTTTTGCGGCAATGCCCACCCTGCCGTTCTCGGTGGGCTCGATGCGCACAACCTCTCCCAGGCAGCGGATATTTACATCGCCCGGCTGATTGACTTGCTGTGGGAGTGTGATGACGAATTCGATCTCGCTGCCAACTTCGAAATTGGCCTCAGTAAGGAAGTAGAGCCCTCGGTAACTGACATCCCGGGTGTGCGCGTCCAGTTCGTGTCCCTTGGCTTCTCGTGGCAAAACCCGCATGGGGAGACTCATCGTGAATCGCCGCGCCTCGCGGCGTTCCGTTCCGTCACTCATCGATACCCCCTGGGGCTTGGGATTCGGCGCAACGCTAACATCGGCTCAGGCAAACTGCAATGCGAAAATCAGAGATTTTTGTCCTAGTACGAGGTCGTGGCGATTTAAATACGTGAGCCCTATACTTAAGGTCGGGCCAGCTCTTAGGACAGTACTGTTACCCCTATGGAGAGCCGTCAGCACCGCCGCGTGAGCATGCGCCTTCCGGTGCGCTTGCGCTGGACTGCGCCCTTCGGCCAAAAGATCGAATTAGGAGAAACCATCGACGTCTCGCGCGGCGGTCTGCTCGTTTCCACCAAGGAGTCCCACACTCCGGGTGTAACGGTGTGGGTCACGTTTCCCTACGACGCCTCGCTTTTCGACGGCCAGCCGGAGATTCTGGCGCGCGTCGCCCGGTGCGGCGAAATGCCTGAGGTCCTTCGCCCCACCACCGCGCGCGAGAGAGTTCAGTCGGAAGGCGCGCCGGAGCAAGAACGCGCCGCGAAATTGGATCAACTCGCCCTGGGCATGTCCGATGCCCCAGCAACATTCGCAGTCGCTTTTCATTTCGACCAGCAGCCGCACTCTTCATCCAATGGAAATGCCAATCGTCACGAACCCGAGCGGCGCGGCAGTATGCGAAGGGCGCTCGCAATCCCCGTCCGGGTGCATCCGGAACGGATTCCCTGGTTTGAAGAGGCCATGACTATCGAGATTTCGGCAAAGGGCATGCGCTTCCGCAGTCACCGCGAGTACCAGCTCGGGGATCACTTGAAAATCGCGTTTGAAGACGCAGCTTCTTCACCATGGTCCGGCACCGGCGAATTTCTCTCCAAGGTTGTGCGCGTCGCCCCTGTGCCGGGCAGCGCGGCTCTCGACGTCAGTGTTTGCCGCGTGGAATAAACGAGCCGAGAATTGTCGGCCGCATTCGGTCTTTTTCCTTCGATGCGCTAAACTGCGAATTTGCCCATGGCGCATCGATGACCACTACCCACGACTCCCGCAATTTCTTCTTGGAAGGACCTGCCGGACGCCTCGAAGCGATTCTCTGGACCCCATCCGCCGCCGCGCATCCGCCGCTCGCCGCGGTTGTCTGCCATCCACATCCGCTTTTTGGCGGCACGATGCACAACAAGGTGATTTACCAGACGGCGAAATCGCTGGATGCTCTTGATATTCCGGTTTTGCGATTCAATTTTCGCGGCGCGGGAACGAGCGCCGGCGTACACAGCCGCGGTTTCGGCGAACTGGGCGATGTCCGCGCCGCGCTGGACTTTCTTGCTTCTGAGTTTCCTGGTGTGCCGCTGTTGCTCGCGGGATTCAGTTTCGGTTCCTGGGTTGGCATGCGCGTCGGCTGCGAAGACCCGCGCGTCTCTCACCTGATCGGCTTGGGTATTCCCGTCAACAACACTGATTTCTCATTCCTGCGCCAGTGCAACAAGCCCAAGTTGTTCGTGCATGGAAGTAACGACGAGCATGGCGCCATCGAAAAAGTCAAAGCGCTCGTCCCCACGCTTCCCGGCAACAATCATCTAGTTGTCGTCGACGGCGCCGATCATTTCTTTTCCGGCAAACTCGACCAACTGGGTCGCGCCATCTACACCTGGTTAACCGGGGATATTCTCCGTGACCACCACTAGAGCGGGGATTTCCGCTTCCTTCTCCGTGAACTCCGCGTCCTTTGCGAACTCTGAGTTAAATCTTTTCTTCAAGCCCCTTCGCCGCGCGAAAAGAGTTTGCTGAACTGCTCGGCTGTGGCGGGCGCCACCCTCACCAACCGGGCGTTGGCTTTCACGTGTTCTGCTCGAGACATGCCTACAAGCGCGGTCGCAATTCCCGGCGATGACCGCACGAATTGCAGCGCGCGCTCCGCGTCGTTCTCCAGCCCGAGCGCTTCCGCGACAAACTCCGGCAAATTCTTCGCCACTTGACCTTGCAGCAGCGAAGCGCTGGCGATCAACGTAATGTCCAGCTCGCTCGCCGCTTCCATCACCGTGCGGTCTCGCCCGCGCAACGATTGATTGCCCAGTGTCAGCGCTTCCGTCATCGCCAGGTTGAACGGCAGTTGCACAAACCGGAAGTGATGCCTGCCCCCGGCAATTTCCTGTGCGATCTGCGTGATTTCGCCGAGTTGCATGGAGTCGCGCGCGCGGGCATTTTGCCGGAAGCCATTCCAGGTGGCCGTCCCGTAATACTGAATCTCGCCGGCCTCCACCGCCGATTCAAGAAACGTGAAAGCCTCGCGCACTCGGTTCAGGAACTCTTCCTTCGGCACTTCAGAGAGCTGTGTCTCCGGATTGTGCAGGTAGTAGACATCCACGCATTCGACGCCAAGATTCTTCAGGCTGCGCCCGAGCTGGTTTTTCAGAAAGTTCGGCGTCATGCAATGACTGCCGGCCGCGATATCCTTCGCGGTGAAAACTCCCGGCTGAATGTATTCGCGAAAGAAGTATTCGTTCGGGTCGCCGGGCATCGCTCCATCGGGCGTCAGGTAACCGCCCTTTGTGCACACCACGATTTCCTCGCGTTCGATGCCGCGCGCCGCAAGCCGCTGGATGGCCGTGCCGATGCTGCGTTCGCTGCGCTGGAACCTGTAATTGATTGCGGCATCGATCACATTGATCCCGCTTTCCACCGCGGCGACGGCCGCTGCCGCGTAGCCCTCATCCGTCTTTGCGTCCGGCTGCCCGAGATACGTGCCGATTCCGAGGGAGGAGAGCACCAACCTCTGCGTCTCTCGAAAATGACCCTCGGCGGCGCGGCCCGCAAACTTCTGTGCGTAACGCGTCGTTCCCTCTTTGGTAGCGGATTTGCTCATGACGCTCCTTCGGGCGGTTGCGCCGGGCCTGTTGTTTGGCTCGTTTCAGCTTCACTGGTCTTCGGCGCGAGTAGCCGCGAGCACGCCCGAAGAATCCTACGATACGGCCAGTCCTTTTCGTGGAAGAAAATCTCGCCTTCGCGCGGATTGCTGTAATACCACCGCGCCAGCAGCCATAGATGCTCGCCCAGATCCCCGTTGGTTGCTGCAGACTCCGCTTCAAAATGCTCGCGAAAGATTTGCTCTGCCGACCGCGGCTGGCTGGCAATCTCCGCGAATCGCAGGAAAAACGGCTCTGCCAGCCTCCCGCCGCGCACGCCGTAGACGCCAATCGTTTGCTCTTCCGCGGCCCGCTGGAGAATCACCGCGTCCAGGTCCTGAATCCGCCGCGTCAGTTCCGGCCTGCCGCGCAAAACCTCATCGAGCTTCTCCACTTTTTTGTGCAAGGCGGCTGCCCGTTCGAAGTCCAATTGCTCGCTGGCTTTCTCGCGCTCCTCCTCAATAGTAGACCTGAGCGATCCCCCGCTCGTTTCGAGAAATTGCACGAGCCGCTGCACTTCCACGTCGTATTCTTCTTTCGTGCAGCCCGCAAAGCATGGCGCGAGGCACATTTTCATTTCGGAGTAGAGGCAGCCGGGAAACGCAGGGTCGCGCCGGATCTTGATCTGGCAGCGCCGCACTTTGAACAAGTCGAGAATCCGTTCGGCGAATGCTTGCGCAGACCGCCGCGATGCGAATGGACCGTAATACGCGCCGCCCGTGGGCACGCCGGCCTCATCGACGGGAATCCGGCGGGTCACATAGCAGCGTGGATAGGCATTTCGCAAATTCAATTTGAGGACCGCTGCCGGCCGCAGGCGCATCAGGTCGCGATAGCGCTTGGGAAACAGTTGGTTTGCATGCTGGTAATAGGTGAGTGTCTGTTCGAACGCCGAATTCGTCAACCGGTAGCGGATGCCGCGCGCAAACTCGCTCAGATTCAGCCGCTTGCTTGCCGGATCAACGGGGCCCAGCAGCCTTTGCAGACGCCTCTGCAAATTCTGCGTGCGAATCAGGAACGGCTCGGCTTTTTCTTCGCGGGCTTCGATGAGGCAAACCGCAGGGCGTGGTGGCAGGGCAGGGAAGAAGTCTTCTTCCGCCCGCATCGCATTGAATTCTAGTCCGCAATCGAGTTCCAGCACACGGTCAGGATACTACGGGGCGGCTAGGACTTCAGAACCCAGGAGGAAATGACGAGACGCTGAATCTCGCTGGTACCTTCGTAAATTTCCGTGATTCGGGCGTCGCGGTAGTTGCGCTCGACGGGATATTCGCGGCTATAGCCGTTGCCGCCGTGGATCTGGATCGCCTTGTGCGTGACGCGCGTGGCCATTTCGCTGGCGAATAGTTTGGCGATAGCCGCATCCATCGTGAACCGCCCGCCGGTGTCCTGCTTCCACGCCGCCTTTCGAATCAGCAGCCGCGCCGCGTCAATTTCCGTAGCCATGTCCGCCAGCATGAATTGAATGGCTTGAAACTGCGAAATCGAGTGGCCGAAGGCCATACGCTCCTGGGAATACTTCAGCGCCGCTTCGAATGCGCCTTGCGCGATGCCCGTGGCCTGCGCGGCGATGCCGATGCGCCCGCCGTCCAGCGTCGAAAGCGCCACCTTGTAGCCTTCTCCTTCGTTGCCGATGCGATTCGCAACCGGCACTGCGCAATCCGTGAAGATAAGTTCGCTGCAGGCCGTGGCGCTGATCCCCAGTTTTTTCTCTTCCTTACCGACCTTGAATCCCGGCGTGCCTTTTTCCACGACCAGCGCCGTGATGCCCTTTTCGCCCTTCGCCGGTTCTGTGTTCACGTACGCGATTGCCGCATCCGCAGCGCCTCCGTTGGTGATCCATGCCTTTGTCCCATTGAGCACATATGCGTCGCCTTTTTTCACCGCTTTCGTTTGCAGTGCGGCGGCGTTTGACCCCGCCTGTGGCTCGGTCAGTGCATAGCAGCCGATCTTTTCCCCCCGCGCGTAGGGCAGCAGGAATCTTTTCTTTTGTTCTTCCGTCCCGTAGCGATGAATTGGATCGCAGTAGAGCGAATTCTGCACGGACAGAATCACGCCCGTCGAGGCGCAACACCGTGAAATCTCCTCAATCACGATGCTGTAGGCGACGTGGTCGAAGCCCGCCCCGCCTTCCGTCTCCGGAAGCGCCACGCCCGTCAACCCGATTTCTGCCGCCTTCTTAAACAGGCCGCGGGGAAAATGTCCTGTCTCGTCGAGTTCTTTCGCCAGCGGCCTTACTTCCGATTCCGCGAACTCGCGCACGGTCTTCTGCAGCAGTTTCTGTTCTTCCGTCAGTTCCAGGTCCACCGTCGCTCACTCCCGTCCGGCAAAACGCTTGTTTGAATTGCGTATTCTATCGCGACTTCAGTGTCCTGCGAATTGCCCCGTCGCGAGGATAGGTTCTTACAGGGTCCGCCTTCTGAGGCGGACCGCTCCGCGTCAGGCAAGCGCCTTGGAAAGACGCTCGTAGGTGGTCTTCAAATCTTCCGGGTGCACGCGCGTCTCGCCCGTCACCGTCATGAAATTCGAATCCCCGATCCAGCGCGGCAACATGTGTAGGTGCAAATGTCCAACCACGCCTGCGCCAGCGGCGCGGCCCAGATTCATTCCCAGGTTCATTCCATCAGGTTTATAGTTCTCGCGCAGTGCCGTTTCCGTACGCTGCGCCAGCTGCATCATCTCGCCGAGCGTTCCCGCATCGCACAAATTCAATTCCGCTACGTGCGCGTTGGGCACGATCATCACGTGCCCGGAGGTGTAGGGGAAGCGATTCAGGATGACAAACGCCTTCTCGCCTCGATGGACGACAAGCGTTTTCGCGTCATCCTTCCCCGCCAGCGCATCGCAAAAAAAACATTCCGGCTGCTTTCCAGCCAGCACCTGCGCCATGTACTGGTAGCGCCAGGGACTCCAGATATAGTCCATCGCATCGGTTCCTTTTTCTCAAGAGTTGCGCGCACAGCATAACGCAGAACGAGCGCATCGACAGCACCCCCATCTTTCTGCGCTCAAGTTGCCAAGGGGCTTTACTTACTTAAATTGATTTGAGCTGCTATAAGGTGAACCCGAACCGCGAGGAGAGACTGTGCCACCTACGAGCGCGGTGAATCGCCGCCCGCAAGCGCCGCTGAGGAGGCCTGGGCCTCTGGGCTATTCACAAAGTCTTTCAACTCTTTGCTGGGCTTGAAGAAGGGAATTTTCTTGGCCGGCACTTCCACCTTCGCTCCGGTCTTCGGATTGCGGCCGATTCGTCCGCGGCGCTCCCGCGTGCGGAAGCTGCCGAACCCCCGGATCTCGATCTTTTGGCCCTTCTGCAGGGATTCAATGATGCTATCGAAAATAGTCTCGACGATGGTCTCTGACTCCTTACGGGGAAGCTCTGTGATGCGCAGAACCTCTTCGATGAGGTCGGCCTTCGTTAGTGTGGATTGCTTGGTCATCGTCGCTTTGCCTCGTCGCACAACTCTGGATTAAAGACCGCTTCAGTTCGTCCACCATTTTGCAGTCGCCAGGAGCACCGGTTGTCTTGGGGACTCCGGAGTCAATTACCGCCTAGCGGTCGCCTCAAACAGTGGAACGAAACGGCTTAGAGGGGCTGGCTCTTCGCCGAGTGCCCCCTTCCTATCACTAAAATGACCCGTAGGTAAATGAAAATATGACGGCCGGCCCCGGTGGGCCGGTCCAGGATCAGCTAACGCGCCGACAGCTTGGACTTCAGCGCGTCCCCTATGGTCGCCGTCGACGAGGTCTTCGACGTCGACCGATACTGTTCAATTTCCTTGCGTTCGATCTGCTTGACCGCGGCGCGGTAGCTCAATCCGATGCGCCGCGTCTCCGGGCTGATCTTGATGATCTTGAAATCGTATTCTTTGCCCGGCTCGAGCGGACCCGCACTCTTCAGCGGCCCGGTTGTCGGACGGAAACTCGAGGGCCCTTCGTCACGGCGCTTCCGCTCCTCGATCTCCGTGTTATGGCAGAGCGCTTCGATGTTTTCGCCCAATTCGACGAACGCGCCGAACGTGGCGATGCGCGAAACCTTGCCCTTAACGATTTGCCCGACCTTGTGCTGTTTGAACCAGTCGCCCCAAATGTCGTTGACCTGCTTGATGCCCAGCGACACGCGGCGGTTCTCCGGGTCGATCTTCAGCACTTTGGCGGTAACGTCTTCGCCCTTCTTGAACACTTCGTGCGGGTTCTTCACGCGGCCGGTCCAGCTTACGTCTCCGACGTGCACCAGCCCGTCAAAGCCATCCTCGATCTCCACAAACGCGCCGAACTCCGCGATGTTCCGCACCTTGCCCGTCACCACCGTGCCCACCGGGTATTTCTCCGCAACCAGCAACCAGGGATCCGGCTGTGCCTGCTTGATTCCCAGCGAAACGCGCCGGTCGCTCGGCTTGATGTCCAGCACCACCACGTCCACTTCTTCACCAACTTTGACGACCTTCGAGGGGTGCTGGATTTTCTTGTTCCAGCTCATTTCGGAAACGTGCACCAGGCCTTCGATCCC
>Ga0137409_10001980_pt1 | contig 22074 bp, 18 predicted proteins | sample CZODoug1_16funga_FD_122059 | JGI IMG/M metagenome (GOLD analysis project Ga0137409, IMG submission 122059) | Vadose zone soil fungal communities from Angelo Coast Range Reserve, California, USA - CZODoug1_16fungal (Hybrid Assembly) | ecosystem: Environmental > Terrestrial > Soil > Vadose zone... | reverse complement strand
CCGTTCGAAGACATCGATCCCACCGAAACGCAGGAATGGCTGGAGTCGATCGACTCGGTGCTGCGCGCGCAGGGACCCGAGCGTGCACATTTTCTCCTCGAAAAGCTGGTGGACTTTACGCGCCGCTCCGGCACGTACCTGCCGTTCAAGCCGAATACGGCGTACCTCAACACCATTTCCAAGGCGCAGGAGCCGGAGTATCCCGGCGACCGCTCGTTGGAGCGCCGCAACGAAGCCTACCTGCGCTGGAACGCCCTGGCGATGGTGGTGCAGGCCAACCGCGTGAGTTCGGAGTACGGCGGCCACATTGCGAGCTACGCATCGGCGGCAACGCTGTACGAAGTGGGATTCAATCACTTTTGGCGGGCGAAGAGCGCCAGCCATCCGGGCGACATGATTTTCATCCAAGGCCATTCGTCTCCGGGCATCTACGCGCGGGCGTATTTGGAAGGGCGTCTCGACGAGAGCCAGTTGCTGCGGTTTCGCCAAGAGGTGCGCGGCGGCGGGTTGTCGTCGTATCCGCATCCTTGGTTGATGCCGGAATTCTGGCAGTTTCCCACGGTGTCCATGGGCTTGGGCCCCATGACGGCCATATTCCAAGCCAGATTCGTGCGCTACCTGGAACATCGCGGGATCGTCCCGCCGTCCGATCGAAAAGTATGGGCGTTCTTGGGAGACGGCGAAATGGACGAGCCCGAGTCCATGGGCGCGCTCACCATGCCGGTGCGCGAAAAGCTCGACAACCTGATTTTCGTCATCAATTGCAATTTGCAGCGTCTCGACGGTCCGGTGCGCGGCAACGGCAAGATCATTCAGGAACTCGAGGCGGCCTTTCTCGGCGCCGGCTGGAATGTCATCAAGGTGCTCTGGGGCTCGCGATGGGACCCGCTGCTCCAGCGCGACCAGAAAGGATTGTTGAAGCGGTTGATGGAGGAATGCGTCGACGGCGAGTATCAGAATTTCAAATCCAAGGGCGGCGCCTACACGCGCGAGCATTTCTTCGGCAAGTATCCCGAACTGAAAGAGATGGTCGCCAACATGTCGGATGAGGAAATCTGGCACCTGAACCGCGGCGGCCACGATCCGCAGAAGGTCTATGCGGCCTATGCGTCGGCGGTGGCCAACAAGGGTGCGCCCACGGTGATTTTGGCCAAGACCGTGAAGGGATTCGGACTCGGCAAGGCGGCTGAGGGTCTCAATTCCGCGCATCAACAGAAAAAACTCGGCGATGAAGCGCTGAAGGAAGTGCGCGACCGGTTCAACATCCAGATCTCGGACGAGGAGATCAAGGGCTTGACGTTTCGCAAGCCCGCGCCAGACAGCGAAGAGATGAAGTATCTGCAGGAACGGCGCGCTTCGCTCGGCGGCTACGTGCCGGTGCGCAGTTCATCGGCGCCCCCGTTGGCGATACCGCCGCTGGAAGCGTTCAGCGGCCTGCTCGATGGGAGCGGCGACCGCGAAATCTCCACCACCATGGCGCTGGTGCGGATTCTCACCACCTTGATCAAGGACAAGAACGTGGGCCCGCACGTCGTGCCCATCGTCCCGGACGAGGCACGCACCTTCGGCATGGAGGGAATGTTCCGGCAGATCGGCATCTACTCCTCGGTTGGGCAGCTCTACACGCCGCAGGACGCGGACCAGCTGATGTTCTATCGCGAGGACAAGAAGGGTCAGATTCTGGAAGAGGGTATCAACGAAGCGGGCAGCCTGTGCTCATGGCTGGCCGCGGCGACGGCGTATTCGAACCACGGCGTGAGCATGATTCCCTTTTATATTTACTATTCAATGTTCGGTTTCCAGCGGGTGGGCGATTTCGTTTGGGCCGCGGCCGACAGCCAGGCTCGCGGATTCTTGGTGGGCGGCACGGCCGGCCGCACGACGCTGGCCGGCGAAGGTTTGCAGCACCAGGATGGGCACAGTCACCTGCTGTTCAGCACGGTGCCCAATTGCGTGGCTTACGATCCCACCTACTCGTACGAGCTGGTGGTCATCGTGCAGGATGGATTGCGCAGGATGTATCAAGACCAGGAGAGCGTTTTTTACTACATCACCTGCATGAACGAGAATTACGCGCACCCCGCATTGCCCGCGGGCGCCGCCGACGGCATCTTGAAGGGCATGTACCTGCTGCGCGGCGGGGCAAAGGGCAAGGTGCGCGCAACGCTGTTCGGGTCGGGCACGATACTGCGGGAGGTACTGGCTGCGGCGGATCTGCTGGAGAAGGATTATGGCGTTGCGGCCGACGTGTATTCCGTCACCAGCTTCAGTGAGCTGCGCAGGAATGCGCTCGCCACCGAGCGCTGGAACCTCATGCATCCCGGCGAAGAGCCGCGTCGGACCTACGTGCAGGAAGTGCTCGGCGACCGGACCGGGCCGTTCATTGCCGCGACGGACTATATGAAAACCGTGGCCGACCAGATTCGGCAATGGGTTCCGGGCCGCTACGCGGTGCTCGGCACCGACGGCTTCGGCCGCAGCGACTCGCGTGCCGAGTTGCGGCGCTTCTTCGAGGTGGATAAGCACTACGTCGCGCTTGCGACCCTCAAGGCGCTGGCCGACGACGGCAAGGTGGATGCGAAGGTTGTGTCGCAGGCCATCCAGAGCTTCGGCATCGATCCCGAAAAACCCAACCCTTTGACCGTCTAGGCGCACATCGTGGCAACACCCATCGAAGTCTTGGTTCCCGACATCGGCGGCTTCAAGGATGTCAGCGTCATCGAAGTCCATGTGAAGGATGGTCAGCAAATAGAGAAAGAGGCCGCGCTCGTCACCCTCGAGACCGAGAAAGCGGCCATGGATGTTCCGGCGCCGCAGGCGGGCCGGATCACCCAGGTCAGGATCAAGGTGGGCGACAAGGTGTCTGAAGGTTCTCTGATCTTGTTGCTCGAGCCGGCCGGCGCCGAAGTTGTCGCCGCTGCGCCAACGGCCGACAGCAAACCCGCGGCGGCGCCGGCGGCCGCCAACGGTGCGGCGGCCACGCCGCCCGCGGCTCCGGCAACAACAGCTGCGCCTGCGCCAGCGCAGCCTGCGTCCGCTCCTTCCCCTGGCAGCGCGTCGGCTGCAGCCGCGGCGCCCGGCGCACCTGCCGCTCCGGTCGCGCCTTCCGCGGCTCCCGCGCCGCGCGCGCTGCCCGCAATCGAAGAAGCGGGTTTTTCAAAGGCCTATGCCAGCCCATCGGTGCGCAAATTTGCGCGTGAAGTGGGCGCCGATCTTGGCCGCATCACAGGCACGGGACCCAAGGGACGCATCACGCAGGAGGACGTGAAGGGGTACGTGAAGCGGATATTGACGGCGCCTGCGCCATCGGCGCCGGCCGCGGCGGGTTCCGGCCTGCCCAAGGTGGCGCAAGTCGACTTTTCCCTATTTGGCGCGGTCGACATCAAGCCGTTGTCGCGAATCCAAAAGATCTCCGGTGCGCGGCTGCAAGCGAGTTGGATCAACCTGCCGCATGTAACGCAGTACGACGACGCCGATATCACGGACCTCGAGGCTGTCCGGGCAGCGCTCAAGGACAAGGCGGTGAAGGAGGGGGTGAAGCTCACGCCACTGGTGTTCATCATGAGGGCCTGCATCGCGGCGTTGCAAAAGTTTCCGCGGTTCAATGCATCGCTCGACCCGACCGGAGAAAATCTGGTATTCAAGAAATACTTTCATATCGGCTTTGCGGCTGACACACCCAACGGCTTGATGGTGCCCGTGATTCGCGATGCCGATCGCAGCGACATATATCAACTCGCACGGTCACTGGGCGAATTGTCGGAAAAGGCACGGGCCGGAAAGTTGAAGGCTGTGGAGATGCAGGGCGGTTCGTTCACCATCTCGAGCCTGGGCGGCATCGGCGGCACGGCGTTCACTCCCATCATCAACGCGCCCGAGGTCGCGATTCTGGGCGTTGCCAAGTCCAGTCTGAAGCCGGTTTATGACCGTGGCGGCTTCATACCGCGCCTGATGCTGCCGCTCTGCCTCTCGTACGATCATCGGGTGATTGACGGCGCCGAAGCCGCACGGTTCATCGTGTTTCTGAGCAAGACCTTGAGCGACGTGAAGGGCCTGTTATGAGCGTGGTCGAGGTGCGAGTTCCCGATATTGGAGACTCCAAGGGCGTCAGCGTCCTCGAGGTGCTGGTCACGAAGGGCGCCTCCATCCAGGTAGATGATCCGCTTATCACACTGGAGTCGGAAAAGGCTTCGATGGACGTGCCCTCACCGGTGGCGGGCGTCATCGAGTCGATCGCCATCAAGAAGGGCGATGAGGCTGCCGAGGGAACGCTGATCGCCACCGTCAGCGTGACGGCGGGGGCGGCACCGGCCGCGGGGGCGTCGTCCGCTCCACCCGAGCCCGTGACCTCGAAGGTCAAAGAGCCGGCAACGGCTCCCGTACCTCCAGCCGCATCCGCACCGGCACCGGCAGCCCCGGCAGCGCCGGCACCCGCCGCGGCGCCGCTTTCTGCAGCAACACCGGCTCCGGCGGGCGCGCTCGACCTGATCGTGATCGGGTCCGGGCCGGGTGGCTACACCGCCGCGTTCCGCGCGGCCGATCTCGGGCTCAAGGTCACGCTGATCGAACGCTGGCCCGTCTTGGGCGGCGTGTGCTTGAACGTCGGTTGCATCCCGTCGAAGGCGTTGCTGCACGCCGCCAAGGTGATCGAAGATGCGCACGACATGGGTGCCAACGGAATCTCGTTCGGCCCTCCGGCCATCGACTATGACAAATTGCGCGCATGGAAAAACAAGGTGGTCGGCAGGCTCACCAACGGCATCACGAGTCTTGCCAAGGCGCGCAAGGTGGATGTAATCCGCGGCGAAGCCAAATTCGTCGGGGCCCACACGGTGGAACTGCAGACGGCCGACGGCCCGAGGCGATTGGATTTCAAACAATGCATCATCGCCGCCGGCTCGGAGTCGGTCCGGTTGCCGGGCTTTCCGGATGACCCGCGGATCATCGATTCGACCGATGCGCTCGACCTTCCTGCGGACTGCAAACGCCTCCTGGTCATCGGCGGCGGGATTATCGGTCTTGAAATGGCCTGTGTGTACGATGCCCTGGGCGCCAAGGTGACCGTGGTCGAATTGACCGACGGCTTGATGCCGGGCACCGATCGCGATCTTGTCCGCCCGCTGCAAAAGCGCATCGAAAAGCGCTACGAACGGATTTTGGTCAAGACCAAGGTGGCGAAACTCGAGCCGACCGCCGCCGGTTTGCGCGCCACCTTTGAGGGGCCGGATGCGCCGGCGCCGCAGGAGTTCGACCGGGTGCTGGTGTCCGTGGGCCGCAGCGCCAACGGCAACGCCATCAATGCCGCCGCGGCCGGCGTGGCCGTGGACAAGCGCGGAATCATCGCCGTCGACAAGCAGATGCGCACCAACGTTGCCCATATATTCGCCATCGGCGACATCGCCGGCGCGCCGATGCTGGCGCACAAGGCTACGCATGAGGCGAAGGTGGCGGCGGAAGTCGCCGCCGGGCACAAGGCGGCATTCGACGCGCGGTGCATTCCCTCCGTGGCCTACACCGATCCTGAAGTCGCATGGGTGGGCGTCACTGAAACCGAGGCCAAGGAGCGCGGTCTCGAATATGGCAAGGGCACGTTTCCGTGGGCCGCCAGCGGCCGTTCTCTCGCCATCAATCGCGACGAAGGGTTCACCAAGCTGCTGTTCGACAAGAAGACTCGACGCGTCATCGGCGGCGGAATCGTCGGCACCAACGCCGGCGAACTGATGGCCGAAGTGGGGCTCGCGATCGAGATGGGTGCGGACGCGGCGGACATTGGACTTACCGTTCATGCGCATCCCACCCTCACGGAGACGGTGGCGTTTTCCGCGGAAGCCTTCGAAGGTACGTTGACGGATCTGTACATTCCCAAGCGGTAGCATTCGTCGCCAGGTGAGGCTCCTGGGACTGTGACGCAGGCCTCACTCCCTGCGATTTATGAAGTCCATTTCGCGCGCCTGAGAACGAAGTCGCAGCACTCGTACTGGCATCGGACGTCAACTATCCCGTACGACATAAGGAGTTTGAGTGCTCGAGTTCCTCGTTCTTTTTTCCCTTGCGGCCGTGGGCTCGTTGGTGCGCTTGTGGGCAGATCTCGTGCTCAAGTTCGTCGCCCGCAAATCTCGAAGCGAAACCGTCGCCACGGGCCCGGGGCGCGGGGCGTCCGCTGCATCGGCGCCGCATGGCGATCCGGTGCTTGCATTCGGATATACGCTCGCCTGCTATGGCGCCATATCGCTGGTGCTCGTGTCCGCGTTGCCGGGCGCACTCGCCCTGGAAAGAACTTGCCTGGTGTTCGCGGTCTTGTGCGTGGGCGGACTTCTCAGTGAAATCTCGAGCACGACGACCATCAAGGCGCCGGCTCTCGACCGGGACGAGGACACACCGGCGCAGCGCGAGCCGCTTTCGCCGCGGCTGTCGCTGACCTTGGCACTGATGCTCAACTTGGCCTTCGCCGTCGTCGGCGCCGGCCAGGGGCTCATCCAGATCGTGCCGCCGCCGAAAGCCGCGGCGGTGAATCGCGCCCAGGAAATGGAGCCCATCGTCGTCGTCGCCCGCCGCACCGACGACTCCGCGGATCATCACCGGGAAGCGCTTTAGCCCCAGGTTGACCGGCGGCGCGCCCTTGCAGGGACGAGATCGAAGGCCTATCGTCATTCCCGGTGCGCGGCGCCGTGCGCCATGGAGTGGCCATGTCAGATTCTCCGGGACCGCACGCGGCGACGATTCGAAAAGTCTCGAAGCGCCTCATCCCATTCCTGATCGTCCTGTATGTCACCGCCTATCTGGACCGGGTCAATGTGGGATTTGCAGCCCTGGAAATGAACGCGGACCTGAAGTTCAGTTTCGCCGTATTCGGTTTCGGGTCGGGAATATTTTTCCTTGGCTACTGCCTGTTCGAAGTCCCCAGCAACATCCTGCTGGCCAGGTTGGGCGCCAGAATCTGGATCTGTCGAATCATGTTGAGTTGGGGAATCATTGCATCGGCGATGGCCCTGGTGAAGACACCGGCGCACTTTCACGTCTTGCGCTTCCTTCTCGGAGCGGCCGAGGCGGGGTTCTTCCCCGGTGTCATATTCTATTTGAGCCGGTGGTACCCCGCTTTCGCGCGCGCACGCGCCATTGCGTCCTTCATGATCGGGATTCCACTGTCCGGGATCATCGGCGGCCCGCTGTCAGGGTATCTCCTCAGCCTCAATGGGTACCTCGGGCTTGCCGGCTGGCAGTGGCTTTTCCTGATCGAGGGGATTCCGCCCATCGTGCTGGGGTTTGTCGTGTTGTGGTATCTGACCGATGAACCGGGCCAGGCCAACTGGTTGAGTCCCATCGAACGCGAGTCGCTTGCGGGCGAAATCGCCCGGGAGTCGCGCGACGTTGACCACCCAATCACTGCCGGCATCTGGCGCACGCTGGTTCATCCCCACGCGTGGATCATGGGCGCGGCACTATTTTTCTCGAATACGGGCTTCTTCGGCTACCTCATTTGGTCTCCCCAGATCATCAGAGGCCTCTCGGGTACCGGAAACGTGGGCACCGGATTGATATCCGGCGCAATCAACGTTGGGATGGCGGTCGCCATGTTCCTCAATGGAGCACATTCGGACCGGACGCGGGAACGCCGTTGGCACTCGGTGTTGCCGATGCTGGTCATGGCGGCGGGATTCTTTGTGACGGTTCTATTTCCCGAACGAGCTACGGGTCTCATGGGTCTTTCGCTGATCGCGATTGGAGTCGGCGCCTTTTATCCACCGTACTGGTCATTCATCACCGGTGTCTACACCGGTGGCACGGCAGCGGCGGCAGCGGCGGCGATCGGTCTCGTCGCGAGCATCGGCAATTCCGGCGGCTTCTTCGGGCCCGCGCTGATCGGCATGCTGAAAGACAGCACCGGAAGCTACCGGATTTCCTTCCTCGTGCTCGGCGGAATGGCGATCGCGTCGGCCGTGTTGACGGCCTGGCTCGCGCGACCGACCCGCACCATTGCGGTGTGATATGGGCTACTTCGAGTGCTCGATGAAAAATGCCCAAGTATGCTCGGCCCAATGCGGCGGCAGGGCATGCCCGATCTTGCGGTCGAACGAACATTCGATGTAGTCGCTCGAACAGCCCGCATACGAGACGCACGAATCGGAACGCGCGCCGGATCGTGCGGGCGCCGCTTGGGCGGTGCACGAGTTGAGATGCTGAAAGAGCTTCGAAGTGGTCGCAAAGTCCGGCGGCGGATAGGAGGCATCGCCTTCTTCCGCGTGTTGAAAGCGCACCGGCGGGTGCCTGCGGGTCGGGCAGGGGAGGTTTTGATACGTCAGGTAATTCGACGTGTCCTTGAACTCGTCGTTGGTCGAATTGGCCGCCACCGCCCGGATCTCATCGCCGCGACTGCAGGCCAGCGCGATGGCAAAATCGCCGCCCCATGAGAAACCGGCGACGAAAATTCTCGACGGGTCGATGCAGTATCCGGCTTCGAGATCCTTGAGCATATTGTCGAAGAACGGCAGATCGTAGCCCGTCTTGGTGTCGTCCCATCCGATGCCATACTGCTTGTAGGCGATGCCATCGGGAAATACGAAGATTGCGTTTGCCGATGCGCCCGCGGCACGCTGCAGTCCCCAGGAGTAGCTCACGGACGAGCTGCCCGCGGCGCCGTGGAACACGAACGCCAGCGCGTAGGGTCGCGATGCGTCGTAGTCGGCCGGTACCTCGAGAAGGTAGGTGCGGGTGCTCTTGTTCCCATCCAGCGTCGATTGCTTAAGCTTTCCCGTGCCGGCGTGCTTTCCGCAGCCTGCCGATCGCAACGACTGGTGATTGTCATGGTCGTTGTCCGGGGCTGCGGCACGCGTGCCCGGCGCGGTCAACCAGAGGATGGCGGCGATCGCGCAGATCCCCAGCGCGACGGATCGCATCCGCCGGCAATTCCCACTGGGAAGGGAAGAAGAACTCACCGGTGAATGATGCCATGACGGCCGCGTTTTCGCGAGGGGGCGCATGATTTCCGTGCGGTTTTGCGCCGCTTGTGGCCGGATGCTATTTGCAAGATGGCATCGCAGCCGCACAATGGGCGCCACACAATAATAATTCGGTGTCTTCATGTTGACGGTGTATTCGGAAAAGCACTTCCTTCGCAGCGCGCGTACGGAGTTGTACGGCGGCGAACTCGTACGTCCGCACGACTGTGCGGAACGTGCCCAGTTCGTGCTCGATCGGGTCAAGGCCAGCGGGCTCGGGAACGTCGTCTCTCCGGCGCAATTCGGGCTCGAAGCGGTATTGCGCGTACACGACTCGCGGTTCGTGGATTTTCTGAGCTCGGCCTGGAACGATTGGGTGGCCGCGGGCCACAAGGGCGAGGCGATTCCTGACTGCTGGCCGGCGCGGCGCATGGTGCAACGAATTCCGGATTCGATCGCGGGAAAGCTGGGCTATTACGCCATGGCGGCGGAGACGTCGATCAGCGCCGGTTCGTGGGAGGCGGCGCGCGCCAGCGCCGATGTGGCGCTCACGGCGGCGGCGCGCATCAGCGTGGGCGAGCGCAGCGTCTTCGCGCTGTGCCGGCCGCCGGGGCATCACGCGGCTCGCGACCTGTATGGCGGCTATTGCCTTCTCAACAACGCGGCCGTCGCCGCCCAGTATCTGCGGGATCATGGCAGCAGCCGGGTCGCGATTCTCGACGTCGACTTTCATCACGGCAACGGCACGCAGGATATCTTCTACGAACGCTCGGATGTGCTGTACAGCTCCATCCACGGCGATCCGCTGGAAGCATTCCCGTACTTCTCGGGCTATGCCGATGAGGTCGGCGCCGGGGAGGGCGTCGGATACAACCAGAACCTGCCGCTGCCGCGAGGAACTGATTTCGGCGGATGGCGCGGCGCCTTGGACACGGCGCTGGCGCGGATCGATCGGTTCGCGCCGAGCGTGCTCGTGGTGTCGCTCGGCGTCGATACCTTCGAACACGACCCGATCGGCTTTTTCAAGCTGCGGACCGATGACTTCGCGCAGTATGGCCGGCTCATCGGGGCGTTGCGAATTCCCACGTTGTTCGTGCTCGAGGGCGGATACGCGGTGGCCGAGATCGGGGTCAACGCCGTGAACGTGCTGCAGGGATTCGAGGCGCCTTGAGACGCGATACTGGCTGGTTTGGAATCTGAACGACAAAACGAGGACGGAATGAAAACGACACTGGTTATCTTGGCGGCTGCTGCATTGGTCGGCGCCGTGCCGGGCGCCCGCGCCGACGGCGGCGAGCAGCGCTTCCGCGACCTGTACAAGGAGCTGATCGAGACCAACACGACGTTGTCCGCGGGAGATTGCACGCTGGCCGCCGAGCGCATGGCGGCGCATCTGAAGGCGGCGGGTTTTGCGGACGCCGATCTGCACCCGTTCGCCGTGCCCGATCATCCGAAGGAAGGCGGCCTGGTGGCGATTTACCCGGGGCGCGACAAGAAGAGCAAGGCCATCCTCCTGTTGGCGCATATCGACACCGTCGAGGCCAAGCGCGAGGATTGGACGCGCGATCCGTTCACCCTCATCGAGGAGAACGGCAATTTCTACGCGCGCGGAGCCATCGACGACAAGGCCGAGGCCGCCATGTGGGTCGATACCTTGGTCCGCTTCCGCGAAGAAAAATTCAAGCCGCGACACACGCTCAAGCTGGCGCTCACCTGCGGGGAGGAAACCAGCGGCGCCTTCAACGGCGCGGAATGGCTGGTGAAGAACGAGCGGCAACTGATCGACGCGGGGTTCGCCCTCAACGAGGGCGCTTGGGCGGAACTCGATGCCCAGGGCCACCGGGTCTTGATGCAGATTCAGGCCGGCGAGAAGACTTCGCAGAATTATCGCCTCGAAGTGACGAATCGCGGAGGACACAGCTCCCGGCCGGTCAAGGACAATGCGATCTATCACCTCGCGGCCGCCTTGACGCGGATCTCCAACTATGAATTTCCGGCGCAGTTCACCGACGGCAACCGGGCCTACTTCGCCGGCATGGCCAAGATCGAGTCGGCCAAGGGCGAGGCCGACATCGCCAATGCGATGAACGCGCTGGTCCGCGATCCCGGCGACGCGCAGGCCATCGCGTTCGTCGCCGCAAAGGATCCGAGCTGGAATGGCATGCTGCGCACGACCTGCGTGGCGACCATGCTCGATGCGGGTCACGCCACGAATGCGCTGCCGCAGCGCGCCCGCGCCAACATCAATTGCCGTATCTTCCCCGGCGTCGAGCCGGAGACCGTACAGCGCCAACTCGAAGAGATCGTCGCCGACGCCGCCGTCAAGGTGATCACGCTCGAGCGACGGGGGCCGAGCTCGCCGCCGCCGCCGTTGACGCCCGCCGTCCTGGGGCCGTTCGAGAAGTTGACCGCGCAGGTCTTTCCGGGCGTTCCCGTCGTGCCGATGCTCCAGCCCGGGGGGACCGACGGTCAGTTCCTGAATGCCGCCGGCATCCCGACCTATGGGATCGAAGCGTTGTTCATTGGACCCGATCTGGGCGGAATTCATGGCTTGAACGAGTACGTCGCCGTGAAGTCGCTGCTCGAGGGGCGCGACTTCATGTACCGGCTGGTCAGGATCTACGCGGAACAGCCGTAATGCGCGCCTTGCATCCGCTCCCGATATACGGCGTTGCCAACGCGGCTCGCGTAGAATACTCAAACAGGCTCCCCAAGGACTCGAACATGACAATCGAAGTTACACGACTGAACCGCGTCATCGGCGCCATCGTGAATGGGGTCGATCTCTCACGCGAGCTGCCGCGCTCGGTCATCGACCGTCTCGGCGAACTCATGGTCGAACATCAGGTGCTCTTCTTCCGCAACCAGCCCATCACGCCCCAACAACAACGTGATTTTGCGGCGCACTTCGGTACCCTGCACATTCATCCCATCTATCCCGTGCTGCCGGATCTGCCCGAGATCATGCTGCTCGATACCCATGCGGGCTTCCTGCCGGACAACGACAACTGGCATACCGACGTCACGTTCAGCGCGACACCGCCCTTGGCGGGGCTTCTGGCCGCCAAGCGTCTTCCCGCGGTGGGCGGCGATACCCTGTGGGCCAGCTGTTCCGCGGCCTACGAGGCGCTGTCGGAGCCGCTGCGCCGTTTCCTCGAAGGCCTCACGGCCCAGCATTCGGTGGCGAAGTCCTTCCCGCCCGAGCGCTGGCAAAGCGACGCCGCATTCAAGGAGCGGTACGATCGTGCCGTGGCCAAGCATCCGCCGGTCAACCATCCGGTGGTGCGCACGCACCCCGTCAGCGGCCGCAAGGGACTATTCGTCAACGAGGGATTTACGACGCACATCAACGAGCTGAAGCCACGGGAAAGCCAAATGCAGCTCGCCTTCCTGTTTACGCACATCGGGCAACCGGAGTTTACGGTGCGGTGGCGCTGGAGTGTCGATGACATCGCCTTCTGGGACAACCGCAATACCCAGCACTACGCGGTCGCGGACTATCTTCCGGACCGCCGCACCATGCATCGCGCCACCGTCAACGGCGACAAGCCCTTCTAGGCGGCGCGCAACGCTTCCGCCACCGACAATCGCGCCGCGCGCAGCGCCGGGAACAGCCCGCCGACGACCCCGATGATGCAGGCCCAGACGATGCCGGTGATGATCAGCGTGCGGGTCACAGTCAATTTGAACACCACTTGGGCGAAGGCTCCGCCCAAGGTGCTGACGCTGTGCCCGTTGAACATCATCCAGGCGAGCGCGGCGCCGATGAGGCCGCCGAGCAGGGACAAAGTCACTGCTTCGAGCATCACCGACAGCAGCACCGGCAATGCGCCGAAGCCGATGGCGCGCAGCGTCGCGATCTCCATTCCTCGGGCCGCCACCGCCGAATACATGCTGTTGAGGGCGCCGAATACGGCGCCGATGGCCATGATGACGGCGACGGTGTTGCCGACCACATTGATGGCCTTGGACAGACCCTTGGACTGCGCCGCATAGTAATCCGGCTCGCGCTGCACATCGACCTTGAGCTGCGGATCGGTGGTGAGCGCATCCTTGAATTCGGTGAACGCGGCCGCACTCGTGAGCAAGGCAATCGCGGAGCTGTAGCCGCTGCGTTGCGTCGCCGATCCGACGGTATCCACGTCCGCCAAGAGCTCCGACTCGTGAATGTCGCCGTTGCTGGTGAACACTCCCGTAACGGTCCAGTCGGCGTTGCGGAAATGCAGTACGCTGCCCGGAGTAAGACCCCGGAACTGCTTGGTCGCGCCGACCCCGGCGATCAGCTCGCGCACCGCCGGCTGAAACATGCGGCCCGCCGTGATGGTGAGTTCCGGGCGCACCTGGGTGAGCCTCAAGCCCACGCCGCGCAGGGTGACGTTGGCATCGGAACCGGTGTCGATCTTCGGTATGTTCACCACCGTCACGAGCTCATTCGACAACAAAGCCTTGCCCTCGGCATCCTTCGCGATGCCGGGCGCGTTGCCGATGGTGTCGACGTCGCTGCGGGTCAGGTTGCTGCTGAGTTCGGCATCCGAGCCGCCGCGCAGAACGATGGCCCGGTCGGCGCGGCCGCCGTCGGCGAGCGTATGGCGGAATCCCGCACCCATGGCCAGAACGGATACCAGGACCGCGACGACGCCGGCGATGCCGACGACGATGACGCTGGAGGCGCCGAGGCGCTGGGGCAGCGTCTGCAGGCTCATGAGGCTCACGGCCCAGAATTGTTTGAACATGCTCTACCCCTCTAGCGCTTGTCGGCCAGTGCATCGACGATGGTGAGCCGCATGGCCCGCAAAGCCGGCGGCAGTCCCACGATGACTCCCAGGAGTACGGCTACGCCGATGCCGGGCAGCAGCGCCCCGCGGGAGAGTTCCATGCCCTGCAATCCCATCTTCACGATGGGTATTGCTGCGAAGCTCAAGGCCAGGCCGACCAGCGCTGCCGCGACGCACAGCAGCAGCGATTCGGCCATCACCAATCCCAGCACGGCGGCATCGCCGAAGCCCAGGGTCTTGAGCACGGCGAATTCCGGCACGCGTTCGCGCACCGATTGCATCATGGTGTTGCCGGTGAGAAAAAGGAGCGTGAAGAACACCGCGCCCAGAATGGCGCGCAGCACGAACCCGACGTCGCCGAGCTGCTTGATGAACGCCATGGCGAAATCCTTGGCGGGCTGCGTCTTGGTTTCGTCCGGCGAATTGGCGAACAGGGCATCGATGCGGTTGGCTATGTCCGAGGCCTGCGAAGGATCGGTCACACGCTCCTCGATCCAGCCTACATTTCCCTTGCCGAAACTGCGGCCTTCATCGAAAAGTTCATAATGGAACAAAAAGCTCGATGCCAGCTGCGAGGCCTGCGTCGGATCCTTGGCGTCGAAGGTGCCGGCGATATCGAAGGTCCAGTCGAGCGAGCCGTTCTTTTGGGTCCATATCGTTGAATGTAGCGGTACCTTGTCTCCGACCTTCCACCCGAACTTCTTCATCAGCGCGGCGTTCACCAAGCCGCCGGTTCGAGTGTCGCGGAATGCCCGCATCTCCGCATCGCTCACGATTAACTCATCTTTGTGCAGGTTGAAGTAGGTGTCGATATCGATGGGCAGCGCGAAGACGAAGTTCTTCGACTCCTGATAATAGCCGCCGAACCAGGTGAGCCAGGTTACTTCCTCCACGCCCGGCACCGAGCGGATCTGCTGCACGTCGGCGAAGGGCAGCGGCAGCGTGATGGAATACTTGTTCATGGTGACGAGTTTGTCGGCTCCCGTGGCGCCGCCGCTCGGATGGGAAAAGGCGTAGTCCACCGTTTCCAGCACGCCGAACAGCAGGAAGGCGACCACGACGGACAACAAGGTAAAAATGGTGCGTGTTTTCTTGCGCCAGAGCGTGGCCCAGACCAGCGGGAAGTATTTCATGCCGGATCGTACTAAGCCGCCAGGCTGCCCGCTTCCAACAACGACCCCTTGTCCATGTGCAATTGCCGGCCGGCGAATTCGGCGGCCTTCGGGTCATGGGTGACTATCACGATGCTCTTGCCGTGCTCGCGATTCAGCACCTGCAGCAGATGCAGCACCTCGTCGGCGGACTTGCGATCGAGATCGCCGGTGGGTTCGTCGCAGACCAGCAAGGTAGCGTCGGCCACCAGCGCCCGCGCGATCGCGACGCGCTGTGCCTGACCGCCCGACAACTCGCTGGGCTTGTGCTTGGCGCGATCCTCGACACCCACCAGGGTGAGCGCGGCCAGCGCGTGCGCCTTGCGCTGTGCTCCGGACAGCCGCGTGAGGAGCAGCGGCAATTCCACATTGCGCTCCGCGGACAGCATGGGCATCAGGTTGTAGAACTGGAAAACGAATCCCACGTGAGTGGACCGCCAGCGTGCGAGAGCGCCGCCGCCGAGTTGGTCGAGACGCTGGCCGGCGACGGTGATTTCGCCCGACGTCGGCGTATCCAGACCTCCGATCAAGTTGAGAAGGGTGGTTTTGCCCGAACCGCTCGGACCCATGAGGGCGACGAACTCGCCTTTGGCGATGTCGAGATTCAAGTCCTGCAACACGCCGATGCGCTGCTTGCCGCGCAGGTAACTCTTCGCGACGTGTCTTAAGGATACGATGGTTTCAGTCATTTATGTGGGCTCCGAATAGCCGCGGCCCGCGGCCTCTCATGGCTCAATGCGAATCTTAGCGCCGTCCTTCATCTCATTGAAATCGCCCATCGCGACCCGCTCGCCGGCGGCGAGGCCGGATGTCACCGTGACACGTTCGGAGTTCCCCGCACCGAGGCGGACGGCGCGCCGCTCGAGCGTGGAATCGCGCACGACGAATACCACGCCGGTGGACCCCGAGCCCTGCACCGCCGCGACGGGCAGACTGACGCCGGTCGCGGGCTGACCGCGATCGCTGCCCGCCTCGGCGAGAAACGACACACGCACTCCCATTTCCGGCAGGATGCGCACGTCTTTCTGGTCGAGCCCGATCCGCACCAACACCGTGCCCTTGCTGCGGTCGGCGGTTGGAATCACGGCGATGACATGCGCCGGAATCTGCCAATCCGGGTATGCATTGAGTCTGGCTGTGACCGTCTGCATAGGTTGCACGCGATTGATGAAGTTTTCATTGACGTCGACCTGGACCTCGAGCGAATCCATATCGACGATGGTACCGATTCCGGTGCGCGTAAAGCCGCCGCCGGCGGAGATGGGCGAGACGATCTCTCCAGGCTGCGCCGCCTTGACCGTGACCACACCGGAGAAGGGCGCACGAATGACGGTGTCATCGAGATTGCGGTCGACCACGCGCACGCTGCGCTCCGCCACTTCGACGTTGCGGTGCTGGGTGGCGAGCTGCGCCCGCAGCGCATCGAGAGTGGTCTTCGCATTGTCGACGGCCGACTGGCTGACGAAATGGCCCGTCAACAGGCTCACCTGCCGATCGTAGTCGCGCTGTGCGTTCGCGAGGTTCACCTCCGTTTCCTGGAGGCCGGCCCTGGCAAAGTTCAACTGCGCCGCTGCCTGTTCCAGCGAGGCGCGAATGTTGGAATCGTCGAGCCGTGCGATGATCTGGTTTGCCTGGACGTGATCGCCTTCCTCGATGTCGAGTTCCACCATTTTGGCGGTAATCTTGGACGCGACCGTGGCCTGGCGCCGCGCCACCACGTATCCGGATGCATCCAGGATGGATGCCCCGGCGGCACTCTCCTGGGTCACCGCCTGCGCCACGGCAATGCGAATGGGCATGCCCGCGGGTCGCAGCCAGAACCACAGCGCGGCGCCTGCGATGAGCACCGCTCCGATCACGGCGAGCCACAGACGGCCGTGCCCGGTGCGGGCTGGTTCATCATTGCGGTCGATGCGCAATTGACCCAGGAGCGCGGATTTATCGTCCATGACGGAGGCGCGCGGTAGTCCGAATAGCGGCAGTTATCCGAATAGTGATGGTGGTGGCGGGCGGCAGTAGCAAGAGTTGATCCGCCGCTTACCGTCCGGCGACGCTCGGCGGCAGCATAAGCCGGAGCGACCCGGCGTGTCCAGGCAACGCCGGTTCAGCGAGCCGCGACGCAGTCCTTGATGAAGGAATTTTTTCCAGCCCCGACGAGCTTCTTGGCCTTGGCCTGTTTGAGGCACGCGGTGCGTTTGGCGTGGCGAGCCGCAGCGTCGGAGGCGGGTGCGTCGGGCGGTACCGCCGGTGGAGGCGCCGCAGTCGCGGGAACGGCCTTGGGTGAACCGGCCGAGGTGGCGTTACCCGACGGTGCGGCGGCCGCCAGTCCGAATGGACTGACGCAGACGCTGAGGGCGATCGCCGGCAGGGAAAGATGCATTTGGAACTCCACGTGGCGAGGCCAGGCGGCTCTCGCGTCGAGTCCTTAGGATATCCGGCAACGCCGACCCTTCCCATGAAGCCGGGATGAAGGTTCGTTAATTTTGGGGTATAGGGCTCCTACGGCCGCCGGCCCGCCGCCAGGCGTCCGCGGGCCAACGACAGATAATGGCTCTCATCCGCCGGCCGTCCGGTCGTTTGCGCTTCCCACAAAGTTTCGGCCAGCGCCTCCATCAGCGCGTGTTCAGCGCCATGTACATCGCCGCACTGTGCCTGCAGCCGGCGGTGCAGATCCCGTACACCAGGCGGACGGTCGATGGCGACCTGTTCGCGCACCGCCATATGTAAACCCATGTGCAAAAACGGATTCTCCGGCACCGGCGCGGCGCCGGGTTCGAAGGCACGCGCGGCGTCGCCGTCGTGCACCAGGGTCTGATATTCCGGATGCAGTCCGATGACGTCGGCCAGCATGGTCTCGAGCGGCGTGAGCGGCAAACCCGCGGCATGTTTGCGCCAGGCATCGGAGTAGGCCTGGCGCAACTCATCCCGGGTGGGGGAACCGAACATCAGGGCCGATATCCCGGCGCCAACGTGCCTTTCTGTGTGGCGATGCCGAGCAGCGTCGGATAGAACTGAACGAAGGTGGTATCGACTGCGGCGTGCTGCAGATGGCATGCATAGCAGGCCTCGCTCACCGGAATCTGACTCGCCGGTCGGGTGCCGTCGAACGAAAAAAATGCGAGGCGCCAAGAACGATCAGCGCAAAACGACGGAAGATGGGCACGGTGACCTCGCCGCAAAAGCGATATGGTCGCACGCATGCCCCATTCGTCAAAGTTCTGCGAGAATACGGTGAAGGAGGCGGAGGAACTGTATGACCGGATCGGTCCTTGATGTCACGCTGGATGAACTGGAACAGGCGGCTCAGTTCGTGTACCGCACGTTGCCGCCGACGCCGCAGTACGCATGGCCGAAGCTCAAGGCGCGCGCCGGCTGCACCGTCTGGGTGAAACACGAAAATCATACGCCGACCGGGGCATTCAAAGTCCGGGGCGGACTCGTATACATCCATCGGCTGCTGCACAGCACGCCCGGTGTCGCGGGCATCGTGTCGGCGACCCGCGGCAATCACGGCCAGTCGATCTCGTTTGCGGCGGCCAGCGCCAAGATACCCGCGACCATCTATGTGCCGTTGGAGAATTCCTCCGATCAGAATTCGGCGATGCGGGGTTTCGGTGCGACCGTGATCGAAGTCGGCAGGGATTTCGACGAGGCGAAACATGAAGCCAAACGCGCTGCCGCCGGGCAGAATTTGCATTTCGTCCCTTCATTCCACCGCGACCTCGTGGTCGGTGTGGCCGGTTACGCGCTCGAGTTCCTGCGGACCGTAGCCCACCTGGACACGGTTTACGTGAGCGTGGGCATGGGCTCCGGGATCTGCGGTCTCATCATGGTCCGCGACCTGCTGGGGCTCAAGACCGAAATTATCGGCGTCGGGGCCATCAATGCGCCGGCCACGGCGAGGTCCTTCGCCGCCGGGCGGGCCGTTGCCACCGAATCCGCGCGAACCTTTGCGGACGGCATCGCGACGCGTGAACCGGACGACGAGGCGGTCGAGATCATCTGCCGGGGCGCGGCCCGCATGGTGGAAGTGAGCGAGGATGAGATTGCCGAGGCCATGCGCGTCTATTTCGACGATACCCATCAGATCGCCGAGGGCGCGGGCGCGGCGCCGTTGGCGGCGTTGCTGCGGGAGCGGGCGAGCCTGGCCAACCGCAACGCGGGCGTCGTCTTGAGCGGCGGCAACATCGAGCGTGTGCGCCTGTTGCAGGTTCTTGGAGGGCACACGCCGGCGGCGGGGTGAGATTTACTCACTGCTCCGCGCTGTCCCGTGCCTGCGACCGGAGATAGGCGGGCCGCGCAACGACCCGCTTCACGTAGTCGTCGATGACCGGCGATTTCGACAACATGGGACTTTACGCGAACAAGGCGAACGTCGTTCCATACAGCACGTCCGCCGCGCCGAATTCGCGAATCTTGCCATGGAACTCCAACCAGAAGTTGGCGGCAATACTGCCCGGAACCAAAAGCGAAACCTGGGCCAGATACAGGACCTGGCCCAGGGGCTCGCAAGTTACTTAGTCGTCTTGCTCAATCGTCTTACTTAATCATCGTGGTGATCGTCGTCACCAGGATTGGGCGGCGGGCAATTCGTCGGCGGCGGCACAGGCGTCACTGCGGTCAATGTCACCTGTACAGAGGCGGACTTCGTCGGATCTTGAATGGACGTAGCCGTTACCTTCCCGGTTGCGGGGACCATGGCTGCAGTGAGCGCACCGGTCGCGCTGATTTTTCCAATCGCCGGCGTCGCTGTCCATTTCACGCCGAGTGTTGAATTGGTCAGAGTCGCATTGAATTGATGAGTCGCGCCTGTACTCAACGACAGGGCAGACGGATTCACCGACACCGTAATCGCGGCTGGGGGCGGTGGAGTGGCTGCAGTGACGGTGATCAACGCACTTGCCGACTTGGTCGCATCCTGCGTCGACGCTGCGGTCACGGTGCCTTGTCCTGCGACGACGCCGGTAAACAATCCGCTGGCGCTGATCGTACCAAGCGTGGATGGAGACAACGTCCAGGCGACGCCTGCGGTCGAACCCACAACTTTGGGCGTAAACTGTTCCGTTCCGCCGACCTTGATCGTTGCATTGGCCGGTGTAAGCGTCACGCTGATGGGTGCCGGCGCGGCGACGAGGGCACCGATGAGGTAGGTCGTTTCAAGGGCCACGGCATTAGAGCTATGCGGAACGCTGGCAAAGCCGGGATCGCCGTTCTTGCCGCAATAGGGCACCATCGTGCTGCCGCCGGGATGCATCGACACAAACGGCGTGAAGTTGTAAACCTTGGTGCTGTTCAGCACCATCCAGCAATCGGTCGCTGTCGCATGTTTCGCGACATCCGCCAAGGTATAGCTCGTCGTTTGGGCGTGTGCCAAGCTTGCGGTCAGCAATGCTGCGCTCAATAGAATCTTTCTCATGGTTCCTGCTCTCATGGTTCCTCCTGTGCCGTACTCACGGAATTGCAAGTGCGCGGCGCGCAGTAGGACCGACTTCAGGATCGATCGCAACGTGTCGGCTGTGCGGGACAGTGTCTTAAAAAGCAGACCGACATGTCTTAAAAGGCAGACCGTTGCAGAAATATGAATGCGGGACGGTGCGCCCCAGCGCGATTACGTTTCGTTTGGGATTTGCGCTTCGCGTCCTCCAACCCTGCGGGTGCGACGTTGCTCTCACCAAGGCACGTGGCTTAGGGTTTCCACTGCCTTCCGAGCCGGAACCCACAATCCCCGGCGCGTCGCCGGCGTCGGCCCTGACGCGCAGCTACGCAGCCTTCGTCTTATGCCGATACTCGCAAAGGTCCGAGATCGTGCACGCCGGGCACGCGGGCTTGCGCGCCTTGCACACATAGCGGCCGTGCAGGATCAGCCAGTGGTGCGCGTCTTGCCGATATTCCGGCGCGACGAATTTCAGAAGTTTGTCCTCGACCGCGCGCACCGTCTTGCCGCGAGCCAGCCCCGTGCGATTGGCGACGCGAAAGATATGCGTATCGACGGCGATGGTGGCCTCACCGAACGCGGTGTTCAGTATGACGTTGGCCGTTTTGCGCCCCACGCCCGGCAGCGCCTCGAGTGCCTCGCGGGTCTTCGGCACCTCGCCGCCGTGCTGCGCGACCAGCGCGGCGCAGGTGGCGATGATGTTCTTCGCCTTGCTGTTGTAGAGACCGATGGTCTTGATATATGGAGTGAGTCCCTCGACTCCCAGCGCGAGCATGGCGGCAGGAGTATTTGCCGCTCGAAACAGCGCGGGCGTCGCCTTGTTCACACCCCTGTCGGTGGCTTGAGCCGATAGGATCACGGCGACCAATAATTCGAACGGGGAGCTGTACTGCAATTCCGTGCGCGGCGCCGGGTTGGCTTCCTTGAGCCGGGAGAATATTTCGCGCCGCTTCGCGTCGTTCACTCAAGGATCCTTATGGGTGGGCGGGGGCGCGACCCGCCGCCGAGGCCTTCTTCGCGTCCAACTCGCGCTGCCGATCCAACGCACGCTTCAGCAGGCGCTCCGAGTGCGCATCGTAGCGGGCGCGATTGAGGGCAGCCTGATTGGACGGATCAAGCGGCGCCGCTACCGGATGCATTTCGATGCAGTCCACGGGGCAAGGAGCGATGCAGAGCTCGCAGCCCGTGCAGCGCTCCGCGAGGATGGTGTGCATGTACTTCGCTGCCCCGACGATGGCGTCGACCGGGCATGGCGGCAGGCACCGCGCGCAACCGATGCAGCGCGCCTCGTCGATCCAGGCCACCCGCGGCGGCGACTCCGCACCGTTCACCGGATTCAGCGGCAGTATCTCGCGCCCGAGAAAATCTGCGAGCGCGCGAATGGTGGCGACACCGCCCGGCGGGCATTGATTGATCTCCGCACCGCCGCTCGCGATCGCAGCGGCATACGGCCGGCATCCCGGATGACCGCAGCGGGTGCACTGGGTCTGCGGCAGCAGGGCGTCGATTCGCGCCACGACGTCGGGCGCGGGTTCGGTGTTCATGTCATTTGATGCGCATGCCGGGCGCGGCGCCGGAATCGGGGGACAGCACAAAGATCTCCTTGCCGCCGGGACCGGCCGCCAACATCATTCCTTCGGAAACGCCAAACCGCATCTTGCGGGGCTCCAGGTTGGAGACCACCACGATCAGCCGGCCCACCAGCGAACTAGGCTCATATGCCGCGCGGATTCCGGCGAAAACGCTGCGATGCCCGAGCTCTCCCACGTCGAGTGCGA
>Ga0137409_10001913_pt2 | contig 22094 bp, 20 predicted proteins | sample CZODoug1_16funga_FD_122059 | JGI IMG/M metagenome (GOLD analysis project Ga0137409, IMG submission 122059) | Vadose zone soil fungal communities from Angelo Coast Range Reserve, California, USA - CZODoug1_16fungal (Hybrid Assembly) | ecosystem: Environmental > Terrestrial > Soil > Vadose zone... | reverse complement strand
CGGCGAAGGTGGTTTTGTCGTAGAAGGCGCGGAGCCCCACATTGTCCGCGAGCCCGCCATCCACCAAGTGGACGAAGCGCTTGTCGTCGTGCTGCACGTAGTGTCGAAGCCTGCGCGCTTCTTGATATCGTCGTGACGACGCCTCGCCGAACGGCGCGTCGGCGGCAGCCCAGCCGGGTAGCTCGTAGCCGCACTGCCGGCTCGGATAGTCGATGAACGTGACCGGCGCCAGCGCGAGCGGCACGGCCGACGACGCAGCCACCGCGCGCGCCAAAGGGACGCTCCCCAAGTCCGAGCACAAGAGATCGAACTGATCCTGATCGAACGTGAATTGCGCGCCCGCATCGACATCGGTCGCGTTGATGAGGATCGCGGGCGCATGCGCGTCGAGGAGGTCCGCGTAGGTCTTCCCCTCGAAGAGCAGATCATCGAAGTACTCGGCCATGAAGTCGCCGCGGCCAAAGTTCGGCGAAATCATCCGCACCCAGTTCCACGGCGCCAGGAAGCGGCGCGTGAGCTGGCCCTGCACGTTTCGGTACAAGAACCTTTCCGGGAACGTATCGAAAATCTCCGTTCCGTGCAGGCCGAAATAGGCCGCGGTCATGCTGCCGGCCGAGACGCTCGAGATGCCGTCGATCTCGTCCACGAGTCTGCGACTCTTGCCGTCGAACTGTACTTCGATGTCACGGAGCGCCACGAGCACGCCGTACGCGAACGCCGCGGCGCGGGTCCCACCGCCGGAGAACGTCATGGCGAAGGCGAGCTCCGTGGAATCGTCCGCGTCGTTGGCTGTCGCCCGAATCCGATAGCCGCTCGTCTCGTCGACGCGCTCGAGCGGCGCGTTCGTCGGATAGTGGGCGCAGCCTGCGACGGCGGCCGCGAGACCGGCGATCACGGCGCGCGCAAGCGAGCGTCTGCGGATTCCTGCGGCCCTTCGCATGTGCGTGCGCATCATGGTCGATCGAGCTCGATGACAGCAAGCACCGCGGTACGATGCCATTATACGAAGGTGTCGATCGGCTCGATCGCGACGGCGCCTTAGACACCTTCGTACGGTCGCCGCCTTTCGCCGGGGCGAGTATGCTTCGACGATCCGCGCCGGGACCAACCATGAAGCGCCTTGCTCAAACAATTTGCATTGCCGGGGCCGGACTGCTCCTGCTCGCCGCGGGCGCCGCCCACGCGCAACCGCGCGCCGCGCCGTCGGAAGCCGAGCGCGAAGACTTCGTAATGGGCAATTTCCAATTCACGCTGCTGCACGAGCTCGCGCACGTCGCGATCTGGGACCTGAAACCGCCGATCATCGGCCCCGAGGAGTACGCCGCGGACTACCTCGCCACCGTATTTCTGCTGCGGCCGCTGGAAGCTCCGCGGGTAGGCGCCGAGAAGTGGCGCGGATTCGCGGTCACGGCCGCCGACGCCTTCGCGATCCTCTGGCAGCTCGGGGAAAAGGCCGGCGCCCCCTCGCCGTATTGGGATAGCCACGCGCTCTCGATTCAACGGTTCTACTCGATCGCGTGCCTGGTGTATGGGAGCGACCCGGCGCGATTCGCCAAGGTGCCGGAGCTCGCAAGAATGCCGGTGCAGCGCGCCGGCAGCTGCGAGGCGGAATATGCGCGCGCGCTCGAGTCCACGGATTGGCTATTGAGCTTTGCCGCAAGCAAGCGCAACGGCTCGGCAGGCGCCAAGATGTCGGTGCGCTACGAGAAGCCGCGCACTCGCACGAGCGAGCGTCTGGCGGCCGAGATCAAGTCCCGCTCGCTGATCGAATGGACGCTGCAACGCTTCCAGGAGCTCGTCGCACTCGACGAGGATGCGACGCTCGTGCTGCGCAGCTGCTCCGTTCCCGAAGCCGCCTGGATGGGCGAACAACGCGAGCTCGTCGTTTGTTACGAGCTATTGGATCTCTACTACGTGCTGAGCGGACAGCAGCATCGGGAGACGATCGAGTCGCTACTGGACCCCTAGAACGCGCCCTCGTGAGACCTGTTGCGGCGACGCTCGCCCGCGGGAGGCCGTTTAGCCGCGTGTCGGCTCTTGCCACTGCGCGCGATTGTCGTAGTGCGCCTGCAATTGCTCGATGACGGCGAGCAGCTCGTCGGGCGGCAGCAGCACTACGGTGCCGAACGCCTGCTCGATGGCTAGATAACCGTCGTCGATCTCATAGATCTCGGTGGCGAATACTCCGCCGATGGTCGTGCGCATGGGTGTGCTCCGTCTCGATTAGTAGCAATAAGACTCGTGCATCGTTTGCGTGGTCAGGGCATCGGGCAATCCGGTCGCCGGCAAGCCGTGGTCGTGCTGAAACCTGGCCAGCGCGGCAACGGTGAGCTCCGAAATCCGTCCGTCGACCGGACCATCGTAGTAGCCGAGGTCGAAGAGCCGCGACTGGAGCTCGGCCGGGCCCGGCGGGCTCGTCGCCGGAGCCAGCGACTCGGCCGTGACGACGACGACGACCCTCTCTCCGAAGCTCATGCCATCCCCCTCTGCGCCACTCCGAGGCTCGCGCGCACGAGCGCAAGGGGGCGAACCTTGGACGTGGCGTTCTCGGCGCCCGCGCTCGCGCGGGCTCGCCGCCACACTCGCGGACTTTCGCCGACCACTCTGCGGAACGACCGGCTGAAGTGCGCCTGGTCGCAAAGCCCGCAGTCGAGCGCGATTTGAGCGAGCGGTATGTCGGTCGACAGCATGAGCCCCTGCGCATGCTCCATGCGCCGGCGCATCACGTACTCGAGCGGCGAGCAGCCGAAACTGTTGCGGAACGTGCGGCTGAAATGCGCCGGGCTCAGCCGCACGAGCTGCGCGAGCTCGCAACTGCGAAGCGGTTGGTCGAGATTAGACTCGATGTGCGCGGTCACCTTGCGGATCTGCCAGGGCGCCAATCTGCCCTTGAGGTCCGGCGTCGCCGGCGTTCCGGGCGCGTCGACCGTTTGCAGCAACGCCGCCGCGCGGCTGAGCGAGTCCTCCGCGGAATCGCGCTCGTCGTTGAGCGTGCTGCTCAGCGCCGTGAACAGCTCGGCCACCAACGATTGCAGTTGCTGCACCGTGGACCCCTGCCGAACCTCGAAATCGCTTTGATCCATGTCACCTACTCCCATGGGTGAGCCCGGAACCGGAACGGCCGCTCCGTCACCGCGGAGGGCCGTTCCAGGACGGGCAAGCCTCAGCTCCGAAGGAACGCCAACAGGTCGGCGTTGATCCGATCTTGGTGCGTGGCGGTCATGCCGTGCGGAAGGCCGGGGTAGTAGATGGCCTTCGCGCCGTCGATGAGCCGCGCGGACTTCCGCGCGGAGTCGTGCACCGGCACGATCTGGTCGTCCTCGCCGTGCATCACCAGGGTCGGCACGTTGATCCTCTTGAGATCCTGGGTGAAGTCGGTCTCGGAGAACGCCTTGATGCACTCGTACGAGTTCTTGAGGCCGGCCTGCATGCTCCAGAGCCAAAACTGATCGAGCATGCCCTGCGAGACCTTCGCGCCGGGCCGGTTGGCGCCGTAGAACTGGATCGCGAAATCCTTCCAGAACTGTGACGGATCGGCAGCGAGCCCCGCGCGCAACCCGTCGAAGACCGCGAGCGGCAGGCCCTCGGGATTCGCGTCGGTCTTCAGCATGAGCGGCGGCACCGCCGCGATCAGCACGGCCTTGGCGACACGCTCCGTCCCGTGCCGGCCGATATAGCGCACCACCTCGCCGCCGCCGGTGGAGTGACCCACGAGCGTGACCTCGCGCAGATCGAGCGTTTCGATGACGGCGGCCAGATCGTCCGCGTAGGTGTCCATGTCGTTGCCGGACGACGGCTGGCCCGAGCGCCCGTGACCGCGCCGGTCGTGCGCGACCACCCGGAAGCCCTGCTGCGCGAGGAACAGCATCTGGCCGTTCCACGCATCGGCGTTCAGCGGCCAGCCGTGCGAGAAGGTCACCGCGGGGCCCCTGCCCCAATCCTTGTAGTAGATCTGCGTGCCGTCTTTGGCGGTAATCGTGTTCATTTGCGGAGCTCCTGTTTGTGGTCGGAAGGGCGTTTCCGGGTCCAGGACACTTTCGCGCCGCGCTCCGCGCAGGCCAAGTTCAGCGGCGCAAAGCCGCGTTAAGCGTTGTAAGTAACGGCCTGTTAACCGTTGGCGCCGGTGCGGCATCGAGTTGGTGCACGCAGGACGAAAAGATCGTTTTTCTTACGCCGTGGAGCAGGTATCCTCCCCTCCTGCAGATCCGGAACGGAGTCTTGCCGTGACCGAGGGTATGCCTCGTGGTGCGGCGACCGCCTCTCAGGGCGACGTCGCGTCCTTCGGCTCGTTTCAGCTATTCCCGTCCGCGCGCGCGGTCGCGAAAGCCGGCGTGCCGCTCGCCCTTGGACCTAGAGCGCTCGACATTCTGATGGTGCTCGTCGACCGCGCGGGCGAAGTCGTGAGCCACAAGGAGTTGATCTCGCGCGCGTGGCGCGGGCTCGTCGTCGACCCGAGCAATCTGCGAGTTCACATCTCGGGTCTGCGCAAAGCGCTCGGCGACGTCGAAGACCCGCCGCGCTACATCGCCAACGTTGCGGGCCAAGGCTACTGCTTCGTGGCGCCCGTCACGCGGGGGCCATCCCCGAGCGCGCCGGCGCGAGCGCCCGAATACCCGTCAGGTGCGGCGAGGCAAGCGCTCGCTCTGCCGCAGCGGCTCGGCCGAATGGTCGGCCGAGACGACGCGGTGCGCACGATTGCGCAGGATCTCATCGCCGATCGGTTCGTGAGCGTCATCGGCCCCGGCGGCATGGGGAAGACCACCGTCGCTCTCGCCGTCGCCCACGCGATGCTGGAAGAGTTCTGCGGCGCGGTGTGCTTCGTCGACCTCGGCGTGGTCACCGATCCGAAGCTCGTTCCCGCGACCATCGCCTCGACGCTCGGGCTCACCGTCCAGACCAACGACGTGCTGCCGGCGCTGCTCGACTTTCTCCGCACGCTGCGGGTGCTGCTCGTGCTCGACAACTGCGAGCACGTGATCGACGCCTCCGCCACATTGGCGGAGCTGATCTTCAAGGAGATCCCCGGCGTCCACATTCTCGCAACGAGCCGCGAAGCGCTGCGCGTAGAGGGCGAGCACGTGTATTGGCTGCCGCCGCTCGACAGCCCGGCGCCCGACTCGAGCCTGAAGGCTGCCGACGTGCGCGAGTTCCCCGCGGTGAAGTTGTTCATGGAGCGCGCCGCCGCGAGCGGCAGCCGCCTCGATTTGAGCGACGCCGATGCCGCGGCCATCGCCGGCATCTGCGGCCGGCTCGACGGGATCGCGCTCGCGATCGAGCTCGCAGCGGGGCGCGTTGCCAGCCACGGCATCCGCGGAACGGCGGACCTTCTCGAGAAAGGCCTTGGCCTGCACTGGCAGGGCCGCCGAACCGCGCACCCTCGCCACCAAACCCTGCAAGCTCTGCTCGACTGGAGCTACGGCCAGTTGAGCGGCGCCGAGCAGGCCGTGTTCCGCAGGCTCTCGGTGCTCGTCGGCGCATTCACGATCGACGCGGCGCAGGCCGTGGCGCGCGACGGAACGTTGGACGAGGCGGAAGTCGTCGACGCCATCGATCTCCTCGTCGCGAAGTCGCTCGTGTCGGCCGTCACCGCAGAGGGCGCCGCCACCCGCTACCGTCTGCTCGAGACGACGCGCGTCTACGCCGCGAAGAACCTCGACGAGACCGGCGAGCGTGACGCAACCGCCCGCCGTCATGCGCTGTCGTTCGCGCGCTTCCTGGATTCCCGCGCCCGCTCGCCGGCAGAGCACCGACCACCGTCACGCGATTACTTGGGCAACGTGCGCGCGGCGCTCGCGTGGTGCTTCGCCGACCCCGAACCCACATCCGCCGGATCCGCGGACGCGGACAGAGCGCGGCTCGGCGTCGATCTCGCCGCGGCGTGCATCCCCCTCTTCCTCGAGCTCTCGTTGCTCAGCGAATGCCACCACTGGAGCGAGAAGGCCTTGGCCTGGCTCGACGACACCACACGCGGCAGCCGGCGCGAGATGGTGCTGCAGGAAGCTCGGGCGATATCCGCAATATGGGCTCGAGGCAACGCCGACGAAGTTCGCACGGCGATCACCCGCGGCCTCGAAATCGCACGAGAGCGCGGCGACTCGGCCGATATTTTGCGGCTGCTCTTCGCCACGCACCTGTGCCAGATCCGGATCGGCGACTTCCGAGCCTCGCGCGCGATCGCCGAAGAGCTCGCGATGCTTGCGCCGAGCCACTCGCACGAGTCCTACGTCGCGGACTGGATGCGAGGCTCGTCGGAGCACTTCAGCGGCGATCAGCGCGCCGCACTACGCCACCTCGAGGCGGGCTTCCTGCGCGCGGGCACCCGCGACACGGAACTCTTCGGCATCGATTACCGCGTGCGAGCGCTGGTGACCTACGCGCGCGTGCTGTGGCTCACCGGCTCGCCCGACCGCGCCGCGGAAACCGCGCGACAAGCGATCAGCCACGCCGCGCGCTCGAGCAAACCTGTGAACGTCTGTTTCGCTTTGCTGTACACGGCGCCGGTGCTCCTATGGTGCGGCGACCATGCGTCCACGGACGACGGGCTCGCGCAGCTCACTGCACATCCGAACTGGCATGCCTTGCCGTCGTTCCACGCCACGGCGCTCGCGCTCAAGGGCGAGCTGCTGGTGCGCAGAGGCGAGCTCGAGCCAGGCATCGCGCTGTTGACGCAGGCGCTTCACACCATGCGAACCGATCGGCAGAACCTCCTGCGGGCGAGCAGTAGCGCTTCTTGCGCACTGGCGGAAGCGCTGACCGCCGCCGGGCGGCTCGACGACGCGCGCGCCGTGGTCGACGACGCGCTGGCCGAGATTCCCGCCGGCGAAGACGCGCTCGAGCTCCCCGAGCTGCTGCGCATCAAGGCAGCGATCCTCCTCGCGCTGCCGAAGCCGGACGAATCGCAAGCCGACACCTTCCTGACGCAGTCGCTCGAGAGCGCCCGCCGGCAGTCGGCCGCCGGGTGGGAGCTGCGCACAGCCATGGCGCTCGCTCGCCTTCACGCGCACCGCGGCTCGGTCGCGCACGCGCGTCAAACGCTCGCGGCGGTCTACGAACGCTTCACCGAAGGTTTCGACACCTCCGACCTGCAAGCCGCCCGAGAGCTGCTCGCGTCAATCCCGTTCAAGTAGCCGGCAAGCTCGCCAAGAACCGCTCGCCCGGATCGATGAGTCTGACGGCGCCGCACGGCTGCAGCCAGCCGCGGCCTCTTTAGTACTCCCGCAACCAACTCACAAGGAAATCACATGACCAAGCAAGCATTGGACATCGCTCTCGTTCACGGCGGATTCGTCGACGGCTCCGGCTGGCGAGAGGTCTACGATCTGTTGAAGGACGACGGCTTCGACGTAACGGTGGTGCAAAATCCAACCATCACCCTCGAGAACGACGTGGCCACCACACGGCTGAGCCTCGCCGCGCACGATCGCCCCGTCATGCTCGTGGGCCACTCCTACGGCGGCGTGGTGATCACGGAGGCGGGAACGCATCCCAAGGTGGCGGGTCTCGTCTACATCGCCGCGTTTGCTCCGGACAAGGGCGAATCCGTGGCCTCGCTCATCAAGGATCCTCCGGCCGGAGCGCCGGTTCCGCCGATTCTGCCGCCGCAGGACGGCTTTCTGTTTCTCGACAGAGCGAAGTTCCGCGATTCGTTTGCGGCCGACGTCGACACCGGCACCGCCAGGTTCATGGCCGATGCACAGGTACCCTGGGGCCTCAGCGCACTGGCGGGGGCCGTGAGCGAACCTGCGTGGCGGACCAAGCCGAGTTGGTATCTCGTCGCGAAGGACGACCGGATGATCCCGCCGCCGGCGCAACGCGGCATGGCCAAGCGTGCCGGCGCGCAAGTCACGGAGGTCCCCGGGAGCCACGCGGTTTACGTGTCGCAACCGGCGGCGGTCGCCACGTTCATTGCGAGCGCCGCTAGGGCGGCAGCCCTGAAGGCCGCTTAGTCGAGCAGCTGCGAACGCGACGCCAAGCGTCTGCGGCACGAAGCCCGCAGACCTTGGCGTTCGCGTTCGAACCCCGCGCCAGCGAACCGCGCAACTCATCTCAATCCCATCCAAGTAGCCGCCAAGCTCGTCAAGAACTGCTCGCCCGGATCGCCGACGCTGGAGCTGAATCTTGCGAAACGCAGCTCGGGTCGGGTGGCTCACCCACCCCCACAACAGGAGATATAGGAAATGAACGCGACAGCTTCACTGCTGCAGCCATCGGTGCCCACTCGTCTGCTCGCGGGAGTTTCGGTGCCGGACACGTCCCTCGTCGCCCGCGCCATCGAGCTCGCGGAGAAGAACGCCGAACCGTTTCTGTTCAATCACGTGATGCGATCCTGGCTGTTCGCGGCGGCGCTCGCGGAGCTCGACCGGCCGGAATACGACGCCGAGGTGCTGGCGGTCGCCACCGTGCTCCACGACGTCGGCCTCGCGAAGGCGCTTGCCGGCCCGTTGCGCTTCGAAGTGGCAGGTGCAAACGCCGCACGCGATTTTGCGCGCAAGCAGGGCGTCGACAATCGCCGGGCGCAGCTGATCTGGGACGGCGTTGCGCTCAACTCGTCACCGTCCATCGCCCTGTTCAAGGAGCCGGAGGTCGCGCTCTGCACGGCCGGCACCGCGCTCGACTGGGCCGGCCAAGGCGCGGAGCGTCTGCGCCAAACGCAGGTGGACTCGATCCTGGCCGCCTTCCCGCGACTCGAGATGAAGCAGCGCTTCACGGACGCCGTCTGCGGCGTAGTCGAGACGCGGCCCGAGACGACCTATGACAACTTCGCGCGCGATTTCGGCGAGCGGTTCGTGCCGGGCTACAAGGCACGATCGACCGTGGACTATTTGTGGGATGCGCCGTTCGAGGAGTAGGTTCGCGACGCCCGGTCTTCACGGAGCTCCACACCGATGATGCAGTCTGTCGCCGTCCCCAGCCTCTTGACGAGCGTCGCGACGATCGATGAGGTTCTGCACGATCACGCGGCGGAGCTGGGGCACGACTTCATTGCCTATCGGAATCACGCGTACCGCGTCGTGAACCTGTGCGCCGCCATCGTGAAGGACCGCGTCGACCTCGAAAAGATCGCGGTCGCCGCGGTCTTCCACGACCTCGGGATCTGGACCGACAAGACGTTCGACTACATCGCGCCGTCCGTCGCCCTCGCACGCGAGTACCTCGCCGCCCACGGCCGGGCGGCCTGGATCCCCGAGATCGAAAGGATGATCGCGGACCACCACAAGATCACGCCCTCCCACGCCAGTCACGGCTCGCTCGTCGAGCCATTCCGACGAGCCGATTGGATCGACGTGACGCGCGGCCTCCGAACATTCGGCCTTCCACGTCCGTTGATCCAGTCGGTGCTCGCCGGTTGGCCGAGCGCCGGGTTTCATTGGCGGCTGGTGCAGTTGACGCTCGAAAGATTCCGCGCGCATCCGCTGACGCCGATGGTCAAACTGTAATCGCGTCAATCGCGTCCAAGTAGCCGCCAACCGCGTCAAGAACCGCTCCCCGGATTCGCCGAAGCTGACCACACCGAACGGCTGAAGTCAGCCGCGGCTTCTAAACCTAAGGAGCAGACCATGAAAATCGTAGTGATCGGTGGCACGGGTCTCATCGGCTCGAAGCTCGTGAGCAAGCTGCGCGAGATGGGCGAGGAAGTGCTGGCGGCGTCGCCCAACTCCGGCGTCAACACGCTCACCGGCGAGGGCCTCGCCGAAGCGCTGGCCGGCGCCCAAGTGGTCGTCGACGTGTCGAACTCGCCGTCGTTCGAGGACGAGGCAGTGATGAAGTTCTTCAAGACGGCCACAGGCAACCTGCTCGCCGCGGAAAAGGCGGCCGGCGTGGGCCATCACGTGGCGCTGTGCATCGTCGGCACAGACCGCTTGCCGGAAAGCGGCTACCTGCGCGCGAAGCTCGCGCAGGAGAACCTCATCAAATCGTCGCCGATTCCGTACACGATCGTGCGCTCGACGCAGTTCTTCGAGTTCATCGGCCGCATCGCGCAAGAGACCACGGACGGCAAGACCGTTCGCGTGTCGTCGGCCTACTTCCAGCCGATCGCATCCGACGACGTGGTGGCCGCGCTCGCGGACGTGGCCGTGGAGCCGCCGCTGAACGGCACCATGGAGGTGGCCGGCCCCGACCGTTTCCACATGGACGAGCTCGTCCGCCGGGTCCTTACGGCCAGCGGCGACTCGCGCGAGGTGGTCACCGACCGGGGCACACCCTACTTCGGCGCGGTGCTCGGCGAGCTGAGCCTCACCCCCGAGTCGCCCGCGCTCCTCGGCAGGCTGCACTTCGCGGAGTGGATGAGCTCTGCCGCGTCGCGACCGCCGAGACAGCAGGCGGCGGCGCGTTGAGGTAACGAACCAACTTCCGAAGCGGCCTATGGCCGGCCGGCTCGAAACGCCGGCCGGCCTTTTCAAGGGAGAGCTCCGACATGAAACTCTACTACTTCGAAGGCGCGTGCTCGCTCGCCGATCACATCGTGCTCGAGTGGATCGGCGCGCCGTACGAGACGGTGAGGATGACCCACCAGAGCGTGAAGTCGCCCGAATTCCTCACGCTCAGCCCGCACGGCACCGTTCCCGTGCTCACGGACGGCGACTACCTTCTCACGCAGAACGTCGCGATCCTGACCTATCTCGCAGAGCTGCATCCCGACGCAATGCTGCTCGGCGACGGAACGGTCCGCGGCCGTGCCGACGTGATGCGCTGGCTCGCTTTCCTCAACTCCGACGTGCATCACGCCTTCAAGCCGATCTTCTCGCCGGCGCATTTCCTGTCCGACCCCGCTGCGGCCGACGAGCTCGCGGATACCGCGCGCGCCCATCTGCGCACCTACTTCAACAGCGTCGACAGGCGGCTCGGGGATCGACAGTGGCTCGTCGACCGGCGGTCGATTGCCGATCCCTATTTGTTCGTGATGTTGCGCTGGGCGGTTCGCTTGAAGGTCGGTACCGACGGATTCGCGAACCTCGCGCGCTTCGCAGGGCGAATGTACGACGACGACGGCGTGCGCGCCGCGTTGCTGGCGGAGGAAGGCTCCGCGGCCTACCAAACCCGAGATGAGGAGACTCCGTATGACGCATCTCAAACGCTGTGGGGCGCTTCTGATCTTCGCGTGCAGCGCGCTTGAGGCACAGCCTGGGCCGGAGGTCTCTGCGCTCTTTTCGAAGGAGTTGGCCGACCTGCCCGGCAAGGAAGCTCTGATGCTGAAGGTGGAGTACCCGCCGGGCAGCGTCGAGCACGTGCATCGGCACAACGCGCACGCTTTCGTCTACGTGCTCGAGGGCTCGATCGTGATGCAGGTGAAGGGCGGCCCCGAAGTGACGCTGACGCCCGGACAGACCTTCTACGAAGGGCCGAACGACGTGCACACCGTGGGCCGAAACGCGAGCGCCACGCGGCCGGCAAAGTTTGTCGTGGTGCTCGCCAAGAACACGGGCGCGGCCCCGGTGCTGCCGGCCGAATAGTCGCGCGTTTTACGCGATTCCGACCAGGCGCTCGCTCTCTTGCCAGAGCCGTTCCGCGGCGCCGTCATCTTGGGCGGCCGCCGAGGGCGGTGCCGGTTTGCAGTCGAAGTAGTAACCGCCGGACGCGCCCTCAACCTCCGGCGAGCTCGCGAGATAGATCACGGTCTCCGCGCCTTTTTCCGGCGTGCGAGCGAAGCGCGCGGCGAACCCGAAGATGAGCTTGAACACGGGCGACATTTCGACGTCGCGTCCGAAACTCGTGCGGACGAATCCAGGATGCAGGCACGTGGCAGTGACCGCGGTGCCTTGGAGACGCTTCGCGAGCGCGCGCGTGAACAGGATGTTCGCGAGCTTCGAGCTGCCGTAGGCACGCATCGGGGAATATTTGCGGGTAGTAGCCTGCAAGTCGTCAAACGGGATCTTGGCCCCTCGATGCGCGTGGGAGGACGTGGTGACGATGCGCGACGGCCCTCCGCTCTTCAGCGTGTCGAGGAGCAGGTGTGTGAGCAGAAAGGGCGCAAGGTGATTGACCGCGAAAGTCATCTCCTGCCCGTCTTTCGACACGGTTCGCTTACCGAAGATGCCGCCGGCGTTGTTGACGAGCACGTCGATACGCGGCGCGCGCTCCATCAGCACCGCGGCGAGCCGCCGCACGTCGGCAAGCGAGCTGAAATCCGCTTGCAGGAATTCGATGTCCGGATTGCCGCTGCGCGTTTTGAGCTCGGCGACCGCCCGAACCCCTTTGTACGGATCGCGCCCGTGGACCAGCAGTCTTGCTCCTTGAACCGCGAGACCGTACGCAGCCGCCTTGCCGATTCCGTCCGTTCCGCCGGTGATGACGCAGACTTTGTTTTTCATTTCTTCACCTTTCCCCGCGGGTCAGACTCTAAACCGTTTCGCGGCGGGACACGCGCCGTATTGCGCGACAGGGAGAGTTTCGCCATTCTCTGCCGATCCTAACGGCTCGCGGAGAAGACCCACGTGATCGAAACGATCCGCAGCTGGCTGCGCTTGCCGCCTCGCGTGCCGAAGACCACTGCGGCGGCTACCGCCGCCCCGGGCCGCGGCTGGCGCTGGAAACTGCGCGCCGGCGGGCTCGTGGCGCTCGTGCTCGCGGTGTTCTTCTCGGTGCTCGGCTTTTACTGGTCGCGCGAGCCGAGCGTGCTCTGGGTGAACGAGAAGCCCCCGACGGGGCAAGTCGTGCCGGGCTACGCGACCGTCGACACGCTGACGCAAGTCGTGAGCTGGATGCTCGACAAGCCCGGTGGGCTCCTGAGCAACGACATGATGCCGCCCGGCGTGTGGCTCGATAACATGCCGAGCTTCGAGCGCGGTGCGCTCACGCAGTCCCGCGACCTCGCGCGCATCTTGCGCAACTACTACAGCCGCTCGCAATCGCAGTCCACGGAAGACCCCGACCTCGCGACGGCCGAGGCCGCGCTCAACACCGACCACGAGTCGTGGTTCTTCCCGCCGGCCGAGACGAAGTACAACGAGGCGCTCGCCGCGCTCGACCGCTACAAGGCGCGGCTCATCGACGGCAACCCGAACGACGCGCAGTTCTACGCGCGCGCCGACAACCTGCGCGAGTGGCTCGCCGTGGTGGAGCTGCGGCTCGGCAACTTGTCGCAGCGCCTGTCCGCGAGCGTGGGCCAAGAGCGCGTGAACACCGACTTCGCGGGCGCGCCGGCCTCGCAGCCGAGCAACCTGCCGCCGGAAGTGCTCGTGAAGACGCCGTACTTCAAGGTCGACGACGTGTTCTACGAAGGGCGCGGCACCGCGTGGGCGCTGCTCTTGTTCCTGCGCTCCGCGCAGTTCGACTTCCAGGGGGTGCTCGAGGACAAGAACGCCGTGGTGAGCCTGCGGCAAATCATCCGCGAGCTCGAGGAAGGCCTGAAGCCGATCCACAGCCCGATCATCATGAACGGGCAAGGGTTCGGCATGTTTCCGAACCACTCGCTGGTGCTCGCTTCCTACCTGTCGCGCGCGCACTCGGCGGTGATCGACTTGCGCGAGCTGCTGGAGAGGGGTTAGGCCATGGACTGGAAATTGTTCGCGACGGTGTTCGGCACCGTGTTCCTCGCCGAGCTCGGCGACAAGACCCAGCTCGCGACGATGCTGTTCGCGTCCAAGTCGTCCGTGAATTTGTGGATCGTCTTCGTCGCGGCCGCGGCGGCGCTCGTGTTGACGTCGGCGATCGGCGTAGCCGCGGGGTCGGTGGTTTCGAAGTATCTGAATCCGAAGTACCTGTCCTATGCGGCGGGAGTTGGCTTCATGCTCATCGGTGCCTGGACGATCTATCAGGCTAGCGCCAAGTAGCCGCTAGCCCGATCCGGTAAACGCCGGCCCACGCTCAGCGCTTCAACCCCGGCAACAGCGGCTCCTGCGGCGCCGGCACCCGCTGATCCACGGCGTTCAGCATGAACCCCACCTTGAAGTACTCGCCCATGATCGACATGAGCTCGATCGTTTGCTGCTTGCCCCACACCGCGATCATCTTGTTCCACAGCTCGTTGCTCACGTGATGCTCGCGATAGAGGGTGCGGCCGAACGTGATGAAGGTCGCGTCCTTCTCGGAAAGGCCCTTCACGTCCTGATTGTTCTTCACGACGTCGATCACGTTCTGCTCGAGACCCTGCCGGGCCGCGTACGGCTCGTGCATGGTCCACTCGAACTGCTGGTCGATCTCGCGCGCGATGATGAGCACCGCGAGCTGAAAGTTGCGGGCGCCTACCGGGCTCTTCTCACCCGTGGGGATGCCGAGCTCGGCGGCCGGCGGCGCGTAGATCGTCACGTGTGTCGGCCCGGGCGTGGCCTTGAAGTTCGGCCGGTCCGCGAGGCGTTTCTGGCCCGCCTCGTCGAGGTCCTTCGCCGTGACCGGCGGAAGCCGCGACATCGTCACCGGATCGATCTCCGGCGGCAGCTTCGCCTGCGAGTGAGCAACCAAAGGCAGCGACGCGAGCAACAAAGGCAACCAACGACCGTGCATGAGCTTTCCCCCAAGAGTTTGGAGCACTCACCCGGGCTCACGCCGCGATCGGCGTCCGCCGAACGAGTGCCGAAATTGTCCGGCCGATCGTAGCATGGGGCGCCCGCTGCGTTTCGGCTCCACGAACGCGCCCATGCCGTAGGATGCGGCGTATGGGACGAACGGCGATTCGATGACGGCGCCCGTGAGCACCGCTCAATACTTCCCATGGGACGGCGGAGCGATTTTCGTCGGGACGGCGGGCGAACTGCCCGCGCACGCCCATCAGGCGATCCAGATCTGTTTCCTGTTCGAGGGCCGTATCCGGCTGCGCCCGCACGACGAGGATCCGTGGACCGACTACGCGCTCGGGATCGTGCCGTCGCAGCACTCTCACGGGATGAACGGTTCCCGCACCCACTACGGCGCCACGCTGTTCGTCGAGCCGGAGACGCGCGAGGGGCGGATTCTCACCGAGCGCTACTTGCGAGGCGGAATAGCCGACGTCGACCGCACGTCCGTCAACGCGCTGCTGCTCGAGCTGCGCTCTGCAGCGCTGGGGCAGCGCGGCCGCGAGACGATCGTCGAGCTCGCGCGCCGCATCGTGCAGGCGCTCACACTGCACTCGGAGCCGGCCGTGGCGAGCGACGTGCGGATCCTGCGCGCCGTGCGCTACGTCAACGACCATCTGTCCGCTCCGATCACGCTGGAGCAAGTGGCGCGGGTTGCTTGCCTGTCGCCGAGCCGGTTCCGGCATTTGTTCGCCGAGCAGACTGGGATGGGGCTGCGTCAGTACGTGCTGTGGCGACGGTTCGTCAGCGTTTGGGAGCTCAGGATGAAGGGCGTATCGCTTTCCACGGCCGCACATGCCGCGGGGTTTGCGGACTCCGCCCATCTGGCGCGTACCAGCCGCCGTATGATCGGCGTCCCGCCGTCGTTGTTGGACGTTTCGGCAAGCCTTCCGCGTACGGACGAATAGCCGCTGCGTTCAAGCCGGCTCGACCAGCGCGCCGTACATTGGCCCCGCACTTCAAACTCAACTCGATAGGAGAGACGTCGTGAACGAAGCCAACAAGAGCCCGTGTGGTTGCAACCCCTGCGTCGGATCGCGCTGTGCTTGTGGGTGTCAGAGCGCCGCGGTGCGAGCGACCTGCGCGTGCGGTCCGCAATGCCGTTGCGGGTGCGCGTGCGCCAACCCCAAGCGGTAAACGCTGGCGGGCTCCCGCACCTCCGCGGAGGGATTTTGCGCACCGCTTCGGTGCATCCATCCCTCCGCGGAGGCGTCTGTGCCGTAGTGCTCGTGGTATGCGAGTCGCTTTCGTCGCGCTCGATCGCTTCGGCTGCCGACATTGCTCTCGATCTGGCACGGAACGTGTACCGAATCAGGAACGCAACGTCGCACGCCCACAAGGAGGGTCCATGAGCCCCGGCGAATTCAGAGCGAAGGCCTACGTCAAGGAGCGGTGTCCTTTCTCGTTCAAGTTCCTCGTATTCATGTCGGAAGCGGGTTTACTCGATCGCATCGACATCGTGCGCCTGAACCCTGGAGCTCCTGGCTTCGAGGCGGACAAAGAAAGACTGAGCGAGCACCTCGGCAAAGCCGCGACCTTCCCGGTGGTCGAGGTCGAGCCGGGCAACTTCATGACGGACTCCGATCGCCTGATCGAGCGTTACGCCGGCCAGGCGGGCCTGAAGCCCGACGCCATGCCGGTGCTGTCTTTCTACAGGGAGACGATTTTCCCGCAGCTCATCGAGCTCTTTCAGATCAAGCATCCGAAGACGGCGCAGAGCATGTAGTCGAAAGCACCGCAAGCTACTGCAGCGCCATCGCCACCGCCAACCGCTCCTCCGGCTTGATGAAGTGGTCGGAGTTCTCGGCGTCTTTGTCGACGTCGATCTCGACCCAGTTCACGTCGCCGGTGAACTTGCGCGTGTTGTAGTCGGTGGTGACGGGCGAGCCCGTCTCGAAGCCGATGTCGCAAGTTTCGTCGGCGGAGAACACGAGCGGCTCCGTCTGCTCGACGCGGCCGCTGCCCACCGCCTTGCCGTCGACGTACAGCGTGACGCCTCCGCCCTTCGCGATGCCGCCGCCGTCGTACGCGAACTCCATGCGCACCTGATGCGTGCCGGCGGGCAGCTTGTCTTTGCCTTCCACCGAATACTGCTGCAAGCCGTAGAAGTTGTAGCAGTACTTCGGCTTGCCGTCCTTCGCGTACAAGCTCCAGCCGCCGATGCTGCCCCCGACCGCGACGATCACGCCTTCGGCGCCGTCCTTCGGCACCACCACCTCGGCGGTGACCGCGTAGCTCTTGTTCTTGTAGTTAACGATCGAGTTCTCGGTGAGCCGGCCCATGCCGCCGAACAGGAGCTGCCGATTGCCGCGCACGATCTGCGGGCGGCCGGCCAGGTCCGCGTTCGCGCGCTCCGCCATTCGATCGTCGAGCGGCAGCACGTTGTACTTCACGGCTTCGATGAGCCAAAGCTGTTGCAGCTCGGCGAGCTTCTTCGGGTTCGCTTTCGCGACGTCCCTGGCCTGGCTCCAGTCCTTCGCGGTGTCGTACAGCTCCCAAACGTCCTCCGCGAACGCATGGCCGATCTCGCCGGTCGTTTCCCACGGAATCCGCCGCCGCGTCACGGCCGTCCAACCTTTGTGGTAGATGCCGCGGTTGCCCATCATTTCGAAGTACTGCGTCTCGTGGCGCTCCTCGGCCTTGGCTTGGTCGAACGTGTAGCCCATCGACACGCCCTCGAACGGTTTTTGCAGAATGCCGTTCACCATCGTCGGCTCGGGCAAGCCCGCGGCCTCGAGCACCGTAGGCGCCACGTCGATCACGTGGAAGAACTGGCTGCGGATCTCTCCCTTGGCCTTGATGCCGTTCGGCCAGTGCACGATCGTGCCGTTGCGCGTGCCGCCGAAGTGCGACGCGACCTGCTTCGTCCATTGGTACGGCGTGTCCATCGCGTGCGCCCAGCCGACGGCGTAGTGGTTGTAGGCCTCCGGCCCCCCGAACTTGTCGAGCCGCGCCTTGAAGTACTCCGGCGTCTCGAGGTTTCCGTAGCCCGTGATCGCCGCGATCTCGTTGAAGGTCCCCTGCAGCGAGCCTTCGGCCGACGCGCCGTTGTCGCCGATGATCGCGAAGATCAGCGTGTCATCGAGGATGCCGAGATCGTCGAGCCCGTCGAGCACGACGCCGATCTGATGGTCCGTGTGCGACATGAAGCCCGCGTACACCTCCATCTGCCGCGCGAGCACCGGCTTCATCTCGGCCGACGTGGAGTCCCACGACGGAATCTGCTCGTGGCGCGCCGTGAGCTCGCACTCCTCTGGGATCACGCCGAGCTGCTTCTGGCGGGCGAACGTCTGCTCGCGCACCTTGTCCCAGCCCTGATCGAACTTGCCCTTGTACTTGGCGATCCAGTCCTTCGGCGCGTGGTGCGGCGCGTGCGTCGCGCCGGGCGCGAAGTACATGAAGAACGGCTTGTCCGGCAGCAGCGACTTCTGCTGATGGATCCACTTGGTGGCCTTGGCGGCGAGGTCCTCGGTCAAGTGATAGCCCTGCTCGGGCGTCTTCGGCGGCTCGATCGGCGTGGTGCCTTCGAACAGCGCCGGGTACCACTGATTGGTCTCGCCGCCGATGAAGCCGTAGAAGTACTCGAACCCGCCGCCGCCCGTGGGCCAGGCGTTGAACGGGCCCACCGGCGTGACCTCCCACACCGGCACCTCGTGGCACTTGCCGATTTGCGCCGTGGAGTAGCCGTTGAGCTTGAGCGTCTCGGCGAGCGGCGCACAGGTGTTCGGCCGGATCGAGCTGTTGCCCGGCGCGCTCGTCGCGTTCTCGGTGATGTTGCCCATGCCGACCGTGTGGTGGTTGCGGCCGGACAAGAGCGCCGCGCGCGTGGGCGAGCACAGCGCCGTCGTGTGGAAGCGGTTGTACTTCAAGCCGCCGGCCGCGAGCTTCTCGAGGTTCGGCGTCTCGCACGGGCCGCCGAACACGCTCGACGAGCCGAAGCCCGCGTCGTCGATCAGCACGATGAGCACGTTCGGCGCGCCCTTCGGCGGGCGCAGCGGCTCGATCTTCGGGTACTTCGTGTCGGGGTCGCGCGCGTCGAAGGTCGTGAGCGCGGGCCGTGCGACGTCGGGGATCGGCAGGAAGCTACGGTGGGCGTCGCGGGTTCCGTTGGACGTGTTCTTTCCGACTGCCATGTCTACGACTCCGCGGAGGGGTGTCCGCGATAGATCGCACAACGGGCGGATCGAGCCTATTGGGCTTTCGGCGCATACCGGTCAGCGCCGCCGCGACGCAGCCACCGCGTTCGCCTTGTCGATGACGAACGCGCGGATCGCGTCGGCGCCGTCGGCGTCGAGCACGGTCGAATACGACGCCATGCCGTTCGCCGCGCGCGCGCCATCGAGCACGATGCCCGCGAACGCCTCGCGGCCCGCGAGCGCCGGCGAGTACGCGAGATCCGGGAACAGCCCGCGGCGGAACAACCCGCCGGCGTTGCCCACGTCGTCGTGACAGAGCACGCAGTTCGCGTCATAGAGCGTTTGCCCGCGCGCGACGACGTCCGCGGCCGCCGTGGCCGGCGGCGGACTCAACGGCGCCGGCGTGAACGGCGTCTCCGCCGGCAGCTGCACGTTCGCGCCGCGGCGGAACACGAGCAGCCGCGAGTAGTCCGGCGCGTAGTAGTTGCCCGTGGCGCGCCCGGCGACGACGGCCACGTGCTGCACGCCGTCGACCGAGAAGCTGATCGGGCCCGCGACGATGCCGGTGTGCACGTCCGCGGACGTCCAGAGCTGCCGGCCGTCGTCCGCGGCGTACGCCGCGAGCACATTGCCCTTGCCGCCCAACACGAGGCCGCCCGCGGTCGCGAGCATTCCCCCGGACGGTCCGTCGACGCGCCACTTCTCGCGCCTCGCCACGGGATCCCACGCCACCGTGCGCGAGCCGCGCGGCAACGCGGCGAGCTCGGCCCCGGCCGCGGCGTTCGCGGCGAGATCGATGCCGAGGTTCGTGACGCGCGGGTTCGGCTTGAAGTTGCGATCGGGCGCATACGCGAGCGCGTTGTCGCTCGCCGAGAAGTACACGAGACCCGTCTGCGGGCTGTAAGCCATCGGGTGCCAGTTGTGCGCACCGCCCGACGAGGGCTGCAGCGCCACCGGCTTGCCGGTCACGTAGTAGCGCGCGGCGGGGTTCTCGATCGGACGGCCGGTTGCGAGATCGACGCCGCTCGCCCAGTTCACGGCCGCGAACTTGTCGGCCGAGAGCAGCTTGCCGGTGGCCGCGTCGAGCACGTAGAAGAAGCCGTTCTTCGGCGCCTCCATCACCACGCGCCGCGGCGCGCCGTCGATCGCGAGATCCGCCACGACGATCGGCTGCGTGGCCGTGTAGTCCCAGCTCTCGCCGGGCGTGGTCTGGTAGTGCCAGACGTACGAGCCGTCCTCGGGCCTGAGCGCCACGATCGACGACAGGAACAAGTTGTCGCCGCCGCCGGGGCTGCGCAGCGCCTGGTTCCACGGCGAGCCGTTGCCCGTGCCGATGAACAGCAGGTCGAGCTCGGCGTCGTAGGCCATCGAGTCCCACACCGTGCCGCCGCCGCCGAGCTTCCACCACTCGCCGTTCCAGGTCTTCGCGGCGTTCGCGAGCGTCTCGCTCTCGAAGCCGAGCGCGGGATCGCCCGGCACGGTGAAGAACCGCCACGCGAGCGCGCCGGTCGCGGCGTCGTACGCCGACACGTAGCCGCGCACGCCGTACTCCGCGCCGCCGTTGCCGATGATGACCTTGCCCTTGATGACGCGCGGTGCGCCCGTGATCGTGTACGGCTGGGCAAGGTCGGTCGTCTGCACTTCCCAGATCTGTTTGCCGCTCGCGGCATCGAGCGCGATGAGCCGCCCGTCGAGCGTCCCCAGATACAGCCTGCCTTTCCAGGCAGCGACGCCGCGATTCACCACGTCGCAGCAGGCGTGCACGCCCCATTCGCCCGGCACCTTGGGATCGAAGCGCCAGAGCTCCTTGCCGGTGCGCGCATCGAGCGCAAAGACCTTGCTCCACGCGCCCGTCACGTACATCACGCCGTCGATGATGAGCGGTGTGGACTCCTGTGCGCGATGCGCGGTGTCGAGGTCGTAGTGCCAGGCAAGGCCAAGCTGCGCAACGTTCGAGGCGTCGATCTGCTTGAGCGGACTGAAACGCTGCTCGTCGTAGGTGCGCCCATAGCTCATCCAGTTCCCGGCATCCTTGCCGGCCGCGACGAGCCTCGCCTCATCGACCGCCGCAGCCGCTGGCGCCGCCGGCTTGTGCTCCTCGCCGCTGCAAGCAGCGGCAAGGAGCACGAGAGCAGCGAGCGAACTGCGAAGCGGCGACATGCGATGCCGCTAGATCGCCATGCACACGGACTTCAGTTCCGTGTACATCTCGATGGCAACGCGGCCATGTTCGCGCCCGATGCCCGACTGCTTGAAGCCGCCGAAGGGCATCGCGGGATCGACCATGTTGTGACAGTTCACCCACACAGTGCCCGCTTTGATTTTCGGGACCAGCCGATGCACGGTGCTCAGGTCGTTCGACCAGACGCTCGCGCCAAGGCCATAGGGCGTGTCGTTCGCCGCCGCCGCGATCTCGTCGATATCGTCGAAGCGCTGCGCGACCAGCACGGGTCCGAAGATCTCTTCGCGCACCACGCGCATGTCGGACTTCACATCCACCATCACGGTGGGCTTCACGTAGTAACCGGACCCGGAAGGCGCTTCGCCGCCCGCGGTGATCGTCGCTCCCTGCTTCTTGCCGGACGCGATGTACTCGAGCACGCGCTCCTGCTGCTCCTTGGAAACGAGCGGACCCATTTCCGTCTTCGGATCGAGACCCGGACCGAGCTTGATGCCCGCGGCCGCGCCGCTGATGCCCTCGACGACCTTGTCGAAGATCTTGCGGTGAACGAAAAGCCGCGATCCCGCGGTGCAGACCTGGCCGGCATTGAAGAAGATCGCCTGCGCCGCGCCGCCGACCGCCCTGCCGATGTCGACATCCGGGAACACGATCATCGGTGACTTGCCGCCGAGTTCGAGCGAAACGCGCTTCAGCGTGTCGGTGGCCGCCTTGTTGATGATCTTGCCGGTGACCGTCGAACCCGTGAAAGCGATCTTGTCGACGCCCGGATGCGCAACGAGCGCCGCGCCCGCCGTTTCCCCGAGACCCGTCAGGATGTTGACGACGCCCGGCGGGAAGCCCGCTTCGAGGATGAGTTCGCCGAGACGCAACGACGTGAGCGGCGTCTGTTCGGCGGGCTTCAGGATGCAGGTGCAGCCGGCGGCAAGCGCCGGACCGAGCTTCCAGGCCGCCATCGCCAGCGGGAAATTCCATGGCACGATCTGCGCGACGACGCCGACCGGCTCACGCTGCGTGTAGGTGTGAAACTTCGGGCCCGGCCCGACGAACATCGAGCTCTGGAAGGTCGAGCCTTCGATCTTCGTCGCCCAGCCCGCCATGTAGCGGAAGTAATCGCGCGTGCCGGGGATGTCGATGATGCTCGCCATGAACTTCGTCTTGCCGTTGTCGATGCTTTCGAGCTCGGCAAGCTCGGCCGCATTGCGGTCGATCAGGTCGGACAGCTTCCAGATCATCGCTTCGCGCTGATTGGGCAGCATGTCGGCCCAGGGACCCTTTTCGAGCGCC
>Ga0137409_10001979_pt1 | contig 22099 bp, 24 predicted proteins | sample CZODoug1_16funga_FD_122059 | JGI IMG/M metagenome (GOLD analysis project Ga0137409, IMG submission 122059) | Vadose zone soil fungal communities from Angelo Coast Range Reserve, California, USA - CZODoug1_16fungal (Hybrid Assembly) | ecosystem: Environmental > Terrestrial > Soil > Vadose zone... | reverse complement strand
GTGCCTGACACTATGCGGATTCTGCTCGTCGAAGACAACCTGTCGCTCGCCGAGTGGGTGACTCGTGTCCTGCGGCGGAGCAAGTTCGCGGTGGATTGCGCCTACAACGGCGCCGATGCCGACCATTTGCTGCGCACGCAGACCTATGAGTTGGTGATTCTCGACCTCTCGCTTCCCAGGCTGGACGGTCACGAGGTGCTCAAGCGGCTGCGCGCCCGCGACAACAACGTGCCGGTGCTCATCCTGACGGCCAATAACACCGTGGAAGGCCGCATCCTCGGGCTGAACGAAGGCGCCGACGACTACATGGCCAAGCCTTTCGACGTCAATGAGCTCGACGCCCGGATCCGGGCCATCCTGCGGCGCGTCAATCAGAAGAAGAATCCGCTCCTGCAGTGCGGCGCGCTGCGTTACGACAGCAATACGCGCATCTTCGCGCTCGGCGATAAGGATCTCGCGCTGCCGCCGCGCGAGCATGCCGTCCTCGAAGCGCTCATCGTCAAGCTGGGCAAGACGGTGAGCAAGCAGTCCCTGGCCGAGAGCCTGTTCACCATGCATGACCACGCGGCTCCGGACGCCATCGAGATCTACGTCTCGCGCCTGCGCCGGAAGCTGGAGCACAGCGACGCCGCGATCATCACGCTGCGCGGGCTGGGTTATCTGCTGAAGCAGCGCCATGCCGCTTAACAGCCTGCGCCTGCAACTGCTCGGCTGGCTGCTGGTGCCGCTGGCGGTGCTTGTCGCGGTCAACACCTGGGCGATCTACACGAACGCGACTGAAACGGCCACCGTGGTCCAAGACAGGATGCTGCTCGGCGCGGTGCGAATCATCGCCGAGCAGACTTATTACAAGGACGGCGAGCTGCACGTCGAGGTGCCGCCGGCCGCGCTGGAACTGTTCGAGTCGAGCAGCCAGGACCGGGTGTTCTACCGGGTCGCGTCGCCGCGGGGCGCGCTTCTTCTGGGGTACGCCGAATTACCGGCGCCGCAGGATCCATTGGCGGCGGACGAAGCGACGCATTTCGACGCCGTGGTGCGCGGCGAGGCGGTGCGGGTCGCCGCTTTTGCGCAGCCCGTGTTCGGCCCTTCCGCGCAGGGGCCCGTGCTGATCGAGGTCGCGCAGACCATGCGCGCCCACAGGGCCCTCGCCAACCAGATCTGGAAGCAGGCCGTGCGCCAGGAGCTGCTCATGCTCGCGCTGGCGATCGCCCTGGTGTGGCTGGGCCTGCATCGCGGCTTGATGCCGGTCCTGCGCCTGCGCGACCAGGTGTTGCGCCGCAAGCCGGGAACGCTGGAGCCGCTCGACGCGGCCTCGGCGCCGCAGGAGCTGACGCCGCTGGTCGACGCGATGAACGACTACGTGCGGCGGCTGGACGAGCATATGTCGGCGCACGGGCGCTTCATCGCCTATGCGTCGCACCAGCTGCGCACCGTGCTGACGGTGCTCAACACGCAGGTGAGCTACGCGCTGAGCAATGCCGATCCGGCGGCAAGGGATGATGCGCTGCATGGCATCCGCGACGGCGTCCAGCAAGGCATCCGGCTGGTCAACCAGCTGCTGCTGCTGTTCAGCGCGGAAGCCGGCGCCGCCCAGCCGCTGCGTGAAGCCGAAGTCGATCTCGCGGAAGTGGTCCAGCGCGTGCTGGAGGAGCTGGCGGCGCTGGCGCAATCCAGGAATATCGACCTCGGCTTCGAGCAGAAGGGCGATGCCGCGACCGTGCGCGGGACGCCTTCCATGCTTCACGAGCTGGTAGCAAATCTCGTCGACAACGCGATCCGCTACACGCCGCCCGGTGGCATGGTCACCGCGGCGATCCTCGGATCAGCGTCCGGGGTGACCCTGCGCGTCGAGGACAACGGGCCCGGCATTCCGGCCGAGCAGCGCGAGCGCGTGTTCGAGCGCTTTTACCGGCTGCACGACGACGGCCCGGGCGGCTCGGGGCTGGGATTGCCGATCGTGCGCGAAATTGCGGCGGCGAGCCGCGCCGACGTGAAGCTGTCGGATCCGCCTTCCGGAAACGGCCTGGTCGTGTCGGTGACTTTCAGCTAGCGCCCGGCGGCCACGGCGACGGGCAGCTCGTGCCTCGCCGCGGCGACGAATTCCGTGCTGTAGGTTCTCGACAGGTCGATGCTCTTGCCCTGAACGTTCCTGTCGATCGCGGACATGACCTTCAGCACCGTCGGCGGCCCCGAAGCGGGCATGTGCCCGTCCGGCGTGAAGATCACCCTGCTTTCCGCGAGGGCGCGCACGTACGTGCCCCTGTCGCCTGCATGGTAGTGAGCCGGCACGCGCGACGCGATCTCCTCCGCGCTGTGCGCGTGGATGTAGCGGAGCGCGCCGACCAGGGCATTGACCAGGCCCTGGACCTGCGCCTTGTGGCTGTCGACCCAGGCAGTCCGCATGTAAAGGCAGGACGAGGGGTATAAGCCGCCCAGCACCTTCTCGACGTGCTCGGGCGTGCGCAGGTCGACCAGGATCTTCGCCTCGCCCGTCTTCAGCAGCCGGGAGATGGTCGGCTCGGTGGTCATGCCCGCATCGATGGTGCCCTGCTGCATGGCGGCGATGAAGGTATTGCCGGCGCCCACGGGAACAATGCTGAGCTCGCTCAGCTTCACGCCGTGCAAGAGCGCAAGGTAGCGCGTCAGAAAATTGGTCGACGACCCCAGGCCGGTTACTCCCAGGTTCCTGCCGCCGAAATCGGCCGGTGAGCGGATCTTGCCGGCCATTCGCACCGATACCAGCTCCGCCTCGCCGGTCGACAGCGTGAGCTGCACGACCGATTGAACCGCCTTGCCTTTGGCCTGCAGGGCGATGGTGTGGTCGTAGAAGCCGACCACGCCCTGCACCGCTCCGGACAGGAGCGCATCCTTTGCCTCGACGCCCGCCGTTTCGCTGCGTAGCTCCACCTCCAGGCCCTGCGCGGCGAAATAGCCCAGCTGCTCGGCGAGCTTCGCGGGGAGGTAGATGATCTTTTCGATCCCGCCGACCATCAAGGTGATCTTGTTCGCCTCGGCGCCGGCGAGCGCCCAGCCGGGTGCGCCCGCGAGCACCATCGCGGCACATGCCGCCCCCCAAAGGATTCTCATCGGTTTATCTCGCTTCCCGCGGCATTCTACTAAGAGCGTGGAAGCTGCGGCGCGACTTCCTGCCAGCCTGCCGGACATTCCCTTATGTAGGGGTAGTAGATCCCGGCAGTTTTGCAGAAGAACCAGTGACCCGAAGCTGCGGGGTCGCGCTCGATGTACGGCGGCACGGCCACGGTCTGCTCGTAGTACCAATAGGGCGGCGCCGGATACCACGGCGCGAACACCGGGCCGGTGACCGGAGCGCGGCTGGAGATGTGCTCGGAACGGTAAAGGCTGTCGTAGCCGCCCCCTCCGCGTCCGCCGCGGCCGGTCGCAGGCAACGTGCCGACGGCGGCTGCAAAGCCGGCGATCAGCAGCAGCGTCACCTTGAGGGACTTCACCTCCGCTGCACTTTACGCGCAATTTGCGTCCGCGCAACACATGCCGGCGACTGAAAGCGGATAGAAAGCTTGGCTCGACTATTTTCCCCGCGTCCAAGCGGTAACCGGACGTTCACTTAACGAGGAGAGGGGACAAATGACGATGAAACATTTCACCGGTCGAGCCGCGGTGCTCGGCGCCTTGGTGGCGTCCGCATTCGCCGCGAATCAGGCCGTCGCCCAGCAGCAGGAGCAGCGGGTATTCGGGGAAACTGCCGCGCGGGGCAACGGCATCGGGCTGCATACGCCCAATCTCGATGTCGCGCTGTACGGTCTGATCGATGTCACGCTGAGCACGGCCAACAACATCGATGCTGTGGGACACCGCCGCACCAACTTCCAGAAGCCTTGGTTCAGCGGCCCGCGCTGGGGCGTGATCGGCAGCCGCGCCCTTCCGGACGGCGCGCCGAACCTGATCTTCAAGCTGGAAGGCGAATACCTGCTCGATACCGGCGAGGAGGACACGCCGGGCGTGCTGTTCAACCGCGATGCCTGGGTGGGCTTCCAGGGCGAGACGATGGGCAAGCTGACGTTCGGCCGCCAGAACACGCTGGCGCGAGATTTTTCGCACATTTACGGCGATCCCTACACTGCGAGTGGCCAGGTCACACTCGACGAGGGCGGCTGGACCAACACCAACAACTTCAAGCAGCTGATCAACTACGCGGCGAGCGCTACGGGAACGCGCTATGACCGAGGCGTGGTGTGGAAAAAGCAGTTTGGTCCGTTCGTCGCTGGTGCAGGCTACCAGTTCGCCAGCGATCCGGGCACCCCTACGAGCCCAGGGCGGGGCGGCAAGAACAGCACGCAGTCCGCGGCGCTGGCCTGGAACGGCGGCGTGTTCAACGCCTCCGGCTTCGTCAATCACGCCAACATCCAGGGGTTCAGCCACAAGTCCTGGTCGCTCGGCGGCAACGCGGGGCTTGGTTCCATGACCCGTGTCTATGCGGGCTACTTCCATTACGACGCGGAGCAAGCGGCGATAGGCAGTCGCACCGATAAGGCGTGGACGGTTTCGCTGCGCTTCGCGCCGCCCGGAAAGCTGGACTACGAGGCGGGATTCGTGAACATCAAGGCGGACAACGGGGGCCTGAGCAGCAAAGGCTTCATCCTGGATGGGTACAAGGATACGTCCGGCGTCACGACCGGCGTGACCGGGAAGAAGACGACGCTGTACGGCTCGATCTTCTATCACTTCGACCGGAGCACCGAGGTGTACCTGGCGGCCGACCATATGAGTCTCAAGGAAGGCTGGAAGGACCCGCGCTCGTTCGGCTTGATGAGCCAGAACGAAATCGCGGTCGGGATTCGCACGCGCTTCTGATCAGCAATGATCCTGCGTAGCGCGGTCTTCGCGGTGCTGGCTCTGGCGGCGGGCCTCGTCCAGAGCCAGCAATATCCCACCAAGCCGGTGCGCATCATCGCGCCGTTCGCTCCAGGCGGCGGCACCGACTTCATTGCGCGGCTGATCGCGCAGAAGCTCACCGAGCGGCTCGGCCAGCAGGTGATCGTCGAGAACAAGCCCGGCGCCGGCGGCAATCTGGGCGCCGAGTTCGCGGTCAAATCGGCGCCCGACGGCTACACGCTGCTGCTGGTGGCGGGCAGCTACACGGTGAATCCGAGCCTGTACAAGCTGTCTTTCGATCCGGTGAACGACATCACGCCGATCGTCCAGCTCTCGCAGGGGCCGTTCGTCGTCGCGGTGCATCCTTCGGTGCCGGCCAACAACCTGCAGGAGCTGATCGAGCTGGCGCGGCGCCAGCCGGACAAGCTGTCGTACGCGTCGGCCGGCTCGGGCAGCATCACGCACCTGGCGAGCGAGCTGTTCCTCGACATGGCCAAGATCAAGATCGTTCACATCCCGTACAAGGGCACCGGCCCGGCGCTGAACGACACGATCGCGGGCAGCACCCAGCTGATTTTCGGCAGCGTCTCGACCACGCTTCAGTTCATCAAGTCCGGCCGCCTGCGCGGCCTGGCCGTCACCACCCCGCGACGCATCTCGGCGCTGCCTGACCTTCCCACCGTCGCCGAGGCGGGAGTGCCGGGCTACGAGGTCGTGCTCTGGCACGGCCTGGTGGCCCCCAAAGGCGTGCCGCGTCCGATCGTGGATCGCCTCAACCGCGAGGCCAACGAAGTGCTGAAGGCGAAGGAGATGGAGGACCTGCTGGCCACCGACGGCGTGGCTCCGGCTGGCGGCACGTCCGAGCAGTTTCGCGCGGTCATCAAGGCGGACATCGAGCGCTGGCGCGGGGTCGTGAAGCAGGCCAACATCAAGGTGGACTAGCGGGTCTAGAGCATCGGGCCCGGCTGCCCGAGCGCGTGCTCGGCGAGCTGCAGGACGAGCCAGTCGTACGCGTCGTCTACCGAGTCGGTGCGGTGCACCAGCTCGACGTCGCGCGCGTCGATGGTGCCGTGGCGCACCAGGGCGTCGAAGTCGATCACCTGCCGCCAGTACTCGGTGCCGAACAGCACCATCGGCAGGGGCTTGCGCATCTTGCGCGTCTGCACCAGCGTCAGCAGCTCGAACAGCTCGTCGAGCGTGCCGTAGCCGCCGGGAAACACGATCACCGCCTTCGCCAGGTAGGCGAACCAGAACTTGCGCATGAAGAAGTAGTGGAAGTGGAAGGCGAGCTCGCGCGTGACGTAGGGATTGTCGAATTCCTCCGTCGGGATCGAGATCGTCAGGCCCACGTTCACGCCGTGCGCCTCGGCCGCGCCGCGGTTGGCCGCCTCCATGATTCCCGGCCCGCCGCCGGTGCACACCACGAAGCGGCGCTCCTTGCGGTCGAGCTCCTTGGACCAGTTCGTGAGGCGGAAGGCTAGGCTGCGTGCGGCCTCGTAGTAGGCCGACATCTTGAGCGCCATGCGCGCGGCCTCGACACCGGCGCCAGCGGCTTCCGCCGCGCGCAGCGCCTCTTCCGCCGCCTCGCGCGACTTCAGGCGCGCCGAGCCCATGAACACGATGGTGTCGTCCACCTTGTGGTAGTCGAACCGGCTCTTCGGCTCGAGGTATTCCGCGAGGATCCGTAGCTCGCGGGCGTCCTTGCTGTTCAGGAAGCCGGGGTTACGGTAGGCCTGGACGGGCCGTTTCGGGCGTTCGGTCATGGCGAGTCCGCATCCGTTGCAAAGGTCATAATCCTACGATGGACTCGCCGCCCAAGCGGTTCCGTTTGCACATCCCAGATGCCGCGCTCGCCGACCTGAAGGAGCGCCTCGCCCGCACGCGCTGGCCCGAGGAGCCTCCATCGGAGCCGTGGTCCACAGGCACCGCGTTGGTTTACCTGAAAGAATTGATTCACTACTGGCAGACGAGTTTCGATTGGCGTGCGCAGGAAGCGCGCATCAACCGCTTCCGGCAGTTCAGCGTGCCGATCCGCGGCATCGAGCTGCACTTCATCCACGAGCCGGGCAGGGGAGCGGACCCCATGCCGCTCCTCCTTTCGCACGGCTGGCCGGGCTCGATCGTCGAATTCAACACGATCATTCCGCTCCTCACCGAGCACTTCACCGTGGTGGCGCCTTCGCTTCCCGGCTACACGCTCTCCTTCAAGCCCGGGCAGAAGCGCTTCGGCATCGAAGACATCGCCGATACGTTCGCGGAGCTGATGACCGAGGTCCTCGGTTACCAGCGCTTCGGAGCGCAGGGCGGCGATTGGGGCGGTTTCGTTTCTTCCGTTCTGGGATGGAAGCATCCCGGCCTGCTGACCGGCATCCATCTAAATCTCTTGGGCGTGCGGCGCGATCCTAAGCTTGTTTCTTCAGCGCCTGAAGAGCTGGCTTATGGAAAACAACTCGAGCACTGGCTCAGCGAAGAGACCGGCTACCAGTGGATCCAGGGCACCAAGCCGCAGACACTCGCTTACGGCCTCACCGATTCGCCGGCGGGGCTCGCCGCCTGGATCGCCGAAAAATTTCGCTCCTGGAGCGACTGCGACGGGGTGATCGAGAACGCGATTCTCCGCGACGACCTCCTGGCCGACATCTCCCTCTACTGGTTCACCGGCGCGATCGGCTCCTCCTTCTGGCCCTACTACGCCCGCATGCACGGGCCGTGGCCGATTCCCGAAGGAAAGACGGTGGACGTGCCGACCGGCTACGCGGAATTTCCGAAGGAGATCCTGCGGCCGCCGCGTTCTCTGGCTGCCAGGACCTATACGAACATCCGCCGCTGGACGGAAATGAAAAAGGGCGGCCATTTCGCCGCCCTGGAACAGCCGCATGCTCTCGCCGCGGAAGTGACTGCGTTCTTCCTTTCTCAGAACCGGTAGCCGACTCCAATCGAGTACACGTCGGCGTGTCCCTTGCCGGTGTCGTCGCTGCCGATCTGCGCGTAGCGATCCCAGCCGGCCCTGGCGAACACGTTGCGGCTGAGGTCGTACATCGCCCCGGCGCCGATCAGCAGGCCGGTCCTCGAATCGGAGCTATTGCCGACCGCGACTGCGCCGGTGGCGGAGCTCGCCTCGAGATCGGTCTTCGTGCGCGCCAGGCCGGCCTTGCCGTAGACGGACCAGTTCCGCTGCAGCGGCAGGATGCCGATGCCCGACAGCGACAGCGCGTGCGCCTTGTACTTGCCGCTGATCGTGTCGGCCGCCGGGCTAGACGCCGCGGCGCTGTAGTTGAAGTCGCCCAGGCGCGTGTAGGCGCCTTCGAGGGCGAAGTTGCGGTTGAAGAGATAGCCGACGCTGAAGCCTAGGCTCGTGTCGCTGCGGTCGTTGCTGCTCGAGGCGCCGATGCCCTGGTTGGCGAGCGCGTTGTCGAAATCGCCGCCGCCCAGGCCGAGGCGGCTGCGGCCGAGGTCGATGCCGCCGTACCAGGCGCTGTCGCCGCTTTGCGCGCGCACGATGCCGGCGCCGATCGCGAGTGCGATCGCTGTGCCTGCAATGATGGCTTTCTTGTGCATCCTTGCTCCTTCTCACTTGTAATGAGCGCGTGTGCGCCCGGTGAGAGGAGCATCGCCGCGCGGCGCGTAAAGGCCGGTCAGCCTTGCGTAAAGCTGGGTAAAGCGATTTCCATGCGCAGGCCGCCGCCTTCGACATTGGCGGCGCGAATCTGTCCGCCGTGAGCCTCGATCGCGCGCTGCGCGATGGCGAGGCCGAGGCCGAAGCCTTGCGCGCCGCTGGCGTCGCTGCCCCCGCGGTAGAACGGCTCGAAGATCCTGCCGAGCTCTTCCGGAGCTACGCCGGGGCCGCGGTCGGTCACGCTGACGACAGCGCGCGGCGGATTCACCTCCAGGCGCATGGCGATGTCGACGGTGGATCCCGGCGCGGTGTACTTCAGCGCATTGCGCACGACGTTCTCCACCGCGCGGTGCAGGAGCTCGGCGCGGCCGCGGACGATGGCGCCGCCGACCCCGTGAAACGAGACGTCGCGCCCGGCGGCCTGCGCTTCGAAGCGCGCATCCTCCGCCACGCTCGCCACGACGTCGGCGAGCTCGACGGGCTCAGCGGCGGGATTCACGCTCTCCAGCCGCGCCAGCGTCAGGACTTCGCCCACCAGCTCGGAAAGCCGCGTGGCTTCGCGCTCGATGCGCTCGAGCGAGGCGTCGAGCTTCTGCGGGCTCTGGCGCACCAGGCCGATCGCCGCCTGCAGGCGCGCGAGCGGCGAGCGCAGCTCGTGCGACACGTCGTGCAGCAGCCGCCGCTGCGCGGTGACCAGCTTCTGCAGCTGCTGCGCCATGCGGTCGAAGTCGCGCCCGAGATCGGCGATCTCGTCGCGCCGGCGTCCCATCAGCGGGCGCACGCGCGTCTCGAGGCGCCCGCCCGCCGCGGCGTCGAACGCCCAGCGCAGGCTGCGGATCGGCCGCGCCAGGTACCAGGCGAGGATCGCGCTCACGGCGAGGCTGGTGGCGGCGCCGATCGCGATCAGCATCCACGGCGACAGGGGCAGCGGCGGCGGGGGCGGCGCAAGGGCGGTATGCGGAACGAACAGCAGATAGCTCTCGCCGCCCGGCGCGGGGACGATTTGCGCGGCGCGCGGATGCCCGGATTCGGCGGCCAGCTCCCGCGCCCGGGACAGGGCACCTTCCGGCACCGCCCGGCCGAGGAGATCGTTGCCGGCCGTATCGACGGCGAAGACGCGCACCCTGCGCGCCCGGCCCGTCTCCTCCATCCACTCGCGCAGGGCGGCGACGCCGCCGTGCCTGAGCGTGGCGGCCGCCATGTCGGTGGCGAACATCTGCGGCGGCCCCACCGAGAGCTGCGGCTCCGCCGACTCTCTCGCGTAGCGGTGCCACCACACGGCGGCGCCGCTGCCCGCCGCCGCCGCCACCAGCGCGAGCCAGAACGCGAAGAAGATTTTCCAGAACAGGCGTCCCATGCCGCTCAGTCCTTCGCCAGGTGATAGCCGATGCCGCGCACGGTGTGGATGAGGGCGGAGCCGTGGCCGAGCTTCTGGCGCACGCTGCTCAGGTGAACGTCGACGCTGCGGTCGAAGCGCGCCATCGGGCGGCCGAGCGCCTGCTCCGAGAGCTCCTTCTTGCTCACCACGCGGCCGGCGTTGCGCATCAGCACCTCGAGCACGTTGAACTCGGTGCCGGTCAGCTCGAGCGAGCTCCCGTGCCACTCGACGCGGCGCTTCTCGGGCCACATGACGAGCCCGCTCACCGACAGCGGCCCGCCGTCGGGCTGCGGCTGCAGGCGGCGCAGGATGGCGCGCAAGCGCGCCACCAGCTCGCGGGGTGTGCAGGGCTTTGGCACATAATCGTCGGCGCCGAGCTCGAGGCCGACGATGCGGTCGACGTCGTCGCCGCGCGCCGTGAGCATGATCACCGGCACGCTGCTCGTCTGCCTTATGCGGCGCAGCGCCCCGACGCCGTCGAGCTTCGGCATCATCACGTCCAGAACTACGATCTGGTAGGCGCCGCTCGGCGCAAGGCGCGCGGCCGCCTCGCCGTCGTGCACGGCGGTGACCGCGAAGCCTTCGCGCTCGAGGTACTCTTTCAGCATGCCGCTCAGCTCGACGTCGTCGTCGGCGAGCAGGACCTGCGTGCTCATGGCGCCGAATGATACCGGTGAGACCTCTTCGCTATCATGTCTTTACCTAGATTTACCCAAGGTTTACGGCGCTTGATGGCGGCGTCGCGGAAAGTGTCGCCGGCACACAAGGAGGCCTTATGACCCGTCACAGCAACCCGCATGTCCGCAGATTTCTCATCGCCAGCAGCCTTGCTTTCGGCCTGGGCTCCAGCGCCATTGCTCAGTCCGACGAGAGGGTGGGACCGATGCCCTCCCACGGCATGGGCATGCATCGCGTGCTGCGCCACCTCGATCTGAGCGACGCGCAGCGCGACCAGGTGTCCAAGATCTTCCACGACCAGTCGCCGGCCATGCACGAGCGCATGAAGGCGGCGCGCGCGGCGCGCGAGGACCTGGAGAAGCTGGCTTCCGCACCGGCATTCGACCGCGAGCGCGCCCGGGCCATCGCCGACACCGAGGCGAAGGCGATCGCCGACATGGAAGTCCTGCGCGCCGAGAGCATGGCGCGCGTGCGCGAGCTGCTCACCCCCGAGCAGCGCGCCAAGCTCGACCAGATGCGCGACCACCGCCGATGAAAAGACGTCAGTGGCTTGGATTGATCGCTCTTCCCCTGGTGGGCAATGCTTTTGCACAATTCGGCGGCAGGCGCCGGCGCGAGGGCGGCGGTGAGCAGAAAAAAAGCGGCGAGGAGCCGCGGGCCAACCAGATCGAGGTGACGCTGCACGAGTTCCACGAGGACCTCAAGCTCACCGACGCGCAAGAGCCCGCCTGGGAAATCTATGTCGCGAAGCTGAGGGCGCTCGCCAACGATGTCGCCAGGGAAAGCCGTTCACGCCCGGCACAGCTCGACCTGGTGCAGCGAATCGATCGCATCGTCGACTCGGCGCGCAATCGCCTCACCGCGCTCGAAGACATCGCGCAGTCCGCGAAGTCTCTCTATTCGGGGCTCACGCCCGAGCAGCAGAAGATGGCCGACCCGCGCCTGGCGAACCTCATCGCGATGCCTCTAGCCGCCAGGTCGCCTTTGTCAGTGAATTGAAAGTCAGGTCCTGCGGAGGCAGGATTCCAGCAGCTCGAGCGCTCTGTGCGCGAAGGTCCACATGTTAGCCTCGCGGCCCGAGCTGCCTGTCTCGACGGTAATCGTGGCCTCGACGGGACCGCTGACCGCGATGCAGGCGTGGCCCGGTGCGTCTCCATAGCGGTTTCCGGTCGGGCCGCTGGCGCCGGTTTCGCTCAGCCCCCACGTCGCACTTAGGTTGGTCCGCACGCGCTGCGCGAGCAGCTTCGCGTAAGGCTCGGTTGCCGAGCGCAGGTTAGCCATGTCCTGCGCGGTGATGCCAAGCAGCGCCGAGCGGCTGGCACCGGTATAGATGACGCCGCCGCCGAGATAGTAGGCGGAGGCTCCGGGCACCGCGACGAGCGCGGCGTTGATCAATCCGCCGGCGGCGGATTCCGCGACCGCAAGAGTTTGTCGACGCTCCTTGAGCAGATGGCCGACGGCGCTGCCGAGAGCGCTGAGCGATTGCATTTGTCCGCCTCATTATGGCGGAGCAGCCGCGCGCCGCAAGGTTTGCGCAAGTCGGCGGTTACCAATAGATACAACTTCTCTTCCGAAAGGAATTTTTTCGGCGCATCATTGTTCGAGCAGTTGGAGAGCGCGAAGCATGAAGCTCGTGGTCAAGGTGTTGGTGGTCCTGCTCGTGGCGCTTCTGAGCGTTCCGGCGCTAGCTGGTCGCGGAAGCTCCGGCGGGCGCTCGGGAGGCTTTGGGCACTCCGGAGCCCATTTTGCGGGTGGCCGGCATTTTGTCCCGGGCGGTCATTTCGCCCCAGGTGGTCATTTCGTCCCCGGCAGCCGGATTTTTGTGCCGGGTAGTCATTTCATTTCTCGGAGCACGACCGTGTTCGTCGGCGTCGGAATCCCGTTCTACGGGTATTACCCTCCGCCGCTGCCTTACTACTACGACTATCCGCCGGCCTACTACCCGCTGGTTGCTCCTCCGCAGCAGAGCTACTGGTATTTCTGCTCGAGCGCGAATGCGTATTACCCCTACGTGCAGCATTGTCCCGAGGGCTGGCAGGCGGTCGCGCCGGTGCCGCCGTCGTGAGCCTGAGGATCCTGGCGGTGGTTCTCCTTCTCGTCGCGCGTCCTCTTTGCGCCGAAACCTACAAGTGGGTCGATGAGAAAGGGGTGACCAACTACTCGAGCAGCCCGCCCGCCAACGCCAGGCTGGCGGAAAAAACGCAAGTGGTGGAGGAGCGCCTCTCGGTCTATACGCCCGATCCCGGCCTCCTGCGGGCGATCCAGGTTCGCCCTCCAATGAGTGCTCCGATGCCCTATGCCCCGGCCGGGGCATACGAGCGCTACGCCGTTGCAACGCAGGCGATGTACGACGACTGCCTGGCGCAGCGGCGAGTCGATTGCAATGGCGGGAGCTATCCGTATGGAGGGTACTTCCCCTACATGCCGGTGTTCGTGGTTGTAGGGCATGTCCGCCGCCCGCCTCCGGTCCCCGTACCTCACGTGCGGACGCCAAGTAGGGCTCCATCCTTCCCGCTTCATTCCGTGCAGATGAGCCGCGCCTCCTGGGCGAGGTAACCAAGCTCTGATTTTTCCTGTATTGCTGGGCGTAGCAATCGCGGGGTTCGCCGCCATGTCCCTGGTTCATGCGCAGGCGATCAGCATTACCCCGGAGCAGTTTGTGTGGACGGAAAGTCTGGCGGGTGCTGTCGAAACGGCGATGGTCGTCGGAGACCCGGGGAAACCGGAGCCGTTTGTCATGCGTGTGCGGTTCAAACCTGATACGACGTTCTTGCCCCACTCGCATCCTCAGGATCTCCAGGTCACGATGCTCTCTGGCACGCTCCTGTACGCTGAAGGCGAGACGTTCGACCAAACCAAGCTCAGGGAATACCCCGCCGGCAGCTTCTTCGTCATCCCCGCCAATGTCCCGCATTACGAGCGCGCCAAGACCGCGGTGCTATTCCAATTGTCAGGAAGCGGTCCCCAGGACTCCACGTTCTTGGATCCGAAAGACGATCCCTGGAACAAACGGTGAAAGGTTAATCTTGGTCTCATCCGCCATTCGCGGCATGACCTTGCTTGCTGCGCTCTGGGCGAGCGCTGCACCGGGCGCGGTTGAGCGACCCGAGGACCGCTGGAACCTCGCGGATCTCTATCCTTCGGTCAAGGCCTGGGCCGACGATGCCGCGAGGCTCGAGGCGCAATTGAAGGAGTTCGCCGCCTGCCGCGGACATCTGGGCGAGTCGGCGCGCCGCCTCAAGGCCTGCCTCGACGCCCAGGCCGACTTCGCCAAGCGCTACGCGAGGCTCGAAGTGTATGCCTCGGCGCTCTTCGACGAGGACACCGGCTCGCCCGAGAGCCTGGAGCTGAGAGAGAAAACGCGCATCCTGGGCACCAGGCTCGAAGAGGCGGCGTCATTCGTGAAGCCCGAGATCCTGCGCCTGGGCAAAGCCCGGCTCGAGCGCTTCTACGCGCGGGAGAAATCGCTGGCCATCTACCGCCACCCGCTCGACCGGATCCTGCGCGCGGCCGCCCATACGCTCGACAGCGAGGGCGAGAGCATCGTCGCCGCCTTCAGCCTGTCGGAGGAGGCGGCGGGCTCGACCCGCCAGATTCTCGCCAACGCGGACCTGCCCTGGCCGACGCTCAGGCTGGCCGACGGCAAGGAAGTGAAGCTCGAACAATCGGCCTATACGGAATACCGGGAAGCCGCGAACCGCGACGACCGCAAGAAGGTCTTCGACGCGTTCTGGGGCACCTGGAAGCAGTTCGAGCGCACGTTTGGCGTCATCTTCCACGAGAGCCTGAAGAAGGACGCGATCTACACCAAGGTGCGCAAGTACCCGGACACTCTCTCGCGCGCGCTCGATCGCGAACGGATTCCCGCCGCCATCTACGAAACGCTGATCGCGGAGACCAACAGCAACCTGCCTACCCTGCACCGTTACTTCAGGCTGCGGGCAAAGCTGCTCGGCATCGCGGGCGAGATGCGCTACTACGACATCTACCCGCCCTTGGTGAGCAGCGCGCGCAAGTACCCGATCGACGAGGGCAAGAAGATGATGCTCGAAGCGGTGAAGCCGCTCGGCGAGCGTTACGTGGCAGCCATGGCCGCGGGGCTGCAGAACCGCTGGATGGACGTCTATCCGCGGCCGCGCAAGCTCTCGGGCGCTCACATGGACGGTGCGGCGTACGACGCGCACCCTTTTGTCCTCATGAACTACAACGACAACTACGAGTCGGTGTCCACGCTGGTGCACGAATGGGGGCACGCGATGCACTCGTACCTGTCGAACGCGGCGCAGCCGTTCGTCACCGCGGACTACGCCATCTTCGTCGCCGAGATCGCCTCGACGTTCAACGAAGCCCTGCTTCTGGAGCACGTGCTCAGGAACGCGGCCGATGACAAGGAGCGCCTGCTCTATCTCGGCTCGGCGCTCGAGAATCTGCGCGGCACGTTCTTCCGCCAGGCGATGTTCGCGGAGTTCGAGCGCGAGGTTCATGCCCGCGTCGACCGGGGCGAGCCGCTAAGCGGCGATAGATTGACGCAGATCTACGGGGAGATCCTGCGCCGTTACCACGGCGACAAGGAGGGCGTGGTGAAGATCGACGACCTGTACACCGTCGAGTGGGCCTACATCCCGCACTTCTACCGGCCGTTCTACGTCTTCCAGTACGCCACGTCGATCGCCGCGAGCTCGCTCTTCGCCGACGCGGTGCTCAAGGGCGAGCCGGGCGCGCGCGAGCGCTATCTCAAGCTGCTCAGCGCCGGCGGCTCCGACTATCCGTACGAGCTGGTGAAGGCTGCGGGCGTCGACCTCGCTAGCCCGGCCCCGTACCGCGCCGTCGTCGCGCGGATGAACCGCATCATGGACGAGATCGAGGCGATCCAGGCCCGGCGCTGACCCGCCGCGGCTAGCGCTCTTCCAGTCGTTGCGGAAGCGCCATGCCGTGCGGGAGCTCCTCGCGAGGAGGCGCAGCGGCTTCGTTGGTGCGGGGAGGGGTGCCTTTCTTCGGGCGCCCGGGCCGGTAGACGTATTGAAAAGGGACGAGCGGGGGAACGACGGGCGGACTTTCGAGGAACTTGCAATCGGATTCGCTTGGCAGGCTTGCCGTCGCCCCGATGCGCTTGCCGTTGAGGAATACCGCGTAGCGCAGCATATGAGCGGAGTAGGGGATCGGCGTGGCGATGATGTCGTACTTGCCGACGGAGAAGCGCCTGCCTGGGACGGTAGGGATGGTCATTCGAAGCTGTTGACGACGACGCGCTTTTCCGCCGGGGTCCAGCTTGCCCAGTATTCGTCGCCGCGCTTCTCGACTCGGAGATTGAGGACGGTCTCGGCGTCGACGCGGTCCGCCCTGGGCAATTTGTCCTCCGGCGGCGCACCCGCCGCGCGCTTGCCGTAGATCAGCAACCCTTCCGCTGCGCCGCGCTCGAGCGCGATGCGGCAATGCTCCAGCCGTTCCTTGCCGCCGGGGGAGTCCGACCAGGGGCGCGAATCGGCTATGTTCGGCGCCCACAGCAGGCAGCTGTTCGCGCCCTCCGCCTTCTGTACATCCTCGGCGCGCATACTGAGGAGCACGGCACCGTCTGTTCGTACGCCGCCGCAACTCCAGACCCGGTTGCGGAGGCTGACGCCGTTCATCTCGAACGCCTTGCCCCGCGTGACGAGCCGGCGTGGTTCGCCCGCCTGCTTGTGGCGGCGTACCGGCGCGTGGCCGCGCGGGCGCGCATCGAGCAGCTCCTTGCACAGCGCCGCGATCTCGGTCTCCTTGAGGCGCTCCGCGTTCGCCAGCAGCGCCCGCAGCTCGAGCGTGCCCAGCTTGTCGATCTGCTCCTTGCTCCACTTCGCCACCCGGCCTCGGGGCAGGATAGGTGCGGCACGGATGTCTTTCATGACTCGACCTCGACTTTCGAGATAAAAACAAAAGGCCCGGAAGCCCGGGCCTGGTTTCAGCTCGCCAGCGCGCTACACGGGCTTGATGTTGGCGGCGCGAGGGCCCTTGGGGCTCTGCTCGACCTCGTATTGCACCTTGTCGTTCTCCTTCAGCGTCTTGAAACCGCTGGCCTGGATGGACGAGAAGTGCACGAAGAGATCCTTGCTGCCGTCATCGGGCGTGATGAAGCCGAAGCCCTTGGCGTCGTTGAACCACTTTACGGTACCTGTACTCATGTCTGCTTCCTTGATGTCGATTGGAAAGAAGGGCGCAATCCGAAGAAAGCCGGCCCTGCGGAAAATCAAGAAGAGAACCAACCGACGAGGACAGTACGAACCGCTACGACCCGACCAGCTACTCGCTGCTTGAGAATCCTACTGTACCGTTATACAGGTATTCGAGCGCGCAGTCCAATCTAGCCCGAGCGCGGCCAGGCCACGCCCTGGCTGCCGCGGCGGACCGGGCCGATGCCCTTGTAGACGAATTTCTGCAGGCGCTTGCCTTCGTAGGTCTCGGTCGTGTAGAGGTTGCCTTTCGAGTCGGTGGCGATGCTGTGCACGCCGAAGAACTGGCCGGGCTGGCGGCCGCCGTCGCCGAAGCTGGTCAGCTCCTCCAGCGTCTCGCGCAGGATGATGCGCACCTTCTGGTTGCGGCCGTCGGCCATGAAAATGTAGCGCTGCTGCGGATCGCGCGAGAAGGCGACGTCCCAGACCGAGCCTTCGCTCAGGCTGCGCCTCGCATACCACTGCTCCTTGATGAACTTGCCGTCCTTCGTGAACACCTGCAGGCGATCGTTCTGCCGGTCGCAGACGTACACCAGGCCGTCGTTCGAGACGTCGGAGCAGTGCACCGGGTTGCGGAACTGCTGCGCCGGCGGCGCGTCGGGGTTGTAGGGCCCGAGGTTGGTGTCGTCGGGCTTGTTGCCGTACGCGCCCCAGTAGCGCTTCATCCTGCCGGTGTCGGCGTCGAGCACGGCGACGCGCTTGTTCTGGTAGCCGTCGGCGACGAACGCCTCGTTGGTCTTCGGGTCGACGAAGATCTTCGCCGCGCGGCCGAAGTTCTCAAGGTCGTTGCTGCCCTTGTTGTTGCCGTACTTGCCCACCTGCAGCAGGAACTTGCCGTCCTTGGTGAACTTCAGCACCTGCGCGTCCTTTGCGCCGTTGCCGCCGATCCAGACGTTGCCCTTGTGGTCGACGAAGATGCCGTGGTTCGACTCCGGCCACTCGTAGCCCGGTCCCGGGCCGCCCCAGTGCCGCACCAGGTTGCCGGCCTGATCGAACACCAGCACCGGCGGCGCGCCGCGGCAGCACTCGCCGGTCGGCGGATTGAGCTCCAGGCCCTTCTCGTTGTTGTTGAGCGTGGCCGAGCTGCGATGGATGATCCAGACGTGGTCCTGCTCGTCGACCCAGACGCCGATCGTCATGCCGAGCAGCCAGTGGTTGGGCAGGGGCTTGGGCCACAGTGGATCGACTTCGAACACCGGCGCCTGCACGACCTGCGCCTGGTCGGCCTGCCGGTCGAGGAGCGCCTGCGTGCAGCCGAGCACCGCGAGTAGCGCGGCGAACGCCGCGCCGACTGCTCTGCGATTCGTCATCCGTGCCTCCTCCGGGAAGCGACCGGGCCGAGTATATGCAAACTCTGCAATACTGGGTGCGATTGGATCGCATTTTCATCCTCGCCGCGGCACTTCTCGCGTTCGCGCCGGGTGCGCGGGCGCACGACATCCCTGACGAAGTCCGCGTCCAGGCCTTCGTCAAGCCCGCAGGCCGGGCGCTCGAGCTCCTGGTGCGCGTGCCGCTCAAGGCGATGCGCGACGTCGACGTGCCGCAGCGCCAGGGGGGCTTCCTCGACTTCACGCGCGTCGATACCGCGCTGCGCGACGCGGTTACCCTGTGGCTCGCCGACGAGATCGAGCTCTACGAGGACGACGCGCGGCTCGGCAAGCCGAAGCTGGTCGATGCCCGCGTCTCGCTCGAGTCGGACCGCTCCTTCGCCGCGTACGAAAGCGCGCTCGCGCATTTCAAGGCGCCGCGCCTCGGCAACGACACCGAGCTCTACTGGAACCAGGGGCTGCTCGACGTGCTGCTCGAGTACCCGGTGCGCTCGGAGCGCTCCGCCTTCTCGATCCGGCCGCGGCTCGAGCGGCTCGGCATCAAGGTCAACATCGTGCTGCGCTTCCTGCCGCCGGGCGGCGAGGCGAGGGCGTTCGACCTGCACGGCGATCCCGGCCTCGTGCGCCTCGACCCGCGCTGGCACCAGGCCGCGCTGCGCTTCGTGTACTCGGGCTTCCTCCACATCCTGCAGGGCACCGACCATCTTCTCTTCGTGCTCTGCCTGGTCGTCCCGTTCCGGCGCTTCTGGCCGCTCGCCGCCATCGTCACCGCCTTCACCGTCGCGCACTCCATCACCCTGATCATGACCGCCCTGGGCTACGGTCCGAACGCGCTCTGGTTTCCGCCGCTGATCGAGTTGCTGATCGCGGCCTCGATTTTCTACATGGCGGCCGAGAACGTCCTCGGCAGCAGCCTGCAGCGGCGCTGGATCATCGCCTTCGCCTTCGGCCTGGTGCACGGCTTCGGCTTCGCCTACGGCCTGCAGCAGCTGCTGCAGTTCGCCGGCTCCCACCTCATCACCTCGCTCCTCGCCTTCAACGTCGGCGTCGAGCTCGGCCAGCTCCTCGTCCTGATCGTCCTCGTCCCGCTGCTCAGCTTCCTCTTCCGCTACGTTCCCGAGCGCATCGGCACGATCATCATCTCGCTGGTCGTCGGCCACACAGCCTGGCATTGGCTCCTCGAGCGCTGGGAGCGCCTGAGCAGATTCCCCTGGCCCACGCTCGACGCCGCGACGCTGGCCAGCGCAATTCGCTGGCTTATCGCACTGCTGATGCTCGCAGGGTTGGCATGGATAGTTGCTCACAAAACATCACACAAGTAAGTCCAAATAATGCATGGACGAGTCGTGCAGAGAGATTCATTCTGCGACCGATGTCACACCTTAAATTTACCCGTAGACTCGCGCTCCTGCTCGGGGTGCTGGTCCTCTCTCCGGTGGTTTGGGCCGGCGCGCCGCAGGCCTACATCACCAATCTCAACGACGGCACGGTCTCGGTGATCGACACGGCGAGTAACACCGTGACGGCAACGGTATCGGTGGGGACTTTCCCCAACGGCGTGGCGGCGACGCCCGACGGGACCCGCGTCTATGTGGCGAACATTTTCGGCAACTCGGTCTCGGTGATCGACACGGCCAGCAACATCGTGATCGCGACCGTGACGGTGGGGCCGTTCCCGTTCGGCGTGGCGGTGTCGCCCGACGGCGCCCACGTCTATGTGGGGAACCAGGGAGATGGGACGGTCTCGGTGATCACCACGGCAAGCAATGCCGTGACGGCGACGGTGAACGTTGGCGTCGGCCCAACTGGAATTGCGGCGACACCCGACGGGGCACATGTTTATGTGGCGAACGAGGGCAGCGGCACGGTCTCGGTGATCGAAACCGCCGGCAACACCGTGTTCGCGACCGTGACGGTGGGGGGCGGCCCGGTGGGCGTTGCGGTGACGCCTGACGGATCTCGTGTCTATGTGGGGAATTTTCTCGGCAGCACGGTCTCGGTGATCGACACCGCAACCAACGGCGTGATCAAGACCGTGACGGTGGGGCAGTCTCCAGAGGGAGTGGCGGTGACGCCCGACGGGACCCGCGTCTATGTGGCGAACTTCAACGGCAGCTCGGTCTCGGTGATCGCCACGGCCGACAATACCCTGGCGGCGACGGTGACCGTTGGCGCCAAACCGGCTGGAGTTGCGGTCACGCCCGACGGGGCCCACGTCTATGTGGCGAACGAGGGTGACGGCACAGTCGACGGCACGGTCTCGGTGATCGAAACCGCCAGCAATGCCGTGACGGCGACGGTGCCAGTGGGGCCAGTGGGGAGCATGAAGATGCCCCGTGCCTTCGGCAAGTTCATCAGCTCCTCGGGCGACACGACTCCGCGCGACACGACTCCGCCGGTGACGAGCTTGACCGCGCAGCCCGGAACGCTCAAGGGCCGGAAGTTGATGACCGCGAACGCGACGCTGACCGTTTCGCCGGGCGGCCTGATGATCCAGACACGATGCTTCGACTCGTTCGGTCTCAACGTCCTTCTGTCGGCAACCGACGATTCCTCCGGCGTCGCGCAGATCAACTATGGGTCTGCACCCTTCGTGTTCGGACAGCAGCCGCCGAATCCCGCGCTGAACCAGAGCATCGCGTCGGCAAGCGGAACGATCCCGTTCCTGACCACCGGAGTCTTCGTGCTCAACTACGGCGCGGTCGACCGCGCCGGGAACCAGGAAGCGACGAAGAGCGCGCTGGTGATGGCGAATTCGTTCAAGGGGTTCGCGTGCGCGACACAACCGTTCGCACTGGCAGCGCTTCCGAGTTCCGCAACGGTGATCGTGAGCGGCACGCTGACCAACGGCTCGAAGACCAAGCCGTTCAGGTTCAAGTTCAAGTACGGACCGCGCTCAGCAGAGCGCGACGGCGATGACGACGACAACGACAACGACGCCCACGATTAAGTACTAACTAGGATTTTGGTGCGGGATGGATGTTGTCCACCCAATGGACCTCTTCGGGTTTCTCAACCACCGGAATATCCAGATTCACCACCACCGGCTGCTGACCGCTCCGGCATAGCACGCAGGAGAGCGGCTCGGTGTCGCTCGCGTTTATTTCCTGATGCGGGACGAAGGGCGGGACGTAGATGAAGTCGCCGGGGCCGGCCTCGGCGACGAACTCGAGCTTGTCGCCCCAGCGCATGCGCGCCTTGCCCGACACGACGTAGATGACGCTCTCGACCGGGCCGTGGTGGTGGGCGCCGGTCTTCGCCTTGGGATGGATCACGACGGTGCCGGCCCAGAGCTTCTCGGCGCCGGCGCGCGCGTGCGTGATCGCGGCGGCGCGGTTCATGCCCGGGGTCTGCGCGGTGTTGATGTCGAGCTCGTTCGAGCGCACGACGCGCACGCCCTTGTACTTCCATTCCGATTCGCCGGTCATGGCGGAATCATAAACCCGCGCGCCTACTTTGATTTTTTCTGCGGGTCCTTCTTGGCGGGGTCTTTCTTCGGTTCGACTTTTGTCTCGTCCTTGGAGGGCGGTTTTTCGCCCGGCGCAGGCGGCTTCTCGCTTGCCGGCGGTGGCTTGGCCGCGCCCTTCTTCGCGATCTTCAACATGCCGCCGATCGGCGGGAAGTCCTTGGCTTCCTGGATTGCGAACTGAACCTGAAGATCTGTTTTCTGCGCCGTCTCGAGCTTCTTCTGCGCCTCCGCATCTTTGGTCTTCAGGGTGATCGCCAGGCTCTTGTCCTCGCGCTTAGTTACCTCGGCCATCAGCTCGATTGCGTCCTGACCCTTGATGCTCGCTACGAGCTTCGCGGTTTTCATGTCGGGCCATGCGAGATCGCCTTCAGACGGCAGCTTGAGCGTGACCGGCGAGGGCAGGGCTTTGAGTTGCGCCGGGGAGAAGGCCACTTTCACTGCTTCACCGCTCTTCGTCTCCGCTTTGGTCGGACAATGCTCCTTCTCCGCCTGTAGTTCCATCACGTATTCGGCCGGTCCGCTTTGAGTCCATATCACGAGCGGTCGCCGGGTCAGCGCCGAGATCGGTGCCGCGCT
>Ga0137409_10001978_pt1 | contig 22101 bp, 18 predicted proteins | sample CZODoug1_16funga_FD_122059 | JGI IMG/M metagenome (GOLD analysis project Ga0137409, IMG submission 122059) | Vadose zone soil fungal communities from Angelo Coast Range Reserve, California, USA - CZODoug1_16fungal (Hybrid Assembly) | ecosystem: Environmental > Terrestrial > Soil > Vadose zone... | reverse complement strand
TTCCCCTCCCCGAATCCAGCCAGCTTCCGGGCAGGCATTGCCCTCGGTGATTACGCGCGGGAAGTGAAGTTCTATCGCGACCTTGCCAGAGGCGCTCTCGTATCCACTGCCAAGTGCTACCTGGCGGACATTGACGAAGACAGCGGAGAGTTCGTACTCCTGCTGGAAGACTTGGCACCTGCTCAGCAGGGCGACCAGCTGCGAGGCGTCCGTATCGATCAGGCGCGACTGGTAGTCGATGAGGCCGCCAAACTCCATGCCTCTTATTGGAACGACGCCGCCATCGCCCAGCTGGACTGGGTGCGATTGACGCCTCGGTCGTCGTTTCCCCTGCCCACGGCTGCAGCAATCCAGCACGTTTGTGACGCATTCTGCCATCGCTATGCCGGCCAGCTCTCGGATCGTGTCGTCGCGACTTGCCGGCGCTACGCCGAGCGGGTGGAGCATTGCCGTGCGCTTCCCCGCAAGAACAAGTGTCTCGCGCACTACGATTTTCGACCGGACAACATGATGTTTGCGACTTCGTCTGGAGGCCGGCCCGTAACGATCGTCGACTGGCAGACTTTGAGTCATGCACCCGGCGCCGACGACCTTGCCTATTTTCTGGCGGGCGCTTTGCCGCCGGAGCAGCGCCGGGCGCACGAACCCGAGTGCCTTGATCGATATCTCGGCAAACTCAAGTCTCTCGGCGTACAGGGGTACGAGATGAGCGACCTGCAGCGTGACTACGCCGTCGGCGGGTTCCGCCTGCTCGCTACTGCAATGGGAGGTTCAATGGCGGCGATTCAGACCGAGCGCGGCGATCGCATGTTCATGCAAATGGTCAACGCAGCTGCCGAACACATCCACGACCACGACGCACTGGCTTTTTTGGACTAAAGGGGGAACCGAAAGTCATGTCGCTGCACCGGCGGCGGGCCGAGCCCGCCACATCTGGACGACCGCAAACCGTACGCTGAGCCAGCAACGCCGCACAGCTCGGTAAGAAATGGACTGCTTTGGAGATACGCACCTTCTCCATCATGAATTTTGCAATCCTTCGGATTTCACACCCAATGACTCCGGTCAGGGCGCGGGAACTGAGAGCGAGGTATCATGATCCGGTTCGATTTCGCACTCTGCGCCTTGTCCGATCCAGGTCACCGGCTCGCCCGTCTTAAGATCCACCGGGAATGAGGTCATCTCGATCATCGACTGCCATGCGTCGCCCACCCGCCGCAGGCCATGGCTTTGGCGCACGGAAATACGACGCGTGGTGCTGTCGCGCATGTGGATGGCGAGGTTCTGGCGCGACATGATCGCGCCCATGAGCCCGTTGGTCGCCACGTGATAGTCGGTCACTTCGGCTTCGATTGAGGCCACACTGTCGAACACCGATGCATAGTAGTCCCGGCATTCCTGCTGTCCGCGGTATTCCCCGGGAAGATAGGGCGCATAGACGATCACGTCCTCGCGCGGGCCGATCCGCCGCATCGCGGCATCGACGCTGTCCGAAGCGATCCGGGCATCGAACCACGCGCGGATTTCACGTTTAGCTCGCTCCTCCGAAACCGCAGCGCTAGGAAGGGTGTCCGTCGGCCACTTCCATTCCTCGCGCACGGGCAGCGCGCCTCGCGCCCGGTTGCCGGTGTCCGGCTCGATCGGCACGAAGCAGTGCGCCTGCCGGCACAACCACCGCTCGCCGATCTTCTGGAACGTGTCGAACTGGCGGAACGCGAAAATCCGTGGCGCTCCGTCGTAGAACTGTTCGAGGTGGATGTGCATCAGGATGAACGCCATGTCGCCGTCGGTAGCGACGTAGATTTCCTTCATGACGTGCCGGTTGTCGTTGATTCCCGCGAACTGCACCGCGACCGCGTCATAGATTGCCTCCCAGCCGTCGTACCAGCCGGGCAGCATCATGTCGGCCATCACCGCATGGCGATGGATGTTGTGCGCAATGTCGTCCATGTTGTCATCGACTTGGATCTTGTTCTCGATGTTGATCAGCTGGATCACAATCCGGCGGTCGTTGAATTTGGCCATGAGGCGACTCTCTAGCAATCGGTGGTGCGGTAGGAAAACGCGGGCGGCGGTCCGGGATCAGTTTGGACGCGCCAGCCTGCCGGGACGGGCGCCGGTGTCGACATCATTGCGCCGCGTGATCTCGCCGGCGACCATCGTCGCCAGATATCCCTCGGAACCCTGCAGGATGCGGCCCGCGCCGCTCGGCAGATCGTTGGCCACATAGGGGCGTTGGATGGTCAGGCGTTGGTAATCGAACACATTGATATCGGCACGCTTGCCGACCGCGATTACACCGCGATCGTCAAAGCCGTATAGCCTTGCCGGGTCCGACGTCAGTTTGCGGACCATATGCTCCAGCGTCAGGCGCGGCCCCCGCTTTCGGTCGCGGGTCCAATAGGCCAACTGGTACGTGGTCATGCTGCTGTCGCACACCGATTTCACGTGTGCGCCGCCATCGCCCAGCCCGCTTATCACGTTGCTATTCTGTAGCAGGTCGTAGACGTGGTCGAGGTTGCAGTGGGCATAGTTTAGCACCAGTGACACGTTGTAGTCGCGCCCGTCCCCCTGGGTATAATGATCGTACATGTACTCCTCCGGCGTCTTGCCGGCGGCGGCGGCCAGCGCGCCAACGCGGCGTTCCGGACCGGGCTCGAAAGCGACATCCGATTCCAGGATGAACGTCTTGCCGACATTGGCGATTAGGCGCCGCAGCATCGGCAGCACGAGCGGTTCATTGGCAAATTCGCCCTCCACGTCCGTCTCGCCCAGGATGGCAGCCCGGCGTGCGCGCTCGCGCATCACCTTCACGCGTTCGGCGAGCGGCAGATGCGCGACTTCGCGGTAGGAGGGGCGCATGACGAAGGCGTGATAGGCATCGAGCATGTTGAACCCGCCGATGCCGCGCGCGGCGATCTGGGGATGCAGGCTGAGGCCATTGGCATTAGCCCTGTTGGTCGCCCCGACCATCTGGCGAATATCTTCAGGGTCGCTGTCGAGTTCGGCGATCGAGTATGTCAGTGGCCGGCCGGATTTCCGGGCAATTTCCTCGTACAGGGCATGTTCGTCAGCCCGAAGGCTACCGCCCAACTGATCAGCGCCCATCACTGATCCGACCGCGCCCTTCGGGACGATCTGGAACACGCCCTTGCCGCTCTCGCCCATGGCCTTTGCCAGTTCGATCAGTTCGCGCGTCTCCGTCATGGTGCCCGGTACGCGCTTACCCGAGCGCGATATGTGCTCGAGGAGTCGGCCAGCCGAAAAGCCTACCGCGCCCGCATCCATCGCGGCACGGACAAGATTGGCCATCGCCTCGATGTCTTCGGCCGTCGCGGTCTCGTGCCGCAGGGCCCGCTCGCCCATCACGAACACCCGCAACGGCGCATGGGTGATGTGCGAGGCGACGTCCATGGCAAAGTGCCGTTCCGACAGCCGTCCCATATAATCGCCGAAGCTGGTCCAGCTCCAGTCGAGCCCCTCGTCCATGACTATGCCGGGGATATCCTCGACGCCTTCCATCAGGTCCATCAGTTCGCGCCGATACTCCTTGGTCGCGGGCGCGAAGCCGACGCCGCAATTGCCCGCAATCAGGGTGGTCAGCCCGTGCGAGAAGCTGGGGTCCATCTTGTCGTCCCAGAGAAACTGGCCGTCGTAATGGGTATGCACGTCAATGAAGCCGGGCGTGACCATGGCGCCATCTGCGTCGAATTCCTCGCGCGCCGGGCCGCTCACTTTGCCCACCTCAGCAATCTTGCCGTCCCTGATCCCGATGTCCGCCGTAAACCGCTCACCGCCGAGACCATCGACAATCGTGCCGCCCCGAATGATTGTGTCAAACATGCTTCAAACCCTCCGCAAGAACTTCCTTCGCAGCTTAGTTGCGTCGCGCAACGTCACCTAGCCATCGCGCTGAAACTGCTTGATCTCGGCAGGAGAAAGCCAGTGGTTGTCACCGACTCGGCCCTGTGTCTTGCTCATACTTCTTTCCATGTGTCACCTCACTCGACTCCCTGATCGGTTTTCGCGCAGGCTGCCTGCACTTTGAAGGTCAGATCAACTGACAGGAATACTGAGCACATCGCCTTCGACGCCATCCGAGCGTGCGTCGATCCGAATCAGCCCGGGCCGCCCCGTGCCACGCAAGATCGCAAGCGCTCGCCCCCGAAAAGTCTCCGTTTCCAGTGTTTTGAATGATCCGACCGCCAGCGGATTGGCGGTGCCGAAACCGACGAGTTCCGCCGGTCCGCTGAGAGTCAACCGAATCCTGAGCTGACAATCCGGCACCCGTGTGCCTTGTGCATCCACGGTCGCGATGCCCACATATATCAGGGCGTCCCGGTCGCAGCTGCCGGTCGATGCCTCCACCGCCATGCGATGTCTGGCGGGCACGCCGGCAGTCTCCAGCCTCTTCCGGCCGATTTCTGCGCCGTTGCGATAGGCAACGGCTTCCAGCGTCCCTCGGACGTATGGCACGACCATCTCGGTCCGCATCCGGTCGCCTGGGCGTAGAGCCTGGGAGCCCACGACCTTGCCATTCAGCGATAGATCCACGCGATCGCCAGAAGTGTACAGCCGCACCGCCATCGGCAATCCCTCGGCGCCAGGCCACGTCCAGCTTGGCAGTTCGTCGGGCCAGCCCCAGTTGGCGACGACTTCGCGCTGCCTGTCTGAAATCGGCCGCTGAACCAGTACTTCCAGCGGGCTAAGGCCCCATATGACATCACGTGCGTAGGACTGGGGCTTCTGATCGCCGATCAGATCGATATCCCCGCACCACGCATTTACCCAGGGAAACTGCGCGATAAAAAACGGCATCCCATCCAGGGGCAGCCGCACGGTGGCGCCCAAGCCCGCCTCTCCCAGGTAATCCATTGCCGCCCAGACGAATTCGCCCAGCACATAGGGCGCGCGATCGGCCAGTGCCTTGTATTCAAATGCCTCTCGCGGAAAGGTTTCCGAACCATAAACAACTCTGTCCGGCCTGCGTTCATGGTCGGCTTCGATGTCTTCGAGTCGGTAGTTATAGCCGACGACATCGAGAAAGGCGGTGGATGCCTCATCCAGCTTTCCGGCGCAGCCGGGTCGGGCAGTATGTTCGGAGACGCTGACAGGCTCGCCCAGCACTCCGTTGAGCCCCGCGGTGACTGGACGCGTGGGATCCAACCGCCGCACTTCATTGGCGAATTTCCAGCACCACTCCATTCCTTCCTGCGTCGAACGCTCGGGAATCTCGTTTCCTATGCTCCACATGACCACGCTGGGGCTGTTACGCGCGCTGAGCACCATCGTGCCCAAGGCAGACTTCCAATCCTGGCCAATGAACTGGGAATAGTCGTCCGGCTCCTTTGGGACATGCCACATGTCAAAGGATTCTTCGATCAGCAACATGCCAAGCCGGTCGCAGGCCGCACGCAATGTCGCCGCGGACGGATTGTGCGCGCTGCGGATCGCATTGAAGCCCCGCGCCTTCAGGATTCTGATCCGGCGTTCGTCTGCGCCTGCATAAGCGCATGCACCGAGCAGGCCATTGTCATGGTGGAGACATCCACCACGTAGCTTGACTGGCGTACCGTTGATGCGCAGACCGTTGGCAGTGTCGATGGTGACGATGCGCACCCCAAAGGGCTGCGCCAATTGATCGACGATCAGCGTACCCTGACGGATCGCCATCTCCAGCGTGTATAGATGCGGATCCTCGAGTGACCAGAGATGCGTATCGCTGATGATCAGCGTCTGCTTGACACAGCCGTCTACGGTGGATTTCGCCTCGGCGGCAACGTTTCCGCCCATGTCGAGCAGACGCGTGACCAGCGTCTGTCCCCTCATGGAACCTTCGATGCTGGTCTCAATATCGATCTCGGCGCGCCCATCCGCGATGCGTCGGGTCCATGCACCCACGCCCCACCGTGCGATCCTTATTGCCGGCGTGACGTCCATCGTCACGTGCCGGTAGATGCCCGATCCTGAGTACCAGCGACTGTTGCGGCCAAGATTGCGGACCCGCACCGCAATCACGTTGTCGCCCGAGCGATTGAGATGCGGCGTCAGCTCCACACCAAACGGAGTGTAGGCATGAACATGGCTGCCCACGCGCTGGCCGTTGAACCAGATGTCACACGTGACAGCGATGCCACCAAACAAGACGTCCACCCGCGCACCGGGGGGCAAAGCACCGATCCGGAAATGCTTGCGGTACCAACCTTCACCTCCCACCGTGTAACCGGTTGCGGTACCGCCCGCCGCATGCCTGTCAAAAGGACCGAGCTGGTCGGGAGGCAGGGCGCCGGGCAGATCCTCAATGCTCCAGTCATGCGGGAGATCGACATGGCGCCAGTCGCCGTCATCGAAACCAGGTGCTTCACATCCTTCGCTCGTTCCGCGCTGGAATAACCAGCCCACATCGAACCGCTGGCCGCGGCCTGCACCGACCTGGGATGTCGTTACATTGGCCGTCTGCACGCCCTCTCCAGGTATGGCCGAAGTCGTGGCGGCGGCACCCGCGATACCCGGTTGCCCCGCCACTGTGATTGAATCGCTGTTCACGGTCGCTGTCCCGGGCGTTGCCGGAGTGCCTGCAACTGGGTATCCATGCGCTGCAGGGTATCGAGGGTGATGAGTCCGAACGGCAGCAACGAACGCAGCGAGAAGTTGCTCAAATGCGGTCGCAGCGCGTCGCCCTGCACCGCCTGCTCGACCACGGGTGCCTCGCGAGCAAGAATTGCCCGAGCATCAGGTTCAGCCAACAGCACGGCAAGTGGCGTGGTGTCGGCGTTCAACGGCTGTGCAATGACCACCGGCCGTTCGAATGCTCGAGAGGGTTTATACAATGGCGCGTCCACTTCATTGCCTCCTCGCTGCCCGAGCCTCACGCGCCGCGATCGCCTGCGAGCGAGCCACGCCCTCCGGGTCCCAGGATGCAGCATTGGCGATTGGGACAGGAAAAATGGTTTTCAGACCATGGATGACGTCAAATCCAAAAATGAGTGGGATCTTGAGCCGCGAATTGTCCAGCGCCAGGCGTTGCAGTCGGTTTAGCTCATCGGGATCGGTGACGAATAGCAGTCCGCCAAGCTTGCCGGCCGAAACCTGCGCGTCGATGATCTTCATCATCGCCGGATATGGCAGGGCGAAGCTCACACCGAGCTGACCCACTTTCTCCTCTGTCGTCATCTGGGCAACCAGTGCATCGGCCCGCGCACGGACACCCACATCAGACAGCTCGGAACCCGACAGTTGCCGCTGTAAATCAGCGGCCGACCCAGGCGCCGTCGCGAGTGTCGCCAAGAGGGCGGCACACATACCAACCGACAGAGTCGCCACTGCGCTGCTTTTCATCACCTTGATACCACCTTGTCATCGTGCGTTGGCCGCCGGGCGGGCATGGACATTCCACATGGTTCCGGCGGTTCACGCTTTTGCGGAATAGCTCAGGCTCCTGAAGCGCACGCTGCCTTGCCCGGTCGCGTATAACGCAGGACGCAGGCTGAGGAATCCGTCGGCAATATTGTGGTTATAGCCGGATACTTCGAGCGATACGTGGGTCTTCCAATCCGTGCGGTTTGAGCGGTAGAAGAACGTCGCCACATTGTCGCGATTGACGAGGCGCAGGAAGAGCGACTTCATGACCAGTGCACGGGGAGTGGCAAACAGGGGTTCGGCGCCCATCTTGTAGGAGTGGAGACGCGTGCCGTCGCTGCCGACGCCGCAGTAGTAGTGCTCGTCATAAAACAACAGGATGCCGCCCTGCGCGCCGTCCACTAGTTCGAGTTCGATCGACAGGTCGTAGCTCCGGTCACCGACATTGATGACCAGCGGCGATGACTCACCAGGCTTCTCGCCTTGCGCCCCAAGAATCATTTCGCCACTCCCGACTCGCAGGCGCTGCCGGTAATTCTCTTCGGGCTTGTAGAAGGCCATGCCGACCCCAAGCCGGTCGTTGGTAAAGTTGTCGGAAATGGCGAAGCCGTGCGGTCCCGCCTTCCCACCTCGTGGCTTGGCCAGCGGCTGGCTGAGGTCGCCGCCTTTGGCCTTGGGCCAGCCGTCGGCAGTCCAATCGAAAGGTTCCATCAGCATCTGGCGACCGAGCGTCCGGAATCCGTTTTCATACCCGTGATAGACCAGCCACCAGTCGCCGGCCGGCCCCAGCACCGGAGTCGTATGGCCTCGTGACCACCAGGGCTCCTGCGCGCTGGTGGTCCGAACGATGGGATTATGGGGGCAGTTCTCCCAGGGTCCGCGCACCGAACGCGAGCGCGCGACAACCACCATATGGCTGGTCGGCGGTCCCGCCGTGCCGCCTTCGGCCGAGAAAAGATAATACCAGCCGCTATGCCGAAGCAGTTTCGGTCCTTCCAGGGCGAAAGTCTCGACCACCCAATCTTCGGGATAGGTCCAGCCCGCATAGACCTTCTCGCTCTTGCCATCGCGCGCCAGCCCATCATCTGTAATGGGAATGAGCTTGCCACCATCGATGAAGAGATAGCGTTTTCCATTCTCCCCCACGACGTGACCAGGATCGATGCCCTCATAGATATTCATGTCGATGGGATCGCTCCACGGCCCGGCCATGGATTCGGCATGAACCACATAGATCGCCATGATCGGGAGCCTTGGCTTGTTCGCAACGGGAGGCGCAGCCAGCTGATCGAGATTGGCTGCCGGAAAGTAGACGTAATAACGCCCCTCATGCTTGACGAGATCGGGCGCGAATATGGAGCCGATTGGCCTTCGCAGCGCCGGTGTGGTGGGTGACCAGTTCACCAAGTCGCGCGACTGCCAGATCAGCAGGCCCGGATAGTAATAGAAGGACGAGGAGACTTTGTAGTAGACATCACCGTCCTTCAGGATGCTCGGATCCGGCTGGTCGCCGGCCAAGACTGGATTCAGGTAGGAGCCATTTCCCAGATCGGCCTTGCGTTGCCCCTCGAATCCGCCGCGTCCCGGCAATGGCGGCTGGGGCCTACAGTCAGCCGGACCCGCATTTGCAACGCCAGCCTTGGCTGGCGCGCCTGACGGCAGGGCAGCAGCTGCGCTTGCCGCGAGACCCATCAGTAGCATTTCACGCCGTGATCGACCCGCCATGATCACCTCCGTGGCAATAATCGCAATGCGATCAATGCATTTCTATATGTGACTATAAATAGAGTTTTTTGCGCAATGCGCCGCACAATAGGTGGCCTGTTTTTTGCACACGGTTGGTTGATCGCCGGCATGCGCCGTGAGTGATAAGTGTCCGTGGTTGAAATCGTAACGGCGGATTCGTTGTCGTTATGAGTGGACAGAATTAACGCCATGTAATTGCTTAACGTAGTGCGTAGACGCTGTACTCCGCGCCGTCACCAGCCCAGCGCCCATAGCCGATGGCTTGAACCTCATTAAGCCAGTCATGCGCGCCCGCTGTTGTCTCGAACAACGCGGCTGTCATCCATGTTCCTTTGGGGTAGCGGCCGGACGTGACCCCTGTGTAGCTCATCAAGATCGGGGAACCGTCCTCCGCACGCAGCAGCGTATCGACGTCGTATTGCATCAGCAACTGGTCGCCGTCGCGCTTCATGCGATGCGGGGACCAACTGAAGCCGCTCAGGTAGTCTCCACTGACCTTCGGCCCCATGATCTTTCCGCCACCCTCGGCCAGAGTAAAATAGCGGCTGCCCAGCGGCGCAGTGATCTCGTGACGCTTGACACCGGGCGTGTGTTCGCTCTTGCGCCGAAAGATAAACTCCCCTGTCACCGCGCGCCGCTGCGCGGCCGCGCGCGTGTCGTCATCGCCCTCGGCGCCGGCCTCACCGGTCAGGGCGTAGATTTCGAATATGGTCGCGCCACCGTGCTCGCGCCCATAACCTATGGCCTGGATTCCGTTAAACCACCCGAAAGGACCTTCTGGCGCTTGAAACAGCGCCTGAATGCGCGCCTCACCCGCTCCATACCGCGGTGAGGCCCGGCCCCGATACTGCATGAGGATCACTGTCCCGTCGCGCGATTGCAACGTGATGCTGGCATTGAACGCGCGAATCGAGCCGTCATGGCTCGCGCGTCCGTAATCCGTGGCCAGCAGTTCACGCACCTGACCTTCCAGGGCCGAGCCGCTGACCGTTCCGCCCGTCGCCTTTTCAAGTCGCCGATGACCGAAAGGTCCTGCATATTCATGGCGGTGCTCGTTCAGCCCCTCAAGCCTGAGGCTGAACATGTGCTCGACGGGAATCTGGAAGTTCATGGAATCCTCACTCTTGTCAGTTCGCGGCCCAATCCGGCCCCGCATCGGCTGGCAACGCATTATAGCCAGCCCACCATGCATTCAAGCGCCCCACCACGCCGCTGGGACGACGCGCCACCCGGGGCCGGCTACCATCGACTCACACGCTCGATGGCTGACCAGGCCATTTCATTTAATGCTATACCGCTGTAGCATAGCATTAAGTTCCTAAGGTTGGCGATGTTGCCGGCCGGCCGTGCGCCGGCGCGATTGTAGCTGCTTGGACATAGAGGTGACGCCGTGCACCCGGCTGAATTCAACTTTGGCGCCGACGTGATCGACAGGTTGGCAGACACAGCTGACAAGTCGGCGCTGATTGCCGTCACCGCGGACGGTCAGGAATCACGGTTCAATTTTTCCGACGTCGCCCTGCTGTCGGCAAAGCTGGGATCGTCGCTGGCACGCTCTGGCCTCAAGAAGGGTGATCGCGTCATTGTCATGCTGCCTCGAATTCCCGAATGGCAGATCGCTTTGGTGGCATGTCTCAAACTGGGCGCCATTGCTGTGCCGTGCATTGAGATGCTGACGGACAAGGACGTCGCCTACCGTGCGGCCCGCGCCAAAGTCACTGCGGCCATCACAACTGCCTCGCAGACATCGAAGTTTGCATCTGTCGCTGCCGACATTCCGATCCGCGTTTCGATCGGCATGGCAGACGGATGGCTCGAGATGTCGGAACTGCTGAATAACGGAGACACTGCATTGACGCCGACCAGGGTTGGCGCAGAAGATCCAGCGATTCTCTACTTTACCAGCGGTTCAACCGGCCTTCCGAAGGGTGTGGTGCACCCAGCCCGCGCGCTGTATCACTTGCGCCACTCGGCGGTGGAGTGGCTCGCGCTCACTGCCGATGATCTGATGTGGTGTACTGCAGACACGGGATGGAGCAAGGCTGGAACCAGCATCCTGTTCGGCCCATGGAGCTGCGGATCCTGTGTGCTCTTCTACAATGGCCCCTTCGATGCCCTGCAAAGGCTGCGACTGCTCCAGAAATACGGGGTCACCGTATTCTGCGCCTCCGCCACAGAGTTGCTTCGGCTGCTGGATCAACCGATGCGTGAATTTGACCTCTCGCAACTCCGCCGCACAGTGTCAGCGGGCGAGACCCTCAGCGAGGTTGCCATTGCCGGCTGGCGTCAAGCCACCGGCCTTACGATTGCCGAAGCCTATGGGCAGACCGAGTCGCTAATGCTGGTGGGTTATCGCAGCGGCACGGACCGCAAACCGTACTCCATGGGCAAGGCGCTCGCGCACAACGAACTGGCCATCATCGACGACACTGGCCGGCTGCTGCCACCCGGCACCGTCGGTGAACTCGCGATCCGCGCGCCCAACCCCCAGTTCATGCTTGGCTACTGGGAGGATCCCGATCGTACTGAGGCGAGTTATATCGACGGGCCTGATGGTCGTTGGTTCAGGACCAGCGATCGCGCCGAGATGGACGCCGACGGATATTTCTATCATCGTGGCAGGCGCGACGATGTCATCAACTCCTCCGGCTATCGCATCGGGCCCGCGGAGGTGGAAGATGTACTCTTGGCGCATCCCGCAGTGGCGGAATGTGCCGTGGTTGGCGCGCCAGATGCTGCGCGAGGCGAGATCGTCGTGGCCTTTATCGTCCTCCGCCCCGGCGTTCCTGCCGACGAAACGCTGGCCAGGACGCTCCAGGACTTCGTCAAGAGCCAGACCGCACCTTACAAATACCCACGCGATGTGCGATTCATCGGCGAGCTTCCGAAGACGCTGACGGGCAAGATCCAACGCAACGTGCTGCGTGAGCAGCTGGCGCGCAACTTGCGCAATGATCGACTGGCGGGTCTGCCGATGAACACGTCCATCTTGCCGGCACCGGACGCGCAGCTGCGATCGCGGGCTGACAGCGGGGTATCCTTCGACTGGGGACGCGTCGCCCGGCATCTCGCCGAGCATGGATTCCTGCTCGACCTCAGTGAAGATCCGCGCCGACTGTCCGGCGGGCTCGCCAATATCAACATGCTGGTGAAAATCAACGGCGAGTTCGCGGTCTTCCGCCGCCCGCCGGACGGGCCGCTGCCCAAAGGCGCGCACGATATGGCGCGCGAGCATCGTGTACTGAGCAGACTGGCCCCGGTCACGCGGCTGGCGCCCCGCAGCCTGCACTTTTGCGCGGACCCCCAGATCGCCAGCGCGCCGTTTCAGATCCTGGAGTTCAGACTGGGATTTACCCTGCGCGGCGTAGAGCTGGCCCCGCTGCCCGATGATCCACAGACCTGCGCGGCGCTCTCCAGCCTGGTGCTGGGGACGCTGGCAGAAATCCATTCCATTGACGCCGAGGCCGCCGGCCTCGGCGACCTCGGCCGACCGGCCGGATTTCTGGCCCGCACGGCCGCAGGCTGGCTGGCGCGGGCCGAAGCGGTCGCCAATGGCAAGCTCTCGACCGCCGCTCGCCAGGTTGCCGAGTGGCTGCAGCGCCATCCGGGCCGAGAAACCGATCGGCCGGTGCTGCTGCACAACGATTTCAAGCTCGACAACATCCTGCTGCGCGAGCACCCGCTCGCTCCTGAGGCCGTGCTCGACTGGGACATGGCCACACGTGGCGACCCGCTCGTCGATCTTGCCACGTTGCTGAGCTATTGGACCGAGGCCGCCGACCCGCCCTGTATGCAGAATCTGAAGCAGATGCCCACCGCAAGGCCAGGTTTTCCCTCGCGCGAGGCGGCTGCACAGGCTTACGCTGCACTCACCGGCCGATCACTGGATGCCTTCATCGTTCCCCGCGTGCTGGCGATTTTCAGGCTGGCGGTGGTCTTTCACCAGCTGAACGCGCTGCGCCGCGACGCCGCCGCCCAGGGTGCGGCGTCCGGCCAACTGGATCCTGACGAACTGTACGTATTTGCACTGGATGTCGCACGGGGGCAGGTTTTTTGAGTATGGCCAATCGTGTTCGGGTGGATTTCAAAGATCGCGTCGTTGTCGTCACGGGCGGCGGTCGCGGCTTGGGCCGTGCGATCGCCCAAGCCTTTGTCGAGTGCGGCGCTACCGTGGCAATCATCGGCCGGGATGCCGATCGACTCAAGCAGGCCGCGGCGCAGTTGAGCGCCAGTGGCCCAGGAACCGCGGTCGACTATCCCGCCAACGTAGCCGATGAGGCGGCGATGGCGGGCGCTGCCGAATCCATTCATGCCCTGCACGGCAGTGCAGATGTCCTGGTCAACAATGCGGGCATCAATCCGTGGTACCGCACGGCAGAACGCACGACGCTCGACGAATGGCGCGCCATCATCGACGTGAACCTGACCGCGGTGTTCCACTGTTGCCAGCTGTTCGGGGCGCGGATGCTGACTCAGGGCAAAGGCTCGATCATCAGCATCAGTTCGGTCGCAGGACATGTGGGTCTGGCGCGCACGGCTGCATACAACGCGGCCAAAGGCGGGCTGGAGCTGCTGACGAAGTCACTGGCCATCGACTGGGCAGACCGGGGCGTCAGGGTAAATACCGTGGCGCCGGGATATTTCAAAACCGATCTTACCGCGGGTATTGAAAATAACGCGAGCATTGCGGCAAAGATTATTTCGCACACGCCGCTGGGCCGGTTGGGTTCGGCGGATGAAGTGGCCGGCGCGTGTCTCTTTCTCGCCTCTGACAGCGCAAGCTACGTGACTGGCCAGTGCATCAGAGTTGACGGCGGATTTACCGCCTGCTGATGTACAAGCGTCAAGGTGGTCCTCGCATGAACAACATCGAACTCCCAGTGGAATTTCTGTTTGGCCTCACGCTCCCCGGCTTCGCGAAATCGCAGCACGAGTTTTCGACCGCCTGGGGGCGGCGGCGACTAACCAGAGGCAGCGGCGGATTCTTCAAGGGGCCTCGCGTAGAAGGGGAAGTCATCGGCGGCCTCGCCAACGACTGGGGAGCTGCGACCGACGAGGGTCTGATCGGCATCGATGCCCAGATGGTGCTGCGCACGACCGACGGCACACCGATCTTCATGACCTATCTGGGACGGATCGGTGCAGACGGCCGCATGCGCATTGCGCCGCTGTTCGAAGTTTCTGACGGTCCCCACGTTTGGCTCACGCAGGTACAGGCCGTCGGCCTCGGCAATACGCAGGGCGAGGACCTTCACGTCGATGTCTACGCACTCAAGTGAGGGAGCGTCTATGAATGGCAGTTTGCAGAACGTGCATGGCGAGTTCCTGTTCCGCATGGTCGCGTCGGCTGCGGTCGGCGAACGCCTGAAAGTTTCCGGACCCATCGGCGGCCGGTACTTCAGCACCGCCACCGGCGGCGGCCGCTTCGAAGGCCCCCGTCTGCAAGGCAGGCTGCTCGAGGGGTTTGCCTGGGCACCTCACCGCACGCGCACGGGTGACGCCGCGCATATGCACTATGACGTTCGCGTGCTGCTGTTGACGGACGACGGCTTCCGCATCTTGATGCGCTATCGCGGCGTGAACTCCCCCGCCTACCCTCACCGGTCCTGGCGCACCGCGCCGGTGTTCGAAGCGGAACACGGCCCCTATGCCTGGCTGAATGCCATCCAAGCCATCGGTCTCGGGCGCGTGACCGGATCCGATGTCGAATACGAGATTTACCAATTGACCGACTGACCAGCAGGGGCTGCCGGCGCCGTTGGCGCAGACGAGCCATACGAACCGAGGAAGACCAGCATGAACGTACCACAAGAGATCGCGAACATCATCGTGGACCCCAATGCCTATGCCGAAGGCCAGCCCGCGGACGACGCATTTGTCTGGCTCCGGCGGCATGCACCATTTGCGAAGGTTCAACCTGATGGTTACGACCCGATCTGGGTGGTTACCCACCATGCCGACATTCTCGGGCTTGAACTGCGCAACGACCTGTTCGCCAACGGACTGCGCCAGCCAATCCTGACAACCCAGGACGTGCTGCGCGCCCGCGAAGCCAGCGGTTTCACCGGCGCCAGGACCTTGGTGCAAATGGACCCGCCGGAACATGGCGAATTTCGTCGCCTGACTCAGTCATGGTTCATGCCCAAGAATCTCAAAAGTCTGGAATCGCAGATTCGTCAGCTCGCCAAGCAGTCCGTGGACCACATGGCCTCCCTCGGCGGACGCTGCGATTTCGCGCGCGACGTGGCACTGCTCTATCCACTCCGGGTGATCATGCAGATCCTCGGTGTTCCGCAGAGCGACGAGCCGCTGATGCTCAAGCTTACGCAGGAGCTGTTCGGCGCGCGCGACCCGGAGCTGAGCCGTGGCGGCCAAGGCGCCGCCAATCCGCTCGCGGCGCAGGCTCATCTGCAGCAGACCATGGCCGATCTCACCGCGTACTTCACCGAACTCGCGCACGAGCGGCGCAGGAATCCGACCGACGATCTGGCGACGGCCATCGCCAATGGCATGCCCGGGGGCAAGCTGATCAGCATCCCAGACGCGATTGGCTACTTCATCATCTCCGCAACGGCCGGTCACGACACGACGTCGAGCACCACGTCCGCGGCCGTGTGGGCGCTGGCGGAACGCCCGCAGCTGCTCGAGCAGTTGCGCGCCGAACCGGAGGCGCTTAAGGGGCATGTCGAAGAATCCGTGCGCTGGACCACAGCAGTGAAGCATTTCATGCGGACGGCGACCACGGACGTGGAGTTCGCCGGCAGCCAGATTCGCAAGGGCGACTGGATCATGATCAGCTACGCCTCGGGCAATCGCGACGAGGCGGTGTTCGAACATCCGTTTGAGTACGACATCAGCCGTCCACCCAATCGCCACGTCGCGTTTGGCTATGGTGCGCACGTCTGCCTGGGACAACACCTGGGCCGGATGGAAATGAGAATCCTCTGGGAAGAACTGCTACCGCGTCTGAAGAGCCTGGAGCTCGATGGAACGCCCGCGCGTACGCGCGCCAATTTCGTCTGCGGTCCCAAGTCCGTGCCGGTGCGATATCAGTTCTATTGACGCGGCGCGGGTCCCAGCGTATGTAGGCTGCGCGGATAATGCATATCCCCTATTGCAATCCTTTTAAGGGGCATCTATCATTACGGCCAGCCCGCGAGCGCCAAGGTAATCGCGGCAAAGACCGCTCCCAGATTGATTTGGCATCAACGGCGGGAGCGATTGTAAACATATGCTTCAAGCGGCCAGCCCGATATCCGCTCATCCAGAAAATTCGCCTTCGACGAAGCCAGCAATCATGAGCATTGACGCGCTGCTCAAGCCGCGATCAATCGCTATTGTCGGCGCCTCGGACTCGCCCGCGCGCATCGGCGGCGTCCCGCTCGACCTGCTGCGGCGGGCGGCCTTTCAGCGCCTCTACCCGGTCAACCCCAAGAACAGGACCGCGCAGGGGCTGCGTTGCTGGCCCGACATCGAATCGATTGGGGAACCGGTCGACCTGGCGATCATTGCGCTGTCGGCTGATGCCACGCTGCCCTACCTGAAGCGCTGTCATGCAATCGGCGTCAAGGCAGCCATCGTCTATGCCGCCGGTTATGCAGAGACCAACGAGGCCGAAGGCAGGGCGCGCCAAGACGAGCTCGCCACCTTCGCAAGGCAGTCAGGCATGGCGATCGCCGGGCCGAATTGCATGGGTAATGCCAATTTCACGGACGGCATATTCACGGCATTCGGCGTGTCGTTCCAACCCGGCGAGCCTGCCGGCAGCATCGCCCTGCTGACGCAAAGCGGCAATATGTGCGCCACGGTGTTCCGCATGGCACGGCGCGCAGGTGTGGCCTTCAGCCATGTCATCAATACCGGCAACGAGGCGGCCGTCGAGTTCAGCGACTACCTGCAGTTTCTCGCCGACGACCCCGCGACCACTGCGGTGCTGTGTTACATCGAGGAACTGCGCAATGGGCCAGCGTTTCTGCGGGCAGCAGCAGCGCTGCGCAGGAAAGGCAAACTTCTGGCGGTATACAAGGTCGGCACCAGCGAGAAGGGCGCGGAAGCGACTCGGTCCCACACTGCTGCACTCGCCGGCAATGCCTCGGCGTACGATGCGGCATTTGTCAGAGCGGGCGTCGCCAGAGCCACCGAGCTGAGCGGGCTGGCGGACCTCGCCTACCTGCACACCCTAGGAAACAAATGCGCCGGCAGCCGCTGCGCGATCCTGACGGTATCCGGTGCCGCCGGGGCGATTCTCGCGGACGCCTTGGCGACGCACGGCGGCGAGGTGCCAACGCTACCGGCTGACGTTCAGACGGCCCTACGCTCGAAAATTCCGAGTTTCGGCATGGTCTCGAACCCGGTCGATCTGACCGGCAATCTCGTGAATGCGAACGACTTCATCTGCGACGCCATCAAGCTCGCGTTGGGAGCAGCCGATGTCGATGTCGCGCTACTCTACCTGCCCGGCAATTTCCTCGGGCAGGCGCTGGAGCAAGTAGAGCGCGCAGCGAGCGAGACGGGCAAGGCCATCATTGTCATCGACACATTCGCCCTGGCGGATCGCGACCGCCTGGCCAAAGCCGGGATCGGTTGCTTCGACGACCTGGACCACGCTGCCCGCGCCGTTTGTGCCTATGCCAACTGGAAGAAGGCCGGGATCAGTGAGCCACGGCAGCCATTGATACGGACAGAGTGGCCGCCCATTCACCGGAACGAAACAGCGCTATCGGAGACCTCAGCCAAAGCAGCGCTCGCACGCTTTGGTGTCCCAGTTGTCGCCGACAGGCTCGTGACGGATGCCGGTGAGGCGCGATCCACTGCGTTGGAGATCGGCTTCCCTCTGGTGATGAAGATTGTCAGTCCAGATGTCGCGCACAAGACCGAATATGGGCTGATCCGCCTGAACTTGAGAAGTGCGGACGAGGTCGCCAGCGCGTTCGCCGAAATGGCCAACAAGGCGCGCAGCCTGCCGGGAGTCCGGATCGAAGGCGCGATCCTGGAGCCGATGCTCGCCGGCGGAGTCGAGATTCTTGCGGGCGCCAGCCGCGATCCGGTCTTTGGCTGGGTGCTGACTGTGGGCATGGGCGGCATCCTGACCGAAATCATGAAGGACGTCCGGCACAGCTTGCTGCCTGTCGATGCGGCTGGGGCCGAACGTATGTTGCGCAGCCTGCGGGGAGCGCGCCTGCTTGACGGCTATCGCGGTGCGCCGAAGGCTGACGTTCCGGCAGCAGCCAACGCCATCGCCGCGCTGAGTGACGCCGTGCTGGCGGCGGGAGATCGTGTGCGCGACATCGAGATCAATCCGCTGATGGTATTGCCCGAGGGCCGAGGGGCATACGCGGCCGATGCGCTGGTACTGCTAAGCCCCGAGAACGCTGGCTAGCTGGAGGAAACACAATGAGCGACAAGCTTGTCGAACCACAACAAGTCGACATCACCTACGAGACCGATGAGCCGGTTCTCTATGAGGTCAGAAACGATGTCGCGTGGATAACGATGAACCGGCCGCGTTATCACAACGCCCAGAACGGCCAGATGACTTACGCGCTGGACGACGCCTTTCAGCGCGCGGTCAACGACGATGAGATTGGCTGCATCGTCCTGACCGGCAGCGGGAAGCATTTTTCGGCCGGGCACGACATCGGCACCCCAGGGCGCGACCTGCACAAGCAGTTTGACAACCGCCTGCTGGTGGGTCGCCATGTGAATAAGCCTGGCGCCGAGCTGCTGTACACGCGAGAGCAGGAGCAGTACCTGGGCATGTGCCGCCGGTGGCGTGACGCGCCCAAGGCCACCGTTGCCATGGTTCAGGGGGCGTGCATTGCGGGCGGGCTGATGCTGGCCTGGGTTTGCGACTTGATCGTCGCATCGGATGACGCGTACTTTCAGGACCCTGTCGTCCGCATGGGCATACCCGGCGTCGAATATTTTGCCCATGCCTATGAGTTACCCCCGCGCATTGCCAAGGAGTTCCTATTGCTTGGCGAACGCATGTCCGCGCAACGGGCTGAACGATTCGGTATGGTCAACCGCGTGGTGCCACGCGCGGACCTTGAGGCGGAAACGGCTGCAGTGGCCGCGAAACTCGCCGCCCAGCCCAGACTTGGCACTTGGCTGACCAAGCAAGCGGTGAATCATGTTGAGGAACTTCGTGGCAAGCGGGCCGCCATGGATGCCGTATTTCACATGCATCACTTTGCTCATGCGCAAAACGACCTCGCGAAAGGCGGCGCACTGGCGCAGCTCGACGGCAAATCGATGGCAGCGGCCAACAAGAAGCAGGCCGGCGAGTGAAGCTGAGTTACACGACCGAGCAGCGCGAATTTCGGCGCGAAGTGCGCGGCTGGATGGATGCGCATGTGCCCGCGCAGCCTCTGCCCTCGTTCGACCTGTCGCCGCAGGGCTTCGAGGCTCACAGGGACTGGGAGCGCACACTCAATGCGGGGCGCTGGGGCATGGTGACCTGGCCCGAAGCCTACGGCGGCCGAAATCTCGATCTAATTCGATGGCTGATCTTCGAAGAGGAGTACTACCGGGCCGGCGCGCCGACCCGGGTCAATCAAAATGGCATCTTCTTGCTCGGGCCCACCATGATGGAATTCGGGACCGACGAGCAGAAGGCCCGGTTCCTGCCACGCATGGCCGCCGGCGACGATATCTGGGCGCAGGCCTGGTCTGAACCGGATGCGGGAAGCGATCTCGCCAGTGTGCGCTCCACCTGTACGCTGCTCGGAGACCGGTACGTGCTCAATGGCCAGAAGATCTGGTCGACGCGCGCCGTTTATGCGGATTGGGCATTCGGGCTGTTTCGCGCTCCCGGCAGCGAGCGTCACAAAGGAATGTCACTGATCCTGTTCCCGCTGGTTGCGCCAGGCGTCACGCGCCGACCCATCGCACGGATGGACGGCAAACTGGTCTTTGCGCAGATCTTTCTCGACAATGTCGAAGTTCCCGTGGCCAATCGCCTGGGCGACGAAGGCGGCGGATGGCAAGTCTGCATGGCGACCGCCGGATTCGAGCGCGGCCTCATGCTGCGCTCTCCGGCACGGTACCAGGTGGCGGCACAAAAGCTTATCGCGCTGTTTCAATCCTTGAAGCCGACACTGTTGCCGGCGTTCGAAGAGCGTGTGGCAAGGTGCTGGATGGACGCCGACGCCTACGCACTTTCCATCTATTCAACTGCTTCCAAGTTGAGTGCGGGTGGCAAGATCGGCCCGGAATCCTCGACCAACAAGATTTTCTGGTCCGAACTCGACATCCAGATTACGTCTGCAGCCATGGACATGCTGGATCAGCGCGCCGAACTAGTCCCAGAGCAGCCGATCGCCGACGATTGGCTCGACGACTACATCTTCTCGCTGGCGGGACCGATCTATGCGGGGTCGAACGAGATCCAGCGGACGATCATCGCCGAGCGCATGCTTGGCCTGCCGAGGTCCTGACGAGTGGTGGAATTCGCATTCACACAAGACCAGCAGGCGATCGCCGACGCTGCGCGCTCGGTGCTCCTCGCGAACTGCACGCCGGCCAGCTTGCGCAAGCAACTGGAGCGGAAAGAAGCTCGCGTCGAGCAGCGGTGGGCTGCGATTCGCGATATAGGCGCGCTGGGGTTGCTGGCCCCCGAACAGGTCGGCGGTCTCGGCATGGGGATGCCGGACTTCATCAGCCTGGCGGAGGCTGCCGGCTACGTCGCGCTGCCCGAGCCGATGGTTGAGCTCGCCGGCGTGGTCGTGCCGCTGCTGGCGGAGCTGCCGGACGATCGAGGCCTGTTGAAGCGCGCGTTAAATGGTGAAGTGGTGGCTGTCGGCCATCCGGCCAACCGCTACGTATCCGACGCCGATACTTCCGTCGCGCTGATTCTCGCAGACGGCGACGGACTTCATCTGGTCAACATTGACGCCGTCGGACTGACCCGCGTGCAGAGCGTCGATCCCTTCCGTCGTCTGTTCCGCGTGGATTGGACCCCGACCGCGGGCACGCGGGTTCCGGCAGCGCGATGGGGTCAGAGCGCCGACCGTGGAGCGTTGCTGGCAGCGGCACAGCTCATCGGCCTCGGCCAGAGGCTGATCGACCTGGCCGTCGAATATGCCAAAGGCCGCAAGCAGTTTGGCAAGCCGATCGGCAGCTATCAGGCTGTCAAGCACCAGCTGGCGTCCGCACAGGTGAAGGTCGAATTTGCCCGGCCAGTGGTCTACGCCGCTGCCGCCGAACTGCATTGCGACACTCGCGCGTCGCGTGCGCGGATTGCCCACGCGAAGATCGCCGCCGGCGATGCGGCAGAGCTGGCAGCGCGAACCAGCCTGCAAGTACATGGAGCCATGGGCATGACGTGGGAGGCGGATGTGCATTTCTTCCTCAAGCGCGCCCTGGCGTTGAAGAGCGCATGGGGCGGTCCGCAGCCACATGGCAAGACTGTCGCCGAGCGGATCTTCACCCTGCCCGTCGGGCCGGAATTTACGTTTGCGAGTGAGATCTCAGTAGCGCCCCTTGCCGACGGAATTGAAGTTGCCATCGAGGGTGCGAGGAAACTGCCATCATGATCGACGCGACACGCCAGGCCCACTCTGCAGCCATGCTGCCAGAATATCGAGACCGGCCGTTCGACGCCCTGCTCGCCGATCCCGGTGCTGTCCAGGTATTGCAGACCGCTTAAATTCAGGACGATATTCTTTCGGCCCTGCTTCAAAAGGCGAGTAATGGAATCGCGCAACGCGCCGACCTCGAAAGAAGTCAGACGCCCGGATACATCCAGTAGGGAAATGGGGCCTGCTTGACGAATGGCGACGGAAAAGTTTGTAGGCTGCAAAGTTGGTTCCCTATCTGCGGGGGGACATATTCTACCTGTTGGATGGCAGGGATGCGCGGAAATCTTCTAGAGGAAGCAAATCGGGATGAAGCCGCGGCTCCGTCGAGGCCCTGGATTCACCGCACGCAACTACTGGCGCATGACCACGCGCAAGCCGCGGCGCCAGCTTTCGGCCAGGCCCACGCGCACCGTCT
>Ga0137409_10001977_pt1 | contig 22101 bp, 21 predicted proteins | sample CZODoug1_16funga_FD_122059 | JGI IMG/M metagenome (GOLD analysis project Ga0137409, IMG submission 122059) | Vadose zone soil fungal communities from Angelo Coast Range Reserve, California, USA - CZODoug1_16fungal (Hybrid Assembly) | ecosystem: Environmental > Terrestrial > Soil > Vadose zone... | reverse complement strand
GAAGGCGGCTTCCGCGCGCCGGCGATGATCCGCTGGCCGGGCAAGGTGCCGGCGGGCAAGGTCGAGAACGGCATCATGTCCGGGCTAGACTGGTTTCCGACCCTGGTCGCCGCCGCCGGCAACCCGAACATCAAGGACGAGTTGCTGAAGGGCAAGCAGATGGGCGGCCGGACCTACAAGAACCATCTCGACAGCTACAACCAGATGGACATGATCACCGGCAAGGGTCCGTCGAATCGCCACGAAATCTTCTACTTCGGCGAAAGCACCCTCGGCGCGATGCGCATCGACGACTACAAGTATCGCTTCATCGAGCAACCGGACGGCTGGCTCGGCGGCAAGGTGCATGTGGACGCGCCGTCGATAACGAACCTGCGCCTCGATCCCTTTGAGCGCCTGGGCATGCCGGTCAACGGAACGCTGGACGGCGCGCAGGGCTTCTTCAACCAGTGGTTCATGTATCAGTTCTGGCGCTTCGTGTTCGTCCAGCAGGAGGTGGGCAAGCTCGCCCTGACCGCGATCGAGTACCCGCCGATGCAGAAGGGCGCGAGCTTCAACCTCGATGCCGTGAAAGAGCAGATCGCTGCAGCCATGAAGAAACACGGGCAATAGGCGGAGTGTTCAATCGGGCGGGCGGCCCGCGTTCGAGATCGGCGAACGCTTCCAGTGTTGGACCAAGGTCCAATTGCCGCAGGGGCATGCTTTTCGGAGACTTCCGGTGTGTACCCCCTCGGGTTCCCTGAAGATTCGGAGGACGCCATGCGTCGACCGCCCTCACCCACGGCTGCTTCCGCAGGCATCGCCTGCCGCGGACTGCTGTGGCTTCTCGCTGCTGTCTGCTTCAGCGCGCAGGCGCAGACGGGCGATCCGCTGCCTTCGTGGAACGAAAGCGCCTCGAAGGCGGGCATCGTCGCCTTCGTGCAGGCGGTGACCGACACGAAGGGCAAGGACTACGTACTGCCGGTCGAGCGCATCGCCGTCTTCGACAACGATGGCACGCTGTGGAGCGAGCAACCGCTGTATTTCCAGTTCGTGTTCATGCTCGACCAGCTCAAAGTGGCGGAGCCGAAGCACCCGGAATGGAAAGACAACGCCGTGTTCCATGCGCTGGCGAAGCACGACCAGAAGGCGCTCGCCGAGATAGGCCAGAAGCCGGTCCTCGAGTTGCTGGCGGTGGCCAATAGCGGCATGACCGTCGCGGCCTACGACAGGACGATCCGCGACTGGCTCGCCACGGCGCGCCATCCGAGGTTCAAGCGGCCGTACACGGACCTCGTGTTCAAGCCGATGCAGGAGCTGCTCGCCTACCTGCGCGCCAACGGCTTCAAGACCTTCATCGTCTCCGGCGGCGCGGTCGAATTCATGCGCCCCTGGGCGGAGAACGCCTACGGCATCCCGCCCGAGCAGATCATCGGCAGCCAGCAAGACGTGAAGTTCGAAATGAAGGACGGCAAGCCGGTGCTGACGCGCGAGCCGAAGTTCGCCTTCATCGACGACGGCCCGGGCAAGCCGGTCGGCATCTATCGGCACATCGGCCGCCGGCCGATCGCCGCTTTCGGCAACTCCGACGGAGACCTGCAGATGCTCCAGTTCACCGGCGCGGGCGAGGGCCAGCGCCTGATGCTGATCGTTCATCACGACGACGCCGAACGCGAGTTCGCCTATGACCGCCAGTCGCACGTTGGCAAGCTCGATAGGGCCTGGGACGAAGCGAAGGCGAGGAACTGGATTGTTGTCAGCATGAAATCCGATTGGAAGAAAATTTTCGCTTTCGAAAAGTAACGAGCCAGGGCCATGAAAAACAGGATGTTGTTGATCGCGGCGCTCGTGCTCGCCTGCGCCGGGGTCGTGCAGGCGTAGCAGCCGGCTGCCACGGGTTCTTGACCCTCGAGGAGGCCACGCCATGTGGACCTGGTTCGTAGAAACGCTGCGCCATCATCCGGAGATGGCGCTGTTCCTCACGCTCGCGCTCGGCTATTGGATCGGCAAGATCCGGCTCGGCGCGTTGCCGCTCGGCGCGGTGGTGGGCGTGCTGATCGCCGGCGTGATCATCGGCCAGGTCGGCATCAAGATCTCCAGTGATCTCAAGACCACGTTCTTCCTGCTGTTCCTCTTCGCGATCGGCTATCGCACCGGCCCGCAGTTCTTCAGCGGGTTGAAGGCGAGCGGGCTGCCGCAGGTGGCGCTCACCGTGATTCTCTGCGGTTCGGCGCTCGTGACGGGCTACGCGCTCGCGAAGGCCTTCGGCTTCGATGTCGGAACCGCCGCCGGGCTCCTTGCCGGCTCTCTCACCGAGTCGGCGACTCTGGGCACCGGAAGCGATGCGATCAACCGCCTGCCGGCCGAGGCCGGCGACAAGGCGCAGCTCCTTTCGAACGTCACGGTGGCCTTCGCGGTCACGTATTTCCTTGGAGTGGTTACCACGCTGACTTTCCTATCCCGCATCGCGCCGCGGATACTGCACGTCGACCTCGAGGCGGAGTGCAAGGCGCTCGAAAAGGAGATGGGGGTCATGGGAGAGGAAAGCGGCGCGGGGACCGCATACCAGGCGTTCGTCGCACGTGCGCACCGTGCCGAGAGCTCCGCTTTCGTCGGCAAGACCGTCTCCGGAATCGAGCGTGCGTTCCGCGACAAGGGCCGCCGTCTGTTCGTCCCGCGCCTGCGCCATGGAGAGCGACTGCTCGACACGCAGCCGGACACGCGCGTCGAGCGCGGCGACATCGTCGCGCTCGCCGGCCGCAGAACGTTCGTCATCGCCGAGGGCGCGGCGATCGGTCCGGAGATGGACGACAAGGAGATTCTCGAATTCCCGGTCGATTCGCTGGACGTCGTGGTGACGAACAAGGCGATTGCGGGCAAGACGCTCGGCGAGCTCATGGCGCGGCACGAAGAAGACACGGCGCGCGGCGTGGCGCTGAAAAGGATCATGCGCGACCGGATCGAGCTTCCCTGGACGCCGCAAACCGTCATCGCGCGCGGCGATGTCGTGACGCTGGTGGGTCAGGTGGGCGACGTCGAGCGCGTCGCGGGCACGGTCGGTTACGCCGACCGGCCGACCAACGTGACCGACATGGTGGGAGTCGGCATCGCGGTGTTCGTCGGCGGCATGATCGGGATCCCGGCGCTGCTCGTGGGCAAGCTCGAGATCGGTCTGAGCCAGAGCGTCGGCGTTCTCCTCGGCGGTCTCGTCTTCGGCTGGCTGCGCTCGGTGGATCGCCGCTTCGGGCGCGTTCCGGAGAGCGCGCTGTGGCTGTTCGACTCGCTCGGTCTCGCCGCTTTTCTCGCCGCCACGGCGCTCGCCGCGGGGCCCGACTTCGTCGCGGGCTTGAGAAAATCCGGAGTGAGCCTGGTGATCGCCGGCATCACGCTCGCCATCGTGCCCCTGGTCGTGACGCTTCTCGTCGGCCGCTATCTCTTCAAGATGCATCCGGGCATACTGCTCGGTGTGTGCTGCGGCGCCGCCACCTCGGCGCCGTCGCTCGCCGCGGTGCAGGAGGTCGCGAAGAGCAAGGTTCCGACGCTCGGCTACGGGGTCACCTACGCCGTCGGCAACGTGCTGCTCGCGCTGTGGGGAGCGGTGATCGTCGCGTTGATGCAGCCGTGAAGGACAAGACCTGGAAGCTGCCGGACAGCGAGAAGAGCAACTGAGGCCGCTGACATTTTCGCTTTCGAAAAGTAAAGGAGTCATGACCATGAAAAACAGGATTGTGTTGTTGATCGCGGCGCTCGCTTTCGCCTGCGCCGGCACCGCGCAGGCGCAGCAGAAGCCGGCGGCGGCGAAGAGGCCCAACATCCTGGTCATCTTCGGCGACGACGTCGGTGTCACCAACATCAGCGCCTATAGCGACGGCCTGATGGGCTACGAGACCCCCAACATCGACCGCATCGCGAAGGAGGGCATCCGCTTCCTGCATTACTACGCCGAACAGAGCTGCACCGCCGGTCGCGCGGCGTTCCTCACCGGGCAGCACGGGCTCCGTACCGGCCTCACCAAGGTGGGCTTCCCGGGCGCGCCCATGGGCATGAGCCAGCTCGATCCCTCGATCGGCGGGGTGCTCAAGAACCTCGGCTACGCCACCGGCCAGTTCGGCAAGAACCACGTCGGCGACCGCAACCCGTCGCTGCCGACGGTCAACGGCTTCGACGAGTTCTTCGGCAACCTCTACCACCTCAACGCCGAGGAAGAGCCGGAGCTGCCCGACTACCCGAAGGACCCGGCTTACCTCGCCAAGTTCGGCCCGCGCGGCGTGCTCCTGACCAAGGCCACCGACAAGGATGACCCGACCGTCGATCCGCGCTTCGGCAGGATCGGCAGGCAGACCATCCAGGACACCGGCGCGCTGACGAAGAAGCGTATGGAGACCATCGACGACGAGACCTCGGCCGCAGCCATCGACTTCATGAAGCGGCAGGTGGCCGCGGGCAAGCCGTTCTTCACCTGGATGAACACGACGCGCATGCACCTGCGCACGCACGTGCGCGCGTCGCATCGCGGTCGCTACAAGCACGGCGACAGCGAGTACGTCGACGGCATGCTCGAGCACGACGACACCATCGGCACGCTGCTCAAGGCGCTGGACGACATGGGAATCGCCAACAACACCATCGTCGTCTACAGCAGCGACAACGGCCCACACATGAACACCTGGCCGGACGGCGCGATGACGCACTTCCGCTCGGAGAAGAACACCAACTGGGAGGGCGCCTTCCGCGTGCCGGCCATGGTGCGCTGGCCGGGCGTGATCAAGCCGGGCACGGTGACCAACGAGCTGATGAGCCACAACGACTGGATGCCGACGCTCGCCGCGATCGCCGGCGAGCCGGACCTCATCAACAAGCTGAAGAAGGGGTACACGGCCAACGGCAAGCACTACAAAGTGCATCTGGACGGCTACGACCAGTCCGCCTTTCTGCGCTCGGTGAGCGGCACCGCGGCGAACAACAACGGGGTGAAGAGCGCGCGGAACACGTTCTTCTACTCCGACGACGACGGCCTGCTCGTGGCCTTCCGGCAAGGCGACTACAAGTACGTCTTCGCCGAGCAGCGATCGCCCGGCACGATGCAGGTGTGGGCGGAGCCTTTCACGAAGTTGCGCCTGCAGAAAACGTTTAACTTGTTCCAGGACCCGTTCGAGCGGGCCGACATCACCTCCAACACCTTTTGGGACTGGCAGATCAACCATATCGGGCAGGTTTACGGCTCGATGGACGAAGTTTTCAAGTTCGCGGAGACATTCAAGGAGTTCCCGCCGCGTTCGTTCCCGCCATCCTTCTCGGCGGCGACCATCATGGAAGAGGTGCTCGACGAGATCAAGGATGTGCGCAAGCGAGCCGCCGAGAAAGCGAAGTAGGCGGCACGACAATCCCTGTAGTCAGAAGAAATCGCCTGCGCTGGCGGCATGCTGCACGGGCGATTTGACATAGGATATCGGAGGCAATCATGGTGAAGGCGCACGAATGTCTTTCACGCTTGATCGTCGCTGCCGCGCTTAGCCTCCCCTCCGCGACGGCCTTGGCGCAGGCGAGCGCCGATGACGCGAACAAGAGCAACAACCCGCTGAATCCGGCGCCGGGGCTCAATGCCCAGGACTCCTACGTCGCGAAGCTCTACGGCAGCGACAAGCACACCAATGACCTCTTGTTGCGCGGCACTCTTCCGGTCCTTCCGAGCGAGCACATGCCCGCGCCGCAGATCTTCCGCCTCACGGTGCCCGTCAGCACGCGTCCCGACCCTACTGGCAGCGGCTATACCACCGGGCTCGGGGACCTGAATCTGTTCGACATCTTCCTGCTGAAGAAGACCGAAGGGGGCATCGAGCTGGGCGCGGGCCCGTTGATCACGGCGCCGACCGCGAGCAAGGACGAGCTGGGTGCCGGCAAGTGGCAGGCGGGGCTCGCCGGCGTGGCGATGCATCCCTCTCCCCGGGGAATCGTGGGCGGGCTACTGCAATGGCAGCACTCCTTTGCCGGCGACAGCGATCGCGCCACGGTCAACACGTTGACCTTCCAGCCGTTCTGGATCCACAACCTGCCCGTGGGCTGGTACCTGCGCAGCACCGGTATCTGGACCTTCGACCTGGCGGGAAGCCACAACTTCATCCCGATCGGATTCGGCGCCGGCAAGATCTGGAAAACCTCGGATGGCACGCTCTACAACCTCTTCGCCGAGCCGCAGTGGACCGTCGCGCACGACGGCGACGGCTTACCCAAGTTCTCGGTGTTCTTCGGCTTGAACGTAACGCTCGGAAAGTGAGGAAGATCCAATGAACCGCAGCGCACTCTTCGCAATCGCGCTTCTTGTCTTCTGTCCTGGCGTGGTTCTCGCCCAGTCGCGTACGGCGGCTCCGGACGAGAAGACCGTCGCCGACGCCTACGTCTACCTTCTCGGCCGCATGCTCGTCATCCGGCAGGAACACATTGACCGGAAGGGCCCGGGCTTCGCCTACAACAAGATCAAGTACAACCCGCTCGGCTCGGCCGATTTCGTCAACCCGAACTTCGACGTCGCCTACCTCGAGGCCTGGTTCGCGGTGGACGACAAGACGCCAGTGATCCTCGAGGTGCCCGAAGTGAAGGGCCGTTACTACACGGCCCAGATCCTCGACGAGTGGGGCGAGGTGATCGTCAACATCAACGAGCGCAAGTTCCCGTCGAAGCCGTTCGGCAAGTTCGCGCTGGTGAAGCCGGGGTCCACGGTGAAGATCCCGGACGGCGCCGGCCGCATCGAGCTGCATTCGAGCAAGGCGAAGATGCTGGCGCGCGTGGAGCTGAAGGATGACCCGGATGGCGCGGTCAAGCTGCAGCATGCGTTCCAGGTCACCGTGCCGGGCAAGCCGTCCATCGCGCCGCCGCCGTCCATCCCGATGTTCGGCAACAAGGAGCTGATGGGCGCCGAGATCTTCGACGACCTGGACGCCAGGCTCGCGAGCGCGCTCGACGTCGCGCCCAATGCCGCCGAGATGCAGCAGAAGGCGCGCGCCGTGGCCGCCTACGTCCGCTCGGACCCGAAAGCCCGCGCGGCGATCGACGCGCAGCTGCGCAAGTTCGTGCCCGTGTTCCAGGAGAATGCGCTCACTAAGAGCGCGCCCTACGTCAATCACTGGCTGTCCGCCAGCACGGGCGGCAACTACGGCAAGGAGTACCAGCAGCGCACCGTCGGGAACTTCGCCGGCATCTGGGCGAACAATCCGGACGAGGCGGTCTATCTGGTCGCCACCCGCGATGCCGAAGAGAAGCCGCTTAATGGCAGCAACAGCTACGTCATCCACTTCCCCGCGAACGATCTGCCGCAGTCGGTCGTCGACGCCTACTGGTCGGTGATCCTCGTCGGCGTTCCCGACTACCGCGTGGTGCCCAATCCGCTCAAGCGCTACAACTTCAACACTTACTCGCCGCTCAAGAACGAGGCCGACGGTTCGTTGAAGATCGGCATCGGCCCGAAGCCGCCAGCGGGCGTTTCCGAATCCAACTGGCTGCCCTCGCCGGAGGGCAAACCCTTCTCGCTGACCTTTCGCACCTACGTGCCGAAGGATGTGGTGAAACGCGGCGAGTGGACCCCGCCGCCAGTCACTGCATCGAAATAAGTATGTCGATGTCGAAAAGGGCGAATGAGCTCCCCGTTAGCACGCGCCAAGATGGTTGCGGCCGCGCCGTCGCGGCGCTGTGCGTTCTCGCCCTCGCGGCGGCCGTGCCCGCGGGCGCGCGGGGCGAATCCGCGGAATGGTGCGATAGCCAGTGGGAAGTGGCGACGAGCGATCCGGGCGAGGGTCTGCTGCCTGCCTACGAGACCCTGCTCGCGCGCTGGCGGCAATACGCCGGCAAGTGCGCGGGCACCGTGGTGTTCGAAGCGCGCCTGGCGTTCCTGTATGCGCTCAACGACGAACCGGAAAAGGCACGAGAAGCCCTCAAGTCCGTTCCCGCCGCGGCCTCGCCCTATCAGCACCTGGTGGACGTGGCGTCGCTGCAGACCGAGATGGCGGAGATATTCAAGAGCCGTGCGAGCGACAAGCAAGCCCGGCTCGAGCGCCTGGAGGCCAAGTACGCGGCGCTCGTCGCGCGGTATCCCGAATGGCCGCAGGGCTACATCCTCCTCGGAGGGTTGCAGACCTCCCTGGATCACCACCCCGAGGCGATCAAGACCTTGATCGCGGGGCTGAACCATATTCCGAAGGACAAGCGCCTGGCGCCCAATCTGTGGAGCCTGTACCGACATCTCGCCGTCAGCTACGCCGAGTCGGGCGACTACCGCAACGCGCTTCGAGCTGCCGACATCGCCTACGAGCTCAACAAGGGAGTCACCTCCGATCCCCAGCTCATGTTCTCGGCGGCGAAGGCGTACGCCGGCACCGGGGACTTCGAATCGGCCAGGAAAACCCTGGCCTTGATCGCGTTGAAGGAACCCAGGGTCAAGAACGATCCCAGGTTCCTCGGCGCGCAGGAATTCGTGAACTCAAGAATGGCGGAGACGCCGGCCAGGCGATAGCCCGCCCCGAGGGTTGCGGCGCCGTCCCTCGAAGCGCAAAATTACCGGGTCTTATGCCGATCCGCTTTCGCAGTTCCCGCAGGGCATTTCTCAAGGCTTCTGCCGCTGTCGGCGGCGGCCTCGCTCTCGAAATTGCCTTCCCCGCGCTTGCTCAGGTCTCAAAGGCCGCGCGTCCCTCCGGCCCCGAGCTCACCGCCTGGATCGTGATCCGCCCGAACGATGAGGTGATGATCCGCGTCGCGCGCTCGGAGATGGGGCAGGGAAGCTCCACCGGGCTGCCGATGCTGGTCGCCGAGGAGCTGGAGTGCGACTGGCGCAAGGTGAAGTTCGAGTTCGTGTCGAGCGCCGAGAACCTGCGGCGCAACCGAGCCTGGGGCTCGATGGCCACGGGCGGCAGCCAGTCGATCCGCGCCTCGCAGGAATACCTGCGCAAGGCGGGCGCGACGGCGCGCGAGATGCTGATCGCAGCCGCGGCGCAGCGTTGGAAGGTTGACGCGTCCGACTGCGACGCGGAAAACAGCACGATCATCCACCGGCCGTCCGGCAGGAAGGTGCGCTTCGGTCAGGTCGCTGCCGCGGCAGCGAAGCTCGAGCCGCCCGCCGAGGTCAAGCTCAAGGACCCGAAGGACTGGAACCTGCTCGGGCGCTCGGCGCGCCGCCTGGATATGCAGGACAAGGTCACGGGCAAGCCCATTTTCGGCGTCGACGTGCAGCTGCCCGGCATGGTGTACGCCGCAATCGCCCAGTGCCCGGTGTTCCGCGGCAAGCTCAGGACTGTCCCCGACGAGCAGCTCCTCGGCCTGCGCGGCCTCGTCAAGGTGGTGAAGCTCGAGGACGCGGTCGCGGTGGTCGCCGACAGCTGGTGGCGCGCAAGCAAGATGCTCAAGCTCCTGCCGATCGAATGGGATACGGGCGCGAACGGCGCCGCCAACACCGCGAGCATCCGTGAGTTCGTCCGGCTGGGCCTGGAGGATTCCTCGATCCCGGTGGCGCGCAACGACGGCGACGTCGAGGCCGCCTTCGGCCGGGCGGCGAAGCTGGTCGAGGCCGAGTACTTCGTTCCATTTCTCAACCACGCGCCGCTCGAGCCGATGAACTGCACCGCGCTGGTGAAAGGTGACCGCGTCGAGGTCTGGGCGCCGACGCAGAACGCCGAAGCCACCCACGCGGCCGCGGCCGACGCCGCCGGCGTGCCGCTCGAAAACGTCGAGGTGCACCTCACGTATCTCGGCGGAGGCTTCGGCAGGCGCGGCTTTCAGGACTACACGCGCCAGGCGGTGGCGATTGCGAAGGCCGTGGAAGGCAGGCCGGTGAAGCTGCTGTGGTCCCGAGAGGAGGACATGCAGCACGACTTCTACCGCCCCATGACGATGATGCGCTTCAAGGCCGCGCTCGACCGCGAGGGCAAGCTCACGGGGCTGCGGGTGCGCGACTCGACGCATTCCATCATGGCGGGGGTGCGGCCGCAGGAGATCAAGGAGGGCATCGACCGCCACGCGCTCGGCGGCATCATCGACTCGCCCTACAGCGTGCCCAACTTGCGGATCGAGTTCGCGATGCGGAACAGCCACGTGCCGGTCGGCTTCATGCGCACGGTGTTCCATTCGCAGAACCCCTTCATGCGCGAATGCTTCATCGACGAGCTTGCGCGGGCGGCGGGCAAGGATCCCTACGAATTCCGCCGGCCGATGCTCGCCGAGCGCCCCAAGGACCTGGGCGTGCTCGACGCGGTGGCGAAGGCCTCCGGCTGGGGCTCGCCCCTGCCCGAGGGCGTGCACCGCGGCATCGCGCTCCAGGACTCGCACGGCAGCTACGCCGCCGCGGTGTTCGAGATCGCGGTGAGCGAAAGCGGGCAGATCGACATCCGCCGCGTCGTGGTGGCGGTGGATCCGGGCCACGTAGTGAACCCGGACTCGGCCGAGGCGCAGGTGCAGAGCTGCGTCGCCTACGGGCTGACCTCGGTCTTGTGGGGCGAGATCACGCTCAAGGATGGCCGCGTCGAGCAGTCCAACTTCGGCGACTACCGCATCATGCGCATCGCCGAGATGCCGCGTCGGATCGAGGCGGTGCTGGTGCCGAGCGGCGGTTTCTGGGGCGGGATGGGCGAGACGCCGCTCGCGCCCCTCGCGCCCGCGCTGTGCAACGCGATCTTCGCTGCCACCGGAAAGCGCATCCGCGCGCTGCCGCTCAAGAACCAGGGATTCAGCGTCGCCGCGACCGCCTGAGGTAGACTAGGGCCAACGTTTTCAGACGAAGGAGATTCGGGAATGATCGAACTCACAGTCAATGGAAAGAAGCACACCGTCGACGTCGAGCCGGAAATGCCCCTGCTGTGGGTCCTGCGCGACGTGCTCGATGTGAAGGGACCCAAGTTCGGCTGCGGCATCGCCCAGTGCGGCGCCTGCACCGTCCACCTGAACGGCGAGCCGGTGCGCTCGTGCTCCGTGCCCGTGTCCGCCGCCGCCGGCCAGAAGGTGCTCACCATCGAGGGCCTCGCCCAGCGCGGCCAGCTGCACCCGGTGCAGAAGGCCTGGATCGACAACGAGGTCCCGCAGTGCGGCTACTGCCAGTCGGGCCAGATCATGACGGCGGTTGCGCTCCTCGCGAGGAACCCGAGCCCGAGCGACAAGGACATCGACGCGGCGATGACCAACATCTGCCGCTGCGGCACTTACACCCGCATCCGCGCCGCGATCCACGCCGCGGCGAAATCGCCGAAGTCGGCGAAGGCGTGAGGAGACAGCCATGAAGAACGTCTCCCGCAGGGAATTCCTCAAGCAATCCGCCGCGATCGGCGGCGGCCTGACGATCGGTTGCGGCCCCCTGGGCGTCTTTGCGCAGAAGCCTGACGCCGGGGTCGAGCTCACCGCCTGGGTAGTGGTGCGTCCCGACGACGCGATCATCATCCGCTACGCCCGCTCCGAGATGGGGCAGGGCAGCATGACCTCGGCGCCGATGCTGGTCGCCGAGGAGCTGGAGTGCGACTGGAAGCGCGTAAAGGTGGAGTACGCCTCGGCGAACGCGAGCGTGAAGCGCAAGCGCGCCTGGGGCGACATGGCCTCGGTCGGCAGCCGCACGATACGCAATTCGCAGGAATACCTTCGCAAGGCGGGCGCGACCGCGCGCGGGATGCTCGTCGCCGCAGCCGCGGAGCAGTGGAAGGTGCCGGCTTCCGAGTGCAGCGCGCAGAACAGCTTCATCACCCACGGGCCGAGCAAGCGCCGCGTCAGCTACGGCAAGGTCGCCGAGGCCGCCTCCAAGCTCGAGCCGCCCAAGGACGTGAAGCTCAAGGACCCCAAGGAATGGAAGCTGATCGGCAAGCCGATCAAGCGCATCGACATCCCCGACACCGTGATGGGCCGGCAGCGCTACGGCATCGACACCCAGCTCCCCGGCATGCTCTACGCCGCCATCGCGCAATGCCCGGTGTTCGGCGGGAAGGTGAAGGCAATGGACTCGTCCAAGGTCGAGGGGCGGCGCGGTATCGTCAAGGTGCTGAACATGGAGAGCTTCGTCGCAGTGGTCGGCGACAACTGGTGGCGCGCCAAGGAAGCGCTGCGCGACGTGCACATCGACTGGGACGTCGGCGCGAACGGCAACGCCTCGAGCGCCAGCCTGATGGAGTTCTACCGCTCGGGCCTCGACGCCAAGGAGGACATCGCGGTGGCGCGCAAGGACGGCGACTTCGACCAGGCGTTCGGCGCGGGCGCGAAGAAGCTCGAGGCCGAGTACTTCACGCCCTACCTCGCGCACTCGTGCATGGAGCCGATGGGCTGCACCGCGGTCCTGAAGGACGGCAAGGTGGACGTGTGGACCTCGACGCAGAACGCCGAGGCCTCGCTCGCGACCGCGGCGTCGGCGGCGGGCGTGCCGCTGGAGAACGTCGAGGTGCACCGCACGCAGCTCGGCGGCGGCTTCGGCCGCCGCGGCGGCGCGCAGGACTTCGTGCGCCAGGGCGTGGCGATCGCGAAGGCGATGGAAGGCGCGCCGGTGAAGATGCTGTGGTCGCGCGAGGAGGACACGCAGCACGACTTCTACCGGCCGGCGAGCCTCATCCGGATGAAGGCGGCGCTCGACGACTCTGGCAATCCGACCGCGTGGTACTCGCGCGTCTCGGCGACCTCGATCTTCTCGAGCCTGGTGCGCCTGCCGCTCAAGCCGCCGCTCGCACCCGCCGAGGGGGTGGATCCGCAGTCGGTCGCGTCGATCTTCGATTTGCCGCACAGCATCCCCAACGTGCGGGTCGAGTACGCGCAGCGCAACGCCTACGTGCCGGTCGGGTTCTGGCGCACCGTGGGGCACTCGCAGAACCCGTTCGTGCGCGAGAGTTTCATGGACGAGCTCGCTGTCGCCGCGGGGAAGGATCCGTTCGAGTACCGGCGCGCGCTGCTGCAGAAATCCCCGAGGGACCTCGGCATCCTGGAGGCGACCGCGAAGGCGGCGGGCTGGGGCAAGCCGCTGGCTTCGGGCGTGTTCCGCGGCATCGCCGAGACCGAGGGCTACGGCAGCTACACCTGCGCCGTGTGCGAGCTCTCCGTCGACAAGAACGGCGAGGTGAGCATCAAGCGGCTGGTGCTCGGCATCGACCCCGGCTACGCGGTGAATCCCGACAACATCCTGGCGCAGATGCAGGGGAGCGCCGTGTTCATGCTGACGGCGATGTTCTGGGGCGAGATCACCCTCCGCGAGGGCCGCGTGGAGCAGTCGAACTTCCACGACTATCGCATGATGCGGCTGCGCGAGATGCCCAAGGTCGAGATGGTGCTCGCGCCCTCGGGCGGATTCTGGGGCGGCGTCGGCGAGCCCGGCCAGGCCTCGATCGCGCCCGCGGTGTGCAACGCGATCTTCGCGGCGACCGGCAAGCGCGTCCGCTCCCTGCCGCTCAAGAACCACGGGTTCACGCTCGCGTAGGACGTGCGGGGACTGCTCTTCGCTGCGGCCTGGGTCGCCACGGCCGCCTCAGTTCAGACGGCGGCACAGGGTTTCGAAGCGGTCGGCGACGCGATCCCCCGCCCGCTTACCGCAGAACCCGGCAACGCGGAGCGCGGTCGAAGCATCGTGGTCAACCGCGATCAAGGAGGCTGCACGCTGTGCCATGAAGTCCCGGGCGAGACGCGCTTCGGCAACATCGCTCCGCCGCTCACGGGCGCGGGAGCGAAGCTCTCTGCTGGCCAACTGCGGCTTCGCGTCGCCGACTCCACGCGCATAAGCCCGGACACGCCCATGCCCGCCTACTACCGCATCGAGGGGCTTCGTCAGGTCGCGGCGGCCTACCGCGGCAAGCCGGTGCTCACGGCGCAGCAGGTCGAGGACGTGGTCGCGTATCTCGCGACACTGAAGGAGGCGAAATGAGGCGGCGCCAGTTCCTGGCAGGAGTCGCCGCGCTTCCCGCCGCCGCGCTCGCCCAGGTCGATCCGCTCGACCCGCTGGTGTGGGTGGTGACCAACGGGGCGCCCGTGAAGCAGGGCAAGGTGACGGTCGAGCTGCCGCAGCTCGCCGACAACGGCAACTCCGTGCCGATCAGGATCACCGTCGACAGCCCGATGACCGAGGCCGACCACGTGAAGAGCATTCACCTGTACTCGGAGAAGAACCCGGTGCGCAACATGGCGAACTTCTACCTCGGCCCGCGCGCCGGCAAGGCCGAGGTCAACTCGCGCGTGCGGCTCGCGGGCAGCCAGAAAGTGACCGCGGTGGCGAAGCTCTCCGACGGCTCATTCTGGTACGACACGGCCTCGATCGTCGTGACGCTGTCGGCTTGCCTGGACGAGTCCTGACATGACCGCGCGCATCCAGCTACCGGCGAAGGCGAAGAAGGGCGAGGTCGTCGAGATCCGCGTGCTCATCCAGCACCCGATGGAGACCGGCTACCGCCACGACGACGTCGGCCACCTGATCAAGCGCAACGTGATCAACGTGCTCTCGTGTCGCTACAACGGCGTCGAGGTGTTCCGCGCCGACCTGTCCTCCGGCATCGCCGCGAATCCCTACGTGCAGTTCTACACCGTCGCCGACAAGAGCGGCGAGCTGGAGTTCTACTGGATCGACGACGAGGGCCAGCAGGGCTCGGAGCGGCAGTCCATCCAAGTCGGCGCATGAGCTGCGCCTCAGCGCTGGCTTTCGCGCTCCTCGCGCTTCCCGCGCTCGCGCAGCAGCGCGCGATCCCGCTCTCCGAGGTGAAATCCGGCTCGGCGTTTCTCGGCGCCGACCTGCGCTCTCTGCAGAACGACGACTTCGCGAATCCGGGCACGCTGTGGCTTGAGCGCGGCGAGAAGCTGTGGAGCGAGCCGGCCGGGAAGACGAAGCAATCCTGCGCCAGCTGCCACAAGGACGCGAAAACGAGCATGCGCGGCGTCGCGGCGCGCTACCCGAAGGTCGATGCAGAGAGCGGAAGGCTCGTGAACCTCGAAGGACGCATCAACCTGTGTCGCACTCGGCGCATGGGCGCCGAGCCCTTCAAGTACGAATCGGAAGAACTGCTCGCGATGACTGCCTACGTCGCGCGCCAGTCGAAGGGCATGCCGATGGCGGCAAGCGTCGACGGACCGGCGAAGGCTCACTTCGAGGCGGGCGAGGTGGCGTACCGTCTGCGCCGCGGGCAGATGAACCTCTCCTGCGCGCACTGCCACGAGGCGAACTGGGGCAAGCGCCTGCTCTCGGAAACCATCAGCCAGGGCCAGCCCAACGCCTATCCCGCGTACCGCATGGAATGGCAGACCATGGGGTCGCTCGAGCGCCGGCTGCGCGCCTGCCTGTCGGGGATACGCGCCGAGATGCTGCCCTACGGCTCGCCCGAGTACCTCGACCTCGAGTTGTATCTCGCGTGGCGGGCGCAGGGTCTGCCGATCGAGACGCCGGGGGTGCGGCGCTGAACATCCTTGCGTCCTCCTTCCTTCACGCCCAAGCCTACAATAGCGCCTTTGCTTTGGGGATTTACGCCCTCCATGACAATAGCTCGGAATCAAATCACTGCGGGCAAGTTCAACGAAGGAGCGAAATTGCCCTATGAGCTTCGTCTTGAGGACTTCAAATTGGCCATACAGGACGTGTACGACTTTTTCTTTGACGTCAATTCGCATCTTGTCGAAAAAGGACTCGATCGACTCGACGAGATGCTCCGGCCTGCCATCATGTCAGGGGTCTTGTCCGACATGCTCACCGCCAGCCTAGCGAGGCACTCCAGAACTCTCGTCGAGAATCGTTACTTCAACGGGCATCCCGACCTCGTCGTCAAAGGGAAGTACCCGAACAACAGTATCAAAGCCGGCGAACACGGCATCGAAATCAAGACAACGCGCAAGGCCGGCGGCGCGGTAGACACTCACGGCGCTCGCGACCAATGGATGTGTGTATTTGTCTACGAGATCGACAAGGAGTCCGAACCGACCTCTGCGAGGCGCCCGCTTCAATTTACCGAAGTTTATTTGGGCCAGGTGGTCGTGAAGGACTTCCGGAAAAATCTGCGCAGTGAACTCGGAACCAGGACGGCAACTTTGCACGCCGAAGGCATCGCCAAGCTTCGACGGAACTGGATCTATCGCGCTTAGTCAACGATTACTGGCAGCTTGGCCAGCTTAGGTATCGCCGAGATCGCGACACGGAAGTAGTCAGCATCCTTTTCAATACCCACGCTGGCATATCCGACCGCTTCACATGCTGCGAGTGTGGAGCCCGAGCCCGCAAACGGATCGAGTACTGTGCCTTTGCCAAGCGGGAGCACTCCGCGGATCACTTGTCGTAAAAAGGATTGAGGTTTCAGGCTGGGGTGAGGCGCCAGAGCGCGCTCGGAGGGGCGCGTAGGTGAGGACTCGACCACATCACCAAACGGTCGTTCGGCTGAAATCCTTCTAAAACCCCCGGTACCCCATTTTCGAAGATTGTCTTGAACGCGACCGTCGAGCGGCTTGCGAAACACGAGCCAAGGTTCCCACATCGATCGCGGCATGACGCTCACTCCGGAAAATTCCACGTGCGCATCCTTGGGGCGGTCACCGCCACGCATTGTCATCACCAATCTTACGATCTCGCCCCGGCGCTCGAGGCCAGACCGAGACAATGCATTCGACACGATGTAGGAAAGAAGAGGATTGCTTGCGACAACGACATTTGCGCCTGGCACGAGCACCGGCAGAAGACGCCCTGCCCAAGCGGTGAAGAACTGTTCGAGCGCATCGAGGTCGGTCTGCTTGAGTACAGTAAATCGAGGTAACGGCGAGCGCTTTGAACCATCAAAGGACGGCGGAATTCTCCAGATGCCTCCCCTACCTGCTCTGAGCTTCCTTTGCTCGGTCTCGGAATATTCAACTAGTCCGTAAGGTGGATCGGTTATCACTGCGTGTACCGAGTTCGTTGGCTGTTTTTCGAGCCAGGCCAAACACTCGTCCTGAATCAGTGTGGCCTTCCCGAACGAGAAAGAGCGCGCTTCGGATTTCCGGTTGCCTTTGGCAGGCTCGTACGAAAACCCTTTTAACGCATACTGGGCGCGATCCATCCGCGCGAAGAGCCCAGGTGTATTGAGCTGCAAATAAGATCGAACAGAAGAGGCGGGAACAGTGCCGATCAGTGCGGTCACTTGGCCGGTTATTTCTCCAACCGAAGCTCCACGAGGACGCGCTTCGAGCACCTTTACGATTGCGTCCCTTACTTGCCCAGGGCGTCTTCTCACGCAGGACCACCGGTGAAATCCACGCGTGAATCTTATAGAGAAGACGTCCAGACGTCAATAGAATTCTTTTCCGTGTAGCTAGCTCGGCATGCTATTGGGAATTTCAGCGCGTGCTCGTTCTCGCCGCGCCGGCGCTGAGACTGCCGTGAAGTCCGTCCGTGCGGTGCCGTAAGCACATTGAGCTAGAATTCGCGCGTCTCGAGAAAAGGGGAGAACGGAACCATGTCCGCAGGCCACGCCGGTCACATCGACCCGGCCAACAAGAAAGTCGCATTGCTCATCGCGGTGCTCGCGCTGGTGCTCGCCTTCGCCGAGACTCTCGGCAAGGCGGCGCAGACGAGCGCGCTCGCTTATCACCTCGAGTCCTCGAACCTGTGGGCATTCTTCCAGGCGAAGACCATACGCCAAACGACGATGCGCACCGCGGCCGAGGAGATGGAGGCGCAGTTTGGGGCGAAGGCGCCCGAGGCGATGCGGAAGCAGATCGACGCCTGGAAGAAGACCGCCGAGCGCTACCAGTCGGAGCCCGAGACGAACGAGGGCCGGAAGGAATTGATGGCGCGTGCGAAGGAAGCCGAGGCGAGGCGCGACCGCGCCATGGCCGCTTATCACAACTACGAGATCGCTTCGGCCGCGGTGCAGATCGCGATCGTGCTCGCCTCCGCGCAGATCATCACCGGCGTTATCGCGCTCCTCTGGATCGCCTACGCGCTCGGCGGGATCGGTATCGCGTTCAGTCTGATCGGCCTCTTCTGGCCGACCGCGATACACCTGTTCTAGTCTCGCGCGCCGGCCGCCGAAGCTCTCGGGCAGCTAGGCGAACGCCTCGGCGATGAGCCGGTAGGAGGTCCGCCGGCTCTCCGGGTCGCCGGTGATGGTGACCGCCATCAGCTCGTCGGCTTCGAACTTCTCCTTGAGCGCGAGCAGCTTCTCGCGCACCTCGCCCGGGTCGCCGTGCACCAGGCGCGCGCGCTGCTGCTCGACATACACGCGCTCCTCCGGAGAGTAGCGGTGCGCCAGAGCCTCCTCGACAGTCGGCACCGGCCTGTCGATGCCCTTCGCCATGTGCAGCCGCCGCAGGTCCACGCTCGCCGCAAGGCGCTCTGCTTCTGCCTTCGTCTTCGCGCAGATCACGAACGCGCACACGACGGCGCGCGGCTGCGGCTCGCGCTCGGAGGGCTCGTACCGCTGGCGGTAGGCGCGCGTGACCACGTCGCCGCCGAAGGCGCTGATGAAGTGCGCAAAGGCGAAGCGTAACCCGAGAGCCGCCGCGAGTGCGCCGCCGTAGTCCGAGGAGCCGAGCACCCAGATCTCGGGCGACGTTTTTCCCGAGGGCTGCGCCTTGACCTTCGCGTACGGGTGCGAGGGCGGCAGCGTCCCTTCGAGAAACCCGATCAGGTCCTGGACCTGCTGCGGCATGCGCTCCGCTCCCGGGTACTCGCCGTCCATGAGGGCGAGCGCCGTGCGCGGGTCCCCGCCCGGGGCGCGGCCCAGCCCCAGGTCGATGCGCCCGGGAAACAGCGCCTCGAGCATGCGGAACACCTCGGCGACCTTCAACGGGCTGTAGTAGGGCATGAGCACGCCCCCGGTTCCCACGCGGATGCGAGACGTGGCCGAGGCGACGCGCGCGACCAGGACCTCGGGGCAGGGGTCGGCGAGCGCGGCGATCGCGTGGTGCTCGGCGAGCCAGTAACGGTGGTAGCCCAGCCCCTCGGCCAGGCGCGCGAGCTCTACGGTTTCGGCGATCGCTTCGGCGGGCTCTTGCCCGCTGACGACGGGGGACTGGTCCAGCACCCCCAGCGGAACTCTCATCAGCCTAGTCGGACATCCACATCACCCCGCCGACCAGGGCGGCGAAGAAGATCGTGAGCCAGAAAATGCCGACAATGCGCTGCCGGTCGATCGGCGTGAAGCCTTCCTTTTTCTTCTTCGCGAAGCGGTACTCGACGTACATGAGAGCGCAGCCGAGGAGAACGACGATTCCCATCCACTTGACGATTGGGTTCACGGCTTGCGCTCCATGAGGGCCGAAGCGCGCAGTCTACCGGACTTCGCCCGCGCGCAAAAACGGCCGCCGGGTTTGCATTGAGAGGGAATGTAAGGAAGAATGCCTGCGGCGCGACGAAGGGAAGCATGAAGATCGGGCACATCGCCTTGGGTGCGATCCTCCTCGCCGGCGCGGCGAGCGCCGCGGAGCCGGCGTGCTCCGCCTACACCGGGTCGCACACCACCGCGCTGGTCGAGCTGTACACCTCGGAAGGCTGCGACACCTGCCCGCCCGCCGACCACTGGCTTTCCTCGCTCTTCTCGCGGGGCTTTCGTCCCGACCAGGTGGTGCCGCTCTCCCTGCACGTCGACTACTGGGACTACATCGGCTGGAAGGACCCCTTCGCCAAGGGCGAGTTCTCCGCCAGGCAGCGCCGGCTCGCTGCGTTGCGGCGGCCGGCGATCATCTATACCCCGCAGGTGCTGCTGCAGGGACAGGACTTCCGCCGCTGGGCGAGCGACGATTTCACCGAGGAGGTCGCGCGCATCAACTCGCGCGCGGCACGCGCGCGAATCGCGCTCGCGATACGGGGAGTGGAGCCGAAGGCGATCCGTGCCGACCTGTCGGCGATGCTCTTCGATCCTGCGCAGCAGAAGAACGCTGCCGTGTATCTGGCCGCGTACGAGAACCGGCTCGCGAGCGAGGTCAAGGCCGGCGAGAACCGAGGCAGGCGCCTGGAGCACGACTTCGTGGTGCGCGAGTGGATCGGCCCGCTCGCCTTTGGAGAGGGACTCAAGCTCGAGGAGAGCCGCGCCCTGCCGCTGCTGCCGGGCGCCGACCCGAAGAACCTGGGCGTCGCCGCCTTCGTGCAGAACCGCTCGACCGGCGAGGTGCTGCAGGCGCTGATGCTGCCGGCGTGCGCGAGGGAGTAGAAAGGTCCCTAGCCCCCTGTTGAGGTAGCATAGCCGCGACAAGAAACCCTTTCGCGGCCGCCATGGACGCCTACCTCGTCTGGTTGATCACCGGTTTCGTCCTCGTCATCGCCGAGCTGATGACGGGCACGTTCTATCTGCTCGTGCTCGGTGTCGCAGCGCTGGTGGCGTCGGGAACGGCCTATGCGGGCGGTGCACTGATAGGGCAGTCCATCGTCGCGGCCATCGTCGCGGTCGCGGGAGTCGTCTGGGTTCACCGGTACAAGCATGCGATTTTGCCGAAGCGCATGCAGGGCCTGGACTTCGGCCAGCCGGCCGCTTTCGATTCCTGGGTGAACAAGGGCGCGGGTCAGGCGCGGGTCAAGTACCGCGACGCGCTGTGGGACGCGATGGTCTCCGGCGACGCCGCCGGCGAGCCCGGAGAAATCCTCTACATCGTTTCAGTCGATGGCAACACGCTCAAAGTTTCCAAGACCCGGCCCGCCTGACCTCGCGCAGGCCGCGGACGACATCTCACGCAATCTGGGAGGAAGCATGCTGTTCAAGCTGATCGCCGTCGTGGTCGCCACCATTCTCATCTACGGGTACCCGCCGCTCCACGCGCTCTGGGTTCCTTTCCTCATCATCGCGCTGGTCGTGGTGTTCGTGATCGAGGGCGTGCGCGTGGTGCCGCAGCAGAGCGCGTGGGTGGTCGAGCGCCTGGGCAAGTTCCACCAGATCCTCGAGCCGGGGCTGAACGTGATCATTCCCTTTCTCGATCGCGTCGCGTACCGGCACTCGCTCAAGGAAGTTCCGCTGGACGTCGCCGAGCAGGTCTGCATCACCAAGGACAACACCCAGCTCGCGGTGGACGGCCTCATCTACTACCTGGTCACCGATCCGCGCCTGGCCTCCTACGGTACTTCCGACTACGTTACCGCGATCGTCCAGCTCGCGCAGACGACGCTGCGCTCGGAAGTCGGCAAGATGGAGCTCGACCAGTCGCTGCAGAGCCGCGACGTGATCAACCGCCAGATCGTCGCGGTGCTCGACGAAGCCGGCCGCTCCTGGGGCGTGAAGGTGCTGCGCTACGAGGTCAAGAACCTCACCCCGCCCGAGGCGATCCTGCGCGCGATGCAGGCGCAGATCACCGCCGAGCGCGAGAAGCGCGCGCTCATCGCCAAATCCGAGGGCGAGAAGCAGCAGGAGATCAACCTCGCCGAGGGTGAGAAGCAGGCCGCGATCCTCACCTCCGAGGGCCAGAAGCAGTCGGCGATCAACAAGGCCCAGGGCGAGGCGACCGCGCTGCGCGTGGTGGCGGATGCCACCGCCGCGGCGGTGAACGTCGTCGCCGAGGCAATGAGCAAGGAAGGCGGCCAGCAGGCGGCGAACCTGAAAATCGCGGAAGAGTACATCGCCGCGCTCGGCAATCTCGCCAAGACCAACAACACTATGATCGTGCCGACCAACCTCGCCGACGTGGCGAGCGTGGTCGCCTCCGCCATGACGGTGCTCGATCGGACGCGCGCCGGAGCGAGGCCCGCGTGAGACTTCATATTTGGGGGATGCACATGAAAAGAAATCTGTTGTCGATGATCGTCGGCACGATGCTCGCGGGCTCCGTCGCTGCGCAGCAAGCGCCCGAGGTGCGCCGCGTCGTCACCAAGCTCGATGCGTCGGGCAAGGCGGTGGTGATGCTGGACAGCCAGGTGAAGCTCGCGACCATGCGCTCGCCCAACCCGGCGAGCGAGATGTGGGTCACTCAGGTCGGTCCCCCCGACTTCTCCTGGACCGAAGATCGCGCCAAGACCAAGGTAGGCCTCGTGCCGCCGAAGGGCGGCACGGTCTTCCGCATCGTCGAGTTCGTGCCGACCGACAAGAAGATCGAGAGCATGGACATCAACACCATGATGAAGGTGGTCGGCGATCACGCACCGGCGAAAGGCCTGCCGCCGCGCCACCCGATGATGCACCGCACACGCAGCCTCGACTACGCGATCATCATGTCGGGCGAGATCGACATGCTGCTCGACGAGGGCGAGGTGCATCTGAAGGC
>Ga0137409_10001976_pt1 | contig 22102 bp, 22 predicted proteins | sample CZODoug1_16funga_FD_122059 | JGI IMG/M metagenome (GOLD analysis project Ga0137409, IMG submission 122059) | Vadose zone soil fungal communities from Angelo Coast Range Reserve, California, USA - CZODoug1_16fungal (Hybrid Assembly) | ecosystem: Environmental > Terrestrial > Soil > Vadose zone... | reverse complement strand
CTCCCCCCCCTTTGGCCGCCGCCTGCACGGCCATCATCTCCTGCGCCAACTCTCGTCCGATCCGCTCGTCGGCATCCAGCGCAAAGACCCATTCGTGCCGGGCGACCGCGATCCCAGTGTTGCGCTGCTCGCCAATGCCGCGGGGACCGTCCGTGATGACACGCGCCCCCGCGGCGCGGGCGAGCGCTACCGTGTCGTCCGTCGATCCGCCGTCGACAACCACGATGTCGGCGGCCCAGTCGAGGTGCCGGATGCACGCGGCGATCTGTTCCGCCTCATTGCGTGTGGGAATGACTACGGTGATCGGTGCCCGCACGCGCTCCCCCCCTCGTCCGGCGACGGTCCATCGCTTCACGATACACGGCTTCGGTGCCCTCGACCACGCGGTCGAGACAGTGCTCGCGGCGGACGAAATCGCGGCCTGCGCTGCCGGCCCGCGCTGCGAACGCCGGATCGCCGAGCATCCGCTCGAGGGCGGCGGCCCACGCCCGCGGATCCAGTGGCGGAACGAGCAGTCCCGTTTCGCCCGACTTGATCAGATCGGGGTTGCCTCCCGCCTGCGACGCCACGACCGGCAAGCCGAGCGCCATCCCCTCGAGCAGCGCGAGCGAGAGTCCTTCGATCCGTGAGGGCAGCGCGGCCACCGTCGCCAACCGATAGAACGCAAGCGGCTGGTCCGTGAACGGAACGTACACGACGCGATGTCGGGGCGGCACGCGTGCTTCTAGTGAGCGCAGTTGTGCGTCGGGCTCGATCCCCACACACGCGACGACAACGGGGCGTCCGACTGCGCTGAGCGCTTGGAGCAGAATGTGCTGGTCTTTGCGCCGCGCGAGGACGACGATCACGGGACGTCCCGCGATGTCACCGAGCGCCGCGGCCGCGGACGACATCGCCGCGGGAGACGGGGCAGCGTCCACCCGCGCGAAATCAATCCCGTTGGGCACCACACGGAGTCGCGCGCCGGGATACAGCCGCCGCCGCAGCCCGCGTGCCACCGCGTGGCTCACCGCGATCGTCCGGTCGGCCGACAAGCCGATGGCGATCAACTCCGCAGGCGATGTGAGTGGCATGGTGTGACGCGTGACGACGAACGCCTGCGGCAACCGGCGCTGCCACCGCAGCCACGTGAGTGCGCGGCGATCACGACTGTCGTGACTATTGATGAGGTCGACTCGCTCCCGCGCGAGGACGCCGGCGAGCGCTTCCGAAAGCGGACCCAGCCGGCGAAAGTCGAACGGCACGACGGGCAACCCACCGGCTGCAGCCAACTCGGCGAGCAGGCTGTCCGGCCGGCAACCGACCAAGACCCGGTGGCCCCGCTGTACCAGCGGAGCACACAGGCTATGGATCAAGAACGTAGAGCCGGCCGGATGGCCCGCGTGCGTGATCTGGAGGATGGTCAATCTGCGATCGGCCATGCGGTACCAATAAGGATCACACGACTGGCCGAAATGTGACAGCCGGTCGTACTTTCTCCGCCATGGCGTCTGTGTCCTCCCAACACTTCCCCAACCTCACGGTGCTGTCGCACCCCCTGATCCAGCACAAGCTCACGATCTTGCGCGACAAGCGCACCAGCACCCGAGACTTCAAGCAGCTGGTGAACGAGATCGCGATGCTGATGGCCTACGAGGTGACGAAGGACCTGCCTCTCGAGCCGGTCGAGATCGAAACGCCGCTCGAGAAAATGACTGGCAGCCAGGTGGCCGGCAAAAAGTTGACGCTCGTTCCAATCCTTCGGGCTGGCCTCGGCATGGTCGAAGGCATTTCCCAGCTGATACCCTCCGCCCGGGTAGGCCATATCGGTTTGTACCGCAACCACGACACCCTCCAGCCCGTGGACTACTACTTCAAGATTCCATCGGGTGAGGCGGATCGCGCCGTCTTCCTGCTGGACCCCATGCTCGCCACCGGGGGGTCCGCGGTGGCTGCCGTGAGCGCCTTGGTGCGTGCGGGCGCGCCAGTACAGCGGATTCGGTTCATGTGCCTCGTCGCCGCCCCTGAAGGGGTGAAGGCGATGCTCGACGCCCACCCCAAGGTGCCCGTCTACGCCGCCTCCCTCGACCGGGAGCTGAATTCCAAGGGGTATATCCTCCCTGGCCTGGGAGATGCCGGCGACCGCCTATTTGGCACCAGGTAGGGCCCGCCCACGTAACCCTTTTGTCGTCCCCCGTGTCCCATCAGTAGTTACGAGACCAGTCCGTCACCTCGGAGCGCCGTGGACGAATCACAGCTTATTGCCCGCGTCCGCGCCGGGGATAGCGCCGCAGAGCGCGCGCTCTATAACGCGCATGTGGACCGCGTGTACCGCCTGGCCTTCCGGCTCGCGGGCGACGACGCCCTCGCGCAGGATTTCACCCAGGACACGTTCATTCGCGCGTTCGACCGCCTCGGCTCGTTCCGTGGCGATGCGGCTTTCTCGACGTGGCTGCACACGATCACGACGACGGTCGTGCTCAACGGGCTGCGCAAGGTGAAGCGGTTCCGGCAGCGCGAAACGGATATCGATGATGCGCACGACATCGGAACCACGCAGCGGCACGCGGAGCCGGATTTGAAAGTGCGACTCAGACAGGCGATCGATGCATTACCCGAGGGTTACAGGACAGTGTTCGTGATGCACGATGTCGAGGGCTACACACACGAAGAAATCGGCGCCGCATTGGGCGTCGAGACCGGCACCTCGAAGGCGCAGCTGTCGCGCGCGCGGGCCAAGTTGCGCGTGGCGCTGTCGGACTTCGCGGGAGAATGGGTGAGATGATGGACCAGCACGAAGATCCAAAATTCGAACAGTGGCTGAAGGATGCCGCCAAAGCGTACCACTCCCCACTCCCCACTCCCCGTGAGGAGATCTGGAAGCGCATCGAAGCAGCGCGCCGTAACAAGCACGTCATCGAGCTGCGCCCCTGGATGCGGTGGGCGGTGGCGGCTGCGGCCGTGCTGATTCTCGGCATCGGGATCGGCCGGTGGAGCGCGCATCAATCCGCCGCGGGGAACGGCGGGACCGCCGTTGCCGTGACGGACTCGGCTGCGCCCGCGCCGTCCGATCTCAGTTATCAGATCGCCGCGACGCAATACCTGTCGCACACGGAGGCGTTTCTCACGTCGTTCCGGGCGGACGTTGGGGCGCATCGTGGGGCGAACAGCGCGCGCTTCACCCGCCAGGCGCGCGATCTCCTCAGCACGACGCGTCTGATGCTGGACTCGCCCGCGGCCAAGGATCAGCGGCTGCGGTCGCTCCTCGAGGATCTGGAGCTGGTGCTCGTGCAGATCTCGCAGCTCGACCCGTCGCGTGACGGGGGGGGCCACGACACCGACCTCATCACGCAAGGCATGAACCAATCGAACGTGTTGCCCAAGTTGCGCTCGGCGATTCCCGCCGGGCCAGTACCGGTGCGCACAGAAGGAGCACTCTGATGTTGTCTTACCTGTCCCTCTTGCTCGCCGTCACGAGCGCCGTTCAGGGTAGCGCGGCGCCAACTCCCCAAGCTCGGCCCCATCGGCGCGCGCGCGCGATCACGGTCACACCGTTCGTCGCGCCAGTGGCCGCGCTCGAGGCCGGCGCACAGGCGCTCATCATGGCACAGCCGGACATTGAAGCGCTCACCGCGCAGGCGCCCGTGTTCGCGCTGGCGGCCAGCGACCTGCAGATGGCTGCGTATTCGCTGACGGCCGCACCGGTTGTGTTCGCCGCGCCGGTGTTTTACTGGGACGGCGATGACGACGAAGACGTCAGCGAGCCTGTGTGGCCTCACCAGACGCAGGCCGATCTGGCCGACTCGCTCTATCGTGCCGCGCGGCAGGCGCTGAACCGGAGCCAGTACTCGCGCGCCGCCGAGCTCTTCAGCAGCATCCGCGATAAGTATCCGCGGTCGACCTACGTCCCCAACACGTATTACTGGCAGGCCTTCGCGCTCTATCGGGATGGATCAGAGGAAGCGCTGCGCGATGCGCGGGAGGCGTTGCAGACACAGGCGTCTCGCTTCCCCAAGGCCACGACCCGCCGCGACGCCGACGCGCTGATGCGCCGCGTCCAGGGTGCCCTGGCACGGTTGGGCGATCCCGATGCTACCGCGGACGTGACGGAAGAAGCCGATAACGTCGCGCCGCCGACTCCCGTGATCGCTGCGACACCACCCGTCGGTCCCGGCCCGGCGATCATTCCACGGCCTGGACGCACCTATCACCTGCGCAATGAATCGTGCGACGACGAGGACGACATCCGCATCGCGGCGGTCAACGCGCTGCTGCAGATGGACGCCGATCGCGCGGTGCCGATTCTGAAGAGCATTCTCGCGCGCCGCGACACGGGGTCGACGTGCCTGCGCCGCAAGGCGGTGTTCCTCGTCTCCCAGAAACGCAGCTCGGAAACATCCGCCATTCTGCTCAATGCCGTGCGCTCGGATCCCGATCAAGAGGTCCGGGAGCAGGCGGTGTTCTGGCTCTCTCAAGTGCCCGGGGAGGAGACGGTTGTTGCGCTCGATTCGATTCTGCGCGATCCGCGCACCGATCCCGAGATCCAGGACAAGGCGATCTTCGCGCTGTCCCAGCACAACAGCAGTCGCTCCGCGTCGATCCTCCGCGCGTACGCCGAGCGGCGGGACGCGCCGGAGGAAATGCGCGAGAAGGCGATCTTCTGGCTCGGCCAGCGCAATTCTCCGGAGAACGCGCAATTCCTCAAAGACCTGTACGCCAGGGTGGAGAACGACGATCTCAAGGAAAAGATCATCTTTTCCCTCTCGCAAATGGGCGGCACGGATAATTATCGCTGGCTCATGGATATCGCGCTGAACTCGAAAGAGGACATCGAAATCCGCAAGAAAGCCCTGTTCTGGGCGGGCCAGGGGCACAGCGTCGACGTCGCCGACCTGGTGCGGCTGTACGACAGCATGAACGGTCGTGAAATGAAGGAACACTTGATCTTCGTCTACTCGCAGCGCCGCGAAGAAGCCGCGCTCGACAAGCTGTTTCAAATCGGGAAGAACGATCCCGACCGTGAGCTGCGGAAGAAGGCCATCTTCTGGATCGGCCAGTCGCGCAGCCCGCGCGCGGCGCAGTATCTCCAGGAGTTGATCAACCAATGATCGCCCTTACACTCGCAGCTCTGTTGCTGCTTCAGCAGCAGTCGCTGGAACGGCGCGTCGCCGGCGCCCTGGACGGCTCGGTCCGCTTCAGCTTTGCCGCGAAGCCCGGCGTGTACGGCAACGGCCGCAACATGATCAGCTGGGATTGCGACAAGGGGAATTGCCACAATCGCCAAGTTGACGGGAATTGGGACGACCACGACGACTGGGACATGCCGTGCGATTCCGGGCCGGTGCGCGTCGCACTCACCAAGCGCAGCGGCACCATCACGGACCTCCGCGTGTATGTCGGCGGCGAATGGCGGCCCAGCAGCGCCGCCACCGATCTCGGCACCGTCGGCACCAAGGACGCCGCCACCTACCTGCTTGCCCTGGCGTCCAAGGATGAGAGTCGCGCGTCCGAGAAGGCCATCTTCCCCGCCGTACTCGCCGATAGCGTCACGATCTGGCCCGACCTCCTGAAGATCGCGCACGCGAACAACGTGTCGCGGAAAGTGAAGAGCTCGGCCGTCTTCTGGCTGGGGCAGGCGGCCGGGGATGCCGCGACTCGCGGACTCACCGACCTGGTCGACGACGGCAGTGCGGACCGCGAGGTGCGCGAGACGGCGGTATTTGCCTTGTCGCAGCGACCGCGCGACGAAGGGGTGCCCGCGCTCATCCGCATCGCCAGGCAGAACAAGGATCCCGATCTGCGGCGTAAGGCGATCTTCTGGTTGGGGCAGTCGGACGACCCGCGGGCGCTCGATCTATTCGAGGAGTTGCTGACCCGGCCCTAGTATCTTGTGGCATGCCATTCTGGACCGGACGGCGTGCCCTTGGCGGAATTGTCCTTGTGATCGTGCTGATCGCGCTCGGATGGGCCGCGGTCGTCGTCTCGGTGGCCGTCCACGCCGCCCGCGATGAAGCCACCGGCGCCGATGCCATCGCGGTCCTCGGCGCCGCGCAGTACAACGGCCGACCCTCTCCCGTTTTTCGCGCTCGACTCGATCACGCCGCTGCCTTGTACCAGCGGGGACTCGCGCCCATCGTGCTGGTCACCGGCGGCGTCGGCGCGCGCGACACCCTCAACGAAGCCAACGTGGGCCGCGATTATCTGCTGCGCCTCGGCCTGGCCGGCGATGTGGTCGTGCCGCTCGCCGGCGGCGACGACACCTACACGTCGATCGATCAGATACGGCATTGGTTCGAGGGAAAAGACAGCCGTCGCGTCTTGCTGGTGAGCGACGGCTTCCATATGCTGCGGTTGCAGATCATCGCGCGGCGTCTCGGCCTGGTGCCCTATACCTCGCCTGCCACCGGTTCACCGATTCATGCCAGCTTGCGCCGCAACACGGGGTATCTGTTCGCAGAAGGGTTCAAAGTCCCGTTTACCTGGCTGTTCCAGCACTAGACAACGGAGTGGATGATGCAGCTCGCGAGTAAACGAATTCACAGCGGGCGGGTCATAAATGTCGACGTCGACACGGTGCGCTTTCCCGACGGCTCGACAGGAGAGTTCGAGATCGTACGGCACCCGGGGGCGGCCGCTGTGTTGCCCTTCGCGTCCGATCCACGCGGTGCTGACCCAACGATCCTGCTGATCGAGCAGTACCGCTATGCCGCAAACGGGCCGTTGATCGAAATCCCGGCGGGACGCTTGAATCCGGGCGAAGCGCCAGAGGTGTGCGCGCGCCGCGAGCTGCTGGAGGAAGTCGGTGTGACAGCCGGGCGGCTCGAGCGTCTTACTACTATATGGACGACGCCCGGTTTTACCGACGAACGGATACACCTTTTTTGGGCAGCCGACCTGACTGCGGGCCAACATGCGCGGGAGCCAGACGAATTCATCGAGGTGACTCCCAAGCCGCTGTCGGAAGTCTTAAAGCTGATCCGCGACGGGGTGATCTGTGACGCTAAGACGGTGCTGTGCATCCTCTTCATGGCGGGTTTCGTTCTGGAGCATTAGTCCTTTCGCTCCTCGGATCTAGATCGAATGTGGAATTGCGTCGTCCCCAGGCTGGGACAATATTCCCATTTCGCATTCCGCTGCGAATCGCAACCGGTTGTAAAATAAAGGGTTAGTTCACCAGCCTGGGAGGCACGGTTCGTGCTGAATCCTCATAAGGTGAATCAGGGCAAGACGTTCCCTGTTCCGGTTCGAAACAAAAGGGTACCTATGCGGACCGCTCTCAAGCGCCCCACTCCAGCCATTGATACGCATCGTGCGTTACAGCGCGAAGCACTGCATGAGTTGGACGACGGCCAGGTCGTGATGCGGCATCTGGCTGGTGAGCCCCAGGCCTTCGGGACCCTCGTCGACCGCTATCAGACCCGCCTCCTCAACTTCGTCAATCGGACGATCGGCGACCGCGAGCGGGCTGAGGATCTGGTGCAGGAAGTCTTCATCCGGGTGTTCCGTCACCTGCACCGCTTCGACCAGACCAAGAAATTCTCGACCTGGATCTACACGATCGCGTCCAACCTCGCGAAGAACGAGCTGCGCAACCGCAGCCGCAATCCACTGGTGTTGTTCCAGACCATCAAGAAGAACTGGGAAGCTGACCATCGGCCGCTGCAGTTCGAGGATACGACTGCACGTCCGGACGACCTGTACCGCAAACGGTTCCTGAAGGATGCGGTGGACCAGTGCGTCCAGCGGCTGCCTGAACACCACCGGGAGGTGTTCGTGCTCCGGGAGCTCGAGGGGAAGAGCTACCAGGAGATCGCTGAAATCACCGGGTGCAATTTGGGGACGGTGAAAAGCCGCCTGAATCGGGCACGAAACAGCTTCGCCCAGCTCATCGGCCCCATCCTCGTTTAAGCACAGCCCCGCCGTAAAAACCCCGGCTGCGGAACACTCCGTGGCCGGGGTGGTACATTTTGACCATGCTGTGCACCGAGTTCCTGGAGCGACATAGCGAATTCCGGGACGGGTTAATCGCGTCCCCCCTGGAATTGAAGCGCTTCGCGCGACACATGGCACACTGCACCACGTGCCGCCGCTACGACGCAACCGTTCGCCAGGCCGTCGAGGCCCTTCACTTCGCTCGGCCGATTGCGCTCTCCGCAGACTTTCGTCAGCGCCTCGATGCGAGGATCGCGGTGGAGCGCCGGCGTAAACCGAGACCTCCGGCGCGCTCGGGCGTGTCGGCATCGATGTTGGTCTTGGCTGCAATGGTTCTGCTGTTCTTCGAAATCGGACAACGCCCTCGCATCATGCGTGCACCGCTGCTGCCACCTGCCGCGTTCCCCAAGCCCGTGGCAACGGCGGGACTCCCCTTCGTCTCGTTCCAGGATCCGCGAGCGAGCATCGTCGGCGGGAACCCGTACCCGTACGGCACCGCGCTGGTGCAGCCGCCGACGATCATCTTCCAGCCCGCATCCGCGGGTCGCTAGCAGCTTTTCGGCCTTTCTCGGGGCAGAGGGGGGCGGTAACTTCGCCTGTATGCCGGCGATTGCCCTCGACGCCCTCCTGGGGAACGTCAAAAAGACCGCCCTCCAGCCCGTCTATCTTCTCCACGGTGACGAAGATGTCCTCAAGGACGAGGCTATACGGGCTCTGCTCGCTGCGTCCGTGGGATCGAATCGCGACTTCAATCTGGACGTCCGTTTCGCGCCTGACCTGACGCCGGAATCGTTCAATGCGTTGGTGAACACCCCGCCGATGCTGGCCGAGCGGCGTGCGGTCGTGATCCGAGCGGTCGAGCAGCTCGGCAAGCGCAAGACGAAGCTGCGTGACGAGGTCATTCGCTATCTCGCCCAACCGAATCCGACCACGGTCCTTGTGCTCGTCGTCGCAGCGGGCGAAGAGCCGGACAGTGACTTTGTGAAGGCGTCCACCTCCGTGCTGTTCGAGCCGCTGGCGGCGGAGCGCGTGCCCCGTTGGCTGCAGCATCATGCGGCGACACTGAAGGTCACGCTGGCACCGGATGCCGTCGACTTGCTCCTGTCCGCGGTCGGAAACGACCTCAGCACGCTCGCGCGGGAGCTCGAGAAGCTGGCCGCATTGACGGGCGGGGCGGCACGCAGCATTACCGCGGCGGATGTGACCAGCCTGGTGGGCGTGCGGCGCGGAGAGACGGCCTACGACCTCGTTCACGCCGCGCTGGAGCGTCGCGCGGCGCCGGCCGCGCAGCTCGTGGAGCCCGTGCTCGAACAGGCGGGAATGAGCGGGGTGAAGATCGTCTCGTTGCTCGGCACGCACCTGGTGGGCACATCACTGGCGCGAGTCGAGCGCGATCGCGGAGCGAACGCTGGGCGGCTGCCGGACATCGTGTTTCGCCAACTATTGGCGGCCCGCCCTTACGGTCTGCGCGGCTATAAAGAGGAAGCGGCAAACTGGAGCGGTTGGAGCGCGCATTGGACCGCCGGCGAATTGAGCCAAGCGCTGCGTGCGGCGCTCGCGGCCGACAATGCGCTGAAGACCGCCACCGTGTCCGACGACCGAGGCATTGTGACGCAATTGGTGTTGGGGTTTGCGGTGCTGAAGAAGGAGGCGGCGTGAAACGGACGGAAGAACGGAAGGACGGAATGGGAATGAAGATTGCCATTCTAGTCGTTCTTTCCATCCTTCCGCCATTCCGTCCTTCCGTCGCCCAAACGGATACGCGCCTCGTCGAAGCGCTTCGCCTGGCGCAGTCCGGCCAGGTCGATTCCGGCCGCGCGATCGTGCGCCGGCTGCTGGCAACGTTGTCACCGGGCGATTCGGCGTATCCCCAGGCGCTGCTCGCGGCCGCGAAAATCGCGCCCGATGCGACGACCGTGGCATCGAATCTCAACCGGATCATTGTCGAGTATGGCATGGGCCCATGGGCGGACGACGCGTTGCTGCTGCTCACCCAGCTCTATTGGGCGCAGCGCGACCCGGTGCAGACGACGCAGGTCGCGGAGCGGCTCAACCGCGATTACCCCGACTCGCCGCTGCGCGCGCGCGCGAATTTCTCCGCCGCGCGCGCGTACTTCGAGCTCAAGAACGAAACGCGCGGCTGCGAGCTGATCCAGCAGTCGCTGGACGGCGCCGGCGACGACGTCGAATTCAAGAATCAGGTGAGCTTCTACGCGGCGCGCTGCAGCCCGGCGTCCACGACCACCGCGACGACGACGACGTCCCCGTCACCCCCGGGTGATACCGCGAATCGCGCCCCCGCCGCGCCCGCGCCGGCGTCCCACGCGTACGCGGTGCAGGTGCTCGCCGTGAAGAGCGCCGCGCAAGTCGACGACATGCTCACCCGGCTCAAGGTGATGGGGTTTGAAGCGCGCGTCGTGCGCGACTCGACCGGCTTCTTCAAGGTGCGCGTCGGCCGCTATGCGACGCGGGAGGAGGCGGTGCGGACGCAACATCGGCTGCGCACCCGCGTGGGCGGCCAGCCGTTCGTGGTGGAGGAGCCGTGACCACGGGGGGAGCGACGGAAACGCCGCTGATGCAGCAGTACCGCGACATCAAGGCCCGCCATCCCCAAACCATCCTGTTTTTCCGGATGGGCGATTTCTACGAAATGTTCGAGGACGACGCGAAGCTCGCCGCCCGCGAGCTGGGCCTGACGCTCACGTCGCGCAACAACGGCGGGGCGGCGGAAGTCCCGCTCGCCGGGGTGCCCGTCAAGGCGGCCACCGAGTACCTGCGCCGGCTCATCGCCAAGGGGCACCGCGTCGCGATCTGCGAGCAGATCGAAGACCCTAAGCTCGCCAAGGGCGTGGTGCGCAGAGCGGTGGTCGAGACCGTCACCCCGGGGACCGTGCTCAGTGATGATTGGTTGGTCCGGAATCGGAACAACTACATCGTCGCGCTCGATCCCCGCGGCGCGGCCGCGGGGCTCGCCACCCTCGATGTCACCACTGGCGAACTCATTCTCGAGGTCGTGCCCGAGAGCGACATCGCACCGGCCCTCGCGCGCTACGAAGCCCGCGAGCTGGTGTTGCCCAGCGAGGTCGCCGTTGCAACGGACGTGGCAACGGTCACGGTCCGCGAGGCATGGGAGTTCGACCCTGACCTTGCGCGAGACGACCTGTTGCGGACCTATGGCATCGCATCGCTTGATGGACTGGGGATCAGTGCGGACGACCGTCCTGCCGTCGGGGCAGCGGGCGCGCTGCTTCGTTACGCGCGCGAGCTGAAGCCCGGCGGCCTGCCCCACCTCGCCCACCCCACGATCGTGCGGCGCGGCGACGTGCTGCCGCTCGACGAGATGACGCGCCGTAACCTCGAGCTGGTCGAGCCGCTCCGCGCCGGAGCGGAAGGCGCCACGCTGCTCGACGTGATCGACCGGACCCTGACCCCGATGGGTGGCCGCCTGCTGCGCCGCTGGCTGCTGGCGCCGCTCGTCGACCCCCGCGCGATCAATGCGCGGCTCGACGCCGTGCAGGTGCTCGTCGGCGATGGCCGGGGCCGCGAGCGGCTGCGCGAGGCGCTCGATGGTGTGCGCGACCTTGAACGCCTGGCAGGACGCGCGGCGCTGGGCCGCGCCAACCCGCGCGAGATGGGCGCGCTGCGGGACTCGATCCTGCGGCTCCCCGATGTCGCGGGTGCGCTGAGCGGGCTCGAAGGAGACATCGTCGTGCCGAGCCTCGACCTGCTGACCGACATCGGCGAAGAGCTCGGCCGCGCGCTCGTCGAGCGGCCTCCTGCGCAGCTCGATGACGGCGACACGATCAAACCGGGGTACGATCGCGACCTCGACGAGTTGACGGCCGCACGCGACGGCGGCAAGCAATACATCGCCGCGCTGCAGTCGCGCGAGCGCGAGCGTACCGGCATTTCATCGCTCAAGGTCGGATTCAACAAGGTCTTCGGCTATTACATCGAAGTCACGAACGCGAACCGCGAGCGGATTCCGGCCGACTACGAGCGGCGCCAGACCCTCACCGGCGCGGAACGCTACGTGACGCCGGACCTGAAGGAGTACGAAGCGAAAGTCCTCGGCGCCGAGGAGCGCATCGCGGCCCGCGAGGCGGAAGTGCTCGACCAGCTGCGCCGCCGCGTCGGCGAGGCGATCGGCCGAGCGCAGGCGAGCGCGGGACTGCTGGCGCAGCTCGACGCCTGGGCCGCCCTGGCCGACGTGGCTGAGCGGGAGCGCTACGTGCGGCCCGAGGTGACCGACGGGTTCACGCTGCAGCTCGAGGGCAGCCGTCATCCCGTCGTCGAACGGATGATGCCGCGCGAGACGTTCATACCCAACGACGTCATGCTCGACGAAGCCGGCCGTGTGGTGCTGCTCACCGGCCCCAACATGGCGGGCAAATCGACGTTGCTGCGGCAGGTGGGGCTCTGTGTCGTGCTCGCGCAGATCGGCTCGTTCGTCCCCTGTCGCCGCGCGAGCATCGGCGTCGTCGACCGCCTGTTCACGCGCGTCGGCGCCTCCGACAACCTGGTGCGCGGCCAGTCGACGTTCATGGTCGAGATGAGCGAGACGAGTGCGATCCTGCACGCCGCCACCGGCCGCAGCCTCGTGTTACTGGACGAGATTGGGCGCGGCACGTCGACCTACGACGGCGTGGCCATCGCGTGGGCCGTCACCGAGTGCCTGCACAACACCATCGGCTGCAAGACGATTTTCGCGACGCATTACCACGAGCTGACGCAGCTCACCGAAGAGCTCGAGCACGTGCGCAACTTCAACGTCGCGGTCCGGGAAGTCGGCGAGGAGATCGTGTTCCTGCACCGGCTGGAGCCGGGCGGCGCGGACCGTTCGTATGGAATTCACGTCGGCCGGCTCGCCGGGCTGCCCGCGCCCGTCGTAACGCGCGCCTGGCAGGTCCTCAAACTCCTCGAGGCGGGCCACCACGTGGCAAAGCAACGCCCGCCATCACCACTCGATGCGACGCAGCTCGGTTTGTTTGCCGCCGCCCCACCCGATCCGTTGCTGCTCGAGCTGGACGGGCTGGACGTCGACTCGTTGTCGCCACTCGACGCATTGAATCGCTTGGCAGCCTGGCAAAAGCGACGGAAGGATAAGAGCTCGTGAGGAGACTCATTGCGGCGGGGGTGATCTGGCTATTCGGATGTCGCGGCAATGCGCCCCAGTCCGACGGGCAGACGAGTCAGGCGGCCCCACCGCCCGAATCGGAAGCGCCGGTGGCGCTCAATCCCGACGTGCCGATCGCCTATCCGCCGGCGCTCTTCGATCAGAAAGTCGAAGGAGACGTGACACTGCGGCTGTTCGTCGATTCGACGGGCAAACTGATTCCCGAATCGACGCGCGTCGCCGAGCCCAGCGGCTATCCGGCGCTCGACTCGGCGGCGCTCGCCGGTGCAACGGGGCTGCGCTTCGCCCCCGCCAAGCGGCACGGCGTCCCCGTCGCAACGGCGTTCCTGCAGCCGGTCGAGTTTCGCCAGGTCGGCACCACGCGCACCGGCGCCGTGACGTTGCCTCCCCCTCCCGCGCCGACTCCGGTGGCGCCGCCGGCGCCGCCGCCGGCTCGGCCGAGGCCTCGCCCGCCCGTGGTGCGCCCGGCGCCCGACACGACCCGCGCGGATACCACGAAAGCCCGGCCGGATACGACGCGCCCACCGCCGGACACGACGAAGGCTCGTACGGATACGAGTGCCTCAGCACACTAAGCCGTACGCCAACGTCCTCGAGACGATCGGCTGGACCCCCCTGATCCGCATCAACAAGGTCACGCGCGGGATCCGGACGCCGGTGTACGCCAAAGCGGAGTTTTTCAATCCGGGCGGCTCCGTGAAGGACCGTATCGGGTTGGCCATGATCGAGGCGGCAGAACGCGAAGGGAAGCTCAAGCCGGGTGGCTTGATCGTCGAAGCCACGTCCGGAAACACGGGCGTCGGTCTCGCGATCGCGGCGGCGGTCAAAGGCTATCGCTGCATCTTCACGATGCCGGACAAGATGTCGCAGGAAAAGGCGCGGTTGCTGCGCGCGCTCGGGGCCGAGGTCATCATCACCCCGACCGCGGTCCCACCCGATCATCCCGACAATTACATCATGAAGGGTCGCGCGATCGCGGCCGCACACGAGAATGCAATTTTCGCGGACCAGCACTACAACCCGGTGAATCCCGAAGTGCACTACCAAACCACCGGCCCGGAAATCTGGGAGCAAACCCAGGGCAAGGTGACGCACTTCGTGTGCGCGCCCGGCACGGGCGGGACGGTGAGCGGCGCCGGCAAATATCTGAAGGAGAAAAACCCCACGATTCGCGTTGTCGCCGGCGACCCGGCAGGGTCGATCTACACCGACTTCGCGAAGACGCATAAGATGAGCGACGGCGCCCCGTACAAGGTGGAAGGCATCGGGGGCGACAAGATTCCCAGCTCGCTGCACTGGGATGTCATCGATGAATGGGTCGTCGTCAGCGACAAGGACGCGATGCAGATGGCACGCCGGCTGTCGAAAGAAGAGGGACTGTTCGTCGGCGGCTCGACCGGCGTGAACGTCGTAGCTGCGTTGGACGTCGCGCGCCGGCTGGACGATCCGAAGGCGCTGGTGGTGACCGTCCTGGCGGATACCGGCGAGCGCTACCTCAGCAAGGTCTACAATGAGGAGTGGCTGCGGGAGAACCAGCTCATCGACGATGAGCGGCCCACGGTCGGCCGGTTGGTAGCCGCGAAGAACAGTGACGCGCCACCGCTGATCCATGTGACGCCTGAGGCGTCCGTGCGGCAGGCGCTCAACCTGATGTCGACCTACAACGTGTCGCAGCTCCCGGTCCTCGACGGCGATGACGGCGTGGGCGCCATCTCCGAGCAGGCGCTGATGGCGCGCGCCATCGGGCAGCCGAAGATTCTCGACAGCGCCGTCCGAGACGTGATGGACCCGCCCTTCCCGGTCGTCGACGGCGAGTCGCCGGTCGCGCTGCTCACCACGCTGCTGTCGCGCACGACGCCGGCTGCCCTGGTCCGCCGAGACGGCAAAGTCGTCGGCATCGTCACCCGGTACGATCTGCTGCACCAGCTGGCGGGAATCCGCTGATGCGGGTCACGGTGCTCACGGGCGGCGCGACGGCGGAGCGCGCCGTCGCCTTCGCGAGCGCGTCTCAGCTCGTGGCCGCGCTGCGGGGCCGCAACCACACGGTGCAGGTGGTCGATCTCGCCGGCGGCTTGCTCGATGAACAGGCCGAGCGGGAGTTCCTGGGCGGGGCGGTCGGCCTCACGCCACCGGCAGTCGAGGCCCTGGCCGAGCGTGAACGGCGGATGCTGTGCGAGGGGCTGGCGGAGTTGGCTCCAGTGCGGGACGCCGACGTCCTGTTTCTCGCCGTGCACGGCGGTGCCCTGGAAGGCGGCACGTTGCAAGCGGTCCTCGATGTGATCGGCGTTCCCTATACGGGCAGCGGTCCGCTGGCGAGCGCGCTGGCGATGGACAAGGACCTCTCGAAGCGGCTGTTTCGCGCCACAGGGGTGCCGGTGCCGGCGTGGTTCATGGCGCCGGTCGACCCGAACGACGTGACCACGGCCCTGGGGTGGCCGGTGATCGTCAAACCGTCCAAGCAGGGTTCCTCGGTCGGGATGACTCTGGTCAAGAAGGCCCAGGATTTGGGCAATGCCGTGAAGCTGGCCGCTCGCTATGACGATGAGGTGATGGCAGAGCAATTCATCCCGGGGCGGGAGCTGACGGTGGGCGTGCTGGGCGAGGTCCCGCTTCCGGTGGGCGAGATCGTTCCGAAGCACGAGTTGTTCGACTATGAGACGAAATACACTCCGGGGATGTCGGACGAGACGTTCCCGGCCAAGATCGATACCCTGCTCGCCCGACAATTGCAGGAGTATGCGCTGATGGCGCACCGCGCCTTGAAGCTCAGCGGCTACTCGCGGATCGACTTCCGGGTGAGCCCCGAGGGGGACATCTTCTGTTTGGAAGCCAACTCCCTGCCGGGCATGACCCGCACCAGTCTGTATCCACAAGCCGCGCAGGCCGCGGGCATCCCCTTTCCTGAGCTGTGTGAGCGCATCGCCGGCCTGGCTCGGAACAACCGGGCGGGACAAGGGGGATAAAAAACTAGGACACCCAAGACACCGAGATGACCTGGAGATCTGAGGAAGAGATGGGCCCGCAGCGGATGTACAGCCTGACCCTATGGGTGCGACGGCTCCTCGTCGCCAACCTGCTCGTCTTCCTGATTCAGAAGACGTTGTTGGTGGACCCGAGCTTTCTGTCCGCCTTCGGGTTCGACCCGCTGCACGCGTGGGAACGCCCCTGGACGTTCGTCACGTACATGTTTCTGCACGTCAACCTGCCGCACCTCATCTTCAACATGCTGGTGTTGTTCATGTTCGGCGGTCCGGTCGAGGAGAGAATGGGGGGGCGGGCATTCCTCTTCTTCTATCTGCTGTGCGGGCTCGGCGGTGCGACGTTGTCGTTCCTGCTGATGCAGTGGGCACGCGTCGGCCTCATCCTCGGCGCGTCCGGCGCGACGCTCGGCGTCACCTTCGCGTTCGCCTGGTATTGGCCAAAGTATCCGGTGTTCATGTTCCCCCTGCCGGATCCCATCCCCGCGCGGTGGCTGGTGACCGGCATCGTGGCCTTCGACCTCGTGCTCGCGTGGGCGGGCGCGCTGACGCGCGCTGGCGTGAGCGACCCGATTGCGCACCTGGCCCACCTGGGCGGTGTAGCAACGGCGCTGCTCTACCTCAAGGGCCAACAGTGGTGGGTCACCCGGGGGCAGCGCCGCGACCGTCAGATGTCGGAGTCGAGCGTCCTGGTCTCGCAGCCGCCGCGCGCCGGCCGCGGCGGTGCCGTGCCGCCGTCCGCGCGTACCACGAAGCGCAGCGAGAGCGACGCTCGGGCAACCGCCGAGATCGATCGCGTGCTCGATAAGATCAACGCGAGCGGCGTCGAGAGCCTCACCCCCGCCGAGCGCAAATTCCTCACCGAAATCAGCCGCAGGATGCGCACGCCTCCCAAGGCATAGATCGTGATCACGCTCGCGCTGGCGCTGATCGTGCAGCTGAGCGAATCGTCCCAAGACACCGGGGTGGCGCGCGTCGACTCGCTGCTTGCCGCCGGCGACACGCGACAGGCATTCAAGCTCGCCACGAAAATCGTCGAGCGGCGGCCGAAGGATGCGGCTACACACATGCTATTGGGTCGCGTGAACTACGCGCGGCCCATTGTCGGGCGATTTCCGGCGTTGGAGGAATTCCGGACCGCCGCCCGCCTGGCCCCTACCGACCCTGAGCCGTGGTACTGGCAGATGAAGGTGGGCTTCTATCTGCGGGGCGACGACGGCGACATCGTGGCGCGTGACGCGCTGCTGGGCATGTTCGCCATCACGCCGAATTATCTGGACTCCTGGGAGCGCTTCCGCGACATCTATCGCAGCCCGGAGATCTGGCGACGAGCGGAACGCGCGCTGGCCCGGCACGGCGAGCAACCGATCGCACTCGAGCATCGTGCCCAACTGCTGATCGCGCTGGAGCAGGGCCCACGTGCCGATTCGCTCCTGGCCATCGTTGTTTCCCACGCCTCCGCCAATGTGACGACCTATCTGCTCCGTGCCGAAGCACGCTTCCTCTCCGGCGACGAGAGTGCCGGGTTCGCCTGGCACGATTCGGCGCTGGCCCGCGCGGAGGACGATCCGACCGATGCGCTCTGGGACGAAGCGTGGCTGATCGCGTCACCCGACGAGGTGGCGCGACATGCGGCGATCCAGGCCGGCGAGCGGCGGGCATTCTTCGAGCGTTTCTGGGGCCAGCGCGACCCCGACTTGCTCACGCCGCAGAACGAGCGGCTGGAGGAGCATTACGGGCGGTGGGCGGAGGTACGCCGCACGTATCGGTTGCTGCATCCGCAGCGACTGACCTATCACTCGACCTTCGCGCGGGCGCTCCAGGCATTCGACGACCGGCGGCAAGAGGGCGACTTCACGACCAACGTGCCAAGCGCGTCTCCCGATCGGATGATTCCCGGTCCGTCCTGGGAGTTGCGCATGCTCGACCAGCAGGCTGCCGCACTGAGCTCGCAAGCGCTGCAAGACACGGCGATGCCGCTCGCGTTCCGCGCGGGGCTGACGGCGCAGGGACTCGTGTTCCTGCGCCACGGCAAACCCGACGAACAGGCGATTTGCATTTCCGACGTGCTGCACGGCATCACCCTGGGCTCGGACAGGAGCTGCCGGAGTTACCGCGATGTGGAGTCCTGGCTGTATTGGACTCCCGAAGGGCCCCTGAGCATCAGGTTCATCAGAGGTGAGTCTTTCGGTCCGTCGTCCCGCGAACAGCTGCGTAACTCATTCGTGATTCTGCGGACCGATCGCTCGACGCTCCCCGCGCCGCTCGTCGCTCGCGCATGGACCGCGACGTTCATGAGCGCCGATCTCGGTCTCACCGATGTGTACTACAAAGCGCGCGGCGACTCCGCCGCCGTGGTGCTGTGGAACTTGAGCGGCACCCCGCTGCGCGTCGCGGGACACGGACTGTTGCAGATGACCGTGCCACCCGGTCCCTACGATCTGGGTCTCGACGTCGACTCCGCCGGTGTGCTGGGACGCATTCGCCAGGCGCTTACCGTGCCGATGTTTTCGCTCGTCGATCTCGATCTGTCATCGCTCGTGCTCGCGCCGATCGAGCACAACGCGGCGCTGCCCGACCGCGAGGCGGCGCTGCGCGGCATGCCGGCGGATCTCTCGTTCCACAGCGCCACTCCGCTCGCCGCGTATGTCGAGATCTACGGCCTGGGTCTGGACGGCGGGAATCGGTCCCGCTATCAGGTGCGCTACAGCTTCGCGCCGCTGCGGTCGACGTTCGCCCGGCTGTTCGGCGGGTCGGCGCGGCCCGTGGTATTCGAGTTCGAGCGCGGCGCACAGTTCAGCACGGCACAGGAACGGCTCGTCATCGAGCACGACAAACTTCCCCCCGGACGCTATCGCGTCACGGTGGCGGTGACCGACCTGACGCGAAATGTCAAGTCGGAGTCGGTCGCACTCGACATCACCATCCGATAGGCGGCGCTTGTCACCGGGCGGCTGCGTTCCCAAATTGGGTCCGCAACCGCGCAATGCTCGTCAATCTCGTTCCTGAGTTCCTCGCGACGCTGTCCGCGCCAGATCCCTCCGCGGCGTACCACGAGTATCTCGATCGCCATCGTCCCGTGCTGAGCGCGTACTGGCAGAACTACGTGCTCGACCCCGATTCGCCGCATGCCGAGCCGATCATCGCCACCGCGCTGCGCGCCGACCGCTCCGACCTGAGGCGCACGCTCGAGGACGTCGACGTCGTCGCCGTGGCCGAAGACGCGCTGCGGCACGCCACCGAAATGCTCGAGGCCGATTGTCCCGTCGATCTCTACCTGATGGTCGGCGTGGGCGCGGCGAACGCCGGCGAGCTCGTCGTCGCTGGGCGCGGCATCGCGTTCGTTTGCCTGGAGCACTTCACCGGTCGCACGAACGCGCAGACCTACGGGATGGGACTCGCGCCCGAGCTGCTGCCGCTGTGGATCGCGCACGAGGTCGCGCACGCGCTGCGCTACACGTCGCCGTCGAGTCGCGCGGCGATGCGACGCCTGGTCAGCGAGCTGGGGGGCGGCGGCTACTACGACGCCTGGGAATTGGGCTCGCGCGCGAGCTTGCGCGAGCTGGTGGTGAATGAAGGAACGGCGATCGCGGCGTCCCAGGCGATCGCGCCGGGATTCGATCCGTGGGAGTATTTCGGCTACAACCGGCGCCAATATCGCCGGCTGCGTGAGCTCGACGCCTTCCTGCGACGCGCCTCCGCCAGCGACCTCGACTCCTCGGGACTCGGCCTGCGGCTGCGGTACCTGTCGGGCGGGATGAGTCCCGCGGCCCGGCTGCTCGCCGGGAAGGTGCTCCCCGAGCGCTCAGGCTATTACCTCGGTCTGCGGCTGGTCGAGAACTACTGCGCCGAGCACGGTCCCGCGTCCACGGTGCGGGCGGCGGCGGAAGAGCTGCGGCAAGCGGACGACCGGGCCTCAGGGATCCAGACAGCGTGAACCCCCGCGGCAGAACCCCCCCCAGGCAGCCCCAGCCGCCTCCGGGGACCACACGGTCATCCGCTTCCCCCGCGGTGCCCGAGCGGCGGCAGAATCGGCCTCTGCGGGAGGTTCTCGACGAGCTCCTCAGCCATGCCCGGGAGATCGCTCGCCGCGCCAAGAGCATGAGTCCGGCGGAGCTCGATTACGCCCAGCAGCGGCTGGAATGGCTGGCGGACGAGGTGTGGCGCGTGGCGACGGGCGAGGCTACTCCCCCCGAGTAGATTTACCCGCAAGTATGGCTACCCGCGGTGAATTCAAAGTAGCGATCACGAAGGAAGACCTGGTCTTCGCGGCCGCGCATTTCATCACGTTCGCCGGTCATCGCTGCGAAAAACTCCACGGCCATAACTATCGGGCCAGCCTGGTCGTCGAAGGCGGCCTCGAGCACGACAGCTGGTTCGTCGTGGACTTCTCCGCGGTGAAGAAGGTGATGCGCGCGCTCACGGCGGAGCTCGATCACCGCGTGCTGCTGCCGCGCGACAATCCCAAGCTGGCGATCTCCGAGGACAACGGCAGCGTCCGCGTGGCATTCGCCGGTGAGCCGCGCTACGTCTTTCCCGTCGGCGACTGCGTAATCCTGCCGATCCCCAATACGACCGTCGAGATGCTGGCGCAGTATCTCGCCGGTCGCGTACGCGCCGAGCTCGGCTCCCTCCGTCTCAAGACCATCGAGGTGGAGGTGGAGGAGAACTTCGGCCAATCAGCGAGCTACCGTGAAACCCTCGACTAAGCTCTCGCCCTCCGAGATCACCGACCGCTTGAAGGATTTACCCGGCTGGCGCCTCGACAACGGCGCGATCGTCCGCGACTACCAAACCGACGGCTGGCCCACCACGCTGATGCTCGTCAACGCGATTGGATTCTTCGCCGAGGCCGCGGACCATCACCCTGACCTCGCCGTGAGTTGGGGCAAGGTGCAGGTGAAGCTGTGGACGCACAGCGCAGGCGGCGTCACGGCGAGCGATATGGAGCTGGCGAAGCTGATCGAGCAGACGGCGCTGTGGCGGCCACGACCGGGCGCGAGCGCGTTGCGCGGGACCACCAAGAAATTCGTGGGACCGTGACGCTCGCCGTACCCCTCGTTCCCGCTCCAGACCCGTTCGGCACCTGCGTCCGCTTCAGCGGACTCCCGCACCTCCTCTTCCTCGATAGCTCGGCTCAGGGAACGCTGAGCCGGTTTTCGTTCCTGGCCGCCGACCCTGTCGCGCTCGCACGGACGCCCGAGGCGGCGCGCGACTTGCTGCGTGGGGAACGGTGTGCGCCCCTGGCCGGCTTGCCGCCGTTCCAGGGCGGGATTGCGGGGTACCTCGGCTACGATTGGGGCGCGGAGCTGGAGCGAGTCGCGCGCCCGCCGGCGGACCGCTTCACGCCACGCATCCCGGACGTGGCGCTCGCTTTGTACGACTGGGTGATCGCGTGGGACCACCTCGAGGAGAAGGCGTGGCTCATCTCGACCGGGATTGGAGGGGGTAGCCGCGGGAGTACGGAGGAGCGCGCCGCGGCGCGCGCGGCGTGGGTGCGCGAGCGGCTCACCGCGCCGCCACCCGCGATTCGCGATCACCTGGCGCCCGTAGCGGCGCCGCCCGAGTCCAACTTTGCTCGGACCGATTTCGAAGCGGCGGTCACGCGCATCCGCGAATACATCGCCGCGGGCGACGTCTATCAGGTCAACTTGTCGCAGCGCTTTCACGCGCGCTTCACCGGCACCCCGCTGGCTCTGTACCGGCGGTTGCGCGCCCGCAACCCGGCGCCGTTCGGTGCGTACCTCGAATTTGCCGGCGCCGTGATCGCAAGCATCTCGCCCGAGCGCTTCCTGCGGCTCGACGCGGGGACCCGTGTGGCGGAGGCGCGGCCCATCAAGGGGACGCGCCCGCGCGGCTCGGCGCCGGCGAAAGACAGCGCGCTCGCGCGGGAGCTGCTGGAGAGCGAGAAGGACCGTGCCGAGAACGTCATGATCGTGGATCTGCTGCGGAACGATCTGGGGAAGGTCTGCCGCCCGGGATCGGTGCGCGTGCCGACGCTGTTCGCGCTCGAGTCGCATCCCACGGTGCACCATCTCGTCTCGACGGTGACCGGTGTGCTGGCCGACGGCGCCGA
>Ga0137409_10001975_pt1 | contig 22104 bp, 24 predicted proteins | sample CZODoug1_16funga_FD_122059 | JGI IMG/M metagenome (GOLD analysis project Ga0137409, IMG submission 122059) | Vadose zone soil fungal communities from Angelo Coast Range Reserve, California, USA - CZODoug1_16fungal (Hybrid Assembly) | ecosystem: Environmental > Terrestrial > Soil > Vadose zone... | reverse complement strand
GTGGTCCTGACGATCAGCTGCTGTTCTTCAGTGAGCGCAAAGTCCATCGGATCCTCCTCAGGCGGATGCCTTGCGGCTCCGGTCGAACGCCGCCGCGCGCGCGGCGCCCATCGCCCAGGCGTGCAGCAGCTGCAGCTGCAGCCGCAGCTGCGCGATCTGGCCGGCGGCCGGCCACTCGTTGCGGCTCGCCACGGTGCCCGCGGTCACACCGTTGATAAAGGTCACCACCGAGCGCAGCACCTGTTCCTGGGTGGCCGCCGGCCACCGCGGCCATGCCCGCCAGCCACGCGCCAGGCAGCGCTCGAACAGCCGCAGATACTCGCGATGCAACCCGGCGTTGATGCGCTTCAGGCGCCTGTCGGCCGGCACCTGCCCCCAGAACGCGATCCAGAATGCGCATTCGGTATAGCGCGTCTCATCGAGCGGCAGCGCCTCGGTCAGCAGCGTAAGCAGATCCGGCTGCCCGCCGGCGCCGCTGCGTGTCAGGCGTTCCTCGACCCGGCGCAGGATCAGCCGCAGGGCCGCGATGATGATGTCCTGCTTGGTGTCGAAGTAGTGCGCCACCATGCCGGTCGTATAGCCCGCCTCGCGCGCGATGCGCACGATCGTCGCCTGCTCGAAACCGTACTCCGCCACGACGCGGCAGGCGACCAGCGCGATCTGGTCGCGGCGCTGCTCATGATCCACGATCTTGGGCATGGCCCCTCCTGTGCGCGGACTGCAGTTCCGCGAGCTGCGCGCGTACCGCCGCGTCCATCGGCGAGGCTTTCCCGGGCGGGGTATTCACGTGCAGGTACAGCTGCTCCGCGGTGGCAACGAGCGCCTCATCGCGCCGGCGATGCAGGCTGTGAAACAAGCGCACGCGCTTGTCATCGACCTCCAGCACCCGCGTTGTCACATACAGTGGTTCGAGCGCGCGCGCCTCCGCCTGGTGGCTGACGTGTGTTTCGACGGTGTACATCGCCCGCCCGGATCTGCGGTAGGCATCGTCGACGCCGGCGTACCTGAAGAGCGCGTCGGTCGCATCGCCGAACACCTGCAGGTAGCGCGAATCGGTCATGTGACCGTTGTAGTCGATCCACTCCGGCCGCACGTACGTCTCCACCAGTCGCAGCGGCTGGTCGGCGTCGGTGATGCGCGCGCGTGCGCCGGCAGCCGCGGTTTCGTACAGACGCTCCTCGAGCGCGCGCAAGGTGGCCCCTGCGCCGATGTTGTACGGCTTGAGCACCTGCTGGATCGCGACCAGGTAGTCATCCCGCAATCGCTCCAGCTCGCGGATCGAACGGCCGCCGGCCTGCGCCTGCGTGCCCGCAACCATCTTGTCGATCAGCGCCTCGGTCAGCTCCGGTGCCTCGAGTTTCGTCCACGGCCATTTCAGGCACGGTCCGAACTGTCTGAGCATATGGCGCATGCCGGGTTCACCGCCGGCGAGGTGATAGATCAGGTTGGTGCCCATCGCCGCCCAGCGCAGGCCCGGCCCGTATACGATGGAGTCGTCGAGCTCCCCGGTGGTGGCCACATCCTCGTTCACCATGTGCAGGATCTCGCGCCACAACGCTTCCTGCAGCCGGTCGGTCAGATGTCCGGGCACCTCACGGCGCACCCTGAGCGCATGCATGCCGATGTAGGTAAAGAAGCTGCTGGCGGCGTCCAGCGCCGCGGCCGAGGTCTGTTGGCCGCCGACCAGCTCCACCAGCGGCAACAGGTACACGGGATTGAAAGGATGCGCGACCAGGAAGCGCTCCGGTGCCACCATGCCGCGCTGCAGATCCGAGGGCATGAGGCCGGAGGTGCTGGAGGCGATCACGACATCGGCCGGGGCATGATGGCTGACATCGGCGAGCACCCGCTGCTTCAGCTCGAGCTGCTCGGGGATGTTCTCCTGGATGAAATCCGCCTGCCGCGCCATGGCGTGCAGGTCGGTGGTGAATGACAGCTTCCCCTTCGGCGGCAGCGGCGCCAGCGTGAGCCGCGCCAGCGCCCCTTCGGCGTTGGCGACTGCGCCGCGGATCCATTCCTGCATTTCAGGCCTGAGGTCTGCGGCCACGACGTCGATGCCGAAATGCAGCGCGCGGGCGGCCCAGCCACCGCCGATCACTCCGGTACCCAGAAGACCCAGCGTTCTAACCTGCCTCATGATCGCGCCCGCACTCCTGGCACCGGGTTTTTAATGTCTCCGTAATAATATAATAAAAAGGCGCGCCGCGCACTTGAGCTGCCGATGAGACTTGCGGCAGAATTGCCGTCTCGTCAAACCTCGAGCGCGACTGAAGGAGGCAATCATGGGACTGCTGGATGGATTGTTGGGCGGCATCGTCGGAGCGGAGATGGCCACGGCGGTAAATGGCTTTATTCAGCAGCATGGCGGCGTGCAGGGAGTGGTAGCGCAGCTCGAGCAGCAGGGGCTCGGAGGCGTGGCGCGCTCCTGGATTTCCACCGGCCCCAATCAGCCGATCTCCGCCGATCAGATCAACAAGGTCTTCGGCGCCAGCGGCGTGCTCGGGCAGCTCGCGGCCAAGGCGGGCTTGAGTCCCCAGGATCTGAGCCAGAAACTCTCGCAGGTACTGCCGGCGGCGATCGACAAGCTGACGCCCGGCGGGACGATACCGCCCAAGGGCGCATGACCGGCCGGCGGGCTCAGCTGCCGCGGCGCGGCAAATCCTCGCAGAATCGCCGCAGCCGTGTGCACGCTGCGTCGAGCGTCGTCTCGTCGGCGGCGAAGCACACGCGCACGCAGCCGGCGCTCGAGCGTCCGAACGCCGCGCCATCCATCACCGAGACGCGCTGTGAGGCGTACAGGCCGCGCATGAATTCCTCGCCCGAGAGCCCCGTGCCGCTCACGTCGACCAGCATGAACATGCCGGCTTCGGGCGCCATTGCGCGCAACAGCGGGATGTCGCGGATACCTGAAGCGAAGCGCTCCCGGCGCGCCGCGCACAAGCCGCGGATGCGCTGTTCGGCTTCCGGTGCGAGCGTGAGCGCGGTGATCGCCGCTTCCTGGATGAAACCCGGCAGGCCAAACAGCATGCACATCGCCAGCTGTTCGGCATGCAGTGCCAGTTCCCGGGGACCCACCAGCCACCCCGCGCGCCAGCCGGTCATGGAGTGCGACTTCGACAGACTCCCGACGGTCACGACGCGCTCGGGCAAGCGGGCCGCAAGACTCGGTACGCGTCCACCCGGCGCCAGTCCCGCATACACCTCGTCCGAGACCAGCCACAGATCGTGCCGGCGCGCCAGCTCCGCGATCACGGTCAACTCCGCGTCGTTCAACACCACGCCGCTGGGATTGTTCGGTGTCGCCCAGAAGATCGCGCGGGTGCGGGTCGTGATGAGCGACACGAGCGCGGCCAGATCCGGACGCCAGCCGGCAGCGGCGGGAACGCGCACCAGACGCGCTCCCGAGACCTCGATGGTGGCGGGGTAAGTCGGGTACAGCGGCTCGAAGGTCACGACCTCGTCCCCTGGTCCCGCGAGGCACATGGAAGCCACGAACAGCGCGTTCTGTGCGCCGGCAAAGTACACCACGTTTTCCGCACTGACCGGCTGAGCGCAGCGCGCCGCGTGCGCGCGGGCGATTGCCTGCCGCAGGGCCGGGCGCCCGGCCGCGGGCACGTAATGCGTGTCGCCACCGCGCAGCTGCGCGACCGCACGCTCGATGATGGGCGCGGGCGTGTCGAGATCCGGATCGCCCACGCTCAGCACGATCACGTCCTCGCCGCGCTCGCGCGCCGCCACCGCCTGGTAATGCGTGAGCCACGCGTCGGCGCCATCGCCGCTGATGCGCTTCACCAGGGCCGAGAATTTCACGTTCGTACTGTGCGTGTGCGGTGTTAACATTTCAAGCGCATGAGCGCGACTCCCTGGACCGTCGGACGCTACGTCGTCGAGACCCTCGCGGCCAACGGCATCGACACCGTGTTTGGCATTCCGGGCGTGCACAACATCGAGCTGTACCGCGGCCTGGAATTCGCGCGCTTGCGCCACGTGCTGGTGCGCCACGAGCAGAACGCCGGCTTCGCCGCCGACGGCTATGCGCGGGCGAGCGGATGCGCGGCTGCGGCATTCGTGATCTCCGGTCCCGGTGTCACCAACGCTCTGACCGCCATCGCGCAGGCGTATTCGGATTCGGTGCCGCTGCTGGTCGTCGCGAGCAGCCCGGTGCGCGCCTCACTCGGCAAGGGCTGGGGCGTGTTGCATGAGCTCGAGGATCAGCGCGCCGTAGCTGCCGGGGTCGCCGGCCTGGCCCGCAGCGCCCGCGACGCGCAGGACGTGCGCGATCACCTGCGGGCGGCATTCGCCACGCTGCACGCCGGGCGTGCGCGGCCCGCGTACCTCGAAATCCCGCTCGACCTGCTGGCGGAGTCCACCACCCTGCGCCCGGAGCGCTTTGCGCGCAGCGGCGGCACATCACCCGCCGAGCCCGCGGCGCTCGCGGCCGCGCAGGCGCTGCTCGCCGAAGCGCAGCGGCCGCTGATCATTGCCGGCGGCGGCGCGCGCGGTGCCGGCGGCGCGCTGCGCAAGCTGGTGGAGGCGCTCGACGGCTATCTGGTCACGACCGTGGCCGGCAAGGGCGTGATCGCCGAGAGCCACCCTGCCAGCCTCGGCGCGAGTCTGCCGTATGCCCCGACCCAGGAGCTGGTGGCAGCCGCCGACGTCGTGGTGGCAGCGGGCACGGAGTTGTCCGAAACCGACGTTTACACGACCACGCGCCTGGCGATGAGCGGCCGACTGGTGCGCCTCGACATCGACGACCAGAAACTCTCGGACCAGTTTGCAGCGGACGTGCTCGTCAGGGGCGATGCGGGCGCGAGCCTCGAGATGCTGGCCGACGCGAGCCGTGTGCGCCGCGGCTGGCGCACGGCGGCGGGTGCCGGCGCGGCGCATCGGGCGCGGATCGATGCGCAGTTTGACTCCGACGCACGCGCGCGCCTCGCGGCCGTGCGCGCAATCCGCGAGGTCGTCCCCAGCGACGGCGTGCTGTTCACCGACATGACCCAGATCGCCTACCTGGGGAACTACGCGTTCGCCGCCGAGCGTCCCGGGCTGTGGTTTCACCCATCCGGCTACGGCGCGCTCGGCTATGCGCTGCCCGCGGCTCTCGGCGCCAAGATTGCGCAGCCGGCGCGGGCCGTGGTGGCGCTCGCCGGAGACTTCGGCGTGCAGTTCACGCTGCAGGAACTGATGACGGCGGTCGAACTCGATCTCACCCTGCCGGTGGTCGTGTGGAATAACGGCGCCCTAGGGCAGATTCGCGACGACATGCGTGCTGCGGGCATCGCCCCGATCGGCGTGGTGGCGCGCAATCCGGACTTCGTGGCCCTCGCCGGCGCCTGCGGGGCCGCGGGCGTACGGGTCCACCAGGCGGCGGCCCTGGCCGAGGCGCTGCGTGCGGCTCTGGCGCGGCCGGGCCCGACGCTACTGGAAGCCGTGGCCGAGGACTTCAGTTGAAACGTCGAAGATCAAAGGCTGTCAGGTCGTGGGCGGCCTCGCGGCCCGAGACCAGGGCGACCACCAGATCGGCCGTGACCGGTGCCAGGGTCAATCCCAGGTGCTGGTGGCCGATGGCGTAGAAGAGCCTCGCCGCACCGGGCGCCCGACCGATCCCCGGCAGGTAGTCCGGAAGGATGGGACGCGGCCCGACCCAGCTTGAGTGCTCGCCCTCGCAGCGGTACCCGAGGCGCCTGAGGTTTGCCCGTAACCGCGCGGGCTTTCTCGGGTCCGGCGCCGCCTCGAGGCCTGAAAACTCCATGTAGCTCGACGCTCGCAGCCGCGAGGCCATGGGCGTCACCAGGATGCTGCGGTCCATGTAGATGATCGGCGCATCGACCAGCGCCGCGTGTCCGGGCAGCTCGACGTGATAACCGCGCACCGCCTCAAGCGGAGCGCGCAATCCGAACGGGGCGAGGAGCGGCGCCGACCAGGCTCCGGCGCAAACGATCACCGTGGGTGCGGTGAAGGCGCCCGTGTCGGTGAGCACTTCGATCTGATCGCCGCGAAGCGCGAGTGAGCGCACGCGGGCGCGATGCAGAGTCGTGCCGCGCTCGACCGCTGCCCGCGCCAGGACCTCGCAGACCGCGCGCGGGTCCAGTACGTGGCTGCTGTCGGGGAACTTCAGACCCGCAATGGTCTGACTGCCGGCGGCACTCGCGACGGCGCGCAGCAGCTGCGCAGCCACCGGGGCGGTGGCTATGCCGAGCTTGGTCATCTTGTACGCCTCGGCGCGCGCGCGCCTGCCGGCTGGCGCGCCGAGCCAGAACTGGTAGTGGCCGTTGCGACGCAGGAGCCCCGGAGTGCCGGCCTCGCGCAGCAGCCGCTCCCACGCTGCGCTCGCAGGTCTGACCAGCGGCGCGAGATGTCGCGTGTTGGCGCGACGACGGAACGCCGCGGCGGCGAAACGCCGGGACCACAGGGCAACTTCCGGGAGCCTGTGCCACGGAATATCGAGAGGCCCCCCCAGCGCGAACAGCTCCCGCCAGAAGCCGAACAGGAGTGCCGGAGAGGGCAACGGCTCGATCAGCTCCGTCGCAATGTGTCCCACGTTGCCAAAGCTCGCGCCGCCGACGCCCGGCTCCTCGGCGTCGGCGAGCAGCACGCGCCACCCCTCCCGAGCCAGAGCGAAGGCGACCGCGCAGCCGATGATGCCGGCGCCGATCACCGCGACCCTGTCTTGCTCCCCCATGCGTCGAGCGTATACGATCTACGATCCCACTTGCACCAGCCTGCCGCAGCGGAGCACCCCTTGACCACGCCCCTCAAGTGCTCTTGGTCCGGAGTCTTCCCGGCGGCTACCACCCAGTTCGGCACCGACCTCGCGCTCGATCTGCCGGCCACCTGCACAGTGCAGTCGGCCCTGGTGCGCGACGGCGTTCACGGCCTGGTGCTGTTGGGCACCGTGGGGGAAAACAACTCCCTGAGCGCAGAGGAAAAGCGCGCGGTTCTCAAAGCCGCCGTCGGCGCCGTCGGGGGCAAGGTGCCGCTCATTGCCGGTGTCTCGGAGCTGACGACGGCCAACGCCGCGGCCTATGCGCGCGATGCTGAGCGCATCGGCGTCAACGGCCTGATGGTGCTCCCGGCCATGGTCTACGTGCCGACGCGCGCCGAGCTCGAGTATCACTTGCGCACCGTGGCGCAGGCGACCTCGCTCCCCGTCATGCTCTACAACAATCCGCCGGCCTATCGGGTCAGCATCGAGATCGAGAGTCTCGAGCGCCTGGCGGAGCTGGCGAACGTCGTGGCGCTCAAGGAGTCCTCACCCGACCCGCGGCGCTTCACGGATGTGTTCAACGCCCTGGGCGACCGCTACGTTCTGTTCGCGGGGCTCGATGATTTCGCCTTCGAGGCCCTGGCACTCGGAGCGCGGGGCTGGGTCTCGGGGCTCACCAATGTCTTCCCCGTCGAGTCGCTGGCGCTGTATGAAGCCATCCGCAGCGGGCAGCTGGAGCGCGCCCGCAGGATCTATCGCTGGTTCATGCCGCTCCTGCACCTGGACTCCGAGCCCGACCTGGTGCAGTCCATCAAGCTCGCGGAGGCCATCATGGGACGGGGCTCCGAGCGCGTGCGTCCACCACGGCTGCCGCTCGCCGGCGAGCGCCGTGCCGACGTGACGGAGCGGGTCGAACGCGCTCGCACCGTGCGCCCCGAGGGCTGACGTGACGGCGAGTCGGGAAGCTCAGGCCAAGGCGATCCGGGTCATCGACTCCCACACCGCCGGTGAGCCGACCCGGCTGGTGGTAGACGGGGGCCCGGATCTGGGGGTTGGCCCATTAGCGCAGCGCGTTGAGCGCTTTCGCAAACACTTCGATGCCTATCGCTCCGCCATAGTGAACGAGCCGCGCGGCTGCGACACGCTGGTTGGGGCCCTGCTGTGCAAGCCGCATCGTCCCGACTGCAACTGGGGCGTGATCTTCTTCAACAACGTGGGCTATCTCGGGATGTGTGGCCACGGCACGCTCGGCCTGATCGCATCCCTCGCGCACGCGGGCCAATGCGCAGCCGGGACCTTCCGGATCGATACCCCCGTAGGAGCTGTGAATGCGCAGCTGCATCCCGACGGCCGCATCGATGTCGAGAACGTGACCAGCTACCGCAAGGCGCGCCGGATCCCCATCTCGGTGGCGGGCGTTGGCAGCATCCGCGGCGATGTGGCGTGGGGCGGCAACTGGTTCTTTCTTGTCGACCAGCACGCTCTCGACATCGAGCTACAGAACCTCGAGGCCCTGACTGAGTTTGCCTGGCGCGTACGGCAAGCCGTGAATGCGCAGGGCTACCCTGAAGTGGATCACGTCGAGCTCTTTGCTCCCTCAAGCCGCGCCGGCGCGCACAGCCGTAACTTCGTCCTGTGTCCGGGCAGAGCCTACGACCGCTCCCCGTGCGGCACGGGCACCAGCGCCAAGCTCGCATGTCTCGCCGCCGACGACAGGCTTCAGGAAGGCGAGCCGTGGATTCAGGAGAGTCTGATCGGCAGCACCTTCACCGCGCGCTACCGCTGGCACGCCCGTGACAAGGGGGAGATCACCCCCGTCATTACCGGCACCGCACACGTCACGGGTGAAGCCAGGTTGCGACTCGATCCGGCGGACCCCTACTGCTGGGGCATTCGCCCGTGAGCGCCATGGACGAACCGCTGGCGCGCACGGTCAGCGCGCAAATCAGGATCCGCATCCGGGAGAAGATCCTGTCCGGCGCCTACCCGCCGGGATCGCAACTGCTGCAAGACTCGATCGCCGCGGAGTTTGGCAGCAGCAAGATCCCCGTGCGCGAAGCGCTGCTGCAACTGCGCTCCGAAGGCCTGGTCGACATCTTCGCGCACCGCGGCTTCCAGGTTCGGCCCCTCTCGAAGGCTGAAGTCGCGGAGGTGTTCCGCTTGCGCCTTGACCTCGAGCCCCCGGCCGCGGCCAAAGGCGCGCGCGCGGCCGCGCCTGAGGACCGCGCCGCTGCCAAGGCGGCGCTGCACGCGCTCAATGCGGCGCTGGCCGCTGGCGAGCTCGGCAACGCAGGGGATCTCAACTGTAGCTTCCATCTGGCGCTGGTCGTGCCGCGCCTCAACCCCGTGACCAGCGAGATGCTCTACCGCCTGCATACCCTGTCGCAGCGCTATGTGCGCCTGCACCTGCAACCCGCTGGTCGCATCAAACGCGCCGCCCGCGAGCACGGCGCCATTTTCAGGGCATGGGTGGATGAGGACGGCCACGAGACCGGGCGCCGGCTGCGCGCCCATATAGAAGAGACCCGTAACGAGCTGGCGGAGATTTTCCAGACGGCGCTCTCATAGCTCGCGGTCCAATGGAAGCAGCGACAGCAGGCGCACTTTGAATCTCTGCCAGCGGCTGCGGGCTGGCTCGACAGCGTAGCTGACCGGGTGACCCGCTTCCACGGTGCTCCAGTTCAGTCGCGGCTTGGCCCGCGGATCCGCCTGCTGCAGCGTTACCGAGTAGGCGCTCTGCGGCTGCGTCATCGCTTCAAAGCGACTGGCCGTCTGCTGGGCAAGTTCAGGGCTTTGGATGACCAGCCCGACTTCGGTGTTGAGCCGGACCGAGCGCTGGTCGAAATTCATTGAGCCGACATACAGGCTGCTGCGGTCGAATACCATGAGCTTGGCGTGCAAGGCATAGTTACCGTAGCGCGAAATCTTCCTTGACTGACCGCTGCCGCGCACGCTGTCCAGGAGCGCGCGCACCTCGAAGAGCTGGGCACCCTGCCTCAGCAGCGGCACCCGATAGTGCATGTAGCCTGCCTGCGCCGCCAGGTCCGGCGCAGACTCGAGCGAATTGGTCAGAATCCGCACGCGGCGGTGCTGTATCAGGCGATCCTCGAGCAGTTTCAGCTCACCGGGGGTCGGAACCAGATAGGGTGTGACCAGCGTCAGTTCGGATTGAATCTCACCGATAGCGTTCGCAACCGGTTCGTACATCAGACTGCCGATGCGAGCTCCTTCGGCGACGCGCTTCTTGTCCGGACTGTCGCACGCCACCTCGGCGTGCGCCCACACGAGCGGCGAGCCGCCCGAGAGGATAGCGGCCAGAGGTTCACCGGCATGCAGCTTGTCTGTGAAGTTGGCGCCCGCCGACTCGGCTTTCTCGGGCACCACGTGCCGCGTGCTCGGCACCTGCGAGCGCGCCGCCGCCGCGCGGCGCCCGCGCGCCAGAGCTTGTGCCGGTACGGCAAGCTCGCTGTTCCAATAGCGATCGAAGGTGCGCGCCAGTCCATCGACGGCCGCTCCAATCGCGAACACGTCATCGTCGGCGAATTGCGATTCGGGGTCGACCTGAAAGTATTGATCGCCGATGTTGCGACCGCCGAAGACAGCGATGACCCCATCGACGACGAACAGCTTGTTGTGCATGCGGTAGTCGAGCCGGGTGCGGCTGAAGAGGAACTCCGTGCCCCGAAGGAGTCGATTGTGCCCGCGATATCGCCATGGATTGAAAACGCGTATGGCGATATTCGCCTGCCCCGCGAGTGCCAGAAGTTGCTCATCGCCCGCCACTGTCTCACCGTCGTCGATGAGTATTCGAACCCGCACGCCGCGCTGCGCCGCGCGCATCAGAGCATTGGCGATCAACACTCCCGACTCGTCGTAACGGAAGATGTAATACTGCAGGTCGAGCGACTGTCGCGCCCGCTCGATGAGTTCCAGACGCAGCAGCAGCCCGTCCACACCGACGGGGAGTATCCGAAATCCTGATTCGGATGAATGGCGCCGCAGTGCCTCCGCGAACGGCGATACCAGGAAGTTATCCGGGCCGAGCCGCACCGCCTCGGATTGACTCTTCGGAAAATCCCGCTCCGGCGGGTAGGATGCGCAACCGCCAAGGGCAACGATCAAGCCGCTGGCAATCGCAGCGGCTGCGCATCTCCGGCTGGTGATCGCGGCTGACGCTGAACGCGGCATCAAACATCCCGACTGGCCAAGAACACCGGAGCCCGCGGCCACGCCGCCCTCCGCCACTCACAGTAGCAGGCCTGTCAGCCGCGGCTATCTGACGCACGCCATGGCACCTGTAGGTCCGGTCCGACAGCGGCTGGCCCCATCCTCCGGCTGCTGTGGATGAAGGAAGCTGCGCACAGTGTTGCGGTCTTCATCATGGCGGAGATCCAATCTATGAATCGCATCTCGCTTGTGTTGACAGGGGCTGTGGCAGCCATTGCCTTCGCGTTCAGCGCGCTGGCTGTGGCCGCGAGCACCTCTGAGATAAATGCGCGCGTCGAAGCTGCGCTCAGCCGCTTCTATGCGCAGGATCCAAACCATCGCGAGCTCGCCAACAAAGCCTCCGCGATGCTGGTGTTCCCGAGCGTCACCAAGGCCGGCGCGGGTGTCGGCGGCGAGTATGGCGAGGGAGCCCTGCAGGTGCACGGCAAGACCGTCGCTTACTACAAGCTAACCGGGGCATCCGCGGGCGCGACCCTGGGTGTCGCACGCCGCAGCGAAGTCATTCTGTTCATGACGGATGCGGCACTCGAGAAGTTCATGAACAGCAAGGACTGGACGGTCGGCGTTGATGCCGGCGTTGCGGTCGTCAAGGGCGCGGGCGCTCAATACGACAGCGAGACGCTGCGCAAACCGGTCGTGGCATTTGTGTTCGGTGAAAAAGGACTGATCGCCGACGTGTCCCTCGAGGGTGCGAAAGTGACGAAGCTGCCGCAGTAACGCGGCAACCGCAGGTTCGCCGGCCCGGCGGTGAGCGCGTCAGGGCCGGCGATCTGCATGCCGCAAGCCGCGGCACGCGGGACGATGAAACAATCCCGCGCGCCGCCGCTTGAAGCTGGTGGACTGTTACTTGTCCGGCCGGACGACGATATCGTTCCTCACCCGGACCACGCCGTCGGTGCCGCGGGCGATTTCGACTGCTCTGTCAGCCTCCTGCCGGTTCCTGGCCGTGCCACTCAGCCACACGACGCCATCCTTATCGGTGTCCACCTTCAGGCGCCCGAGACTGGCGGGATGGTCGGCGGCCAGCTTGGTCTTGATGGCTGCCGTAATGGCCGAGTCCTTTACAAACTGCGCCGGGTGCGATCTGTCGGTGTCCGAATCCTGCGCCAGGCCAATGACCGGCGCCAACAGGGATGCCGCCAGCACACAGGCAATAATGCGTTTCGTATCCACAGGGGCCTCCTTCGACAGTTGTCCTCAGCTACGACGCCGAAATCGTGGCACGCCGCACTGGAGAGCCGCCGTCTCCGCAAGCCCTGAGCCGGTGTAGTCACTTCCTTACCCGGCCGCGTTCTTGAGCTGGAACTTGACCATGAAGTCTGGACCCGGGCCCGTAGGACTTTGTAAGATTTCGCCTACACACGATCAGGGAACTGGCGTACGGTGCGGGCGTGAGGAGAGCCGATACTGTGACGGCCACAGAGGGCCGACATTCGGGGCTGGCACCGATGCCAACGGGAGGCTGAATGCCAAGCGTACTTATTGCGGACGATCACGCCATGCTGCGGACCGGGCTCCGGCACTACCTGGAGCAGGACCGTTCGATCGACCCGATTGCGGAGACGAGCAGCGGCGAGGAAACGCTGCAGGAGCTGCGCAACGGTCAATGGGACCTCGTCATCCTCGACATCAATATGCCGGATCGCAGTGGCATCGACATCCTGCGGCATATTCGCTCGGGCCACCCCAATACTCGCGTTCTCGTGATGAGTGGCTTTTCCGAGAAACAATATGCAATCAACGTGCTGCGGGCCGGGGCGTTCGGTTATCTCGCCAAGGACCAGGCGCCCGAGGAATTCATGCGGGCTGTTCATACCGTACTCGCCGGGCGTCGTTTCGTAAGCGCCACACTGAGCGAAATGCTCGTCAGCGCCCTCGATGAGCCGACCGATCAGCCCTTGCACGCTGCACTTTCACAGCGCGAGTTCCAGATTCTGTGCAAGCTTGCCGTGGGACGCAGCGTCTCGGAGATAGCCCAGGAGCTTTTCATAAGCGTCAAGACCGTCAGCACCTACCGGGCGCGGGTCCTCGAGAAAATGAATCTCGACACCAATGCGGACCTGACGACGTACGCGCTGCGCAACGGCCTGGTCCAGTAGGCGAACCGGTCCCGTGGGCGATCACTGACATGCGACAAAGGTGCGCACCGGCTGCAGCCGGCGCGCCGGCTGCTTACCCTTCGTGCCATGACCGGGTCCCCGGCGTCCGATCGCTTACGCTGGATTGTCCCGATCGCAGCGATTATGCCCAATAGCCCCTCGTTGCGGGTCTTGCTTGCGGAGGACTCGTCATTGCTGGCCGCGAGGCTGGCAGAGCTGATCCGACGCCTGCCGGACGTGGATCTGATCGAGACCGTCGATACGGAAGCCGGTGCGCTCGGAAGCATAGCGGGCTCCCGGCCCGACGTGGTGATACTGGACCTGCACCTGCGCATCGGCTCAGGCTTCGGCGTGTTGCGCTCGCTCGCCCGCGGCGGCCATCGACCGAAGGTGGTAATTCTGACCAACTTCGGCCTGCCAGAATATCGACATGAGGCCGAGTCACTCGGCGTCGAAGCGTTCTTGGACAAATCCCGTGACTACTTCCGTCTGCCATCGCTGCTGCGTGGCTTTGCCAAGGAACGCACCATCGGGGACGCCTAACCCGCCGCGGCGGTTGCCCCCGGGGCTGAAGTGACGGCTGAAGTCGTCATGAGGATTTTTTCCAGAGGCAGGCGGACCTCGATCTCCGTGCCACCACCTTTGGTGCGAAGCACGAGCCACTGACCTCCGAGCGCTACCGCACGATGCCGCATCGCCGCCAGGCCGTGCGATCTGAGCGCCTGCAGCCGTTCCAGCGGCAGTCCGACACCATCGTCCCGGACGCGGACGATCAACGATTGGTGCCGCGACTCGATGGAAATCTCGACGTTGCGCGCCTGTGCATGCTTGAGAATGTTGGTCAGTGCCTCCTGCACGATTCGAAATATGGCAATCGACGCCTCCGGAGTCAGGCTGAGCTCCTCCGGGGGATAGCGCTCGGTACACTTCAATCCCGCGCGTCCGCAGGTATCGGCTACCTGCCAGCGTAAGGCCGGAAAGAGCCCGAGGTTGTCGAGCAGGGTCGGGCGCAGATTTTCAACGACCCGACGCTTGACATCGACCCCGGCCTGCAAGGCGTCATGCACGCGCTTGAAATGCGCCTGTACTTCCGCATCGCTGGTGGCCACGCGATCCTCGAGCCAGGTGACGTCCATCCGGGCGGCGACCAGCAGCCCCCCGAGCTCATCGTGCAGTTCGCGTGACAGAGCCGACCGTTCCTGCTCGGCCAGCGACTGAAGATGCGTCGAGAGTTGCGACAGTTCCTCGGTGCGGCGCTTCACCAGCAGCTCCAGCTCGGTGCCGCGCTCGGCGAGATCCTCGGTCTCGCGCTCTTTGGAACGTATGTAACTGACGACCAGACGGCACAGCAGCAGCACCAGGAACACGCTGGCCACGAGCGCGGTACTGGTGATCGCCAGGTTTATCCACCGGTCGATTCGCCACGAACGGCTCGCGGCAAGGATGTTGTCCATTTCCTGTGCCTGGATGCTCCGCACCCGTTGCGAGAGTTGCGTCATGGTCCACTTGCCGATATCAGTGCGAATCAGGTCAAGGGCTGCACTGGGCCCGTGCTCGCGGTAGAGCTTCAGCGTCTCCGCCATCTCGACCAACTTTGCCTTGCTCAGCCTCTCGACCTGCTCAACGTCCGCGCGCACCGCCTCGTCGGCGGTCGCGAACGCCTGGTTGAGCTGACGCAGCGCTTGAGGGATTTTGGCGACGGATTCCTGGTAGGGCTCAAGGTATCCGGCATCGCCCAGCAGTATGGAGCCGCGTTGACTGCTCTCGGCCTGGCTTAGCAGCTGCAGAACCTCCGCCAGCGCGCGATCCTGCTGCGCGCCCATTTCGACCTGGCGCCTGACTTCTTCCAGCTTGCGTTGTCCCAGCTCGGCAGCGACGAACAGTCCGAGCACAGTCGCCAGCAGTAACGCGACCAGCATCATCTGGCGTGCAGGGGCTGAATTCATGGTCGATGACCGCGGCAGGTCCCTGAAACTCAATGGAAGCCCGCGCCGCGACACGAAATCGCGGGCGATGCTCCACGCTGAATACATCATACCGCGATCGCTCCCCAGGCAGGTCCAGGCACCTCGGCGCAGCACCGCCCTCGCCTTCCCAGCTCTTGCGCGCGCGACTGAAGAAGAGCTCCTCGAGTTAGCGGCGGCCGACCAGGAAGCCGATGGCGAGTCCCACCACCGCGGCAATGCCGATTGCATCCCACGGCTGGTCACGCACGTAACGGTCACCCGCCTCGAGCGCTTCTTTGGCCTGGCGCTGCACCTGTTCCGTACCGTCTGAGATCGCTCTCTTGGTCGTAGCGACGGTGCTCTCGACCTTGGCGCGCAGGCGCGCCAGCTCGGGGTCTGCGGCGTCGCCCACGCGCCGAACCAGATCCTCGACGTCGGCAATCAGTTTGTGCACCTCCTGATTGGCTGCCACGCGCGCCTGGCGGGCGGCGTCGCGCGCAGCGCCCTTGACGGTCTTGCCATCGTGACGAAGCTCGCGGTCGAGATCATTGGCTGCAGTTTCCATGGATGGCGCCTCCTTTTAAAGGTTGAGTGTAGCGGCCTAGGCCCACGGCCGACCCACAACCAGTGCGATCACCGCACCGATCAGGAACAGCACGAACAGCACCTTGGCAATTCCGGCGGCACCGGCGGCGATCCCGCCAAAGCCAAAAATGGCCGCGACGATCGCGATAATGAAAAACACTGCTGCGTAGTGAAGCATGGCAGCCCCGCTGGTTGCTCTGGGATGGACTCGCGCCGCCAAACTGCAGCGACCGGAGCAGCGTTTGACAGCGCACTCGACTATCCACCGCAGCGGGATAACCGTCGGTCGGGAGGGCGACTGAAGAAACGTAGGATTTGGGCTACACAACGCGAGGGCAACGGCGCACATGCCACTTTCGTGATGCGGCTGCGCCCTGCGCCGTCCGCTCAGGCTAGATTTTTCGCGGCAAACTCCCAGTTGATCAGCTGGTCCAGGACCGCATGCACGTAGTCCGCGCGCCGGTTCTGATAGTCGAGATAGTAGGCGTGTTCCCAGACGTCGATCGTCAGCAGAGGTTTGAGCTGTTTCGGCAGCGGGTTATCGCTGTTGCCGGTGTTGATGACCCGCAGGTCCGAGCCATCGAGGACGAGCCACGCCCAGCCTGATCCAAACTGCTCTATCGCCGCCTTCGCGAGGTGTTCCTTGAGTGTCTCCAGAGTGCCGAATGAGGCTCGGATCTTGTCGTTGAGGGCGGTCGGAATGCCGGTGCCGGTTTTCGGCGTGAGGCTGTGCCAGTAAAACGCGTGATTCCACGCCTGAGCCGCATTGTGAAAGACTGCCGCGTGCTCCGCTTTCCCCGCCGTGCGCACGATCAGGCCATCAAGAGAAAGACCCGCAAAGCGCGTGCCCTCCACCAGCTGATTCAGTTTGACAACATAGTCCTTGTGATGCCTGCCGTAATGGAATGAGAGCGTCTCGGCGGAAATCAGCGGCTCGAGTGCGTCGTTTGCATAGGGAAGGGGTGGCAAGACGTGCGCTGGGTGGGGGGAGCGGGCTAGCGTTGCAATCATGGACTCTCTCTCCTTAGATCTGCCGGTAAGGCCGTGGTGCCCATCCCCATCGCTTTCAGTATGTAGAACCTGCCATGCAACGCCTGTCGGAGAAGTGCGCGAGGCCTTGTCGGAAATTCCAAACCGTGGTGCCCGGGGACACACGCTCTCGCGTGTGACGAGATGGCCGGATGTAGGACGTCCCCTACGCGACAATCCGTCGTCGGCCGACGCCGAACCGGGGCCGGGGCCGTCACAACACCCGGTGCTAAGCCAGTATGCTTACGCCTTAGGTTGTCGGGCTGCTGGTAAGGAACACCCATGATGGAAGCAGCATTGGTCCCGCGGTCCGCCGAACAGGGCGCGCTGCGCGCCCACAATGCGGAGCTCGCTGCCCAGCTGCGCGCCGCCGCCATGCAAGGTGACGATGCGCGCGTCAGGCGCCTGTTGTCGGAGCTGCTGCGCTTTCAGGGACTGAGCAAGGGACAGCGAGTCTCACTGCAGCTGAAGGCGTTGCTGAACCTGGTGCAGGCATTGCGCTGTGTGGCGCTCACGGATGATCTCACCGGTTTGTGTAACTGGCGTGGCTTTATGCAGACCGCCACGCGGCTGCTCGACGTAGCGACCCGCGATGGAGACTCCGCGCACCTCATCTACTTCGAGGTGAACGATCTGGAGCGGATCACTCAGAGCATCGGCCGCTCCGCGGGCGATGTCCTGATCCGGCAGATGGGCAACTTCATGCGCGATCTGTTCCCCAGCTACGGCGTCTATGAGGTCATCGGACGGCTGAGCGGCGCGCAGTTCGCCGCACTGACGACGAGTCCGGAGTACGCCTCGCGCAGCGCGATCCTGCTGCGCGCCCGGAGGCCGCAAACGCGAAGCAGCGATCTTCCGGCGCTGTCGCTGAGCGTGGGGGTCGCGCACTTCAATTCACGGCGTCCCGTAGGCATCGACGAACTGCTCACGGGCGCCAAGCAGGCAATGCACGAGAACAGACGGGCAACTCAATTCGCGTCGTCCGAGATGACCCCCCACACGGTCTGACGCGTTTTTAACGGCCTCGAGGCGGAGGACGAGATGTGATCCGAAGGTTGTGAGCGTGTCTGCGCTGCCCGGATGGCAGCACGATCAAGGATGTAGACAATGCCAGGGATGGCAACTGGCTCCAAGGATGGCAACGGTTTCAGACCCCGCTCAGCAGCCCGAAGTCACCGCCCCCGCCTCTGAGGCCGTTTCCTTTTATCGGACTAACGTTCCACTATGCGTAGCGTGAACGTGCTGCCCACACCGTACTTGCTGCGGCATTCGATGCGGCCGCCCGGGGCTTCCGCGAGCTTTTGACTGAGATGCAGGCGCAGGCCCGGTCCTTCCAAGGCGGCGAACAACTTCGCCTGATCTTCCGGGCGGATACCTGATCCGTTGTCACGCACGCCGATCTCTACCACGTTCTTGTCACCCGCCGAGTCCCGGCGCGATGTGCTCCTGCGGCAAGGCAACACGCAATTCCAGGCCCCTGCCCTCCGCCAGCGCGCCGTTGGCCATCGGCTCGTAGATCAGGGGCTTCCGGCTGCGTCGCGTTCAATACGCCGATAGTGCACACCCATCGGCCCCTGGTCGGGCCCGGCCGCCGCGCCGCATCGGCGAACTTGCCCAAGTTACATCAGCGCGTTGCCTATATTTATGTTGGGGTTCACCCAGGCAAGGCGAGGTTACCGGTCGAAGTCGTACTCCTTTTTGTAGAACTCGTACCATTGTCGCGTCTGCCGGTCGTCCGGCAAGTGCTCAGACAGGTACTTGAGCTCCTGAAGCGACTTGTCGGCCCGGGAAGCGTTCAGGTAGAGATCCATCAGGCGCCAGTGGTACGCGAGATCGTGCGGCGCCAGGGCTTCGGCCCCTTCATACCATTCGATCGCCTTCGAGATCCAATTCATTTCGAAGAGGTAAAGGTCTCCCAGCGCAGCGCGGATCGCGGGGTCGCCCGGCGCCGCTCGCGCCCGCTCCTCGAGCGCTCTGGCGACCTCGGGCAGTGCGAACGGATAGGCGGGCCGCGGCGGCGTGCGAACGTGCTGGCCGTACACCGTGCTATTGGCATTCGGCATCCCCATCGCCCGCAGTGCCGGAAGGAATTCGTTGTCAGCGTACTTCACATGGAAGTTCACATCGTTTTCGAAGCGATGGAAGTACGTCCATGCCTTCGGCTCATCCACATACCACAGGTCGTTGGTGCCACGACGCAGCACGAGCGGCAGGTTCGACTTGCCGGGCTGCGGTACCAGGAGCGCAAGATCGCCTGCGAACAGCAGGCGGTGCGGTGTGGCAGCCTGCAGGAACTCAAAGATCCGTTTCTGCTGCGCCTCGTCGCGTGGAACAACGGCTCGAAAGATCCGGCTGCCCTGCGTGAGAAGCGGTAGCCGGGGATCGCCGATCCCCAACGCGAGCGACATCAGGTAGCGTTGCACCGTGGCGCCCACATCGGTCGAGGGAGCGTACGCACCCAGTTGCGAGTCCGGCAGATGCCGGATCGCGCGATCGTAATCCTCGAGCGAACGTCGGTACCCGCCGACTAACGCTCCGGCGCCCCCTGACAGGAATTCGGCGTTGAGCCAACCTGGGGGAGACGCCGGGTCGACTTGGCCGCGTGAACCCAGTCCGCGCAGATTCGTCGTGATAATGAGTTCGGAAATGAAGTCCTGCGGAACCTCGGACAGCATGTACGTTTTCGCTGCCTCCTCGAGCCGCCGGCAAACAACATCGGGAATGTCGCCCTCGAGTGCATAGGAGACCTCGATCTTCATCAGGTTCTCCCTGGCGCTGTAGAGGTACAGGATGCCGCGCCCATTGCGCCGCTCGCCGACGCGGAACTTCGCAAACTGCTCGGCGGCGGCTTCCTCAATGGTCCGGCCGGGCGGAAGGTGCGGCAGAAGGACCAGGGCGTTCTCGATGCCTGACTTCTGCTCTGCGAGCTTCAGGCTCATTCTGAAGGCGAGGTCGAAGTCGTGACGACCGGTCTCGTTGACCAGCACATACCGGGGACGCGGCGCCTCGCGTGGGTGCCACCGCAGGTATGCGGCGCCGGCCACCGCGGCGGCCAAGGTCAGTGCGGTCGCAAACCGGTGCGTCAGTCGCCTAGACCACATCGCAAGCATCCAACGCGACGGAATCCGCGCGGCTCAGAACTCGCCGAAGGCGCTGGTCTTGCGTCCGTCGCTCGAGTAATTGACGAGGAACGGCTGCAGCGAGTTTGGATTCAGGCCGTACACGGATCGGTCGCGGCCTTGGTTCTTCAGTACCACCACTGGCGTCTCGCGAGGCCCGAACAGACGGAAAATGCCTGCCGCGTGCTGCTGAGTGTCGTTCAGCACCACGAACGGTTGTTCGCTTTCGCTCGATGCGTACAAGCCGAGCACGAGGCGGTTCCTTCCGGCCATATCGTAGAAGAAAATTCCCGGACCACCGTCCGGCGACATAGCCAGTTCCGCGCGCGTCCGGCCCGTGTTGTCCACAAGCTGGATCCTCCGGGCGGACAGCACCTCCTGCGGTTGTGCGGCCGCTGCCGTTGCCATCATACCGTGGGACTTGCTGTCTGACAGGTAAGGCAGCAGCCATGCGCCCATGACACCCCCGGCGAACCCGGACAGAACCCCCGCAAGATATGCTCTGTTCATAGGCGGATACCCCATAAATTCGTGCGGCTCGGATTTTACCCGGCGGCAAGCTCATAGCCTGGTAAGCAGTCGTGTGGCGTCGTTGAGCGATTGCCGGTCCTCAAAGAAGTCGCTCCAGGGGTCTGCACGGCGCAGCCACGTCGCGCAATTTCCCATGTTGAAGTCGGACGGGATCAACGTGGATCGGACTTCCGACCATTTCAGAGGGATGGAAATGGGCGCCTCCTTCCTTCGCCGGACTGAATAGGGTGCCACGACCGTCTGGCCAAAACCGTTCCGAAATGGATCGAGGTACACCCGCCCACGCCGCGCTGCTATCGAGTGCGCGACCGTCAAGTCATCGGGGTGCGCCGCTGCAACCCTGGCGACGAAGGACTCTGCGAACGCGAGAACGTCACTCGCATCGGGTCCCACGACGATTGGAACGAGGATATGCAGGCCCCGGCTACCCGACGTCTTCGCATAGCACCGCAGCTTCAAGGTCTCCAGACCCGCCTTGACACGCAGTCCCGCGCGAGCGGCATCGGCAAATTGCCCAGACTCCGGATCAATATCGATACACAGCCAGTCGGGTTGCCGAGGTGAGCCCCTGCGGCTTGCCATGACGTGCACGGCAATGCAACCAAGATTGACGAGCGCGAGTTGCGTCTGCAACGAACCGCCGACCACGTAGTCAGTGAACCTGCCAGTCGTGGTTACATGTGCGATGCGCTTGGTTGGTGTTCCCGACGGCATCGCTTTCGGCATCTGCTTTTGAAAGAAGCACTTTCCTCGCATCCCGTCCGGGCACCGCTCAAGTGTCAGCAAGCGATCCGTCACGTATGGCGACAGCTTTGGAAAGACCCGTGTGTAGTACTCAGCCAAGTGCTGCTTCGTATAGCCTTCATCGGGCCAGAACATCTTCTGCGGATGCGATATCTCGATGGGCTGCGAGGCGCCGGCGGATGCGGCGAGTTTGGCTCCCATCATGACGTGTGCCCGGGCAAGAGCACCTCTTCCGGGCGCTTGTCATCACGCAGGCCGAGGAACACCGGTTGGCGCAGCTTTCTGTCCGCCGTCCACTCCTGAAAGGAGACCTGGGCGATGAGCCGCGGTGCCAGAAATACCACGCCCTTCTCTCGAGGAGGGTTCACCAGCGCAGAGCGTGAGGTCACTAACGGCTGGAACTTCTCATGCAGTGCGGCGAGTGTCCGACGATCGAAGCCGGTTCCGACCTTCCCGACGTAATGCAGTCGACCCCCGTCATAGGCACCCAGCAGCAGAGCGCCAAAATGCTCACGCGAGCCGGCCGGCTTCGTGTATCCGGAAATCACGAACTCATCCTCCTGATGCACCTTTACTTTAAGCCATCGGGTTGTGCGCCCTTCCACGTACGGACTGGACAGATCCTTTGCCACCAATCCCTCGTATCCCCGGCGTTTCGCGACGCGAAAGGCCTCGAGACCGTTGGTTGCTAGTCTGTGAGACGGCACCAGCGTCTTGCTCGAGCCGATCGACCTCACCATCACGGGGCGTCGTGCCGAGAGGGGTTCACGCCGCAGATCCTTGCCATCGTGATAGAGGCAATCAAAGACCGCATACACCGGTTTACCCTGGTCCTGCTGAAGGAGCTGAAATCGGGAAACACCCTTTTTGTCAAATATCACAACCTCACCATCGAGAAGCAGCGAGGCGGAGCTGAGCGCTCTGATAGCCGCTGCAATCCCAGGGAAGCGGACCGTGCGGTCTTTTCCGTTTCTGGATAGCAGCCGGGCGCGATCCCCTTCTTTGTATGCGAGGATCCTCTCGCCGTCGTATTTCTCCTCATAAACCCACCCGGGCTTGTCGAATGGCGCCGCCACCAGGGTGGCAAGCATGGGTGCGGCGCGAAATGGAATTCGCGT
>Ga0137409_10001974_pt1 | contig 22116 bp, 20 predicted proteins | sample CZODoug1_16funga_FD_122059 | JGI IMG/M metagenome (GOLD analysis project Ga0137409, IMG submission 122059) | Vadose zone soil fungal communities from Angelo Coast Range Reserve, California, USA - CZODoug1_16fungal (Hybrid Assembly) | ecosystem: Environmental > Terrestrial > Soil > Vadose zone... | reverse complement strand
ATCGAACACGCCGAATATGCGCCCACGCTGGTCAACTTCCTGCAGCGCGCGGGCGCCACGATCGTTGCGGCGCCGCCGGGTTATCGCGATCAGTTGCGCAGCGGCAGCCTCGGCAACGCGGTGCTGGTGCCGCCGGTGGACTTCGAGCAGAAGCTCGAGCGTGGCGAAGCGGTCGAAGTCGAAGCGGTGTTCGACGACAGCCATGACAAGGGCCAGGCGGTCGTGCGTGCCACCATCCGCCTCCTTGCCGGGTTCAATCGCGAGCTGGGTACGCAGCGCCTGTTCGCGCGCGGCGTCAGCCCGCAGGTACTGGCGCCGCTTGAAGTGCGCGAGGTGAGCCTGGCACCCAGCCAGGCGCGCGGCGCGCAGCTGTTGTTCGTCGTGCCCTGGGCGGCTCTGATGGTCGCGGTGTTCGGCGCGCTTTCGGTTGCAATCGATGTGACGGCCGGCGAACGCGAACGCGGCTCGCTCGAGCCCCTGCTCGGCAACCCGCTTTCGACCCGCGCGCTGGTGCTGGGCAAATGGGGCGTGGTGATGGCCTATTCGACGGTGATCGTGGTGCTGACGATGGCGGGCTTCATGGTCTCGATGCGCTTCATCACCAGCGAGACCTTGTCGGCGCTGATGCAGCTGCAGTGGCGCGAAGTGGCAATCTTCGTCGCGCTGCTGTTGCCGTTCGCCGCGCTGATGGCAGCGGTGAACATGCTCGCGGCGACGTTCGGCCGCACCTACAAGGAGGCGCAGACCTACGTCAGTTACATCGCCATGGCGGTGCAGTTTTCGGCGGTGGTGCCGGTATTTCTCACCGTGCGCGACGCGGCGTGGCAGTGGTTCGTGCCCGCCATCGCACAGTTGACCGTCTTGATGCGTGCCCTGCGCGGCGATCCGGTGGGCGGGTTCGACCTGCTGGTCCCGGGCGCCGTTTGCCTCGGTGCCGCGGCCATCTGCCTCGCGCTGCAGGCACGGCTTCTCACGCGAGAGGCCATCGTTTTCGCACGCTCGTAGGTGAGCGCGCGAAGGCCGCACCAACCGAGCCTTGCTTTTGGCTGCAAAAGCCGCCTCTCCTCGACCGAACGGACGGTCGGCCCAGAGCGCCGCGACGCGGCGCCCGATGCAATAATCAGACCTAGCATGGCTGCCACCACGCTCATGTCCCTGCCAACGGAACCCTCTGCGCTGCTCGCCGCTGCGCCGCGCATGGTCGGCCGTTTTTCGATTCGCGCCGAAATCGGCCGCGGATCGAACGGTGTCGTCTATTCGGCGTTCGACCCGGTATTGAGCCGCGAAGTGGCGATCAAGGCGATCCCGCTCACCCACGACCGCAAGTGGAGCGAGCGTATCGAGGCCAACTTTCTAAATGAAGCCAAGGCAGCCGCCGGCCTGAACCACCCGCACATCGTCACCGTCTTCGATGCCGGCAAGACCGATTCGATCGCATACCTTGCGATGGAACGCCTGTATGGACGCGACCTGCACGAAGTGATCGTGTCGGGCCAGCACTTCAGCCCGCGCCAGGTCGCGTCGTTGATGACGCGGGTTGCCGACGCGGTCCACTTCGCGCACAAGCGCGGTCTGGTCCATCGGGACATCAAGCCGAGCAACATCTTCATCCAGCGCGACGGCAAGCCGAAGGTTCTCGACTTCGGTGTCGCGCTCGCCAACCTGGGCGAAGCCACCACCGAGCGACGCCAGCTCATCGGCACGCCCAATTACATGTCGCCGGAGCAGGCGCTTGGACGCAAGCTCGATGCACGCAGCGACGTGTTCTCGATCGGCACCATCCTGTATGAACTGCTCGCCGGCCAGCGCGCGTTCGACGGCAACACCATCGACGAGACGCTGGCGCAGGTGATTTCCGATGCGCCCGCCGCGCTCGAGACACAAAAATCGAACCTGCCGCCGCGCCTGGTCGAGATCTGCAACAAGGCGCTCGACAAGGACATCGACAAGCGCTATCAGAGTGCGGGGGACCTGCGCAACGACCTGGCCGCCTTTGCGGGCCAACCGGCCACCAGCGCCGCCAACCAGTCCAGCTACGGCACGCTGGACGGTCCGCGGGCAGTGTTCGACCGCGTCGGCGACCTGCTCTGGCGCCGCGCAACGCCGCGTGCCATCGCCGCCGCCGCGGCCGTTGCGGTGCTGATCACCGGATGGGTCGCGCTCAGCGATAGCGGGCCTGCGAACCCCCCGGTGGAAGCACCGGCGCCGCTGCCGGTCGTGCCGGCCCCGGTGCGCATCATCGAGCAACCACCGCCGGTGGCAGTTGCCCCGGTTGAGCCCCGCATGCAGGCCGAACCGCCGAAGGCGCTGCGCAAGCCACAACGCGTCTTGCGCACCGACACGCCCAGCGCGCAGAGCCTGGCGACCGCCGAAGGGTTCGTTACGTTTGCAGTAGCGCCGTGGGGCGAGGTTTTTGTCGACGGCACCACGCGTGGCGTGTCACCACCGCTCAACCGGCTCGCCCTGCCCTCAGGGACGCACGTGATCGAAGTACGTAACGGTTCCGCGCCGCCGTTTTCTGCGCGCGTCGACATCAAACCGGGGCAGACACTGACCTTGCAACACCGTTTTTGATGGATCGCCCCGCGTCAGTTGGGGCGAAACTGCGGATGTTCGGGCGATTGGCATCGCCGTCGCCATTGTTCTACCCTCGCGCCTTCACGCGACGCCTTTCGCGACACCTACTTCATGAACGATGCGCTTTCGCCAAACCTGCGCTTGATCGGCCGCTACGCGGTCTTGCGCGAGTTGCGCCGCGATCGTTCGAGCGTGACCTACATCGGCATGGACCCGGTGATGCATCGCGAAGTGGTGCTCAAAGCGGTGCAACTGCCGGCACCTGCCACGATCCCTGAAAGCAACGAGTCGGAGATCGCCCCGCTCGAAGCGGCGTTCGTACGCCAGGCACAAGCGGCCGGCAAGCTGCACCATCCGCACATCGTCACGGTGTTCGACGCCGGGCGGGTCCACAACGTGGCGTACCTGGCCATCGAGCGCGTGGCCGGCCGTTCACTCGCAGAACTGCTCGCGAGCGGCTGGCGTCCGGAATTCGTCCATTGCGCAAGTGTCGCGGCACGGGTGGCCGATGCGATCGAGCACGCCCACGTCAACGGCCTGGCGCACGGGCATCTCGGGCCGCAACACGTGCTGCTGCAGGCCGATGGCTCGCCGAAGGTGGAAGGTTTTGGCGGCTGGATCGATGGTGGATCAGCCGGCGAAGACGCACTGGTGCGTACCGAGAAATTGCTGCCGTACTTCCAGAACGAGCTGACGGAAGAGGCGCGCCATCGCGACGTGCGTTCGGTTGCCGCGGTGCTGCACATGATGCTGACCGGCAAGGCACCGCAGCTCGAAGCTGATGACAAAACCGCCAAGTCGGTGCTGCGCCTGCGGCCGGACACGCCGAACGAGCTGGCGCGCATCGTCGATGACACGCTGGCACTGGAACACCCCGCAGGCCATCGCACGGCGGGCGACCTGCGTGATGGGCTGACCGCATTTCTCTGGAACGAACGCAAGTCGCATGTGCCGCCGGGCACGATCGGTATTCCGCTCGCTGCACCGCCAATGAACACCGCGCAGGTCGATCCACAGACTTCGCAGTACCTGCCTTCGCGGCCGGCCACGGTTGCTGCGCTACGGCCGCCCACGCGCCAGGTCATCGAGCCGGAGTCACCCGGCCCACCCAAGCGCGACGAACGCCCTGCGACCCAAGAACCGCCTGCCCTGGCCGAACCCGAACCGGTCGTACGCACGCCGGAGCCGTCGCTCGCGGTCGCGGGCAGCGAGTTCTCGCAGCTCGCCTGGCATCGCACTGTCGAATGGGTGCGCGGTCATCGCACTGCGGTCGCAGCGGTCGGTGGCCTGATCGCGTTTGGGGTCGTGCTGGGTGTGCTGCTCGCGCAGTTCGCCGGGCGGCCGAGCGGCGCCGGGCTTGCGGGTGCCATGCCGGCGGTGACCAAGGTGGCAGAACCACCGGTTTTCCCACCCGGAGCGCAGGGCGTCGTCACGTTCGATATCGCGCCGTGGGGGGAAGTGCTGGTCGACAACAAGCCGGCCGGCGTCGCGCCGCCGCTCGCGGAGCTGAAGCTTTCGGCGGGACGCCACACCATCGAAATCCGCCATGGCGAGTTGCCGGCAGTCGCGGCAACAGTGGACGTCGATCCGGCCAAGCCGATGCGAATCCGCCACCGCTTCCAATGAGGATGCGCGGACGGACCTGGGGCACCGCGCTCGCGATCTTCGGCCTGGCCGCGTGCGAGACGACGCCGCCGGCTCCGCCCCAACCCGCTACGCAGAGCATCGTTGCGCTCTATCAGCGACCGGGCGAACGCTCGCTGATCAACGGCATGCGCCAGTACGAAGAAGGATCATTCGAACGCGCCGAAAGCAACCTGCGTACCGCGCTCGCGCATGGGCTGCTCGATGCGCGCGACACGGCCGCCGCACACAAGTACCTGGCTTTCCTCGCCTGCGCGTTCAATCGGCTGGCTGAATGCGAACAGCAGTTTCGCGAAGCGTTTGGCGCCGACCCCGCCTTTTCCCTGACCGATGTGGAAATCGGCCACCCGATCTGGGGGCCGATCTATCGCAAGGTGGTCGCCGCGCAGGTGCCAGCGCCCGCGCCGACAACGCCGACGCCGGCGACTCCAACCGCCAGGCAGCAGTAGCGCGTCAGAATCCGATGCGCGCCTTGCGCGCGATGCGCTCGTCGGTAACGTCGTCGGCGAGCACTTCGTGCCGGCCGGCGAGTTTGGCGTTGCCGAAACCCGCCAGCATGACGCGCCGCATTTCACGCGGCTTGAGTTTCGCCAGGCGCTCGAGGGCGTCGGCATCCAGTTGCGCCGGAAACAGGCGACCCCAGCTGTGTTCGTCGCGCAACTCGCGGTAGATGCACGCGGCGATGCGGCGCGAGCCGTCCGCGTCGGGGGCGTCGATCGAATACACGTTCATGCGATTCAGGATCGGCTCGGGAATCGCGCGGGCGTCGTTCGCAGTGGCAATCCACACCACGTCGGACGCATCGATTGCGACCTCGGCGAACTCGTCGATGAACTCGCTCGCGGTGTCGCGCTCGAGCAGCGTGTAGAGGCTGCCGAGCGGATCGTATTGATGGTCGCCACCCACCTTGTCGATCTCATCGACCACGATCACGGGATTGGCGTAGTCGCCGTTGACCAGTGCGTCGAACACCTTGCCGGGTTTTGCATTCTTCCATTGCGCCGATGCGCCCGACAGGATCCAGCCCGCCGTCAGCGAACTCATGCCGATGAAGTTGTAACCGGTGCCAAGCAGCGACGAGAGCCGGCGCGCGAAGTGGGTCTTGCCGATGCCCGGATCACCCAACAGCAGCATCGGTTCGAGATCGATCGAGTCGTCGCCGCAAAGGCTCAGCACAAGCTGGCGGCGGATGTCTTCGAGCGGTTCAGCGAAGTTGGGCAGGTCGTTGATCAGAGCATCGATGTCGGGCAACGCCGAGGGCTTGATGGTGAAACGCTGGCCGCCCGTCCTGATCATCTTCAGGTACGTGGCCTTGAGCGCCTCGTTGCCGCTGCTGCCGAGTTCCTGCAGTTCTGCGAGTGCCTCTTCCACTTCAGGAACGCGGTAGACGTCCTTGAAACCGGCGATCGAAAGCGCCGGTTTTGCCACTACGGGAACCATCGCCGATGCACTCATCACGATCCTCCGTCGGTGTGGAAGGCACCTCACCTGCTGCAACGTACTGCTGGTACTGCTGGGTTACATGATGACTAGCAAAGGTTCTGCCAACATCGTCCGAAAAGAGTCGAAAAAACGCAACGCAGCACTCGTGTGCGAAGAGTGCCAGTCCAAACGCCGGGAATACGGTCGTTATCGACCCCGACCGTCCCCTGGCCGCACAATTGGTTCGCGCAACATGCGGGCCGTGTCAGGATCGGGCCGCGCACCGTCGCGGGTGCACATGCACCAAACGTGGCTCAACCATTCCCTGCGGCGATGCGCGGGCGCAGCAGAGCCGTGAAGACGAGGCCAATCGCGATCGCCCCGACAACGGCGTGCGCGATCACGACAATGATCGGTCCATCGCTGGCGGCAATTGCCATACCCAGCAACGCCGCGACCACCAATGCCACGACCGCAGCCTGTCCATGGCGCCCGCGCACGAGTGCGAATGCCGCGCCGACGCCAATCAGCGCGAGAACGATGCCGCCGAGTCGATGCAGCGCCTGCAGTGGCTGTCCGCCCGCAGTGTTGCGCAAGAGATCGATTGCCGCGCCGGGCTCGAATGGGTCGAACAGTTTCCAGGCACCCGCCACCCACAAGTGCTCGCACGCGATCGTGCACGCGGCCCCCGCTGCGCGCGCGCTGATCAACGTTCCAGTCACCAGTTGCAGCACGAGCAGCGCCGGAAGGACGGTGAGCGCACGACGGCCAGCGCGCGCGAGCACGATCGGCTCGGCACGCCACCCAGTGAGCGGCGGCAGCAGTGCTGCAATGCATGCGATACCACCGATCGACTGCACCAGCCCAGGCGCGCGTAAGCACCGGCAACAACGAATCCGAACGCGCACGCGAGGAGCACGGCGGGTAGCACGCGTTTCAAATCGATCCTCCTTCATCGATCCTCGCTCGCGCGTACACGACAACACCGTTGTTTCGGTGCACGATCGCGCCCGGCGCCGGAATAAGCGGCCTTCGGCGCTGTTTGCTCCAGCCACCGCGAGCGCAGGTCTCGCGGCGGATCACCAACAACAACCCGAGGAGAACATCGATGATTGCTCGCTTGCTCGGCGCCGCAGTCGGCGCTGCATGGTTAACCCTTGGCTCGCTCGCTCTCGCGCAGGTCCCACAGTACGGGGCCAACGTCACACTCGAGCAGGCCAAAAAAGCTCTCGCTGCGGCCGACGCGGAGGCGCGCAAGAACAGCTGGCCGGTGGCGATCGCGATCGTCGACACGGCCGGCCAACTGGTGCTCTATCAAAAGCACGACAACACCCAGACCGCCAGTGTTCAGGTCGCGCAGGACAAGGCGGTGTCGGCGGCCATCTATCGGCGTCCGAGCAAGGTGTTCCAGGATCTGATCGCCAAGGGCGGCGATGGTCTGCGCGTGTTGACCCTGCGTGGGGCTTCGACGGTCGAAGGCGGAGTGCCGCTTGTGCTCGACGGCAAGATCATCGGCGCAATCGGCGTCTCGGGAGTCAACTCCGATCAGGATTCGATGGTCGCGAAAGCCGGCGCGGATACGCTGGTGAAGTAAAGACCCGGACGCGGATCTACGCGGATTGACGCGGGTTTTCAGAATCAATCTTTGCTTTATCCGCGTTCATCCGCGCAAATCCGCGTCAATGCCTTCTCTACCTGGCCGCGGCTCTACGCGGATTGACGCGGATTTTTCGGAATCAATCCTTGCTTTGTCCGCGTTCAACCGCGCAAATCCGCGTCAGTGTCGTTCTCTACCCCAGCCGCCGCACGATGGCCTGGGTTATTTCCTTGGTCGTTGCCTTGCCGCCGAGATCGCCGGTGCGCACCTTGTCTTCGCGCAATACACGATCGATGGCCGCACGCAGGCGCGTGGCGTCGGCGCCGCGGCCCACGTGGTCGAGCATCAGCGCAGCCGCCAACAGCAACGCAAGCGGGTTGGCGATGCCCTTGCCGGCAATGTCCGGCGCCGACCCGTGCACCGCCTCGAAGATCGCCGCGCTTTCGCCGATGTTCGCGCCAGGCGCCATGCCCAGTCCGCCCACCAGCCCGGCGATCTCGTCCGACAGGATGTCGCCGAACAGGTTGGTGGTGAGGATCACATCGAACTGCCAGGGTTTGAGCACCAGTTGCATCGCGCACGCATCAACGATGCGATCGTCGCAGGTCACCTTGTCCGCGTATTTCTGTCCGACCTGCTGCGCGGTCTCGAGGAACACGCCGGTCAGTGCCTTGAGCACGTTGGCCTTGTGCACGATGGTGACCTTCTTGCGGCCGTTCCTGACCGCGTAGTCGAAGGCGAACTCGGCGATGCGCCGCGAACCGGCGCGCGTGTTCACGCCCGAGGAGATCGCGACTGCGTGCGGATCACCGTCGATCGGGATGTAGTGCTCGAACCCGACGTAAAGGCCTTCGAGGTTCTCGCGCACCAGCACCAGGTCGATGTCTTCGTAACGGCCACCGGGAATCAGCGTGCGCGCCGGGCGCAGATTGGCGTAGAGCTTGAATTCCTCGCGCAGCCGCACGTTGACCGAGCGGAAGCCACCGCCAACCGGCGTGGTAAGTGGTCCTTTCAGCGCGAGCCGGGTGCGGCGGATGCTTGCAAGCAAGGCCGGCGGCAGCGGATCGCCGCTTCGTGTCGCCGCGGCCATGCCGCCCTCCTGCACGTCCCACGCAAAGGGTTGGCCAAGCGCATCGAGGATTTCAACCACTGCAGCCGAAATCTCGGGACCGATACCGTCACCGGGCACAAGCGTTGCGGGAATTGCATCAGTGCGCGCCATGCCCTCTCCTATCGTGCGACTCTTGCCGCACGATACCGAATTCACCCCTTGCAGCGACCCGGTGTGCCGCAGTGCGACCTACCGCAGACCGCTCGTCGGAATGTCAGTGCGGCAGCTCTGCGCCAGATTGGGCGGGGCGGCGCTGCTCGAGGTGGTAGCGGTCAGCACGCACTGCACGCCAGGGCAGGCGCAGTAGTAGATCGACAACTGTTCGCGCCCGTTGCCAAGTGTGGTCGGACGCGAGCAGGTGCAGCCCTCCGCGTTGATGGTCGAACTGAGCTGCGAACCGACTTGCCCATTCACCTGGGCATTCGTATTCGAACGTGGCCAGAGCAGCAGGCCTGCCGCTGCAACGGCAACGGCCGCGAGCGCCGAGGAAACCAGAACACGATTCATTGAGTGCCTCCAAGACCGCGCACCGGGGCGACGTGCGCCCGCGACGGTGCGGTGCCGGCCAGCCTACGCGAAGGCCGGCGCAGTGCGCAGACTCGGAAGCGTGACGCGCCCAGTTGTCAGGTCAACGCTTGCGTCCGCCCAGCAGGGACCCCAGCACGCCGCGTGTGATCTCGCGCGCGATCGACGATCCGACCGAGCGCGCGGCACTTTTTGCCAGCGCATCGACGATGCCCTCGTGTCGGCCGCCGCGCGGCCCGGTGGTGCCGAACAGAACGTCGCCGATACCACCGAGGATGCCGCCGCCCGCAGCCGGCGCCGGTCCCGGCGCACCAGCGGTCGGAATCGGCGCGCCGGGTTGCGCCGGTGCTCCACTCGCCGCAGCGCGTTTGCCGAGCATCTCGAATGCCGACTCGCGATCGACCACCTTCTCGTAGACGCCCGCCACGACCGACGACTGGATCAGCTGCTTGCGTTCATCCGGGGTAATCGGACCGATCTGGCTTGCGGGCGGGAGCACGAACGCGCGCTCGGTGATGCCCGGTGTGCCCTTCGCGTCGAGCAGCGACACCAGCGCTTCGCCGACGCCGAGTTCGAGGATCGCTCTTTCGATGTTCAGCTTGGGGTTGGCACGCATCGTTTCAGCCACCGACTTGACCGCTTTCTGGTCGCGCGGGGTGAACGCACGCAAGGCGTGCTGCACGCGGTTGCCGAGTTGCCCCAGCACTTTGTCCGGAACGTCGAGCGGATTCTGGGTAACGAAAAAAACGCCGACCCCCTTGGAGCGGATCAGTCGTACCACCTGCTCGACCTTGTCCAGCAGCGCCGGCGGCGCCTCGTTGAACAACAGGTGCGCCTCGTCGAAGAAGAACACCAGCTTCGGTTTGTCACGGTCGCCGACCTCGGGCAGATGCTCGAACAGTTCGGAAAGCAGCCACAGCAGGAAACACGCGTAAAGCCGCGGATTGTTCATCAGCTTGTCGGCGGCCAGGACGTTGACGATGCCCTGCCCCTTGTCGTCGGTCTGCAGCAGGTCCTCGATGTTGAGCATCGGCTCGCCGAAGAACCGGGTGCCACCCTGCTCTTCGATTTGCAGCAGCCCGCGCTGGATCGCCCCGATCGACGCGGAAGACACATTTCCGTACTGGGTCTTGAACTGCGCCGGGTTATCACCGACGTACTGCACGATCGCGCGCAGGTCCTTCAGGTCGAGCAGCAACAAACCGTTGTCGTCGGCCACCTTGAACACCAGCGCCAGCACGCCTTCCTGCGTTTCGTTGAGATTGAGCAGGCGCGAAAACAGCAGCGGCCCCATGTCCGACACGGTCGCTCGCACCGGATGCCCTTGCTCGCCCCAGACGTCCCACAGCGTGGCGGGCGCGCCGGCCCACTTCGGCTCGGCCAGCTTGAGCAGCGTCAGCCGCTCCTGCATTTTCGGGCTCATCTTGCCGGCATGCGTGATTCCGGTGAGATCTCCCTTGATGTCGGCCATGAACACCGGCACGCCGATGCGCGAGAGATTCTCCGCAAGGACTTGCAGGGTGACCGTCTTGCCGGTTCCGGTTGCCCCGGTGATGCAGCCGTGACGGTTGGCCATCGCCGGAAGCAACGCCAGTTCGGTATCGCCGGTTTTTGCAACGTTGAGCGGATCGGCCATCTTGAGCTCGCAGGAGAGTTGCGGATCGATCTGCGTCGAGTGTACTCAGCACGCGCCGGTCTCGTCTCAAGCTGACTCGACCCGCGCGCAGGTTTTGCGGTGATAGACTCGCCGCCCCGCAGTACCCGCGTCTGCTCCGTCAATCTTTCCTCCAGGCAGCATCCACATGGCCGGCCATTCGAAATGGGCCAACATCCAGCATCGCAAGAACCGGCAGGACGTCAAGCGCGGTTCGCTTTGGACCAAGATCATTCGTGAAGTCACGGTCGCGGCGCGCGAGGGCGGCGACCCCGGCATGAACGCGCGGCTGCGCCTGGCACTCGACAAGGCAAGCGCTGGCAACGTACCCAAGGACACCGTCACCAAGGCGATCGCCCGCGGCAGCGGAAAACTCGAAGGCGCGCATTACGACGAGGTGCGCTACGAAGGCTACGGCATCGGCGGTGCGGCGCTGATGATCGATTGCATGACCGACAACCGCACCCGCACGGTGGCCGAAGTGCGCCACGCACTGGCGAAAAACGGCGGCAATCTCGGCACCGACGGTTCGGTGGCGTTCAACTTCAAGCACTGCGGCCAGTTCGTATTCGCACCGGGTACGTCCGAGGACAAGGTGATGGAAGCAGCGCTCGACGCCGGCGCGGACGACGTCGCGACCAACGAAGACGGTTCGATCGAGGTGATCTCGGCGCCGGCGGATTTTGTCGCCGTGCGCTCCGCGCTGGAACGCGCGGGCCTGAAGGCGGCGATCGCCGAAGTCACGATGAAGCCGCTGGTGGAAACCACGCTCAACGGTGATGACGCAGCGAAAATGCAGAAGCTGCTCGACGCACTGGATGACCTCGACGACGTGCAACAGGTCTACACGACAGCCGACCTGAACCCATGAAGGCGCTCGTAATCGGTGGCGGCGGACGCGAGCACGCTCTGGCGTGGAAACTGGCCCAGTCGCCACGCCTGGCACGCATCTTCGTCGCACCGGGCAACGGCGGCACCGCACGTGACCGGCGCCTGCACAACGTCGCGATCACCGATCCGGAACCGCTCGCCGACTTCGCGGCAAACGAAGGCATCGGCCTCACGGTTGTCGGCCCGGAAGCGCCGCTGGCCGCGGGCGTGGTCGATGCGTTCCGCGCGCGCAATCTGCGCATCTTCGGTCCGACCAGGGCGGCCGCGCAGCTCGAGAGCTCGAAGGATTTTGCCAAGGCATTCATGCACCGCCACGGCATTCCCACCGCCGCTTACCAGACCTTCACGCATGTCTCCGACGCGCGCGCGTATCTCGACCGCAAGGACTCACCGATCGTGGTCAAGGCCGATGGCCTGGCCGCCGGCAAGGGCGTCGTGGTTGCGCAAACGCGCGCCGAGGCCAAGGACGCGGTTGAAGCGATGCTGCTCGACAACCGGCTCGGCGGCGCCGGCGCGCGGGTCGTGATCGAGGACTTCCTCGCCGGCGAAGAAGCGAGCTTCATCGTCATGAGCGATGGCCGCAACGTGCTTGCGCTGGCCACCAGCCAGGATCACAAGCGCCTGCGCGATGGCGACCACGGCCCGAACACGGGTGGCATGGGCGCGTATTCGCCCGCGCCGGTGGTGACGCCGCAACTGCATGCCAGGGTGATGCGCGAGGTCATTCTGCCGGCCATCAACGGCATGGCGGGCGATGGCCTGCCTTACGTTGGTTTTCTGTACGCCGGCTTGATGATCGGCGCGGAACCACCCGGCGGCGGATCAGCGTCGTTGCACACGCTCGAGTTCAACTGCCGGCTCGGCGATCCCGAGACACAGCCCATCCTGATGCGCCTGAAGACCGACCTGGCCGATCTGCTCGACCATGCGATCAGCGGCCGGCTGGACGAGGTCGAAGCCGAGTGGGATCGGCGCACCGCGCTGGGTGTCGTGCTCGCTGCGTCTGGTTACCCCGACGCGCCACGGCGCGGCGACGAGATCACCGCGCTGGCGGCCGAGACCGACGACTGCGTCACTTTTCATGCCGGCACCGCGCTCGAAAACGAGCGCCTGCGGGTGACCGGCGGCCGGGTGCTGTGCGTCACTTCGCTTGGCGACAACGTGCGCACCGCCCAGAAACGCGCGTACGACGCGATTGTGCAAACCCGCTTCGACGGCATGCAATACCGGCGCGACATCGGGCACCACGCCCTCAAGCCACGCGGCTGAGCGCCGGATGCGGCCTGATCCGCAGCGTGCGATCGCGAACTACCGCCGGCTCGCAGCGGGGTACGACGCCAGCAGCAGGCGCGAGTCACCGCTGCGCTTGCGCACCATCGACCTCCTGCAACTGCGCCCCGGGCAAAAGGTGCTCGACGTCGCCTGTGGAACCGGGCTGAGTTTCGCTCCGCTGCACGAACGGGTCGGCGCTAGCGGACGCGTGGTGGGCGTGGAAGTGTCGCCCGAGATGGCCGAGCTGGCGCGCGCGCGTATCGGGCGAGCAGGTTGGCGGTCGGTCGAGGTGCGCCTCGGCGACATCACCACCGCTGATCTCGGCAACGCCCATTTTGACGCGGCGTTGTTTCACTACACCCACGATGTGCTGCAGGCGCCGGATGCCCTGGCGCGCATCTTCGCCAGCCTGCGCCCCGGCGCACGCGTGGCGGTTGCCGGATTGAAGACCACTCATCCGTTGCTGGTTCCGCTCAATTTTTCCGCGTGGTGGCGCGGCCGGCGCTATCGCACGACCGACGCCAACTTGCGCCGGCCCTGGATTCATCTGTTGCGATGGGTACCGGACTTCACGTGGCAGACCACCTACTTCGGCACCGGCTACATCGGCGGTGGCACGGTGCGGTAACGCCGGCCGCGCGGCTACGGGATAATCGGCCCACCTCGATACAACGCACTCACTCTCGAACGCACTGGCAACGATTCCACCGATGACTACCGCTCCTTACACCGTCGAACAGCACGTCGCGCTCAAGCGCGTCGCTGCGCTCGCCGCATCACCCTGTGGCCGCTGGCTTGCCGTGGTCGTACAACGGCTCGATCTGGACTCCGCAAAATACGTCTCCGACTTGTGGCGCGTGCCCACCGATGGCAGCGCGGCAGTACAGCTCACCCGCGGTGAATCGCGCGACACCGCACCTTCGTTCCGCCGCGACGGCGCATTGGGCTTCCTGTCGAACCGCCGGCCGAACGAGCTCAAACCCGATGACGAAGCGGAAAAACGGATGCAGGTATGGGTGTTGCCTGCCACCGGTGGCGAAGCGCGCCAGATCACCGACGAGCCGCTTGGCGTCGACGCGTTTGCCTTCGCCACGGCGGCCGACCGTCTGGTGCTGCTCGCGCCGGTGCTGCCGAAGGTGCCGTTCGACCAGCAACGCGAGGCGGCAACCCGGCAGGTCAAACAAGGACCCAGCGCACGGCATTTTCTGCGCCATCCGGTACGTCATTGGGATCACTGGCTGCACCAGAACCCGGATCGCGCCAACGCCCACGCGATCGTCTGTGACGAGAACGGCAAGGGGCGTGTCGACCTCACGCCGCAGGCGACCGCGGAGTTCGCGGTCGAACCCGAGCTTGCGGTAAGCGACGACGGGCGTTACGCGGCGGTCACGCGGCGCACGCTCGGCAAGGACCGGATCGACGACGTGTCGATCGTGCTGTTCGAACTGGCCGGACCGACCAGCCGCCTGCTCGCCCACGCCGATGCGACGGCGTTCGGCACGCTGGTCTTTTCGCCAGACGGCCGGACCCTTGCGACCTCGCGCGAAATACGCTCACCGAAGGGCGTGCGCGCGACCCTGTCGCTGATCGATGTTGCCAGCGGCGCCATGCACGACGTTGCAACCGCGTGGGATCGCTGGGCAAGCCCGGGCGCGTGGAGTGCCGACAGCCGGCGTCTTTTCGTCACTGCCGATGACCAGGGCGACGTGCCGGTGTTCGCGGTCGATCTCTCCGGGCACAGCGTCGAGCGGCTGACCGCTCCCGCGAGCGGCGGCGCGCACGCCGACCTCGCAATGCTCGCCGACGGTCGCATCGCATGCGTGCGCTCGACCTTGCTCGATGCACCCGAGTGTTATGCGCTTGCCGCACACGCCGGCAGTGCGCCGCAACCGCTGGCGCGCCTGTCGGGTTTCACTGCGGCCAATGCGTGGGCCGAAACCGAGCGGGTTTCGGTTGTCTCGACGGACGGCCTGCCGATCCAGGCCCTCATCACCAGGCCGAAGGGCGCCAAGGGCAAGCTGCCGGCGCTGCTGTGGATCCACGGCGGGCCGGTCGGAATGAGCGCGGATGGCTGGCACTGGCGCTGGAATGCGCTGCTCGCAGCAGCACAGGGTTACGCGGTGGTGCAGCCCAATCCGCGCGGTTCGACCGGGTTCGGCCAGAAGTTCGTCGACGGCGTCTGGGGCAACAGCTGGGGCGCTCAGTGTTACGAGGACCTGATGGCGGTGACCGATGCGATCCAGAAGCGCCCGGACATCGATGGCGCACGTTTGATGGCGATGGGCGGCAGCTTCGGTGGTTACATGACCAACTGGATCGGCACCCAGACCGAGCGCTTCAAGTGCCTGGTCACGCACGCCAGCATCGTCGGCATGTCGACCTTCACCGGTGTTACCGATCATCCGGGCTGGTGGTATCTCGAAATGGGCGGCGAAAATCCGTACACCCACGCCGAACAATTCGACCGGTACTCTCCCTGGAAGTACATCACCCGATGGAAAACGCCGACCCTGATCATCCACGGCGAACTCGACTACCGCTGTCCGGTGAGCGAAGCGTTGATGCTGTTCGAGGCGTTGCAATACCAGGGCGTGCCGAGCGAACTCGTCATCTATCCGGACGAGAATCACTGGATCCTCAAGCCCAGCAACATCATCGCCTGGTACACCCACGTGCTCGAATTCATACGCAAGCACATGGGGCGATGACGCCGATGCAGATGCCGCAACGATGAGCGAGTTCGTCGACTCCCAGACGGTGCGCGAGTACCTGCTCGGCTTGCAGCAGCGCATCGTGACGCGCTTCGAGGCACTCGACGGCGGTCCGTTCAAGTACGACGCGTGGGAAAAACCCGACGACGCCGTGCTCGGCGGCGGCGGCCTCACGCGCATCATCGAAGACTCGGCCCTGCTCGAGCGCGGCGGCGTGGGTTTTTCGCATGTCAAGGGCAAACAACTTCCTCCTTCGGCCTCGGCGCAAAGGCCCGAGCTTGCCGGTCGCGGCTTCGAAGCGATGGGCGTTTCGCTGGTGCTGCATCCACGCAACCCGTACGTGCCCACGGTGCACATGAACGTGCGCTTCTTCATTGCGCGCGGTGGCGTCGATCAAGCCGATGCGGCACCGGTGTGGTGGTTCGGCGGCGGCATGGACCTGACGCCGTATTACGCGGTGGCCGAAGACGTGCGCCACTTTCACGCGACGTGCAAGAGCGCGCTCGACCCGTTTGGCCCGACCTATCACGCGCGCTTCAAAAAGTGGTGCGACGAATATTTTCTCCTGCGCCACCGCGGCGAGGCACGCGGCATCGGCGGCGTGTTCTTCGACGATTTCAATGAACTCGGTTTCGACCGCAGTTTTGCGCTGCTGCGAGCCGTGGGCGACGCATTCCTCGACGCGTATGTGCCGATCGTCGAGCGCAATCGCACGCGCAGCTTCGGCCAGCGCGAACGCGACTTCCAGGCCTACCGGCGCGGTCGTTACGTCGAGTTCAACCTCGTCTACGACCGTGGCACGCTGTTCGGGCTGCAATCGGGCGGGCGCGCGGAGTCGATCCTGATGTCGCTGCCGCCGACCGTCACATGGCGCTATGACTGGCGCCCTGAACCGGGCTCGGCCGAAGCGCGGCTCTACACCGACTTCCTGCCGCCGCGCGATTGGGTCTAGCTTGTTGCAGATCGGTCTTGACGCGGATTTACGCGCAGTACGCCGATCAAGGCAGATCAGATTCTTGAACGGCTACAGCGCACCTGCCGGACCGATGACCTATCCGCGTTAATCCGCGTAAATCCGCGTCCAAATGCCTCTGCCCCTCATAGGCCTTCTCGGCGGCACCTTTGATCCGATTCATGCGGGCCACCTGGCGCTCGCGCGTGCCGCTTGCGACGGACTGTCGCTATCTGAGCTGTTGCTGATCCCGGCTGCGCAGCCGTGGCAAAAAGGCGCCATCACCGACGGCGTGCATCGCGCGCGAATGGTCGAGCTGGCCATCGCCGCGGATCCACGTTTGCGGCTCGAGCGCTGCGAACTGGAGCGCGGCGGACCAAGTTTCACGATCGATACGCTGCGCGAGCTGCGCGCGCGTTTTGGCGTGGACGCGCCGCTGGTGCTCATCATCGGTGCCGATCAGATGGAACGCTTCGACACCTGGCGTGACTGGCAGGCGATCCTGCAGTTCGCCCACCTCGGGGTCGCGCGGCGTAACGATGCGGTGCTGGTGTTGAGCTACGCGCTGCAGGAGTTCTACAACCGGCACTGGGCACGCCTGGACCAGGTCGGGACCCTCGCGGCGGGCTGCGTGGTCGAGGTCGAGATGGTTCCGCACGATGTTTCGGCGACCGAAGTACGCACCTTGCTCAGCGCGCCGCCTTCGCCCGCGCGCGACGCGCGCCTTGCACGGATCGTGCCGGCACCGGTGCTGGACTATATTCGGACGCATCATCTTTACACCTGAGCGGATGGACATCAGAAAGCTGCAGCGCCTCGTGATCGATGCGCTCGAAGACGTCAAGGCCCAGCACATCAAGGTCTTCAACACGATCGGACTCTCCGACATGTTCGATCGGGTGGTGTTGGCGAGCGGCACGTCGAACCGGCAGACCCGCGCGCTGGCCTATCGGGTGGCGCAGCAGGTCAAGGAGGCGGGCGGCCACGTCGTGAGCGTCGAAGGCGCCGATGCCGGCGAGTGGGTACTGGTCGATCTTGGCGATCTGGTCGTGCATGTGATGCAACCTGCCATTCGTGAGTACTACGGGCTCGAGGAGATCTGGGGCGGCAAGCCGGTGAAACTGAAGCTCACCGAAACCGGTGCGCGACGCATCGTTGCGCAGGCGACGCTTGCCGAGGATGCAGAACCCCCGGCTGCCGAATCACCCCGGCCGTCCGCGGCAAGAACCCGCAAAGCGCCGGCGCCCAAACGCGCCCCCGCTGCACGGCCCACCAAACGTCCGGCCAAGAAGGACACTACAAAGGTCGCGAAAAAGAGCGCAAAAAAGGTGGCGAAGAAGGCAACGCCGCGCAAGGCGCCGGTCAGGAAGGCGGCGTCCCGCAAAAAGGCTGCACGTCCCGGCGCGCGCAAGAGGGCGCGCCATGCGTGAGGCCTGTTGAGGCTCACCATCGTCGCCGTCGGCCAGCGCCAGCCGCGCTGGGTGGATGACGCAGTTGCCGAATACCTGGGCCGATTTCCACCTGACTGGGAAACCCGCGTGGTCGAGGTGAAACCCGAGGTGCGCTCCAGCCAGCCCGTCGCAAAGATATTGGCGGCCGAGGCGCAACGCCTGCATGCCGCGGTCGCACAGGCAACCGTGGTGGTGGCGCTGGACGAACACGGGCGCGACTGCACCACGCAGGAACTCGCGCAACAACTGCAGGCCTGGCGCGAGGCGTCCGAGCGGGTCGCCTTCGTGATCGGCGGCCCGGACGGCCTGGACACCGATTTCAAGCGCGCTGCACGGCTGCAACTGCGCCTGTCGTCGCTGACCCTGCCGCACGCGCTGGCGCGGGTGCTGCTCGTCGAGCAGCTTTACCGGGGCTGGAGCATTCTCGCCCATCACCCTTACCATCGCGCCTGATGCAACCCGACCACCCTCCCCGTCCTGGTGCCTGGGCATGACCGACCTCTACCTGGCTTCGCGCAGTCCGCGCCGCCGTGACCTGCTCAAGCAGATCGGGGTGAAGTTCGAGCCGCTGATGCTGCGCTTGACCCTGCCGCGCGGCGCCGACGTGGAAGAGGTGCGCCAGCCGGGTGAAACGCCGGCGGCCTACGTCGAGCGCATCGCGCACGAGAAAGCACATGCCGCGGCGCGCGCAGTCGCATTGCGTTCGATGTTCGGCAAGCCGGTGATCACGGCCGATACCGTGGTGATCCTCGATGGCGACACGCTCGACAAACCCGGCAGCCCGGCGCGCGCCGCCGAGTTCCTGCGGCGTCTCTCCGGTCGCACTCACGAGGTACGTACCTGTGTCGTGGTAGCCGTCGGCAGCGGCAACGCGTTGCGCCTGCTGACGCAGACGTCCGTCTCACACGTGACTTTCGCCACCTTGACCGAAACGCAGATCACGCAGTATTGCGCCAGCAACGAGCCTTTCGACAAGGCCGGCGGATACGCGATCCAGGGTACGGCGGCGGTGTTCGTGCAGCGGATCGAGGGCAGCTACTCGGGCGTGATGGGGCTGCCGTTGTTCGAAACCGCGCAGCTGCTGCGCCAGGCCGGGGTACCGGTTCTGTAATCCCTCCCCGGCCTGCGGGGCGGAGGCGGGATTTCCCGAAGCGCGAGCGTCGCGCCGCCGGAGCGGGGCGCGCCTGCCAGCGCGCCACTATGCAGAGGTGGGGCCGCTCCGACCTTCGCCCCCACCCCGGCCCACCCCGCAAGCCGGGGAGGGGACAAAGTAAGCTCGCTCCATGGACGACGTACTGATCAACATCACTCCGCAGGAAACGCGCGTCGCCGTGCTGACCGCCGGCGTCGTGCAGGAACTGCAGATCGAGCGCTCCGCCTCGCGCGGCCTGGTTGGCAACATCTATGTCGGCAAGGTGGCGCGGGTGCTGCCTGGCATGCAGTCGGCGTTCGTCGACATCGGCCTCGAACGGGCTGCGTTCCTGCACGTGGCCGACATCTGGGAGTACCGCCAGTTCACGCAGGAGAAACCACCGCCGATCGAGCGGCTGGTGCATGAAGGCGACGCACTGCTGGTGCAGGTGGTGAAGGACCCGATCGGCACCAAGGGTGCGCGCCTTTCGACCCAGGTGAGCCTCGCCGGCCGCATGCTGGTTTACCTGCCGCAGGATCCGCACATCGGTGTTTCACAGCGCATCGAGGCCGAGGCCGACCGGGCGCACCTGCGCGAGCTGTTGCAGCGGCTGGTGCCGGCGGAAGAAAAAGGCGGCTACATCGTGCGCACCAGCGCGGAAGACGCCGCCGAGGCCGACATCGCGGTCGACCTCTCCTACCTGCGCAAGCGCTGGCTCGAGATTGCCGATGCCGCCAAGAAGGTGCCGGCGCCTTCGCTGCTGTACCAGGAGCTGTCGCTCGCGCAGCGGGTGCTGCGCGACGTGGTCACCGACCAGACCCAGACCGTGCAGATCGACTCGCGCGAGAACTTCGTGGCGTTGCAGGCGTTCGCTGCGCAATACGTGCCGCAGATCGGCCAGCGCCTGGTGCACTACTCGGGCGAGCGGCCGTTGTTCGACCTCTACCAGATCGACGACGAGATCGAAAAAGCGCTGGCACGCCGGGTCGACCTCAAGAGCGGCGGTTATCTGATCATCGACCAGACCGAAGCGATGACGACCATCGACGTCAACACCGGCGGTTTTGTCGGCACGCGCAACTTCGACGACACGATCTTCAAGACCAATCTCGAAGCGGCACAATCGATCGCGCGCCAACTGCGACTGCGCAACCTGGGCGGCATCATCGTGGTCGATTTCATCGACATGGTGAATGCGGACCATCGCGACTCGGTGCTGGGCGAGTTCAAGAAGGCGCTGGCGCGCGACCGCACGCGCATGACGGTGAGCGGCTTCACCCAGCTCGGGCTGGTCGAGATGACGCGCAAGCGCACGCGCGAGTCGCTGGCGCACGTGCTGTGCGAGCTGTGCCCGGTGTGCGGCGGGCGCGGCGAAGTGAAGACCGCGCGTACCGCCTGCTACGAAATCCTGCGCGAGATCCTGCGCGAGGCACGCCAGTTTCGCGACGCACGCGAGTTCCGCATCCTCGGCTCACAGCTGGTGGTCGACATGTTCCTCGAGGAAGAGTCGCAGGCACTCGCCATGCTGTCGGATTTCATCGGCCGGCCGATCAGCATGCAGGTCGAGTCGGTCTACCACCAGGAGCAGTTCGACATCGTGCTGATGTAACCGCTCAGCTGAAGCCGAACGAGGCGCGGCCGATTGTGACGAACCGTTCGACGCCGGTGCTGGTCGCGTCCTGGTTGCCCCCCGGTGCCGATTCGCCGAAGTCGAGTCCGCTCGACGCGCGCCCGCCGCCAGCCGGTTCGACCTGCAGCACATAACCCCGCCCGTACAACGTGCCGATGCGCACCGCGGTGATGCCCGCCACGGCGAGCTTGCGCCGGATGCGCGAGACCGCAATGTCGATTCCGCGACCGTCGTCGTTGTCGCGCCCATGCAGGCGCCGCGTGATGGTGTTGCGATCGAGCGGCCGGCCGTGCGACAGCGCCAGCAGGAACAGCAGGTCGAATTCGCGGCTGGTCAGCATCAGCAGCACGTCGCCCACCCGCACCCCGCGAGTTGCCCGGTCGAGTTGCAGCGACCCGACCGTGACCACCGCCGCATCGGCGGAAGCGGAGCGCGCCGCCAGCAGACGCTTGAGTTTCGCCAGGACCAGCCGGGGTGTCGAGGTGCGCGGCAGGTAGTCGGCCGCGCCAAGTTCGATGCCGATGATCTGGTCGATCTCCTCGCATTCGGCGCCGAGCAGCACCACCGGCGTGCGCGCGGCGGCGACCAGCTCGCACAACATCACGATGTAGGCCTTGCCGAAACCTTCCGTGTCGAGCAGTACGGCGGCAACGTTACGTGCGAGCAGCAGCTTGCGCGCGTGCTCGAGCTGGTCCACCAGCAGCGACTCGGCGCCCTGCGCAGCCAGCGCTTCGCGCAGCGGCGCGAGCGGCCGCTCATCGCGCGCGACGAACACGAAAAGCGGCCCTTCGGCTTGCATCATGGGCTTGCCCTCCTCAACGCGCGGCCGTGGTGGCCGCGTAATCCTTGCGCATTGACGCCGAGCTGCTTGCGCAATTGGCGATACAGCGACCAGCGCGTGCCCAGCCCGGTCGCCTCGGCAACTTCGTTCACATCCATCGCACTGCCGGTGAGCAGCCGCCGTGCCGCGCTGATGCGCTTGCGCAGCAGGAACCCATGCGGCGCAACCCCGTGCACCTCGGAAAACAGCCGCACCAGGTAGTACTTGGACAGGCGCGCCGCCGCCGCGATGTCGTCCAGCACGATCGGCCGCGTGTAGTTGGAGTGGATGAAATCGGCCGCCAGCATCACCCGCCGGTGCAATTCGGCGCGCGTGGTGCTGCGTGCCGCTTCGAAACTCTCCGCGCCACGCCGGAACTCGCACTCCGCCACCAGCATGCGTTCGAGCAGGCGCATCAACTGCTGCTCGTACAGCATTTCATCGTCGACGCCGCCGCGCACCAGTTCGAGGATCTCGTGCAACAGCGGCGTCACGGTTGCATCGTGCGGGCGCAGGTGTTCGGCGAAAAACGGCGTGCGGCGCAACGGTTCGGTGCCATCCTCGAGCGCGCGCGCCAGCGGTGTCGCCAGTGCGCCCAGCACCTCGTCGGCCAGCCCGGCTCGAAAGAACACGCTGAAACTGTCGACCGGCGCGGGTTCGTGGACCGCGCTGGCATACGACTGTCCCTCATTGAGAATCAGGTAGGTGTCGTCATCGACCGCCACGC
>Ga0137409_10001973_pt1 | contig 22122 bp, 18 predicted proteins | sample CZODoug1_16funga_FD_122059 | JGI IMG/M metagenome (GOLD analysis project Ga0137409, IMG submission 122059) | Vadose zone soil fungal communities from Angelo Coast Range Reserve, California, USA - CZODoug1_16fungal (Hybrid Assembly) | ecosystem: Environmental > Terrestrial > Soil > Vadose zone... | reverse complement strand
AAGGGTTTATAATGGAACTGTCGAGAATGACAAGCTTTATGCGTACCGCTAGGCAGCCACTCTTAATCAGCGGGTTGGAGGTTCGAGTCCTCCCCGGTTCACCAAATTCCCCTTCATCGATCAAAATTAGTTGAGCTTCCTCGAATCTGGCACGCATCGGGATGATTGTGTGCTGATCTAATCCAGTTCGAAGCCATGGAAGACCTCCATATGGCCGGAGTCAGAGGGGGGGTACCCCCCCACCAATTTGCATGAATATCAAAACACAGGACTTACAATATTTGCATTTCATAACTGATTGATTCTAAAGGGCCTAGAAACGACCTAGGAACGCATTGGCATCGAGGAATGCGCAAACCAAACAAAAGAAAAAGGTTGAGTCAAAAATGAGCGTCAGGAGAGCAGTTGGACGCTTCACAGGGCTAGATTCGAGGTTTGCGCACTTTATCCTGGCAATAAGTATAGCACAGGTTAACTGAAAATCAATCGGAAAATGAGCTTCCCAACGCGGATTTCTTCAAGCGTTCACGTGATGCGCGCTAGAACAGTGATGGCCGGCCGCCACCACCGAGCAACGAGGTGTTCACGTTGGCGATCGTGTGGGTACCTTCCTTGCCGCCCCAAGAGAAGAGCAAGTACACCTGCGGGAAGCCACCCGCGCGAAGCGTAAGGCCAGTGGAGAAGCTGTGCACGAGATGGCTGAAGCCGATATCGCCGCGTGTGAGCGCCACTTTTCCTTCGTCAAACATGAACGCGAAGCCGAGCGGCAAGTTCCAAATGGAATGTTCAAAGCTGCCGCGGAGCAGGAGAACGTTGGGCGCGCGAAACCGATAATCCTGATAGCTGGCCAGCGCAGAATTAAAGTTCAGGTCCGAGCCGCCGAGGGTCGGCTGGAAGTAAAAAGGGACGACGTGTCCCGAGGGCGCCATCGACTCCGAGAGGAAAAGCCGGATGCCGAAGCTTCCTTCGAGATTTCTGGTAATCGAGGGACACGTGTGGTCGTCCAGGCTCTTGGAGCAATCATCGGGACCATTGTGACTGCTGGGCAGATAGGTCTTGGTGGTCGAATAAATGGGAATCTGATGCGAAAGATCCGTGGTGAATCGCCGGAAGGAAAACTGAGAGCTACCCGGTGCGATAAACTGCTGAAAAGAGACGAAATAATTCAGTCGCAGATGGTCGCCGAGAAACAGGGACTTGGTCTTGAAGCGGAGTCCTTCTCCATGTTGGACGAATCCAGGCTGGCTGGTCAGGCCGGGAGCGGTGGCTTCCCTGTAAAGCGTTTCAATCGATGGGCTGGGTTGGCCCTGGCTTCCCCGAATCGCCACGAACCGGCCGTTCAATTCGCCGAATAGCGATATCTCTGCCATCGAAGGCTGATAGATGGGCCACCAAACGTTGATGCCGGGGATGGTCTCGCGCATCCCGAAGAACGAGCGGGCCGCCGGCAGCGTTGAAGGTCCGAGGCCGAAGTAATCGATCTTGTTCAGGGAAATAGCCTGGGCGTAGAGGTGAAAAACGGAGTTCTCCATTCCGACTGGCTGAGTATTCCCCGGATGTCTTCCTCTTTGCGTGATAATTTGCTTTCGCGGTATGTAAATGGCCTTCATATAGGCGCCGGCTCGCCAGGAGCCATTTATCGAGCCAACGGCGTCAGCGTTCCAACTGAGACGCCAGGTCTCGTTTGGCGTGTAGTTAGCGACAAATGCAAGGCCGGCGCCAAATCCGTTTTGCGGAGCGATGCTGCCGACAGCGATGTGCAGCGGATGGTCGGTAAAGAGAACTTGAGCACAGTCGAGGATAGATTTGAAGCTCGAACAGCTACCCGAGAGGCTGGCACGTTCCTTGCGGAAATCAGCACCGAGCCTGGATTCGTTCTGAGCCCATAAAGGCGATGCCGACGCCAGCAAGAATAATGAAGCAAGAAACCTTCGCATGAGGACTCCTTTATTTATGCGCGTGCTTGCCGCCGCGTGGATGAAGGACGGCCGTGACGCGCTTGGCGTAGTCGCTGACGTGGCCCTCCGTTTTGATTGCGTCGAGATCTGTTGCCAGCAGCTCTCCAACTTTATTTAAGTGCCTCGCCACTTTCTGAACGTGTCTCGCGAGAGCATGGCGAAGGTGGACGGCCTGGGCCCGCAAGAGCGCTCCGGCGGGACGGTTCTTGTCAAAAGCACTCTTGGGCGGATTCGGAATGGGAACCACTCTTCTTTTTCTGGCCATGTGGCGTCTCCTACCGAACTACAAAGGTTGGGATGTCATCGTCGGGTTGCATCTTGTCTCCGAGAAGGTCGAGAAATGTGTCCGCAGCCTGCTCTCGCTTGGAACTTGCAAGAAACTTCTGCTTATTGGCCGGGGACAGGGTGTTCGGATCGAAGTCTCTGAGAATGAACTTCATTACGGTGGCGGGGATGGAAGCGTGGTCAAACTTGCGCCCATTTTTTTGATTGGGACCGGGTATGACGACGTTCTTGGGAACCCAAGGAGAAACTAAAATGGCCGGGACGCGCACACCGAGGCGGTCAAAGGCGAAAGGCGCGCCCGTTCCGGTCTTGTCCGCGGAGGCGACAAACGCGGCGTCGTCGGGCGTGCAGTCCGGCGGCGACACGTGATCGTAGATTCCACCGTGCTCGTCATAAACAATCAGGAGCGCGGTGGTCTTCCAAAGCTCCTCGTTGTTAAAGATGGCGTTGTACACGTTATTGATGAAAATCTCGCCGTGTTGGATGTGGTGATCGGGGTGCTGGTCAGAAGCGATTTCTGCGCCACTGTCGCTGTCGTGATCGTTGTAATTGGGCTCGACGAAGCTGTAGTCCGGCAGATTTCCGGACTTGCAGTCCCCCAAAAACTGATCGAAGGTGCCGAATATTTTCGATTGATTGCGAAGAAGATTGACAATTTCCATCGTTGAGCTGGGTCCATCGTAGTAATAAATCTTGGCCGTGCGTCCGGCCAGAAGGACGCGCTCATAGATACTCAGATACGGCCCCTTCCATTCAAAAATATTCATGCCGACCTGGCCGAACGATGTTCCGTAGTGAGCGAAGGCGCGGTTGCAGATGGTCGGTCCGGGAATGGAGGAAAACCAGCCATTGAATACTGCGAATTGAGTGGCGAGCCCGGTGAGGACCGGCAACTTGTCCGGAGTGAAGTAATACATGATCTTCTGGGACTGTTGGACGTTCTGTTGCTGCTGGAAATAACTTTTGATAAAGCCTTGCATGTTGGCGACGCGTCCGGGTCTGGGGGGTGCGCCGCCGAAAATCTGAAGGTCCACGCCCGGGAAGTGATGGTCGGGATCGGGATCGAGCTGACCTTGAAACTCGGCCATGGGCTTGACGGGAATCTGGGTGTTGGTGGTGTCGGGATTAGTTTGGGTGCCGTCCAGGCCGTCAATCCGCTTGTCCTGGGCCATCAGGGCGCCAAGCATGTGGTCGAAGGAGCGGTTTTCCATCATGAGGACGACGATGTGCTTGAGGTTATCGAGTCCGGCTGGCGGCATATACACCCCCAATGTTGTGGCGGAGACGGGTTAGTACTGTAGGAGTAGTGGGCAGGGAGGGCAAATCGTATCACTCTGTTTGGTGCCGTGTCCACGAAAGGAGGAGCGCCCGGGATTTTATGAGGGAGACACCGGAATACAGCAAGACGCTCAAACTCGGACGGTTCGACGCACAGGTGCAAGACGGGTCGACTACGAGCCGGCGTAAAGCTGGAAGGGGGCCCAGTAGAAGGGCTTGCGATAGTTGCCGCCGGAGTGCACGAGCGTCAGTTTGGCGGTGCGCAAGGCGGTCGCGGGATCTTTACCGGCATTCAGACCCTTGTAAAGCTCATCCATGAGCTGCGGCGTGGAGGCGTTGCTGACCTCCCATAGGCCCGCGATCACGTTGTGCGCGCCGGCGCGAAGAAAAGCCCACGCCAGCCCGACGAGGCCTTCCCCCGCGTACGTGCGCATGCCCGCGCCGTTGCAAGCCGAAATAGTGACGAGATAGGCGTGCAGCGGATGCTGGACGATGTCGCGAGCATAGAGTTTGTAGGAATCGCCTTCAGGCGAAAGAATCACCGCGGATTCCAGCGGGCGGGCCGTGCTTGCAGTGCCATGGGTAGCGAAGTGCAAGTAGGAGAATTCTTCCGGTTTGCCGGACAGAAAGTGAGACGCTGTGGCTTGGGCGCCCGTAAGCACGAAGCGCCGCCCTTTAGGGAAATAGGTTTCGACGAGCCCGACTTCTTTGCCCGCCTGCGGGAGGGCTGGAAAGTCAGGACTAGCGGACACTGCATCGCCCATTAGCAGGAGGTTCGTGTTTTTGGGCGGAGTGGACACCGAAGCTTTAGAGAGTAGCGACAGCGACCCAGCGGTGAGCAGCGTGGCGTCTTCGATCCAATAGTGAGGCTTCGGACCAGGCACGATCAACGTTTCTAAGTTTAGCGAATTGAGATTGCCGTCTGGAAGAACAATGACGCGTGAATTCTTGCGAATGAGTTTTTCCGCGGGCTGGATCAGCGTCGTGTAGAGTTTCTTGCCGTCTACGTTTCCGGCTTCCAGGGGATCGCGCGGATCCGTGAAAGACGCAAGATAGGATTTCACAGCCGTGTCGATTTCCGCCTTCGGGGGCAAAGAGAACAGCGAAATTTTTGCCGGAGTGATCGCCCAGAGAAACGAGCGCTGTTCGCCAAGCCAGTAGAAAAGCAGCGTGGCGTTCAACCGCTGCGCGATCTCCTGAGGGTGAGAAGTTATCGATTGTCCTCTCTTTCCATTCGTAGCAGAAGACAGACCGCGCTCCAGCGTCTGCGCCCGGCTGCGGTCCGCAATTTTCAACGCGTCCAGCGGCCGCTTCTGCGCAATCAAAAAATTGACATAAGCATCGTAAAATTCTATAGCGCTGGAAAGAAAGGAGAGGCGAAATTCGTCACGCTGAACGGACCCGCTAGCACCCTGAAACGTGCCGATGGCGACATCGAATTCGCGCTCGGCCTTTGCAGCCTGATGCTCCGCAGCGTAGACCTCCGCCAAGCGGGCGTGTGCCTCCCATTTCAGACGCGTTTCCACCTTGGGGTCGGCTATTACCTGTTGGAATAGGGCGTGAGAAGCCTGGTAACGCCGCCTGCCCGTCTCGATACGACCAGCGATGAGCTTGGAATAATTGACGCCGAATTGGTCGAGGCCAGCGTTTTCGATGTCCATGGCTTGGCGGTTGAACTTCTCCGCATCGTCCAGGTGACTCATCACCAGCGCGATTTGGGACAACGTGTTGAGGCAAGTAGTGAGTGTATATTTGTCCTCGTGATACTCCGCAAGCTTGAGCGCCTGCCGCGCAATTGGCTCAGCCTTCGAGTAGCGAAGCTGATGAGAATAAACGTCTGCAAGCCAAGTCAGCCAGTAGATTTGGTTGTCCACAAGACCAGCCTGCCCTGCTTTTGCCTGCGCCTCGATGAGCGAGGCCTCAGAATTATCGAAGTCGCCGACAACGGAATAATTCCAACCCATGTTGCCAAGGGCTCTCGACTCGGAAGACAACGATCCGAGGGTCCGTGCCTTACCTAAAGCAGCCTTAAACCAGTCGATCGCCTCATCGTAATGTTCCTGCCACATAGCGACGTTCCCGAGGCTACCGAGAGCAAGAATTTCCAAAAAGGGCTGGTTTTGGCGGCGCGCGAATGCGAGCACACTGCGGAATGTAGTTGCGGCTTCTAGATATTTCTTTTGGTCGAGCTCCAGGGTACCTCGCGCCTGAGCGACATCGCCAAGCAACGAGGACTGAATGGTGGCGGCGAGCGTTTCCGCATCGGAGACGCTATGATCCGCGGCTTCGAATTGCTGCAAAAAGTCGTGCGCGAGCCCTTGCACCATTTTTCTCTGCACTTCCGTGTCGGTGCGCACGAGAGAAACGGGTAAAGGCTCATTCAAGAGCTGCAGTGATTCGGAATAGGAGCCGCGCAGCATGAAGATGTGTGCCTTCTGAACACGGAAGCGCGCGGCCCATTCCGGATTGGTTCGGTATTTTCCGCTGGCGGTTTCCACGTCCCGCAAGGCGGGATCCAACTGCCCACGGCGCATTTCATCACGAATCTGTTGAAAGATGGCATCAGGAGAGCTGGCGCGCCGGCAACCGAGGATCGCAAGGGCGATTCCCAAAGCCAGGAGCAGTCCAGGAGCGAGGTGCCGATTGACGGTCAGGAGTGGAGCAGCTTTCGCAATTTCGCTCGGAGAACTCAACTAGTAGGAGGCCAGGGTTTGCCGTTGCTGGTGGCCTGCACGACGGTGCCGTTGCCGCTGACGGCCGATCCGATTTCGAAGCGTACCATTGTCAACGTCCGCTGCCCGTGCTGCACGACAACTTCGCCCAGAAAGATCTTGCCAAAGCCTTCCACACTGAAGCCATGGTGCCCGACGCGCGTGACGCCAGGGCAAGTCGTCGTTTCTATCTCTTTCACACAGGAACAAAGAAACGCTCCGTTCGCGTCCGGTTTCTTGATGGGCTCCTTCTCCTTGAAAGGATTACTCGCTATTTTGTAGAAATCGCCGTCCTTGTCAAATTCCTCCAAAGCTGATTTGTAGGTCGGGATCGTGCCAAACAGTTTTATGTCCAGCTTAACGTTCACGTCGCAATCGGCGATCCGAAGCCCCTCGAATCGGCTGCCCACCATGTTGAACGATCCTTCCGGGCCTTCACGATGTTTCGAGTAGAGTCGCGCCACAATGCGATCCGCCGTCACCACGTCCAGCAGGTTCAACCCCTCGATCGTCGATGTTACCAGGGTGTTGTGGCTCAGCGTGCCGTCATCCTCTTTTTGCTCCGCGCCCGAGACATGCGTGTAGCCCCTGCGAAACGACAGAAACTCGCGGAACTGAAAGTTTTCGACGCGTGCCTGGCCATGGCCGCCGATGATGGGCAGCACGGAGCCCGCTTGGACATCGATTTGATGCTCGAAGGGCCGAGTGAAGTGCCCGCTGAAGGCATGCGCATTCGCGTGGTAGTGAAACGTTCGGAAGGGGGACATGGGCTGAACCTCACATCAAGTAGATAAAGGTGGCGCCAATAGTGCTGAATTTATTTGCTGAATTCAACATTAAATTTCATCGTGGCAAGAATGGCCGCCTTGCCAGGATCGCTTTCCTTGTTGCTCAGCCCCAACACTCCGATCTGGTAAGCGCCGGGACTTCGGTGTGGGTTGACTTCCACGACTTGGGTTTTCTGCGCTTCCTCATAGGACAGCGCGCGCAATATCCTGGTCTGACCTTTTGGGTCTACCAGCCGCAAAAGATACGCCTGATAGGCAGCGTCCGTAGGGACATCGATATACAGCCCAAACGGCTCATATTGCGGCACGCGGAAAGCCAGTGAGTCTGAACTCCGCGTATTCGCTGTGATCAGCGAGAACATAGGCAGAACCCGGGGCGCCGCAGACTGCGTTGCCAGAGTTTTCCAGTGCGGCACGCTCACAAAACTCTCATATCCCAGCATTAGCAACAATACCGCCATCGCTGGAATGGCGACAACGGGCTGGAGCCAACGCAGCCAGCGTCCGCGTGCGGGAACGAGGTCTTTGGCGAGCTGGCTCGCCTTCTCTTGCCGCAGGACTTCACGCGTGGTGTCGGCAAAAGTGGCGAGCGCCTTGATATCGACCGCACATTCCGCGCAATCGAAATAATGCTCTTCGTAGTCATCCCGCTGGACCGGGGAGAGTTCGCCGAGCACATACTTTACTGCCGCTTGCAGTTGTATCGCTTCGTTATGGTCCATTTGTGCCATCCGAGAGGTAGTGCGGGGAAGCGCTAAGTCGTTTCACTGGGTTGCGGAACCAGTCGCCCGCCGCGCCAAGCCGATCTGGCCTTTCTCATAGAGGGCCTTGAACTTATCCTTAGCGCGGTAGACCAGTACCCTTAAGTATTCTCGGTCGACCCCGAATTCGCGGCAGACGGTATCTTTCTCCTTATCATCCAGGAAGATAGCACGAAGAAGGTCGCGGTCCCGTTTTGGCATGGCGTCAAGAATGCGGCGCACCTGCTCAGCAGACTGCTTGGTGACCAGCATGCCCTCCAGGTCCAATATTTTGTCGGGGATGTCCATATGCACCTCCTCCATCGGCTGGTTCTTCGTTGAAGACCGGTAATACTCCAGTAAAACGTTGTTACAAATGGAGTTAACGAAGGCTCCGAAGCGTTCCGGCTGGCGTACGCCGCCATCCTTGCGCACCGCGGCAATGACGCGAATAAAGGTCTCCTGCCGCAGGTCCTCTACTTTGTCGGAAGCCAGCATCCGGGAGCGAAGCTTTATGCGCAGAAGTTGCTCAAAATAGGCGACAAAATGCTGCTCGGTCACAGGGTCCCCCTGCCGGAGCAGTTCTACGTATTCTTTGCTAAAAGTGAAAAACTCCACGCAAGCCTCGGAATCTTGGGGAAGGAGTATAGCGTCCCACTCTCCGAGGAGCAAACGAGACTTATATTTCGTTGACGGAGTGTTGAAACGGAACGCAGGACAGTTGCACTACTCGTCTGTAGGAACGCCCGTATGCTCGGGAGTCCTTATCCGTGAGGAACCTTCCCCGGTCCTCATGTGCCCCAGTGGGCGCATTCTAGCCCGCCCTGAACGGGTTTGGATGCGCCTCCCCTCTATCAAAGGGTGGGCCAGTTCAAATGGAGGAATCTTGGCGAGTCCGGTATCGCATTCAAGTTTAAAACAACATGGCGTTTATCCATTCTCCGAAAGCGTCGCGTCGAAACCGCACGCGCAAGCGAGCGCCACATCGGGAAGTCCTCCTATCACGGCTCTGAGCATTGAATTTGTGGCCAAGCCTCAGGAAGCGCACCGCGTGCAAGCGGCCATTCCGGCGGCCATCGCGGGCGCGTTGAAGGATGTAACCGGATTCGCCGGATGCCTGGTGATGATTTCGGATCAGGAAGCGCGGCTGGTCACGGTCGTTACGCTCTGGGCTGGAAATGAGCGCGTGAAATACTGCAGAGAAAACGTGCGCTGGGTCGACGCGCTGCTGTCGCCGTATCTGGACCGCCGCATACGAGTGCAAACCATGGTCGCGCATTTGCCAATGATTCGTCCGGAAACTAACGACGCCAGCGAGTGTTTTGCGATGCGAAACCTTTCATCGGAAGATGAAACCGCGTGCGTCGCATAACGCATATATAGATATAGAAGATCTGAAGAAGAATGAGACCAGTTGCAGAATTAGATCAATGGGCCTGGGTGGGATGGATACGATGGTTGGGAAGCGAAACTGCAGGATGGGTTCTTGTGGCAGCGCCGCGATTACAACACTGGATCGCCAGGCTCTCTGCCTGAACCATTTTCTGCTGCGCTGTTATGAAAAGCTGGAAGGCCTTGATCCGCGGGGGCGCAAGTTCAGCGCTGAACCCGTCGACTTGGCCTCGATGCGAGCTTTCATTGAGGAATGCTCGCGAAAGGCGCTGGACGTCAGCCTGCAGTCTAAGGACTTGAGCAATCTGCAGCGCGGGCGCCTGCTGGATATTTTGCTCTGGGCTGGCGAACTGTTTCTCCTGGTGCGTGCGCCGCGGGTCTCGCTCGCCGAGTCGATAGCTTCTTCTGATGAGCAGCTTGCCTCCCGCGCGGCGGCTCCCAATTTCTGAGAATCTCCATTTCCCATAGTCGATTTCCATCCCTGACGCTAAAGGGATGTTCCAAGCGACTGCCAGCTTCAGCTCCGACGGCGCTGGAAACATCCCCAACGGAGTGGCCGATTCAAACGGCGTCGGCCAGACACCACAAAACCTGACCATGACGTCGGGCTGCTACAACCTCGGCTCCGACCACCGCGGCAAGATGATTTGGAACTTTGGCCCAGGCAATACCGTCACTTTCTCGTTCGTTATGCGGGCGGATGGAAAGAACGGCGATCTGATTGAGTTCGACGATACGACCGGCACATCTAAGACCCGCGGCTCCGGAAGTATCCGGCTGCAGGACACGACGCTGTTCTCGGCCGCAACCCTGAACGGCACGTTTGCGTTCGGCGTCCGGGGCTCAAAAGGCGACGGCGGGCGGGCGGGTGCGCTCGGCGTTTTTTCGCTGGACGGCGTTAACACGCTGAGCAACGGCGTGGTAGATTATAGCGAATCGGCTGCGAGCTTTAGGGGTCTGGCCGCGACAGGCAGTTTCACCGCGCCGGACACGACGTTTGGCCGAGGGACTCTGACGATTACGATCCAGAGCGTGCCGGGAATCGGCAATTTGACACTGCACTTTGCCTACTACATTACGAGGGGTGGAAGCGGCACCCAACCCATCGTCTATATACAATCCACGGACACGCCGGACACGGTGGGCCACGCTCTCCAAAACGGCATTATGTTGAAACAGACCGGAGGTCCATTCAGCGCTGCCTCAATAAATGGTAACGTGATCTTTTCATTGACGGGCTTAGACGCCAGCCACGGCATAACCAACACCATCGTCGGGCTCGCGACTTCGGCTGGCACTGGGACCTTTACCGGAGTCGGCGATCAGGAAGCTGACGCCGCGCCGGTAATCAACCAAACCATAAGCGGCACAATCGTTATCGGAAATAATGGAATGGGAACGATTCAGATAACCGCTCCGGTTCTACAAGCGCCCACCGCGGTCGCTATGGTGGCCCCCAATGCCGCATTGATGCTGGAGGTGTCGTCGACGACCTTGACCGGAGACGACGTTGTGACTGGGATCCTTCAGCCGCAAACAGGTGGCGGCACTTTCACTACCGCCTCCCTTTCCGGCACCCTCATCCTTGGCTCGGACGAGCCCGCCACCACCGCAACCGACGTGCAAGTGGGAACCGTGACAATCACCAGCCCCGGACAGCTCACCATCACGCTGGACAACAGCAACACGGGTGGATTGCAGCCAAACCAGGTGATGACCGGCACCTACACCATGACTGCCAATGGACGCGGAGACATAACCATCACGAGCGGAGGCTCTGGGACAGCCGTGATTTACCTGCTGGGCAGTAACAAAGCCGTCATTATGCTTCGCGGCCAATTGGATAGTGTGCTTATTAACCTCGAGCAGTAGAGGTGCACTTCGGCATCGAGGTCCAGCGGTCAGGACATGCGGGACTAGCTTTTGAATTGCAGGCTTCGTCCCGCAATCGTTCAATATCCCGCGCGTGCATTTCCGTGGGCCGATGCGTTGCATCCAAAACTTTGCTCGAAGTATGGAAGGTTTCCACAGGCGCCACTCTTGTGCTTTTGCACCTTCTCGGCATAGACTCTGTCGCAGCAATTTGCTTTTGCGAGCCGCCTCAACCTCTTGAGGAATTCCATGGCTCGTGCGAATAGGGGTTGTGATGTCTGGGGGAGAGAAAATGAGAAAATTGTTGTGTGCTTTTTTCGTGTTGACGCTCGCGTTGTGCTTCGCCTCTTCCGGATGGGGCCAGTCGCAAATCAGCGCGGGAACCGTCCAGGGAGATGTCGTGGATGAGAAGGGCGGAAGCGTCGCGGGCGCGACCGTCGAAGCAAAGAATCTAGCGACCAATTTCGTACAGACAGATACCACCAACACGGACGGCCATTTTGCCTTCCTGAGCCTTGCGCCAGGGCGCTATACCCTCACCATCAGCAAAGCCGGGTTCGCCACCATCGTCCAGGAAAATGTGAACCTCACCGTCGGACAGACGATCAATCTTCCTATCGCCATGAAGGTTTCGTCGGTCGCGCAGCAGATCGTCGTCACCGACGTGCCAGTCATCGAAACGACAAAAACGGAGTCATCCTCTACCCTGAACGAGATCGCGGTTGCTAACACTCCTGTCCTAGGCCGCAAGTTTGAAGACCTCCTCACGCTGACTCCGGGAGTAGCCATTACCCAGGGCCCGGATGGCGATGAAATTAATTTCAATGGCCAGCGCGGTATCTTCAACAACATCAGCCTCGACGGCGGCGACTACAACAATGGCTTCTTCGGCGAGCAGGTGGGCGGTCAGCGCGCAGCCATCGACATCACTCTCGAAGCAGTGAAAGAATTCCAGGTCATCGCCAGCGGCGCAAGCGCGGAATATGGCCGCACCGGCGGCGGGGTCGTCAACGTCATCACCAAGTCGGGAACCAACGAGCTTCATGGCAGTGTCTTCGAATACTTCCGCACGGAAGCATTGACTGCCGCCACGTCGGATGGAAAGCCTTTGCAGAATTTCCGTCGCAATCAATTCGGAGGAGGAGTCGGTGGCCCACTCATCAAGGACAAGCTATTCTTTTTTGCTGCCAGCGAGGGCATCCGTGAAAATCTCACCCGCCCCAATCTCAGCTCACCTCTCGGTGCCACGTGCTCAGTGGCGACTCCGGTCGTGGGAACCAACGATGCAGTAATCCAGGCGAGCCCGGAATGCCAGCGAGTTGCACTGATAAACTTCTTTAAGACCGCGACCCTAACTCCGGCAACCTCTACCAATGAGGCCGCTCCCCTAGACCATCTCGTTCGTAACGCTTCAGTTTTTGGCCGTGTCGATTACAACCTCAATTCCAAGAATCAGATTTTTGGCTCGTACAACTTCGATTGGTCCAAGAACACCAATCAGACCTTCGACGTTCCCACGTACGGTACGTCCGCAAATGGTATTGAGGGCCCCTCGAAGATTCAGGCCATCAACACTAATTGGTTCAGCACGCTTTCCAATTCCATGCTGAACGAAGCGCACTTTACCTATGCTCGCGAGAACCGCCCGCGCGCGACGACGAATCCTTCCAGTGTGCCTGATACTGCCATCGGTACTGCGCCACCCTTTAATTCATTCCGATTCGGTCAGCCTTTCTTCCTCGAGCCCACGGTGGACGAACTCTTCTACAGAACGGATATCCGCGACAACTTCTCGCTGATCCGAGGCAAACATACGTTCAAGTTCGGCGGCGAATGGATTCACAGTCGGAATACTCAAATCTTCCGTGGCTTCTTCACCGGACGATATATTTTCAGCGATGTTACCGCGTTCCTCCACTACGCATCGCCAGCAACGCTCGGAAACGGATATGGTCCGACTACTCAGGAGTGCCAAAACACAACCACTGGCAACTTCACCTACATTGACGCGACGCAAACCTGCCCCGCAGGCACAACTTCAAATGGCCGGCCGCTACGACTTTTTATTCAGCATGGGCCGACTAAGGCCGGAGAAACTCTTGATCAGTCGGGGCAGTCCAGCATTGCCAATGAAGACTTTTCTCTGTTTGTCCAGGACACTTGGAAGCTAACTCGGAATTTTACTCTCAACTATGGTCTACGATGGGATGCCCAGCACTTCCCGGACCCAATCACACCCCCAGCGAATACGGCTTACGGCTTCTACTTGAACAATCCCCTCTGGCCTTCGGACGGGACGATTCATAACCAGAATAAGATGTTACAGCCGCGTGTGGGTTTCGCTTGGGACATCCGCGGCAACGGCAAGTCCGCTCTGCGTGCTAGTGCCGGTATCTTCAATGCAAGACAGAATATGCTTACTCAAGTGGGCGCCATCACTACCAATGGCGTCCAGCAGCAAGAGATCGACGGTGGCGTAGAGGCAGGCGGATTCCTTTTCCCTACATATCCGCAGACCGTCACGCCTACTCTCCTGCCACCCGGACAGTTTCCTCAATTCGCTGGCGTTACGGTGTTCAGTAGAAATTATGCCAACCCGCGTATTTATACGTATAACGTAGGCTACGAGCAGGAATTCTACTCTGGTTGGGCAGGGTACGTTGATCTGACGATTTCCAAAGGCGTTCACCTGACTCGCTTTGTCAATCCAAACGTCTGTTGCTCAAGTGCCGATTTGAAACTCACGGCGAACAGCGACGTGAACAGCGGGCTCGGGCCACAGTATACCGGCACGGGCCCCTTCTTTGTGTCTCCCCACATACTCTTCACGGTTACCGACACGGATAGTTCCGCCAAGTCACTCTATCGCGGCGCAACAATCGGGGTACGCAAGAGCTTCAGCCATAGGTTCCAGATGGATGCTAACTACGTCTGGTCCGAAGACCTGGATGACGACTCGAACGAACGCGACCCTTTTACATTTCGCTATCTCGATTTCTACAACCTGAAAAGGGAGTATGCCTATTCGGATCGCGACGAAAAACACAAATTTAACTTCATAACCCACGCTGAATTGCCGGCAAAATTCATAGCGGATGTGCGCATGCAAGCTCACACGGCACAGCCCGCCAGTGCCAATCCCAATGGCACCGGCACCGGGCCGCTGTGCTCTCTGAACAATTCACTCCACCGCGTCTTACAAGGGCCGACTGGATTGGTGGATTGCGGAAGGAATTTCATCCGCAAGGACAATGGCTTCTTCACATTCGACTTCGCGGTGCAACGACCGATTCACCTCGGAGAGCGGATGCGCCTCATTCCTAAGATCGAGGTGTTCAACACCTTCAATAACAAAAACAATGTGAACACCTTGGCGTCACCCTTACTGGAAAACTTCGACGGGTTTCTCCGCGTGGGCGTGGGCGATCCGCGCCAGGCGCAGTTGTCCGTGCGCTTCGAGTTCTAGCGAAGCGCCAAGAATCCAGTGCCGCGGCGCTTCCTTGATCTAATCGGGCGAGTGCCGCCGCCATGATTGTGGCGTGTTTTTTTCGTATGTTTTCCGGGCAAACTCCTTACTCGGAATTCCGTCCGCGTTCGACCTTGCTTTCGGATTCAGCGCGGTTACAAATCCGCGGCGGCGCGGAGGCCAAGATTGACACCCGTGCACGAGGCCAGTAACATTCCTCCCACTTCGAGCTGGTGATTTGTCTCCCTGGGAATGACGTTCCAAGTGAGGTCGATCATGAAAAGGCTTATGTGGTGCGCCCTGGTTCTGGCGCTTTGCTTTGCACTGGGAGAACCGGCGTCGAAAGCACAGGCCAAGCCTGGGGCGCCGACTCCTGCTCCTGCTGCGCAGCCTGCCCCCGCTGCTGCCCCCGCGCAAGCGAGCGCTCCGGCTACGCCCCAGGGGCGCAAAAAGCGGATCGCGATCTTCGATTTCGACTACGCCACCGTTCAGACTGCCTCCGCAGCGGTCTTTGGCACCAACGTGGACGTCGGCAAGGGCATTTCCGACTTGCTGGTGAACAACCTCGTTAAGGACGGCACGTATTCCGTCATCGAGCGCAAAGCACTCGACAAGATTCTCACCGAGCAGAATTTCTCGAACAGCGATCGCGCGAATCCGAATTCCGCCGCCAAGATCGGGAAACTCTTAGGAGTTGACGCCATTGTCGTGGGCAGCGTCACGCAGTTCGGCAATGAGACCAAGAACACCAATGTCGGAGGCGCCGGCGCAGGTCTCGGCGGACTTGGCCTCGGCGGATTCGGGCACAAGAAGAGCAAAGCCATCGTTGCTGTGAACGCCCGGATGGTGGACATCGACACCGCGGAAATCCTCGGCGTGGCCGAAGGCAAAGGAGAGTCTTCGCGGGAGAGCACTTCGCTGGTAGGCGGTGGCGGCAACTGGAAAGGCTTCGGCGCCGGTGGCGCCAACTTTGGCAGCAGCGACTTCCAGCAAACGATCATTGGTGAGGCGGTGAAGAACGCCGTGGACCAAATGGGCACCGGGATCATCGCGAACAACGCCAAGCTGCAAACCCGCACTATCAAGGTTGCTGGCTTGGTTGCTGCCGTCGATGGCGGGCAAATCATTCTGAATGTCGGCGGCAAGGCCGGGCTGAAGGTCGGTGACCAGCTCAATGTAGAGCGCATTACCCGGGAGATCAAGGATCCAGCCACCGGCCAGGTCATCCGCCGCCTGGCCTCGACTGTCGGCGTGGTTAAGATCACTGATGTCGATGACATTTCCGCTGTCGCTGTCGCAGTTTCCGGCTCGGGCTTCAAAGTCGGCGACGCCGTAAAGACAATCACGCAATAACGGCGTCCTGCATCCATCAACTTGCTGCTGAGCGAAGAGTCCGCGTGAATGGACACACGCCCCGTTCGCGGCGCTTGCTTGCGCTTTGCGAATCCCTGACAATCTAAGGTTTAAAGATTGCGTGTTTTCCGTATGGTTGCGGATGTCGCGCTAAATGAAAAGCGAGTGAAATGGCAAGTCAAGTGAATTCCGTAAAGCGACTAGTCGCTTACTTTTCGATGGAGATTGCGCTGGAGAACGCCATGCCCACTTACAGCGGCGGGCTGGGCGTTCTTGCCGGCGACACGATTCGCGCGGCCGCGGACCTGCGCCTGCCCATGGTGGCCGTCTCCCTGCTTTACCGCAAAGGGTACTTCACCCAGCGTCTCGGCGAAGACGGCTCGCAGACCGAAGAGCCGGTCGAGTGGCGCGTCGAAGGCTTCTTGACAGAGGAGTCCGCCCGAGCCAGCGTCTCGATTGAAAATCGCCGCGTTGAGCTTCGTTGCTGGCGATATTCCGCAAAGGGAGTGCACGGTTTTGAAGTGCCCATCTATTTTCTCGACGCCGACCTCCCTTCAAACACTGACGCCGACCGGAATCTTACGGGCGCGCTGTACGGCGGCGATTCGTACTACCGCTTGTGCCAGGAAGTCGTTTTGGGAATCGGAGGCGTGCGTATGCTCCGCGCGCTCGGTTATAACGACCTCACCCGGTACCACATGAACGAAGGCCACGCAGCGCTCCTGGCGTTGCAATTGTTGGACGACGAAGCGAACAAGGCGGGGCGCAAATCCATCCGCAGCGAGGACATCGAAAAGGTCCGCGGCAAATGCGTATTCACCACTCATACTCCGGTGCCTGCCGGACATGACCGCTTCCCGATGGAATATCTCACCCGGGTGTTTCCCGGCCAGACCGGATTTCTCGATCTGAAAGACGCTTCTTCCGCGGATTTGATGAAGCGCGTTTTGCAGGCGGAACAGAATTTCCTGGACTTGCAGGAAGCGGCGCGCCGCGGGGCGTCCCTCAACATGACGCAGCTGGCGTTGAGCCTGAGCACCTACGTCAACGGTGTCGCCAAGCAACACGGCGAAACTTCGCGCCAGATGTTTCCGGGAGCAGCGATCGAGGCCATCACGAACGGCGTTCACGCCGGCACGTGGACTTCACCTCCGTTTCAACAACTCTTTGACCGTTACATTCCATCTTGGCGCGAGGACAACTACAGTTTGCGGAGCGCGCTGGGCTTGCCGCCGGAGGAAGTCTGGGCGGCTCATCTGATCGCCAAGCACGATTTGCTCGAAACGGTGCGCGAAAAGACCGGCCTCAAGTTTGATCCCGAGGTTTTCACCATCGGCTTTGCGCGCCGCGCGACGGGATACAAGCGCGCCGACCTGATCCTGTCCGATCTCGATCGTCTCCGGCAGATTGCCAAGGACGCCTGCCACTTCCAGATCATCTATGCGGGCAAAGCTCACCCCAACGATGGAGGTGGAAAGGACATTATTCGGCGCATTTTTCACGCGAAAAAAGCACTGCGGAAAGCAGTGCCCGTGGTTTTCCTCGACGACTACAACATGGACCTTGGCGGGAAAATTACTTCCGGTGTCGACTTGTGGCTCAACACGCCGCAATTTCCTCTCGAAGCTTCTGGAACCAGCGGGATGAAGGCTGCGCTGAATGGCGTGCCCAGCCTCAGCATTCTCGACGGTTGGTGGGTAGAAGGTCACATTGAAGGTGTCACCGGCTGGTGCATCGGCGAGTCACGGCGCACAGCCGCCGGCAACGCTCCGGCCGACAACACGGCGGAGGCCGAGTCGCTTTATAACAAGCTCGAAAATGTGATTCTCCCAATGTACTACAACGATCGGGGAAAATTCCTCGAAGTCATGCAGCATGCCATCGCCATCAACGGATCGTTTTTCAATACGCAGCGCATGGTGCAGCAGTACATCACCGACGCATATCTGCGGTGAAGGCGTCAGCGCAGCTTGTTCTTGTACATGGCCATGCCGACTGCGGCATCCATCCCTAATTTCTCCAGTGCGGCGATTTCGCGTCGCGTTTTGATGCCGCCGGCGGCGATGATGGGAAGGGAAGTAGCGTCGCGCAGCGTTCTAAACCAGTCGAGGTTCGCGCCGGTCATTGTACCTTCACGGTCCACGTCGGTGCAGAGGAATCCGGCGCAGAAAGGTTCTAGCTGCATCATCGCCTTTTCGGCCTGAAGCGCGATACGCTTTCTCCAGCCGTGAATGGTGATTTTCCCCCGCGCTGTGTCGAGTGCGATGATGATTCTCTCGCAGGAGACGTTTTTCGCGAGTTGGCTCAAGAAGCGCGTGTTCACTTTTCCGCCCTGGAAGGCCGCACTTCCGACAATAATCTGGTTCGCGCCCCAGCCGGCAACTTCTTGAGCGCGGGAGACGGTTCGAATGCCGCCGCCGACGCGAACCTTCATCGCAAAATCCTCCCGGGCTTTCGCGCAAAGGCTTCGGACGAGATCATCATTCACGCCTTTTCCCATGGCGGCATCCAGGTCAATCACGTGCAGCCAGGGATACTTCTCGAATTTCTTGAGCAAGCCGAAGACGTCGGCGACGGCAAGCTCGCGCCTCCGCCCGTGCACCAATTGAACTGCCTGGCCGCCTTGCAAATCGATGCACGGAATCAGCACGGCAAGCGAACCTCGACACTGCTTGCGGCAAGAAATTCCTTCAGCTTTCGAATGGACTGCAGCCCGTCGTGAAAGATCGAAGCCGCCAAGGCCGCGTCCGCCGCGCCGTCGCGGAAGATTTCGGCAAAGTGTCCCGGCGATTTGGCGCCGCCGGACGCGATCACCGGGACGGTTACGGATTTTGAGATTGCCGCGGTGAGCGCCACGTCGAAGCCGCTCTGCGTGCCATCTCGATCCACGGAAGTGAGCAGAATTTCACCGGCGCCTGCCGCGACTCCCATGCGTGCCCACTCGATGGCATCGCGCGATGCGGATTCGCGTCCGCCGCGAACCATCACGTCCCAATGGTCGCCAGCGCGCTTTGCGTCGATTGCCAGTACAACGGCTTGCGCGCCAAATTCCCGCGACAATTCGGAAATGAGCTCGAGCCGTTCGACCGCGGCCGTGTTCACGGTGACTTTATCCGCGCCGGCACGCACCACGGCGCGACCGTCTTCGAGCGTTCGAATGCCGCCGCCGGCGGTGAGAGGAATCGCCAACTCCGCCGCGACTCGGCGTATTGTTTCGAGAAAAGTAGGGCGGCGATCGCGGGAAGCAGCGATGTCGAGCACAACCAGTTCGTCGGCGCCTTCGGCGTTGTAGCGCGCCGCAAGCGCAACCGGATCGCCGGCATCGCGCAGACCTACAAAGTTCACGCCTTTCACAACGCGCTCGCCATCGGTATCAAGGCACGGGATGATGCGGCGCGCAAGGCTCATGCCGCGAGCCTCAGGAAATTCTGCAGAATGCGAGCTCCGGAGTCGCCGCTCTTTTCGGGATGAAATTGTACGGCAAAGATATTTTGCTGCTCGATGACGGCGGTGAATTCCGCACCGTGAGAGCAGGTGGCGGCTGCTAGGGCATTCGAATCGAGCGCGGCGAAAGAGTGCGCAAAATAAAAATATGCTCCAGCGTCAACGCCTGTGAGCAGGGAAGACTCGCGCTTCTTTTCAAGCTGGTTCCAACCCATGTGCGGGAGTTTCACGTTTGACGGCAACGCGGAGACGATTCCGGGCAAGAGATCAAGCCCCTGGAGTCGCGATGCCTCTTCGCTCGATTTGAACAATACTTGCAAACCCAGACAGATCCCAAGAAAAGGCACGCCGCTGCGGATGGCGTCGACCAGAGGCGCACGAAGCTTTTTCTCATCGAGAGCACGGACCAGAGCCGCGTAATGCCCGACGCCAGGCAGGAGCAGGGCTTCCGCCTTTGCAATGCATTCCGCCGAAGCCGTTCGCTGCGATTCTGCTCCGAGCCGCTGGAGGGCGCGCTCGACGGAGGGCACATTGCCGGCGCCGTAATCGAGGATGGTTATTTTCATAGCAGCCCTTTGGTGCTGGGCAGGACCTTGCGGAGGCGCTTGTCGCGGGACACGGCGAAACGCAACGCGCGCGCAAACGCCTTGAAGATCGCTTCGACTTGATGATGAGAGGAGCGGCCATAGAGAGCGCGCAAATGCACATTCGCTTTTGCCGATTGCGCGAAGCCCTGAAAAAAATCCTCCATCAGCTCGACCTGGAAATCGCCCACGCGATTTGCTGAGATCTTTGCTTTCACCACGCAATAAGGCCGGCCGCCCAGATCAACGGCAGCGGCGGCAAGCGTTTCGTCCATGGGCATCAGAAAATATCCCGCGCGCAAAATTCCGCGTTTCGTGCCGAGAGCTTTCTGAACAGCTTCTCCGAGCGTGATGCCGACATCTTCAACCGTGTGATGCTGGTCCACATCGAGATCGCCGCGGGCGGCCACGGCTAGATCAAACGCGCCGTGCCTCGTAACGAGCTCCAGCATGTGGTCGAAGAATCGAATTCCCGTGGCGATACGGGCGTTTCCGCGGCCATCCAGATTCAACTTCACGCGAATGTCCGTTTCGTTTGTCTTGCGATGAATATTTGCGATTCGTGACATTTCTATTTTTGGCGCCAAAAGTCAGGCGGGCGCTCTCCATTCCTTTCGAATGGCCTTTAGTAACTTTTTCATTTCTTCTGATGTTCCGATACTGATGCGAACGAATCCCGGGCCCATATCCCTGGTGCGCTCGCGCAGGAGAATCCCTTGCTTCTCGAGCTTTCGAAAGAGCGTCGGTCCGCTCGGCCCGAAGTTGGCCAGCAGAAAATTTCCGGCACTCGGGTATGTTTTCACGGCGAGTCCCTGCAACTCCGCAGCGAGCCAGGCGCGCATGCGCTTCACTTCGCTGACATACGCTCGCATCGTTGCGCGGTCCTTCACAGCGGCTTCAGCGGCAACGAGCGCCGCAAGGTTCACCGGAAAGGGCGGCATGGCGCGCCGCACCAGGGCGAGAGACTCTTTGCAGGCGATGACCGCGCCGAGCCGCAGGGAGGCAAGCCCGGCGACTTTTGAAAACGTTCTAGCGACAAACAGGTGGGGAAACTTGCGAATCCAGGGCACTGCGGTGAACGCGGAAAACTCGGCATAGGCTTCGTCCATCACGACGGCGGTGTGCGTGGCGGCGCGCAGGATTCTCTCCAGTTCCTTGAAACCAAAAAGAGTTCCGGTTGGATTGTTGGGATTGGCGATAAAGAGGACGCGCGGTTTCTTGCGCAGCTGTGCGACGACGCTTTGCAGCGGGAATTCCATTTCTCTGCCGTAGCGAAGGACGGAAATCCGAGCACCGTAAATTTCCGCGTAGTAGCGGTACATGGGAAACGTCGGTTCGCAAATCAGGACAGAGGTTCTAGCCTCGACGAATGTGTCGAAGAAGACCCGCAGTGCGTCGTCTCCACCGTTGGTGAGCAGAAGTTCTTCCGGGCGAACGCCGAAGTAGCGAGCCAGGCGCGCCGTGGGCGCCTGATACTCGGGGTACATCGCCAGTTGTTTGCTTGTGACCTTCGCCAGCGCGCGCCGTACCGCCGGAGAGCAGCCCGTCGTATTCTCATTGAAGTCCAATCGCAGCTTATCCGAGCGGCCTTCCGCAGGCGCTTCATAAGTACGGCGATTCAGAATCGCCTTTCGCACTGGCAAGTGAACCTTCATCGGCGAACCCTCACGGCGTTGCGATGTGCCATCAAGCCCTCGGATTCTGCCAGAGTTTCCACCGTACCGGCGAGGCGAAGGAATCCGTTGCGGCTTATGGTTTGCACGCTGATGCATTTCACGAAGTCCACCGCCGAAAGGCCGCCACGCTTGCGCGCCCAGCCCCCAGTTGGGAGGACGTGATTGCTGCCGGTCGCGTAGTCGCCAAGCGGTTGCGCGCCCCAGGGCCCGAGAAAGACGGTGCCGGCCGAATGGATCCCTTTCAGGAGGCTCCCGACATTTTCCGGAAGGCTGAGGTGTTCCGGCGCGAAGCGATTGACGAATTCGCAAGCCTGCTCGAGAGAGTCCGCGAGGAGAATGGCGCCGGTAAACTTAGTGGAGAAGTTTGCCATGCCGAAAGGGAGTTCGCCGAGTTGCCATTTGATTTCGCGTTGCACCTCTTGAGCGAGAGAGCGTGAAGTGGTGACGAGGAAACTTGCGGCGTCTTTTGCGTGTTCGGCTTGAGCGAGTAGATCGGCAGCAATCCAGCGCGCGTTGCCTTCCGCCGCCAGGACGATCGCCTCGGTAGGGCCGGCCGGCAGGTCGATCGCACAATC
>Ga0137409_10001972_pt1 | contig 22125 bp, 18 predicted proteins | sample CZODoug1_16funga_FD_122059 | JGI IMG/M metagenome (GOLD analysis project Ga0137409, IMG submission 122059) | Vadose zone soil fungal communities from Angelo Coast Range Reserve, California, USA - CZODoug1_16fungal (Hybrid Assembly) | ecosystem: Environmental > Terrestrial > Soil > Vadose zone... | reverse complement strand
CAGGCGGCCGGCGGGGACGCCGGCGTCTTGGGCGTCGCGACGAGCGTCGCCACGCTCCAACCCTTCCCGCACTTCGTGAGCGCGATCGGCACAGTGAGCCCGCGGCCGGAGCGCTATGCGGCGCTCGCGGCTCCCGGGCCGACCCGCGTGGCGCGGATCTTCGTGGTCGCGGGCCAACGGGTCGCGACCGGGGACTCGCTGGTCGAGTTCGAGCGCGCGCCCTTCGACGCCGCCGCGCAGAGCGCCGCCGCGGCGCTCGCGAACGCGGAGCGCGCGTACGCGCGCGCGCTGCGGCTGGTGCAGGCAGGCATCCTCGCCCAGAAGGACAGCGGCCAGGCAGCGGCGGATCTCGCGGCGGCACAGGCCGCCGCCGTTACGGCGCGCCGCGCTCAGGAGCTGGCGACGTTGCGTGCACCCTTGAGCGGTGTCGTCACGCGTATGAGCGCCGTGATGGGTGCTTCGGTGGATGCCAATCAGCCGTTGGTCGACGTCGCCGACCCGACGGCGTTGGACATCGTGTTCAACGTGTCGCCGGCGGAGGCGGGACAGATCCGCCCGGGCGACGCCGTGAGCGTCAGCAGCGGGGAGGGCGCGAACGGCGAGCCGCTCGGCCCGGGCGTGGTGACGAGTGTCGCGGCCGCTGTGGACTCGGCGTCGCGCGGAGTCGCCGTGCGGGCCCGGCCGGCGCGGCCCACGCGCACCCTGCGCATCGGCGAATCGGTGTTCGGGCGCATCGTGACGGGCGTGAACCCCAAGGCCGTGACCGTGCCGGTCGAAGCCCTGGTCCCGGAAGGAGACGGGTTTCGAGTCTTCGTCGTGGACTCGGCGGGCGTGGCCCACGCGCGGGCCGTCACCGTTGGCGGGCGCAGTGAAACGCTGGCGGAAATCCTCACGGGCGTCATTGCGGGGGAGACCGTGATCACCACCGGGGCGTACGGGGTGGAGGACGGCGTGAAGATCGACCTGAAGGGCGCGCGTCGTTGAACCTCTTCGATGTGTTGAGCCGGCAGCAGCGATTCGTCTACCTGCTGGTGTCGTTGCTGAGCGCCGCTGGTGTTTGGGCCGCGCTACGCCTGCCCTCGGCGATCTACCCGGAGCTCCGGTTCTCCCGCATCACGATCGTCGCCCAAGGATCGACCCTGGGCGCGCGCCAGGTGGTCTTCAGCATCACGCGGCCCCTGGAGGAGGCCGTGAGCATTGTGCCCGGGGTGACGCGCGTCCGTTCGCACTCGATCCGCGGCGCCACGGAGATCTCGATTACGTTCGGCCCGGGCACGAACATGGACCAGGCCCTGCAGCTGGTCCGGGCGCGTGTGAACCAGGTCCAGAGTGCGTTGCCACCCGATCTGACCATCGACGTGGAGCAGCTCACTCCGTCGCTCTTCCCGATTCTTTCGTACAACGTCGAAGGCGGTGAGCCTGCGGCGCTGTACGACCTCGCGCGCTATGAAATCAAGCCGCTCATCTCGCGAGTGCCGGGCGTCGGACGCGTGGACGTGCAGGGTTCGGACGTGCGCGAGCTCGAGGTGATCGCCGATCCCGCCCGGCTCGCCGCCCAAGGAATGACGTACGCAGACCTGGCGGACGCGATCCGGCGCGCCATCACCGTGCAGGCGGTCGGGCGCGTCGCGCAGGACTACCGTCAGTACCTGATCGTCACCGATCAGGAAGCCCACGCACCCGAGGACATCGGCGCCGTGGTCATCCGGGGCGGCCTCCGGGTGCGGGACGTCGCGACGGTGCAGCTGGGGACCGAGGATCACGTCCGCATCATCGCGGGGGACGGCAAGCCGGCGGCACTGATCAACATTACCCGACAGGTCGGGGGCAACACCCTCGCGCTCGCCGACAGTGTCGGTCGGATCGTCACGGCGATCGCGACGACGCTGCCGCCCGGCGTGCATTTGAAGCCGGTGTACGACCAGGCGGAGCTCGTCCGCGAGGCGGTACGGTCGGTGCGAGATGCGATGCTCATCGGCGCCGCCCTCGCGGTGGTCGTGCTGCTCGTGTTCCTCCGCCACGGGCGGATCACGGCGATCAGCGCCGCCTCCATCCCGCTGACGCTCGCCATCACGGTGTTTGTCATGCATTTACTCGGTCAAACGTTCAATCTGATGACCCTGGGTGCGATGGCGATCGCGATTGGCCTCGTCATCGACGACGCGGTCGTGATCACCGAGAACATCGCGCGCCACCTCCGGCTCACCCCGGACCGCATGGTGGCCATCCGCGCCGCAGTGCAAGAGTTGATTTGGCCGGTGACGACGTCGACGTTGACGACTGTCGTGGTGTTTCTCCCGCTTGGCCTGTTGCAGGGCGTCGTGGGGCAGTTCTTCGCCGCCCTCGCGACGACCCTGACGATCGCGGTCCTGGTGTCGCTCGTGCTGGCTCTGACGATCATCCCGCTGCTCGCGGAGCAGTTCGTGTCGGCACACGAGGTCGAAACGACCCGGCGCGGCCCGCTGGCCCGGGCGCAGGCGGCGCTCGACGCGCTGGGGTCGCAGTACGAACGCGCGCTCGTCGCCGTGCTCCATCACGCGCGGCGCATCGGCGTCGCGGCGCTGGTGCTCGTCGGCGCGGGGGTCGTGCTGATGCGCATGGTGGGCACGGGGTTCCTTCCCGAGATGGACGAGGGAGCCTTTGTGCTCGACTACTTCACGCCCGGCGGGACGGCGTTGGCGGAGACGGATCGGGAGGTCGGCATCGCCGAGCGCATTCTGGCGGCGACCCCCGAGATCGAAGCGACGTCGCGTCGCACGGGCGCCGAGTTGGGCCTGTTCGCCACGACGCAGAACACCGGCGACATCGCCGCCCGCCTGGTGCCGCGGAGCCGCCGCTCGCGGGACATCTTCGCAGTCATGGACGAGGTGCGGGATGAGGTCAACGTGGCGGTGCCGCGCTTGCACATCGAGTTCGTCCAGATTCTGTCGGACGTGATCAACGATCTGGCCGGTGCCGCGAAGCCCGTGGAGATCAAGCTGTTCGGGGAGCAATTGGATACGCTCGAGGCGTACGCCCGGCGCCTCGCCCCCGAACTCGAAAAGGTCAACGGCCTCGCGGATCTGTACGATGGCGTGAGTGAGCCGTCTCCCGAGCTGATGATGCGGGTGAACCAAGCCGAGGCGGACCGGATCGGGATGACGCCCGAGGACGTCGGCGGCGTGGTGAGCGCCGCCCTCCTCGGGACGGGCGCGGGCGAGATCCGCGCCGGGGACCGCCCGGTGGCGGTGCGGGTGCGGGCACCCGACTCCGTGCGCTACGACCCGCTGCGCCTGCGCGCCTTGCCCGTCGTCGCCGGCGGCGCCGGCCGCCCGACACCGCTCGGCAGCCTGGCGACCTTCACGCCGACGCAGTCCCGGCTCAGTCTCGAGCGCGAGAACCAGCAGCAGATGATCGCGATGACGGCCGATGTAAGCGGGCGGTCGCTGGGCGGGATCATGGGGGATGTCCGGAGCGTACTGGCCGCGCATCCCGCGCCATCCGGTGTCCGGGTCGCGCTCGGCGGACAGTACGAGAGTCAGCAGGAGGCGTTCCGCGCGCTCCTGGTCGTGCTGGCGCTCGCCGCGGTGAGCGTATGCGCCGTGATGGTCGTGCAGTTCGAGTCGTTCGTGGAGCCGCTCGTCGTCCTGCTCGTCGCCCCGGTGTCGTTCGTCGGCGCGCTGCTGCTACTGCTGGTGACCGGCACGGCGCTGAACGTCGCCTCATTCATGGGTTTGATTCTGTTGGTCGGCCTGATCGTCAAGAACGGCATCATTCTCCTCGACTTCACGCGGCTGCGGATGCGTGACGAGGGCGCGCCGCTCGAGGTCGCCATTCGAGAGGCGGCGCGCGTCCGACTCCGGCCGATCCTGATGACGACGCTGTGTACGCTGTTCGGCCTGCTGCCCCTGGCGCTCGGCCTCGGCGCCGGAAGCGAGCTGCAGCGGCCGCTGGCGCTCGCCGTTATCGGAGGGTTGGTCCTGTCCACGCCCATCACCCTGTTCGCGGTACCGACCTTGCTCGTCGCGATCCGCGGCCGCGGCTACACCATTCGGAGGACCTCATGATGCGACTGGCGCACATACCTGTGTTGCTGATTCTGTCTCTCGTCCCGGGGACCAGCTCGGCGCAGACGCTGGAGACCGAGACAGCGCGGTTTCACCCCGCGCATTCGTTCCAGATCGCGAGCGGGTTCGAGCAACAGTTCTCCGCGGAGGGACGGGAGAGCGCGCTGCCGGTGGCGTTCGAGTACGCCCTGACCAACACCTGGGAGCTGCTCGTCGAGCCCGTGCCCTACACTGCCATCCGGCCCAAGGTCGGACCGCGCGCCACAGGTCTGGGCGACCTGGAGGTGACGGTCATCCACGGCCTGTGGACGGAATCGGCCGGGCGGCCCGCGATCGCGGTCGCTGCTGAGCTGAAGCTGGCCACGGCGGAGAGCCGCTTGATCGGTACCGATAAGACCGATTTCACCGCCTACCTCATCGCGAGCCGGCGCTTCGGCGCCGTCGATCTGCACGCGAATCTGGGATACACGGTTCTCGGAAAGCCGGCGGGGATCAGCGTGAGCAACCTCATCGACTTCGCGCTCGGCGCAACGGTTCCGGCCGGGCCGAGGGCGCTTGCCTTTGCCGAGGTGCTCGGGAACACCAGTGCCGCCGGCGGCCCCGAGAATAGCACGGCGCCGGAGATCGCCGGCGGCGAGTTGTCCGGCACGATCGGCTACGGGCGAGACGTCAGCCGCACCTTGTTCGTCAGTCTTGCCGCCACATACGACAACACCCACGCCGTGATGTTACGGCCCGGATTCACCCTGCGCATACACTAGAATAGGGAGACGCACACATGATCACGTTCACCAGCATCGCCCTCCTCACCGCCCTGGCGCAGCAGCCCGCGGCGCCCGCCTACAAGCGGGAAGTCCCCGACAGCCTCATCGCCAAAGTGAAGGTCAGTGAAGACTCGGCCCGCGCCATCGCGCTGCGGCGCGTCCCCGGCGGCACCGTGCAGGCGCTCGAGCTGGAGCGGGAGGGAGGGAGGCTCATCTATTCGTGGGACATCAAGGTCGCCGGTAAGCCGGGGATCACCGAGGTCCACGTGAGCGCGCTCACTGGGCGCATCGTGGCTGTGGAACACGAGTCGAACTAGGCGAAGTTCTTCAGCAGCTCGGCGTTGGTCTTGGCACGCTTGAGCTGATCGAGCAACGCTTGCATCGCCTGCTCCGGCGGCATCCCCACGAGGGTCCGCCGGAGCTTTTGCTTGGCCTCGACGGTCTTGGCATCGGCGAGCAGCTCCTCGCGTCGCGTGCCGCTCGCCGCGATGTCGACCGCGGGATAGATGCGCCGGTCGGCCAGGTCGCGCGTCAGCCGCAATTCGGCGTTGCCGGTCCCCTTGAACTCCTCGAAGATGATGTCATCCATGCGACTCTCGGTCTCCACGAGGGCTGTGGCGATCACGCTGAGGGAGCCGCCGCCGTCCGCGGGAGGCACCGCGCGCGCCGCGCCGAAGAGCCCTTTGGGTTTCGCGAGGGCGCTCGCGTCGAGGCCGCCCGTCATCGTGCGGCCGGTGCTCCGCCCCGTCGTGTTGTGCGAGCGGGCCAACCGGGTGAGCGAGTCGAGCACGATCACGGCGTCGCGGCCGAGCTCCACCTGCCGGCGCGCGTGATCGAAGACCATGTCGGCGGCGGCGACGTGCCGTTCGTGCGGCAGGTCGAAACTCGACGCAATCACCTCGCCACGGCCCCAGTCGATCATCTCACTGACTTCTTCGGGCCGTTCGTCGACCAGGAGGATCAGGAGGATCGCCCTCGGATGGTTCTCCGCCACCGACTCCGCCAGCGCCTGGAGCATGATGGTCTTGCCGGCCTTGGGAGGCGACACAATCAGGGCGCGCTGCCCGAACCCGAACGGACAGATGAGATCGACGACGCGCTGCGTCTCCGCGGTCCGCGGGCTCGAGGCGTTGGGAGTCTCCAGGGTCAGCGGGCGATTCGGATGCACGGCCCCCAGCTTCGTGAAGTCGGGGCGGTCCTCGAGTCCGTTGGGGGAACCGCCATTGACGCTCGTGACGCGGCCGTTCTCGAGAACGATGAGGTCCCCGCGGCGCAATCCCGGAAGGTTCACCGAGGGATCGCCCTTGGCGGGCAGGTAGCTGTTGGCCGCGAGTCGAAGAGAGCCGCCCTTCTGGGCGGGGTCGTACCAACCAATGATGGGTGCCAGTGTCGTGGATCGGGTTAGGGGGTGACCGTTGGCGATTGGCCGCTGGCCATTAGAAAGGTAACCGCCAAAGGCTAATGGCCAATGGCTATATTTCCCGCCGCATGCGCCAAGACCACATCCGCAACTTCTGCATCGTCGCCCACATCGACCATGGGAAATCGACCCTGGCCGACCGGCTGATCGAGCTGACGGGCACGCTCGACAAGCGCCTGATGCGCGAACAGGTCCTCGACACGATGGACCTGGAGCGCGAGCGTGGGATCACGATCAAGCTCAACGCCGTGCGGATGAGCTACCACGCCAAGAACGGCCAGCTGTACGAGCTGAATCTGATCGATACACCGGGCCATGTGGACTTCACCTACGAGGTGTCGCGCTCCCTCGTCGCGTGCGAAGGTGCGATTCTCGTGGTGGACGCCTCGCAAGGGATCCAGGCGCAGACCCTGTCCAACCTGCTCCTGGCCATGGACGCCGGGCTCGAGATCATGCCCGTGCTGAACAAGATCGACCTCCCGGGGGCCGAGCCCGACAAACGGGCGCAGGAGATCCACGACCTGATCGGGACGAAGCCGGACGAGATCCTCCGCATCTCGGCCAAGGAGGGCACCGGCGTGCCCGAGCTGCTCGAGGCGGTCGTGCAGCGCGTGCCTCCACCCAAGGGCAACCACGAGGCCCCGCTCCGCGCCCTCATCTTCGACTCGTACTTCGACCGCTACCGCGGCGCGATCCCCAGCATCCGCGTCGTGGACGGGGTGATGGCGCCCGGCATGAAGATCGCATTCGGGGCGCACAAGGACGACGTCTACGAAGTGGACGAGGTCGGCTACCTCCAACTGGGCCATAAGCCCGCCGAGCAGCTCGAAGCCGGAGAGGTCGGCTACTTCGTGGCCAACGTGCGTGGCGTGCGTGAGACCCGTCCAGGCGACACGGTCTTCGACGCCGAGCACCGGGATGTCGAACTGCTTCCGGGCTACCGCGACATCCAATCCATGGTCTTCGCGGGACTCTACCCGACCAACCCCGAGCAATACGAGGAACTGCGCGACTCACTGGCGAAGCTGCAGCTGAACGACTCGTCATTGCACTATCAGCCCGAGACATCGGTCGCGCTCGGCTTCGGGTTTCGGTGCGGATTCCTGGGCCTCCTGCACATGGAGATCGTGCGCGAGCGTCTGGAGCGGGAGTTCGATCTCGATCTCATCAGCACCGTCCCCAGCGTGGAGTATCACGTCCACAAGACGGACGGCACGATGGAGCTGGTGGAGAACCCCAGTTTGATGCCGCACGGGTCCGCCATCGACCGCGTGGAAGAGCCGTTCGTGAAAGCGCGGATCTTCGTGCCAGCGGACTACATCGGCGGCGTCATGAATCTTGGTCAGGAGCGGCGGGGCGTGTATCAGGGGATGCACTACCTCGACCCGACCCGCGTCGAGTTCCACTGGGAGTTTCCGCTCGCCGAGATCATTCTCGACTTCTACGACAAGTTGAAGACGATCTCGCGCGGCTACGCGTCGCTCGACTACGAGTTCCTCGCCTACCGGACGTCCGACCTGGTGAAGCTCGACATGTTGCTCAACGGCGACGCGGTGGACGCGTTCAGTGTCATCATCCACACCGACAAGGCATACGAGTGGGGCCGCAAGATCGCCGAGAAGCTGAAGGAGCTCATCCCGCGGCAGCTATTCGAGGTGGTGATTCAGGCGGCGATCGGCACCAAGGTGATCGCACGCGAGACCGTCCGGCCCCTGCGCAAGGACGTGACCGCCAAGTGTTACGGCGGCGACGTCACGCGGAAGCGCAAGCTCCTCGAGAAGCAGAAAGAGGGGAAGAAGCGCATGAAGCAGGTCGGGTCGGTCGAGATCCCGCAGGAGGCGTTCCTGGCGGTCCTTCAGGTTGAGTAGCCTCGTCATTCAGACCGCGTTCCTCGGCGACGTCGTGCTCACGACCCCGCTGCTCACGGCGCTGGCCGCGCGGCACGGGCCCGTCGACGTGGTGACCACGCCGGCGGCAGCCGGGCTCGTCGAAACCCACCCGGCGGTCCGCCGCGCGGTGCCCTACGACAAGCGCGGACGGGATCGCGGCTGGGGAGGCCTGCGCGACCTGGCGCGGCGGCTGCGTGCCGAGGGCTACGAGCGCGCCTATCTGCCGCACCGCTCATTGCGGACCGCCGCGCTCGCCTTCCTGGCGCGGATTCCCGAGCGGATCGGCTTCCACGATGGCTGGCCCTTCTTCTATACAGAGGTTCGCCGGAGGCCCCCGGAAGGCCACGAAGTAGACCGGCTGCTGGCCCTCGCGCTGCAGCCCGCGGCGGCCTATGCTCCCTCCCTCTATCCGACGCCCGAGGACGACGGCGCCGCCGTCGCGGCCCTCTCAGCGGGGGGCATTCCGGATGGGACCCCGTTTGCGGCGATCGCGCCGGGGTCGATCTGGGGCAGCAAGCGCTGGCCGCACTACGGGGAGCTGGCCAGTCGCCTGACCGGCGTGCCCATAGTCGTAGTGGGCGGCCCCGACGACTTCGCCTTGGGCGAGGAGATCGTGGGGGCGGTGGGACGGACGGGCGGACGGGCGGTTAATACGTGCGGCAAACTCACGCTGCGGCAGTCAGCGGCGCTGATCAAACGCGCGGCGCTGCTCGTGACCAACGACAGCGCGCCACTGCACGTCGCGACGGCAGTGGGCACGCCGATCGTCGCGGTGTTCGGGCCGACGCTTCCGGAGTTCGGGTTCGGCCCCATCCGGACGGGCGATGTGGCACTGGGGGTGACGGGACTCGACTGCCGGCCCTGCTCGCGACACGGCCCGCCACGCTGCCCGCTGGGCCATCACCGCTGCATGCACGACCTCACCCCCGAGGTGGTCGCTGCAGCAATAGAGGAGACCGGTGCGCTACGTCGTAGGGATTGACCTGGGCGGGACCAACATCGTCGTCGGCACCATCGCCGAGGACGGGTCCGAGCTGCTCGGGCTCGTTTCCGAGCCCACGCTCCCCGACCAGGGCGGTGACGCGGTCATCGCGCGCATCGTGAAGCTGGCGCGCGCGTCCATGGCCCAAGCCAAGGGCAAGGAGATCGTCGGCGTCGGCATTGGGTCGCCGGGACCGCTCGACACCAAGACCGGGATTGTGATCCTCACGCCGAACCTCGGCTGGGTCGACATGCCCCTGCGCGACCGCGTCGCGGACGGGCTCAAGCTCCCCACCGTGCTCGACAACGATGCGAACTGCGCGATCTACGGGGAATGGTGGCGCGGCGCCGCTCGGGGCGTGGAGCACGTCATCGGCCTCACGATCGGGACGGGCATCGGGGGCGGCATCATCCTGGGCGGCGAGATCTATCATGGCGCGTCCGACATTGCCGGTGAGATCGGGCACATGACCATCGACGCGAACGGCCGGCTGTGCAAATGCGGTAACCAGGGCTGTCTCGAGGCGTACGCGTCGGGCCCCGCCATCGCCGCGCGAGCCGTGGAAGGCATCCAGGCCGGCTCGAAGAGCGCGCTGCCGCAGTACGTCCAGGGAGACCTGTCGAAGATCACCGCCCAGGTCGTGTACGAGGCCGCGAACGACGGCGACGGCTACGCGCTGGAGGTGGTCCGCGAGACGGCCAAGCTGCTCGGCGCCGGCGTCGCGAGTCTCGTCAACATCTTCAATCCGAGCGTCGTGGTGATTTGCGGAGGCGTCACGCAGGCCGGTGAGAAACTGTTCGGACCGCTGACCGCCGAAGTGCACCGCCGCGCGTTCAAGCCGGCGTGGGAGGTGTGTCGCATTCTCCCCGGGGCCCTGCCCGGGACTGCGGGCGTGTACGGCGCCGCCGCCGTGTTCATGCAGAAGACCTGGGGGTCGTGCTGAGACGACTGGGTGTTATCGGCTCGATGGTGTGGGACACGATCCATGGTCGCGACCCCGCGCAGCCGGCGGTGGAGGAGTGGGGTGGGATCGCCTACGCGCTCGCTGCCGTCGACGCGACGCTGGGGTCCGACTGGCAGATCGTGCCGGTGATCAAGGTCGGACGCGACTTGGCGCCCAGGGCCAATGACTTCCTGCGCAGCCTCACCCACGTGGCGTCGGGCACCCGCTTCGTCGAAGTGCCCGAGCCCAACAACCGGGTCACGCTCCTGTACCAGTCCGCGGAGCGACGCACCGAGCGCATGCGCGGGGGCGTGCCGCCGTGGACCTGGCCCGAGCTCGGCCCAATGGTCCAGGACCTGGACGCGCTGTACGTGAACTTCATCTCCGGGTACGAGTTGAGTCTCGAAACCGCGCAGCTGCTGCGCCGCGGCTTCCCGCGATTCATCTATGCCGACCTCCACAGCCTGTTCCTCGGCAAAGCCCCCGACGGGACGCGCGTGCCGCAGCTCCTGCCCCAGGCTCCGGCGTGGTTCGGCTGCTTCGATGCGGCCCAGCTGAATGAGGACGAAATGCAGGCCTTGGGCGACGATCCCTTGTCAACGGCCGCCGACGCGCTGGGGTACGGATGTAAGACGTTGTGCGTCACGCTCGGCAGCCGCGGAGCCGCGTACTTCACCGGCAGCCCCGTCCGGACGGCCAGAATCCCGCCCGATGACGCCGCGCCGCTCGATGGCGATCCCACCGGGTGCGGCGACGTCTTCGGCGGAACGGTCGCGGCCGCCCTGGTGGGCGGGACCACGCTCGAGGACGCGCTGCGCGAAGGCGGGCGCCTCGCGGCGCGTAACCTGTCTCACCGCGGCGCCACCCGCTTGCGGGATCACCTGCTCGGGCGTTTGTCCGCCGTATGACTCGTCTCGTCGAAGTCCCCTCCCAGTTCGACGACCGCTCGTTCGACCAGTTCGCCGCGGCCTACGCGCAGGCCACGTCGGGGGGAGGCGGCGAGCGGCTGCTCTTCGACGCGCACGCCGCGGAATGGGCCTCCCCGTACGGCCTAGTCGGGCTCCTCGCGGCCGGCGAGGCGGCCGGGGGACGGCCCTTGCTCACCGTTCCCTCCAGCGCCGAGGTGGTGAGCTACTGGGCGCGCGCCGGATTCTTTCGCGAAGCGGCCGATCTGTTCGAGATCCACGGCAAGGTCCCTAAGACCAAACCGGCGACGGAGAGCGAAGTGTTGCTCCCGGTGACGCCGGTGCGCGCCGCAGAGGACGTCCACGCCGTCGTGAGCACCATTCAGCAGCGCGCGTCCGCCATTTTGGCGAAGGAGCTGGGGCTCGATCCGAAGGCGACGATGGGATTCGCTATGGCGCTTTCGGAGGCGTGTCAGAATATTGTAGAGCACGCCGGGGCGGGCGGCTGGGTGGCGGTGCAGGCGTACAATTGGCGTCGCAAACTGGCGCGACGCGTGGTGGTGATCGCCGTCGCAGACGCAGGCGTCGGATTTCGCCATTCGCTCGAGCCGAGCCAGGCGAAACGCTTCGGCGATCGGTGGGGGGACGCGGCGGCACTCGAGGCCGCGTTGATCCAGGGCACGAGCCGGTTCCGGGATCCGGGCCGGGGCCAGGGCCTCGCCGGGATCCGGCGCTACCTGGCCAGGTGGGAGGGCAAGGTCGCGATTCGCAGCGGCACCGCGCGCATCGCCATCGTGCCCAAGTGGGACGACGACGTCCCGCTCAGAGACGGCTTGCCGGCGTTTCCAGGATCACAGGTGCTACTCATCATTCCGGAGCAGGGGTCGCCACAGGCGTGATTCAACACATAAAAGTCCACGATGTCTTGCAGCAGTCCGTGGCGGGTTTCTACACCGACCTGGTGACGCGTCCCACCGGGCGCGCCGTGCGGGAGAGCATCGAACGGGGGCTGCCCGCCGGAACGATCGCCGTGATGGACTTCACGGGGGTGGGCTGCCTCGACTACTCCTGCGCCGACGAGATCGTGGCCAAGCTGGTGCGCGAGAAGGTGCGCGTCCTGCTGCTGCGCGGCACGAGCGATGCGCACCGTGACGCGATCGAGCCGGTCCTGCTGGGACACGGCCTGGCGGCCGTGTGCGAGCACGCGGACGGCACGCTCCACATGATCGGCGCCCGCGAGCCCGCGGCGGCGCTGCTCGACGAGCTCGTGGCGCAGCACGTCGCGGCGCGGACCCCGGGCGGGGCGATCGCGCTCACCGCCGCGTGACCGCGAAACGGCGTCGCCTCGGTCTCGCGACGCGCGCCATCCACGGGGATCCCAAGGCCCGGCCCGATTGGACGGCCGTCGCGCCCCCGCTGTATCAAAGCAGCACCTTCACGAACCCGGTCGGCTCGTCCGCCGAAGTCCTCTACAGCCGCTACGGCAACAACCCCAACCAGATCGACATCGGGAAGCGCCTGGCGCTGCTCGAAGGCGCCGAGGCGGCCCTCTTCGTGGCCAGCGGGATGGGCGCGGCCGCTCTGGCACACCTGGCCGTGCTTCGGCCCGGCGACCATCTCCTCTCGAGCGAGTGGATCTACGGCGGGGTGCACCGCCTCTTCAACGAGGAGTTCGGGCGACTCGGCATCGACGTGTCGTTCGTCAATCCGACAGCGACGCGCACGTGGAAGAAGGCGATGCGCAAGACGACGCGCGCCGTCTTCATCGAGACGCCCACCAATCCGCTGATGCGGGTCATCGACCTGGAGCCCGTCGCCACGCTCTGCAAGGCCGAGGGCCTCGCCCTGATCGTCGACTCGACGTTCGCGTCGCCGGTGAACTTCCGGCCCCTGGAGCATGGGGCGGACATCGTCATTCACTCGGCCACCAAGTACCTGAACGGCCACACGGACGTGATCGCGGGAGCGGTCGTGGGCACCGAGCAGGTGGTGGAGGAGGTCCGGAGGCTGATGCAGGTGTGGGGCCAGGCGTTGGACCCGTTCGCCGCCTGGCTGCTGTTGAGGGGTCCCAGAACTTTACCGCTGCGAATCGCGCGTCAGAATCAGACCGCCCTCGAGACGGCGAAGTTTCTGGAGCAACATCCGGTCGTCGCAAGGGTCCACTACCCAGGCCTGGAGTCTCATCCGCAGCATGACCTTGCGTGCCGACAGATGCCGGGCGGATTTGGCGGATTGATGAGTTTCGAACTCCGCGGGGGCCTCGCAGCAGCTCAGGCGTGCATTGGCAACATGCGTATTCCGAGCCGGGCCGTGAGTTTCGGTGGCTTTGAATCGCTCGCAACGCAGCCAGCAGCAATGTGGAAGGGATCCATTGGTGAAGCTAAGGCGGCGGAAGCGGGCATTAGTGATGGTCTGATCCGCCTGTCGATCGGCCTAGAGCACCCACTGGATCTCATCGCCGACCTGGATCGTGCACTACATGCCGCAAACTAAGGAGAAACGATAGTGACCACTGCCACGACGATGCCATTACCCCCGCGGGGGCAACTGAACCGCGCCGACAAGGTGATGAGCGCCGACGAAATTGACGCTTTCCTCACAACGTCATTTTGCGGTCGGACCGCGACCATAGGCGCTGATGGCTACCCGTATGTCGTACCCAATCTCTTTGTCTGGCACGATTCGACGGTCTTTCTGCATACAACGCGCCATCCAGGACACTTCGCAGCAAATGTCAAAAACTCGGACCGTATCAGCTTCGAAGCCGATGAACCGGGAGAGGTATTCCCCTACGGAGACATCGAATGCGACACCTCGGTTTCCTACCGGTCCGTCGTCATGTTTGGGCGTATCCGAGTGATTGACCGGAAGGATGAAGCTGCGGAGTTCTTTCGACGATTCATGACCAAGTACGCGCCAGCGGATTCCTGGGACCGCGAAAAGGGATCCTTTCCCAGAATTCCCGCGACGACCGTGTACGCTATCAAACCCGAAGCCATCACGGGCAAACACGGCGTCCTTCCTCCCCTTAGTGAGCGGTGGCCGCAGAAGAACAATACCCTCTCCCCAAACTGGAAGCGCAGAGAGTCATCGACGGCGAAGTAACTCTTTCAAGCCCTGTGGTATATATTTCCGTCGATCTGCCGGACTGGCGCTGCTGGACAAAGCAGCGGGGAAACGTGCCCGGTCGAAGCGTTTGTAAATTGGTGCGGCCGGACGGATTGCTCGCGGCTGCGCCGCTCATCCTCCGCTTCGCTCCGGACCGCCGCCGCGAAGCGGCGACGTCCAACCCGGCGCGGTGCCGGGTTGTCGAACCGTCTTGTTGTCCGTCAGGGGTTCGACCTGCTCGTTTCCGATCTCGTGCCCCGGGGTGCCGAAGAACTCTTTGATAAAAAGTGCGCCCGAAGGGATTCGAACCCCTGACCCCCTGGTTCGAAGAAGCGTATTCCAAGCAACGTAAGTATCTAAGAAAACAAGATATTTTGGCAATTCGGTTGTGCTACAGAACCGCCACTTACCCCATCTTACGCCCTGGAAACTGTAGATACGGGCACTTTCCAATAGCACACCCACACGCGCGGGAGTCTACGGAATTGCCGTGTCGGTTCACAACGACCCCAGCGTTCGATCCGAGCGGTCGTTAGAATGAACCTTCGTTTTCAGGTGATCGCCTTAAACAAGAGCTCGAAAAGCCTTAAACAAGAGCTCGAAAAATCGTCCCGCATCAATGGCCGACGCCACGTTGACCAATGGCAGATGGGTCCACTGAAAATGTTCTCGACGGTCCACCACGGTCTGCCCGACGGTCAACTCGCCTTGCGTCTCGATGCCCAAGTGGGCTGTGCGGAAACATCACCTATTCAGCCGGCGGCAACGAGCAAATCCCATTTCGCGGACGCGGTCTAAAAGGCGGAGTTGTAACTACCGGCTCCGGAACTCCCGGCGCGGACGCGTACAGAGTATTCGTCCAAGGTACTACCGGATTCGTTTCCATCCAATCGGTTCGGGATGACGCGGAACAACGGGCGAAGGAGTTCTGTGCCCGCAAGCATCAAACGATGGAGTCGTTAGCCGAGACGACCGCCAAGCCTCCGCACATCCTCGGGAATTTCCCCCGCGTTGAAATCGTTTTTGATTGCGTCGCAGTCCCTGATGCTCAACCCGCGATCGCCGGAGACGATTCTAGGTACATACAATTGAGGAACCTTAAGAAGCTGTTGGACGGTGGCATCCAAGTCGAGTTCGATCAAGAAAAAGCAAAGATTCTCGCCCAACCTATGCGAAACGCCCCGCACGCTCCAGAGTAGTCATTCCGGCCTCCTTGCGTGTCCACAGAGTTAGAATGCCGCAATGGCAACAGAGCGTAAGTTAGCGATTAGCGACGCTCGCTGCCAAAAACATTAACGCGGTGTCTGGAAAATTGAGGGAAGCCCAGTCCAAATCTTGCTGGTCTTCGGCGTCTTCTTTTGGAAACAGTGCAAAATATATTCCCTCCGGCCGCGTCGCCAGGTAAACGCAGCGGAAAGCTCCCGACGATTCCCGGACGCGAATTTTCGCGTACCCCGCCCCCACGTTAGACATGGGTCTCCAATCTCCGGGGTCTACACCTTTCCTGAACATGCTCCAGTTGATTGCCAGACGAGTCATTTGACGGGCAGAGAGCCGTGAGGATTTCCGTCCGCGCAGATCTCTCGTCTGGACCTACCAGATAAGGCGACCGACAATAACATCCCGCGCATCCGGGAGGGGGAAACTGGCTGATCTCCTAGGGACGTGGTCGCTCAGGCGCTCTGACTGATTCGGGCACGTAGTGTGCCTGTGACGAAATTTGTAACCGCTGCGAGTTGGGCGCGCCGCATTGTTTTATAGGATCTCAACTGGTAGGATCAGACACGTCAGCAGGTCTTATAAACGACCTAGATGAGCTATTCCGGAGAAATTCATATGGAGCGACGCCGAACCCTGAAATTCGGGATCTTCCTTGGTCCGGATGCGAGTATGTCGGAATGAGCGAGGTCGCTTACGACGTCATCATCGTCGGGGGCGGGACCGCCGGGTGCGTCCTCGCAGGGCGGCTGTCATCGCAAAAAGACTGTCGTGTCTTGTTGATCGAAGCCGGGAAAGACCTGCCTCCAGGGCATGAGCCCGCCGTGATACTTGATCCCTATCCGTCGGGTTACGGAGATCCAAGTTTTTCATGGCCGGGGCTCAAGGCAGACCTCGGGAATTACCACGACGGAGTTCGACGCCCGAACTCGCGGCGCTTCGTGCAGGGGCGGGGTATCGGCGGAAGTTCCAACATCATGGGAATGATGGCGTTGCGCGGCAGCCCCGCTGACTATGACGAGTGGCACGAACTGGGCGCGCGCGGGTGGGACTGGCACGGCGTCCTGCCGTACTTTTGTCGCCTGGAGCGGGATCTCGACTTCTCGGGTCCACTTCACGGATCGGATGGCCCCATGCCCATAAGACGACAAGCTCGCAGCGATTGGGCTCCGTTTGCTCGTGCCGTGGCGGAGGCAGCGGAGGCGCGTGGCTACTCGTATTTCCCTGACTACCACACGCACTTTGGCGACGGCGTGAGCTCTGTGCCGATGAATAATCTGCCAGACCGGCGAGTGTCCACCGCGATGGCGTATCTCGACGCGACCGTCCGTCGCCGGCCCAACTTGCGTATCGTTGCGAATACGACTGTCGACAAGATTGTATTCAAGGGTACTCAGGCCACTGGAGTGAGCGTCCAAGGTCCGTCCGGTACAGAGGTATTCACGGGCCGCGAGATCATTCTGTCCGCAGGCGCCATTTACTCGCCCGCAATACTATTGCGCTCCGGTATCGGGGCGGCAGCAGCGCTACGTAAACTTGGAATACAGCCCGTACTCGATCGACCAGGCGTTGGCGAGAACCTGATCAACCACGTGGTCGTGCAGATCGCCACCCACCTCCCGCGCCATGCAATTCAATCAGCCGACGTAAGAGCCTGGGCGTTTTCAATAGTCCGCTATTCATCCAAGGTTCCCGGTTGCCCTGCCGGGGACATGCACATGGTTCCCACGAACAAAACTTCATGGCATCCGCTGGGTCGCCGGATCGGTGCCTTGACCACTGGCGTGCGCAAGCCCTTGTCCCGCGGCAGCGTCACTTTGGAAAGTGCCGACTCCTTGGTCAACCCCACCATTCGCTTCAATCTCCTGTCGGATCAGCGAGACCTCACTCGATTGGTGCGCGGAGTGGCCTTCGCGTGCGAGATTTTGATCGATCCCCGCGTTGCTGCCAATCGAAACGACGTCTTCATTCCTGACATCGAAATCGCCGCGCGACTGAATCGGCCGGGCTGGAGGCAGTGGCTCGAGAGTAGCCTCATCGCACAGGTGTTGGACATCTCACCCAAACTGCGCCGCAGACTATTAGGGCCTTCTAGGATCGAGCCGGCGGATTTGCTGCGAGATGAGCCCGCATTGCGAGATTTGGTCTTGAATGCGGCATCCCCGGTGCACCATGTTTGCGGCACCTGCCGCATGGGCGCAGCTAACGATCCTATGGCTGTCGTGGACCCCGAATGCCGCGTTATCGGTGCGACCCAGTTGCGCGTCTCGGACGCCTCGATCATGCCCACTATTGTTAGTGCCAATACCCATCTTCCCGTCGTCATGATCGGGGAGAAGGTCGCGAGCATGATGAAGGATGCCGAAGCACGGCAGACGATTTGACAGCGAAATTGTTGGGGAGTTACGAATGATGACGATTCAAACTGGGCATTGGCGGGTCGCTGTAATTGCGCGCCGCAGACTGCAAAGATAAATAAGAAGACGTCATCACTTGATCACACGAATGGCAGATAGACCATGCATCGAACGCGTCGCTCGGACATAATTAAACTGGGTCGGACCCGCGCACCGCATCGCGCTTTCCTGCATGCGATGGGTCTGACTGATGAGGACATAAGCAAGCCGTTCGTCGCCGTGATGGGTCCTTACGGCGAGCTCACGCCATGCAACCTTCACATTGGCGCGCTAATGAAGACGGTGAAGACCGGCATCGCCGAAGCCGGAGGTGTAGGTCGTGAATCGGGATTGGCAATGGTTGCCGACAGTCTGTCGATGAATCACCAGGGGATGAAATTCTCCCTCATATCTCGAGAACTGATGGCCGATGGTATCGAAGCAGTGGTGCGAGGTCATTCCTTCGATGCATTCATAGGCATCGCCGGCTGTGACAAAAGCCTACCAGGTATTCTAATGGGTATGGCTCGATGCAACCTGCCATCGGTATTTCTGTACGGTGGAAGCACATTGCCTGGTCGATATCAAAATCGCGACGTGACTGTATTGGACGTCTATGAAGCCGTGGGTGCATCGATAGAGGGGAAAATTACCAAATCCGATCTCGACGAGCTTGAGCATTGTGCCATTCCTACTCTGGGATCCTGCCCCGGGCAATTTACGGCTAATACCATGGCAATGGTAGCGGAGACGCTCGGGTTCGCGTTGCCAGGAGTGGCGACTATGCCCGCAGTATATTCAGCCCGCGAAGGGCTTGCGCGCGAGTCGGGCCGAGCAGTAATGCGGATCCTTCAAATGGGATCACCGTTGCCACGCGAATTGATATCACGCAAGAGTCTGGAGAACGCCTGCGCCGTCGTCGGAGCGACTGGCGGCTCCACCAATGCGGCATTGCATATACCAGCCATTGCACACGAGGCAGGGATTAGATTCGATATCGATGATGTTGCCGCAGTCATGGCACGAGTACCCCTGCTAGCGGATATGAAGCCCGGAGGTCGATTTCTTGCGAAGGACTTACATGCGATAGGTGGTGTCGGTGTCGTTTTGCGAGAACTTCTGGCTGCGGGTCACTTGCACGGCGACACCTTGCACATCGGCGGTAAGACACTTGAGGACGTTATTGCACTAGCTCCGGCTCCGGACGGAGACGTTGTTCGCAGCAGTGACACTGCCCTTGCGCCCACCGGTGGTCTAGTAGTGCTCAAAGGCAATTTGTGTACTGAGGGTGCGCTACTCAAGGTGGCCGGTCTCAAGACCCTTACTTTCATCGGCCAAGCTAAGGTTTTCGAGAACGAAGAGTCGTGTGCTCGCTCTGTCGCCACTCGTAGTATCGAACCCGGATCAGTCATTGTGATTCGCAATGAAGGTCCACGCGGAGGGCCCGGTATGCGGGAAATGCTCGGCGTCACCGCGTTAATTTACGGGCAAGGCATGGGCGAGCAAGTCGCGTTAATTACAGATGGCCGCTTTTCTGGTGCCACGCGGGGAATTTGCATCGGCCACATCAGTCCCGAAGCCGCAGTTGGCGGCAACCTCGCGCTCGTACAGGATGGCGATATCATTGAAATTGATGCTCGCGTTGGGACAATGAATCTTGCGGTTTCCGAAGCGGAACTGAATCAGCGCCGTAGCAAATGGAAAGCTCCAACCATTCCCAAGGCCGGGCTACTCGAAAAGTATGCTTTGTCCGTGCGCTCAGCGAGTATCGGGGCGGTGACTCACAGCGGCGCCGTCGATTGGCCGCAAGATATCGTTGATGCCGACTAGTCAGCAATCAAGCGCCGCGAGAGGCCAATGAGGCTTCTAAGAGTTCTAAGAGTCCCTTCCCCCTTCCATGCATTCCTTGGACTTACCGCGTGGTTATTCGCCGCCGGGTTGGGGGCGGCGAATGCATTCGCCGTCCCGGCATCGATCGACCTTCCGGGAGCTCGAGTGTTCCCGGAGAACCTCACCTCGACCAAAGATGGAACGCTTTATGTCGGGAGCTTGGGATCGGGCGGCATCATCCGTATCAAACCACACGGCGATAAGCCCGAGCTTTGGATCAAGCCCGGCGCTTTCGGCAGTCGATCAATCTTCGGCATACTCGCGGACGAACGATCGAATACCTTGTGGGCATGCTCGAACGATTTATCGGCGCTCGGCCTCGTCATTGCGAGCTCGGAGACCGGCAGTGCCCTGAAAGGATTTGACCTGAAGACGGGGCAAGGCAAGGTAAGCGCCAAGTTACTCGGCGATCACACCCTTTGTAACGATATTGCGATAGGCGCGGACGGTTCCGCGTTCGTGACCAACTCGGCCGCGCCCCAGATCCTGAGACTACCACCGGGAAGCAATCAACCGGAGGTTTGGGCCACCGACCCCTTGCTTGCACCGCCCGCCGGTGGTGCTGGTTTGGACGGCATCGCTTTTGGCGGCGACGGGAACTTGTATGTGGATACCTACTCGCCCGGCGAGCTCTTCCGAGTCGATGTTGTTGATGGCAAGGCCGGTAAAGTCACGAAGCTCAAACCGTCTCGGCCGTTGGTGCTTTCCGATGCGATCCGACCGCTTGGAAGCAACGCATTCCTGATTATCGAGGGCGCTGGCCGCTTGGACCGGATGCGTATCCAGGGGGACGGGGCGCTGATCGAGACACTGAAAGACGGCTACGCCACTCCTACCGGTGTCGCTGTGGTTCGTCACACCGCCTGGGTGAGCGAGGGCCAGCTTTCGTATGTCTTCGATCCGGCCAAGAAGGGTCAGTCGCCGAACTTGCCGTTTCATATCTACTCGGCGGCGCTGCCAGCTCACTGAAGCTCGCGGGGTCGTCTCGAGTATTTCTATTTGGGTTAAAGGAGAATATCCGATGCTCCACTCTGTGAGTCTGCTGCGATTCCGAGCGGGGCGCGCCGCGCGCTGGTCTGCTGTTGCGCTGATGCTGGTCAAGCTGGAGACCGCGAACGCAGCTCCCGCAGCGCCTGCGACACAATGTGCGGACAGCGATACGGGCATCACGTTGTCGTCGGGCTTTTGCGCCAGCATCTTCGCGGATAACATCGGGCACGCCAGGCACCTCGTTGTCTCGCCTTCGGGCGTCGTCTACGTCAACACCTGGAGCGGCGTCTATTACGGCAATGATAAGCCGCCGGCGGGCGGCTTTCTGGTCGCTCTGCAAGATACGGCAAAGTTGGGACATGCCGACGTGATCAAGAGATTTGGCGATGGTGTCTCGGAGGGGTCGGCGGGAGGCACGGGAATCGCGCTCTACAAAAACTTCCGCTATGTGGAGGTGAACGATCGCATCGTGAGGTACGAACTCACACCCGGGGAGATCACGCCGAGCGGGAAACCCAACGTCATCATTTCCGGCATGCCGATCACCGGCGACCACCCGATGCACCCGTTCATCATCGATTCAAATGGCAACTTATTCGTGGATCTGGGGTCCGCGACCAACGCGTGCGAAGAGAAGAATCGTACTCCCTTGTCCAAGGGCAGGCAGCCCTGCATCGAGAAGCAGACTCGCGGTGGAATCTGGCGCTACAACGCCAATGCGTTGAACCAACGATTCTCGGCCGCCGAACGGTACGCCTCCGGTATTCGTAACGGCGAAGGCATAGCAATCGACAGCGATGGTTGGCTGTTCGTTACACAGCACGGCCGGGATCAGCTCTACCAAGACTGGATGGGGGTCTACAAGCCCGAAGAGGGCCCGCTCCTTCCCGCCGAAGAGCTCGTGGTGCTCAAGCAGGGCGCCGACTATGGATGGCCCGAATGCTACTTCGATGGTCTGCAAAAGAAACTGGTTCTCGCGCCGGACGGGCGACGAATCGTTGCCTTGGGATCGAATTCGACCCGTTTTGGATCGAACGTCGTCAAGTAGGTTTCCACCTGGTTGTAGCCGAGCGCCCAGAAGATCTTCGTCGCGACGGCGACCGCGCCGGTCGCCCCCTCCGGGAAATGCGGCGGATCGAACTCCAGGAACCACGTCGTGCCGCCCGCGTCCCGGGCGGTGAAGCCGGGATGCGCGCCCGAGGTCTTCTCCCGGATCACCGTCCAGTGCGACGCGTCAGGCGGCGCCTGCACGTTCGCGCCGCGCGCCATCGCCTCGGCCGTCACCGGCGTCGTCCCGATCCGGTTCGTGAACCAGCTCGAATCGGGGACCTCGTCGATGGTGTTGATGTTCTGCGCCGGGACGCCGGTCGGTTTGTAGCCCGAGGTGATGAACAGGTTGAAGGTCATCTCGTACAGCGTCCCGAGCTCGAAGGGCTGCGCCTTGGAGGGGTCCTGCGACTCCGGCTCCCGCGCGATCGGATCGTCCGGATAGAACAGCGGGCCTTTCGTCGAGACGGCCATGATCGACCAGTCGACAGCGACAGCGAGCAGCAGGAGCCCGACGACGCGGCGGA